>Ga0070741_10002188_pt1 | contig 54049 bp, 43 predicted proteins | sample Coa_R1_4_FD_66440 | JGI IMG/M metagenome (GOLD analysis project Ga0070741, IMG submission 66440) | Surface soil microbial communities from Centralia Pennsylvania, which are recovering from an underground coalmine fire - Coalmine... | ecosystem: Environmental > Terrestrial > Soil > Unclassified ... | reverse complement strand
AGCCTCGACCTGAGGGAGACGGTCTATCGCGGAGAGGTTCGTTCCTGGGGAAAAACCAAAAAGTCCCTGCGGACGATTCCCATTGCGAGAAAGCTGGCCGACGATCTCTGGTTGTGGAAGCAGGAATCCCCGAACTCATCACCCGAAGCGTTCATCTTTGCGAAGAACAAGAAGGGCGAGTTCATGGATGCCGGAAACTTCCGCAGGCGGGTGCTGCATCGGCTCGCAAAAGAATTGAAGCTTCCCAAATTGACCTTCCAAGTGATCCGGCGCAGCATCGCGACGCTGGCACAGAAGAAGGGCAGCGTGAAGGATGTTCAGGGAATGCTGCGTCACAGCCGCACGGCGACCACGACGGATGTTTACATGCAAGAGATTCCCGAGGGCGTCGAGGCGTTGATCGAAGCAGTCAATACGGAGCTGAGGCTCAAGCCGGAATTGCTTGCGGCTGGCTGATGTTCCGAAAATTTGGTACGATTTAGCACGGAGTGCTAGATTCAACCCTTCCTAAGTAATTGAAATCAAAGACGTGGGCCTGTGGCGCAGCTGGGAGCGCGCTTCCATGGCATGGAAGAGGTCGTCGGTTCGATCCCGACCAGGTCCACCATTAAATCAACAACTTTCCCACCCACCTCGAAGCGCTTGGCCGGAAATTTCAAGAAGCCTCCGCCGATTTTAGCTTCAACCTCAGTTCTTTGTTGATAGGGCCCCCGTCTCTTTCACGCTTTCCGGAATCTCCTGCCGTCTGCCATAAGGGCCGAGTCTAACCGCCAAAGGCTCATGGCCTGCGCTCTGCTCGGCAGGCCCTATTTGCTCTGCCAGCAACCTAGACCTGTCGCAAATGATAGTTCCCGGCGTTGTACGCGAGTTCTAGCCTTAAGAAGTAACTTGCTAAAACGGGACATTTTCAGTCCTGGGTTATGTCAAGACTCGAATGGATAGGACAAATATGCGAACCGCGAGCAGGCTTTTCGGTAGCTTTGTTACAAGCTCCCTCATTTTGTTATTAATGTGCTTCACCGCAAGCGCTCAGACTAAGGGGCGCATGACAATCCAGGCCACCGTTATGGGCACGAGCACCCAATTGGGCAGGCTGTACAACATCAACATTTATATCCAGGGATATTCCACGCAAGATGATCGGCAGACACTCATCAAAGCGTTCACTAGTAAGGGTCAAGACGGCTTGGTACGCGAACTCCAGGACATGAGCTCCAAGGGACGAGTTCGATTCGCCAGTGGCGGCGTAGGAAATGACGTTAAGTACATTATCGAACTGCCCTCCAAGACCGGGCGCCGACTACGTCTCGTCACAGACCGGTGGCTGCAATGGGGCGAACTTTACTACTCACCACGTTCCAGGGACTACGACATCGGAGTTATAGATTTGGATCTCAGCCCCGATGGCAAGGGCTCCGGCACTTTACTGCCGGCTTGCAAGCTGAAACTGAATAAGAAGAAAAAAGAACTTGAAGTCGAGACCTATCAGAACCCTTGGAAGCTGACGCATTTCATCATCACAAACGATTGAAGCCGTGCATTGCTTGCTTCGTCTTTTGACAGATTCCAGGACAGCGACACTACTGCATATTTTGCAAATGAATGAATCAAGCGCCGGCCGCCCCCCTAAAAACGAAGAATTTGCCAAATGGCTGCGTAACTGGATTCTACGAGCGGAAACCCAGCAAGGTGATCGCCTGTCCAAAGAAGTACTGGTTTGCAAATCGACGGGCAGCAGCAAATCCGATCCTCCCCACCTGGGTGAAAAAGAGGTTCCACTTGGAATCGTGGATAAGTCAGGGATTTAGCCTTGCGCGCTCCGAGCGGAAGACTGGCTGAAATATAAGTAGCCGATGCTTAAGGTCAGTGTAATTACCAAACAAATTCCAGGCACTCGAGGAAGTACGAAATGGTTGCGGGCCGACACGCGGAAGTTGCAAGTGCCCACGAATTGCTATCGCCACGATCAACCGTGGTTAGCGACGCGCTGCTCGCGAGGAGATCGTACCGTGAATGGAAAGCTGGCGAAGACATAACTTTTATCGGCTTCATTTTGATTATTGTGCTATTTGCAGTTGCTGGAATACTTGAGTAACGCTGGATCACCCTAAGACACTACACGTTGAGAATGGTCATTCGTTATCACTCGCGTGAAGTAGTGATCGCCTAAAAACCGATCATATACCAGCAATCGCGGCCATATGAAACTCCCTGACAGCATTCCTGTAAGAAATAGCAGATGGCTTTGTAACGGCTCTCCGTCAATCTAAGCAGAACTTGCCTTTCGCAGGACGAGCATCGTCGCGGGCGGATTCGGTAAACCGTCTTCTGAGTGGACTCGAGCGCGATCTGGCAGCGAGGTCTAGAACCCACTGTTCTCGTAGCGGGCTCGTTTGAATATTCGGAAATCATTGATATTCGGAGAACGTTAATGGCAACAAGCAGTGTCTAAGTCGGAACAGCAGAAATCAGAAGTCACGCCGCGAGAAGATTGGATGAAACCACGAGCGGTCCATTCCGAAAAAAAGATATTTCGAGCCAAAACAGGACAGATATGGTCCTGTGTTTCCCAGAACGGCACCGTGTTGGGGCCGGTCATAATTCCGATTGAGTAAAAAGTGTTTACTCCGTACCTGTAAGGACTAGCAGAGCAAATTCTCCCGATCATCGAGTATGACAGTTGGCATGGCAGGTCGGGTAGAAGCGCACCCCTCTTAATGGGGCATGATCCCCGCATCCGCTGCGCTACATACGAATCCAGCCCTACCGTTGAGAGGATGCGTGCAGAAAATCTCGAACTTTGTTCTGCTGTTTCTAGCATTGCTGTCAATACTACTCGCGGCGTACGCCCAGGATCCCAATCCGAACTTCAATAAGGAACTGGATCAGGAGACCCCCGAGCAGGCCAAGCAGGAAGCGCAAAAGCCTGACGCCAAAGCCTCTGCTGGAGATCTGGCGAAAGCCGTTCAGAACCCAGTAGCCAGCCTCATCAGTGTTCCGATCCAGAATTTCACCGACTTCAACATTGGACCATTTGCTCGCGATAAAAACACCGTTCTCCAGTTTCAGCCGGTCATTCCTGCTCAGATCAGTGAGAACTGGAATTTGATCACCCGTGTGATCGTTCCCTTGCTTTATCAACCCGATATTTCGCAACAACACCTCGGCACTTTTGGCTTGGGCGACATGAATCCATCTTTCTTCCTCTCTCCCGCAAAAACAGACAAATTGATCTGGGGCATTGGCCCGACCTTTTTGATTCCGACGGTCACAGACGATGTGCTGGGCACCGGGAAATTCTCCATTGGCCCGACGATTGTGGCTCTGGTTCAGCCGGGTAAGTGGACGTTTGGAGCTCTCGTCAACAACCTTTTTTCGGTTGCCGGGCCATCGGATCGTGCGGATGTTAACTCCATGACTCTGCAATATTTTGTGAACTACAACCTGAAGAAGGGATACTTTCTCACATCGCAGCCAATCATCTCCACAAACTGGAAGGCTTCGAACGGTAACGTTTGGCTCGTCCCCTTTGGTGGGGGGATCTCTAGAATTTTCAAACTGGGCACGCAGGCTGTGAATGTTAGCGTGCAAGCCTACTACTACGCGATACGGCCGGACGATTTGCCGTCTCCAACGTGGCAGTTAAAGTTTCAGCTTGCGTTGCTGTACCCAAAGAAACCGAGTGAAGGATCACATCACTTTGATGTCGTTCGGCACCTTCAAATTTGAATCCCACAGGAAGGCTTTTCTTAACAGGCATTCGTCACACAATTCGGCATCAGGATCGCACGATCCCGTGTGAATCTGGAATCCATCGAAGCTCGAGAACACCACGGATCCGCCCGACGGGGAGTTCGCAAATTTAAGACTGACTGAGAAGTGCTCACCCACTCACTGTATGAAGTAGCAGTGCAAACATCCCTAATTATCAAATACGACTATACCTGCCACCCAGTTCCAGAAGAAGAACCGCATCAGTGCGCAAGAGTCTGGGGGCAACAGGACCTGAAATAGGAGACTGAGATGGCTACAGCAGCGCCCGCAAAACCCGCAACGCACACAGAAGACGATTGGACGAAACCACAGGCGATGGCGATTCCCAAGGAGGGATTTTTCAAGGACAAGGTTGAGCAAGGCAGATACGGTCCGATCTTTCCCCAGACTCCAGCTTGCTACGGTTTTAGTTGCATCGCGAAGGTGATCCCTGGAAGGGAAGAGCACCTGTACAAGCATGCCAAGGTCATCGAAAAAGCAATTGCAGACGATCCCGCCACCCTCGCCATACTCAAAGCGCATTATCTGAGATGGGTCATCTTCACCATCAAAGGTGAAAGCTACATGATGTACCAGGGCATATTCGATACCGATTTCGATAAATACTGCGAAGATGCCTCTTTCCTCTTCGGGAAGACGGGCATCCAGTCCGCCTTTGAGGCCCTCGAAGGGTGGCCTGCGGACTACGCGACAAATCCTTCGGCCATCGTGAAGTTTTTCCGCGATCACCAATGGCCGAGCTTCCTCGAATATAGCGAGCATCCTTATGTGAGTTGCGACGAAATCAAGAAGGCCCTTAAGCTCAAGGCAACGTTCAGTAACATGCTCGACTTAATGCAGTAGCAGAATTATTGCTTACCCGACGGAGAGGCCGTGGGCACCTTGCAACAATCGCATGGAATCGCAAGTGATCTGACTGATCGAACGGAAGAACCAGATTCGCTTGAGTTTGACGATATTCAACACTTCCTGATGGCGAGGCCACCGGCGCGAGCAGCACGGTACGAGTTTTTGACGTTAGGGAATCCGGCAAGCGGACGCAAGTGGCTGAGCGGCCTGATCGAGAAAGTGGGCACGGCAAGCGCAGTCGGATCAAGCCTACTTGATGCAAGGTGGGTGACCGTTGGTTTCACCTGGCACGGTTTGCAGACGCTCGGTGTGGACGACGCATCCTTGGCCACCTTCCCGGAAGAGTTTCGTCAGGGAATGGCGGCCCGGGCTGGGATCCTCGGCGCCACCGGCGCGAATCATCCAGATCACTGGGTGGGAGGCCTCGCCAGTCCTAACCTGCATGCGATTGTCGTGCTGTTTGCCCGCGACGTAGCCGAACGCGAGCGCTGTCGCGGGGAGCACGAACGGTATGTCGGGCAATGCGGCGGAGTCGAAGTGCTGTCCTCTCTGGATCTGGAAGCTATCCCCCCATTCGACTACGCTCATGAACATTTCGGTTATCGGGACCGGCTCTCGCAACCGGCTATCGAGGGAACGGGAGTAAAGCCGACGCCCGGCTCTGGCCCTCCGATCAAACCGGGCGAATTTTTTCTTGGCTATCCTGACGAAGAAGGTCCTGCCACCAGATTGCCGCAGCCGGAAATTCTCTCTCGCAACGGCAGCTATGTTGCTTATCTGAAAATGGAAGAGCACGTAGGCGCATTTCGCGATTTTCTCCGAGCACATGGTGAAACACCGGAACAGCAGGAGTTGATAGCTGCCAAGCTGATGGGGCGATGGCGAAGCGGCGCTCCTCTTGTCCTCGCGCCTGATAAGGACGATCCCAAGCTCGGCGCTGATTCTCAGCGCAACAACGATTTTAATTACGAAAAGATGGATCCTCACGGCTATGGCTGCCCGCTCGGGGCGCACATCCGTCGCATGAACCCGCGTGATACCGCAGTGAACATGAACCGGAGAAAAATGATTCGGCGCGGGGGAACTTATGGTCCGCCTTTGCCGGAAGGCGTCCCCGACGACGGCATAGAGCGAGGTATCGCCGCCTTCGTCGGCTGCGCCAGCCTCCTCCGCCAGTTCGAATTCGCAATGAACGTGTGGGCGAACGATCCAAAGTTTCATGAGTTGGGAAACGAGCGCGATCCGATCTTTGGGACGCAGGACGGCACCTTCGACATGACCATTCCGAAACGGCCCATTCGAAAGAAGATCAACGGTCTGCCGGCGTTCACAAGAATACGAGGCGGTGCTTACTTTTTCTTGCCTGGCATCAAAGCGCTTCGGCATCTCGCAACCTTCACAAACGGAACTGACAACGGTCAAGGAGTGCTGAAATGAGCGCACCAAAATCCGGCCGAACATATAACCAGCTTCATCTGCCACGAAAATACACGCCCGGCGGGAGACGGTTCAGCATTTATTGGACGTGGAGCTATCCCTGGGAAGCGAATCGAGATGTAAGCGTACTTGATAACCGCTTTTCCACGATGACTGAAGTCCGCCGGGTGTTGTGGCCGAGGTTCGAGTCGCCGGAGTATTCCCAGCAGATGTTCCTACAAGGAATTGCCGGTACGTTGGAGCTGTTTCACCTCTCTACGATCAAATTCCAAAGCCTCGTCGGCGAGACGACTGGGCAGCCGGTTGCGGTATATCAAAGGATTGACCAGGTGGGGCAGCAACAGCCGCTTGATGAGAGGGTGCTTGCAGATACGGACACTCTGATGGTCTTTGGTTTGGATCATATGGTGACTGAGCAGGAAGCTTCACCCGATGAGATCGAAGCCGTTAGGCGCTTCCTCACGCGTGAAGGAACCTGTCTCATTCTCGGTCCACATCACGACGTCGGTGTTTCAGACGATCTGAAGCAACGTGCAATGGAATATGCCCACCACGGAGATGCTCTTGTACCCCGTCAACAGCGTTTTGGTAAGTACACCCGTTCGCTAATGAAAGGCTTGAACGTTCCCGTTGAGAACCGCTACGGCCTTCGCCCGGCGGTAGTCAACGGAACTAATCAGATCGCCCCGTTAAACATCACTAAAGATCTGGACACGGCAGGCTGGCTCAAGGGAGTCACTACCTTCAACTTCCACCCGCATCTACCTCACTACCACCTGACAACTGACGATAGTAAGTCCGTCCTCCTTCTCGCTACACAGCCGATCGACCTAACGAGACCACACCCGTTTGTCGAAGCTGGAAACCACGAGTTCAACACCTTCATCTGGATGCCTCCAACAGGCAATCGAGCCGGTGACATTTTGTTGGCCGACTCAACCATATTTACGACATTGTTCGGGGGCGTTGAGTCTTTAGAAAAGTTTTGGAGGAATCTCGCAGTGGCGCCACTCGGAGCAAGGGTTGTCGCGCGCACGGCTTAACTTGGACAAATTCCCAGACGTCTTCCCACGCTAACTGCGCTCAGGTTGACCTCCTCGTCGCAGATCGGAAACTTAAATGGAACTTCTCAGCAAAGCAGTACCAGTAACAATGCTTGTTTTTGTCGTCTCAAGCATGTTGGCTTGCGGCCTGAGTCTAAGGGTCATGCAGATCCTGACTCCGCTGCGTAGCATCAAGCTCGTTAGCTTTGCCTTAGCAGCAAATTTCATAGTAATTCCCATTGCGGCATTCGGCATTTCGAGATTGCTCCGTCTGGACGAACCGTTGGCCGTGGCTCTGATCTTGCTTGGCACAGCGGCCGGCGCGCCGTTTCTTCCTTTACTGGCCCGCATCAGCAAGGGTGACATCGCGTTTTCGGTCGGTCTCATGGTGCTGCTGATGATCGTTTCAGTTGGCTATATGCCACTAATACTCCCTTTTCTATTGAAAGGAGTCTCGGTTGATCCCTTAAAGATCGCGCGGTCGCTCGTTCTCTTGATGATGCTTCCCTTAGCGATCGGGCTGATAGTGAAGGCTCGGTTCAATTCCGTCGCGGCAAGAATTCAACCTCTGTTGAATCGCGTAGCAAGTTTGACGTTGGTTTTATTGATGAGCCTTCTATTGATCACGAACATACAGAATCTTCTTAGCCTGTATGGCACTCGCGGTGTTTTGGCCAGCGTTCTCTTCATCGGTATCAGCACAGGTTTCGGATGGATCATGGGCGGCGCTGGAGCCAGTACGAAAGCGGTGATGGCGCTCGGCACTGCGCAACGGAACATCGCCGCTGCGCTCGTAGTCGGAGGTCAAAACTTCACCGATCCCAGAGTGGTTGTAATGGTGGTTGTGGTTGCGATTGTTGGGCTGCTTCTACTTATGCCGCTCGCTCGTTTTTTCGGAAAGAAAGCAGAAGCTTTCGGCGGCTCCGAATCCGGACTCGCGAATGGCGAAGGAATAATGGCGCGCGGAGCTGGACACTGATTGTGAGCCAATGCCTCTCAGGTAAGTCGACGTTACTGCTGGCACTCCTCATGTCTGTTCTCGTTGCGCCGAGCCAGGAGCAGGTTAGAGGCGTTTACCCGCTTGGCATGAATGCGACCAACTCTGGCGTGACACCGGAATCTGGATTGACATACGCAAATCAATTTCTGTTCTACGCACGTGACGAGCTAAAGGGTACGCGTGGAGAAATTCTCGCGACTGGACAGAATTCGGTTCTGATGGATCTGAATAGCCTCGTTTGGGTCAGTACGGAGGAATTACCCGTTTTGGGTAATCCAAAGTTTTCGGCTTCGGCCACGCTCCCTCTTGCCAACAACTCTCTCAGCTCGGACGCGCAGGGAGCAATCAACGGTGGTGGCGGATTCGCAGACTCCTACTATCAGCCGTTTATTCTTGGTTGGCGTAAGGAACGCGTAGCCATTCGGGCCGTCTATGGTTTTTTGGCACCTACTGGCAGGTTTGAAGCCGGCGGGACCAACAATGTCGGTTCAGGTTACTGGACTCACACTCTATCCTCGGGTCAAACTTTGTACCTGGCCAATGACAAGTCGACGAGCATTTCTGCATTCGAGATGTATGAGCTTCACACAACTCAACACGGGACGAACATTCATCCGGGACAGAACTTAAACATTGATTATTCCTTTACACACACCCTGGGGCTGCGCAAAGACTTGCGCCTGCAGGTCGGCATAACTGGCTACGAGCAATTGCAAACTACTAACAAAAGTGGACCCACCATCTCGGCTGCTCAAGCAGCGGCACACTATGTGGTTAACGCACTGGGGTTCGCATCCAACGTGATCTCACCGGACCGGAATGTCAGCGTAGGTATCAAGTACTTTAAGGAGTTCTCCAACAATTCAACCTTTCAGGGATATTCGATGCAGATATCGGGTGCTCTGCGCTTTTAACGGAGGAGTAATGGCACTGGCAGCGGCAGCACTTTTCGGTGCTCGATTGCGGTGCATCTACGATTCAACCGCAGATCGCCAAGCCGTTCCAGTCATCGTGATGCTAGACCTGCCTATGGTGTGGACACTCACAGCCAAACCGGTCAGCGCAAAGACACAATCACGACACAATAGCATCTGCGAAGAGCTAGGCGTAGACCAGCCAGCCAAATACCCATCAGTGTTCCGGCTGCGATAGCTGTTTCGATACTGAACAAATTGCTAGTTTATTGCTTCCGTGAACCTTCTTAGGCTTTGATCAAACGCGCGGCGTGCTCCAAGGGGCAAGTTCTGCTCCGCGAACAGACAACTCATGAAGCGGATCTGCATTCTTCTCATTTTTGCTGCTACGCCGGTGGTCGTACCAGCGAAGGAATTGCCAAACAGTCCCGGCGCACAGAAACTCGCGTTCATCAACGACTCGGGTTGGCCACGTACCCTGACCGAAGCTGGTGAAGAGTTCATCATTTATCAGCCACAGGTTGATAAGTGGGACGGCAATCGTATTTACCTTTACTCCGCGGTTGCGATGAAGAAGTCGGCCCATGCGGCTTCGCAATACGGGGTCGTCTGGTTCGACGCGCGTACAGAAGTCGACAAAATAAATCGACTTGTAACTCTCGACAGTCTCGAAATTACTAAGAGTCGTTTTCCCGCAGCTCCAGACAAGAACGACGCGATCCTGGCTATGCTGAAGACGAAGATGCCAGGGAAGACGAAGACGATTTCTCTCGATCGTCTCGAAGTCTGCGTTAGAGCCGCTGCTCCTCAATTTGTGGGCGTGGAGGTGAAGAACGATCCTCCTAAATTCATTATCAGCACAAACCCCGCCCTACTCGTCACGATCGACGGCGAACCTAAACTGAGCCCATTCCCCTCGACTGAATTGCAGCGCGTCATGAACACTAACTCGATGGTCCTTTTTGACAGCTCAACAAAAAAGTATTACCTGCGAGTTAAAGATCGATGGATGCAAAGCGCGCAACTTGATTGGCCTTGGACTTATCCTTTGGAACTCTCAGATGAAATGAAGAAGGCCGAGAAAATGGTCGTGGAACAAACGACTGCGCAAGATGCAAAAGCCGATCCGAAAGGTAAACAGTCTGCGAGCGCGGATGAAACGAAACAGCCGCCCTCCGCTAACAGAAATGGCGACGGGCAGGCTCCAACCGTGCATGTTGTCTATGCGCCGGCCGAACTCATTGAGACTGAGGGCGAGCCTCGTTACAAATCCATTGCTGGAACTTCCATTGAGTATGTCGAGAACACGACCGGAAATGTGTTGCGGTTCGCAGGCGAATACTACATCCTCACGTCGGGTCGATGGTTCAAGAGTGCCTCTCTCGATAGCGGATGGGCATTCGTGGATGGCAGTTCCATTCCTGCCGAATTTGCGAAGATTCCTCCCGGCAGTCCGAAAGCGAACGTTCTGATATCGGTACCTGGCACATCAGAAGCCCAGGAAGCTCTAATCGCGAACTCCATCCCGCAAACTGCCACGATTACACGGAGTGAAGCGAAATTGACCGTTGTTTACGACGGCGAAGCTACATTCGTACCGATTACCGGTTCGGAGCTGAAGTATGCGCGCAACACATCCGTTCCAGTGATCAAAATTGATGACAACACCTATTACTCCGTGGAAGCTGGGGTTTGGTTCAAGGCGCCAACACCACAGGGACCATGGGGTGTTGCTGACCGAGTACCGGAGGAGATTTACACGATTCCTGCGAGTTCATCGCTTCACTATGTAACCTATGCCAAAGTGTATGGCTCGACTCCTGAAGTAGTGTATGTGGGCTACACTCCTGGCTATTACGGCACAGTGGTGTCGTCGAGCACGATGACTGTCGTGTATGGAACGGGATGGTACTATCCGCCTTACATCGGCCCGACCGTCTGGTACGGGAATCCATACACATATGGCGTTGGTGCTGGATTCAACTGGACAGACGACACGGGCTGGAGCTTCGGATTTGGCTACGGATACGGTTATTACCCTTTGTACTATCCGTGGTGGGGTCCGATGGCCTACTACGGATGCTGTTGGTATCCATACTACGGTTGGGGCGCGTGGGGCGGGGCGGCTGCGACCAATGTATATGGTCGGTGGGGAAACACCGCGTATTCGCGGACTGCAGCGGCATGGGCAAATCCTTACACGGGCAGCTATGGCGCCGCGCGCAGAGGCGCCGCTTACAATTCCGAAACTGGAAGGATTGCTGCTGGCGGCCGGGGATACAACAGCAATGTTTACACCGGTAATGCGTTCGGATATAGAGGCGGAGCCGTCTACGACCCCAACAGTGGAATCGTCGCCGGCGCAGGAGGAGCGTTTGCCGGCAACTGGTACACCGGGCAAGGCGGCGCGGGAAAAGGTGGCTTCATCTATAACACGAACACAAACGCCGGAATAGCAGCTGGGAAGGACAACATTTACGCGGGCAAAGACGGTACCCTCTACCGATATAACCGCAACTCCGGAAACTGGTCGCAGAACTCCGGCGGTGGATGGCAAGCTGCGGAAAAGCCTGGAGGCACTCCGACTCCCACCTTGCAACGGCAGCAGGAGGCTCGGAAGCAGGGAGCCCAACGCAATCAGAACTTCAATTCCATGCGCAGCTCACCGAGCTTCCGTTCTGCGCCACGAATGCGAATGGGCGGCCGCCGACGGTAGTTAACTTAAAGCGCCACGCGCCTGTTGACCAGGAAGTGCTGAACACCCTCGCACGTTGCCTCCGAATACAACCCTGCACTGCTAATTCGCACAGTAGCATGCTGCACGCTTTAGTTGCACTCTTGTTCACGGAAACAATTGTTCGCATCGACGTGCAATGCGTCGACGAAATCAAGGATGGAATAGCTATGTACAAGAGATGGGCAGTTGGTGTTGTGGCTTTGCTAGTGTCCTGCCCGGCTGTGTTTGCGGGCGATGACGTTGATGGTTTTATCAAAACTCGCACGGGAGAAACATTAGTGGTGAAAACCGACTCGGGAGACGTCACTGTTGTTCTCACCGAGGACACGAAAACAGTAGACAGGAGAGGCCTCTTCGCCTTGAGCAAGGACCAGTTGGGCTCCACGGTCCTCATCCCTGGATTGAAGGTTTCGGTCGAGGGAAGTCGGGATGATCAAGGGCGGGTGATAGCCAAGGAGATCGTTACCGACGGCGACGATCTGGAAGCTTCGGAGATGATCCAGGCCGGCTTGCATCCCACGGCGGAACAGGTGGAAAAGAATGTTCAGACTCTCGCCGCTCATGATGCAAAGCTAGGCTCGCACGGCGAGCAGCTAGGAGCGCACGAGCAAAGAATCGCAGCCAATCAAGGGCAGATCAGCGACAACCGACAACGAGTTCAGGCGAACCTCAGTTCGATCGAGGAGCACACGAGGCGCTTTAACGCGCTGGATGACTTCGATGTCAAAGGCGAAGCTACGGTTAACTTCGGGACCGGCAGCAGCAGTCTATCCAAGGAGGAGGCGGACAAGCTCGGGCCTATCGCGGAAGCGGCGAAGGGACTCACTGGTTACATCGTGGAAGTGGTTGGGTATACCGACGCAACCGGCAATGCGGCTATGAACACGAAACTGAGTGAAGATCGCGCTCGGCAGGTCGTGACCTGGTTGATGCAGCAGGGGGGAATCCCCGTGCGGCACATCATCTCTCCCGGCGCCATGGGGGAGTATGGATCTCGAGCTCCGAATGAGACGAAGAAAGGACGCGCGGAAAACCGTCGCGTGGAGATAAAGCTTCTGGTCAACAAAGGAATCACTGGCGCCTAGAGTGGGCGGTTTGCAATTTCTTTGAGACCAGTACTCACGCGCGCAGCTTGGAGCTCCTTCAAGCTGCGCGCGAATTACTTTCAGCCCGCATTCGTTCTTGTTGAACATCTTTGGAGAGATTGCGCCATGCCTCTATCAAAACGCGTGTTAGCCGAGTTCATGGGTACTTTTTGGCTGGTCTTCGGCGGCTGTGGCAGTGCTGTACTCGCCGCCGCATTTCCTCAATTGGGAATCGGATTACTTGGAGTCGCGTTGGCGTTTGGCCTGACAGTTCTGACCATGGCCTATGCCATTGGACATGTGTCGGGCTGTCATCTCAATCCAGCTGTTTCCGTCGGCTTGTCGATCGCGAAGCGCTTCCCCGCTTCCGATCTGATCCCATACATCATTGCCCAGGTGGTGGGAGCGATTGCAGCATCGGGAGTGTTGTATGTGATCGCGTCAGGTAAGGACGGATTCTCAACTGCTGGCGGCTTCGCATCTAATGGGTATGGCGCCCACTCGCCTGGCGGATATTCCTTGCTCGCCGGACTTGTTGCAGAAGTGGTACTAACATTCTTCTTCCTAATGATCATCCTAGGGGCGACCGACAAGCGTGCTCCTCAGGGATTTGCTGCTATCCCGATTGGACTCGGCTTAACCTTAATCCATCTCATCGGCATCCCGATCACGAATCTTTCTGTGAATCCTGCTCGGAGTACCGGACCGGCACTCTTTGTGGGCGGATGGGCTGTGGCACAACTATGGATGTTCTGGGTAGCTCCGATTTTGGGTGCCGCAATCGCCGGCGTCGCCTATAGCGCGTTCGCCGACGCAGCCGAACCGCGGGCCGTCCGCGCCGCCGCTGCGCACTAGGCAAGGTAAAAAGGACAACTCACTCGCCGCTCAGTCCACGGTTTACTAAAACCTGAACCTCGGCGCGTCGATTCGCGTTGCGACCCTGCGACGATGTGTTTGACGATGCTGGATGAGACTCCCCCATTGCTCCCGGCATCAGCACTCGCCTGACAGGTATGTTCCCTTCCTGTTGCAGAAATGCAATTACAGACGCAGCGCGACGCATGCTTAGCTGCTGATTCTGTTCGGCCGGCCCGCTCGCGTCGGTGTAACCCTCCACCTCGATCAAATAACTCCGGAGCGAGCCAGCCTCCCTCGCCAACTGCATAAGGTCATTCCGTGCCGAGTCCGAAAGCGTTGCACTCCCAGAATGAAAGTACACGTCGAGCGAATACTTAACGTCGTAGTCGGCCAATTTCGAAAACTTTTGGTTAATAGCCTGAATCTGCTGCTGGTTGGCTTGGATGTTCTGTTCATGACTGCGAATAATGTCTTCATGCGAGTGGAGGCTCTGAGCATTGGCTTGGATCTGGCGCTCGTTCTCGGCGAATCTCGTATCCACCGGCGCTAACCCGGCCCTGATTGCCGACGCCATCCGATAATCAGTGCCGTTGAAGGTGATCGCCTTCGCAAGCACGTGGCCCGGACTGCTACCCATTCCCTGTACTTTGATCCAAAGACCTGGTACCAGGCTCTCAGAAGACATTCGCTTATTACGAAACAAACCCTTCGGAGTAGTGACCTTCGTAAACTCCGTCACGGTAACAGCAATGTCGCTGGACTCTTTCGTTCGAATGGTCACGGAATCACCGTTCGCAGAAACGACGTAGCCTTCGAGCTTCACCGTTTGGCCTGTAGTGACACATAGTGCTGAAGACAATGCAATACCCAGAAGAAACAGCGAGCACAATGCAATTCGTTGGATGATTGCGTTCATGGCACCCTCCTCCTCTTCTGACACGCGCGTCTGCTTCCCGTTGGAACGTTGGGACCCGGCGCGGAGACAAATTACTGAATTGACGTTGCCCGGTTCAGGCTAAACCGGAATTGCCCAGTGCGGGCTTTGACAAAAGGGGCGCTCAACCAATATTCGACGCCGCTGTCTCCGCACCAACTGTGATTTCTGTCAGTTCGGGCATGCAGAGTTCTCGCAGCTCGGCTCTAAACCGCACGGTTTTCAGCATCGCCTAAAAACGCCCAATCTGAATTCTTTTCCGGCGTCTCATGCTGAACCTGTCAGAAGGCGCAGTTCAGATTCAAAGCAGGAAATCGGGCGTCACTTTGAACCGTTGCTGTTCACCGGAACAAGACCCGGGAGGAATCTGGCAAGTAGGACAGGTTTCGAATCGATCTGAATCCGCGAAACTTGGTTGCGCGAAAAGAAAACCGATGAAAATCAGGAGCTATCTTCGTTGTGCGGTTACTGGTTGCACGCTCTTGACGATGCTGGCGGCTCAGGAACATCGGAATGAGCATCCGTGGGACTACGGTGCGTCGAAGGGCCCAAGCCATTGGGGCGATCTGAAACCCGAGTACACGCAGTGCAAGAACGGCCACCGGCAATCGCCGATAGACATCCGCGACACGCAAAAAGCCGACTTGCCCGCAATTGAATTCGCTTACAAACCCTCACCTCTGCGCATTATCGATAACGGTCACACGATCATGGTCAACTACGCTCCAGGTAGTTTCATTTCGGTCAATGGCAGGAGATATGAACTAAAGCAATTCCACTTCCACCGGCCCAGCGAAGAGAAAATCGGGGGGAAGGGCTACGACATGGTGGTCCACCTCGTGCACGGCGATAAAGAAGGGAATCTCGCAGTAGTCGCCGTCCTGATTCAACGAGGCGACAGCAACGCTCTTGTACAGAAACTCTGGAGCGATTTGCCGAAGGAAAAAGAAAAAGAAGAAGACCACGACGGCGTATCGATCAATGCCGCGGATCTTTTGCCGGCGGACTTGGGCTACTACACATTCCCTGGATCCCTGACCACTCCGCCCTGCACGGAAGCCGTGACCTGGTTCATTCTTAAACGGCCTATCACAGTTTCTGCCGGCGAGACCGAGCGGTTCGCAAGACTGTACGCAGACAACGCACGTCCAACTCAACCCGTTTATGACCGACCCGTGCTAGAAAGTAAATGATTGCGCGTTTCCGTCAGCGCAATAGAGCGGTTTGGTTTCGTTTTGAGGTGAATCTCATCGAGCAGAAATTCGCGGAATTCTGCTGCACGTAACGGCCCACTGCAGTTTCTCAAGAGCCATTAAAACCTAACCCGGTCTAGAGGCCGCGGCGCCTGTCCCGTTTTGCGATGTATTCGTTTGTTGCCCTACTGCCCGTCGTGAGGCCTGCTCCGGCGCGAAAGGAACACGCACCTCGATCCTTGTTCCGGCCGCTAACCTCGAATGAATCGAAAGGTATCCCTTTATTAATCGCACGCGCTCGCGCATGCTGGTGAGTCCCAGGCCCTTACTCTGCAATGCTGATGCGAGATCGAAACCTTTCCCTGAGTCGCTGACAGTTAAGTAAACTTCCCCGAAGTCTTCCCTCAACTGCACTTCGACCCGTTTTGCCGCGCTATGCTTTACAGCATTCTGAAGGGATTCCTGCAGGACTCGAAACAGAGTAAGGCCGAGTTCCAAGGGCAAAACATTCGAGACATCATCTATGAATTGGATGTCGATCTTATTGCGCTCGGCAAATTCCTTGCACCAACTTCTCATGCCTGCAACTGCACCAAGATATTCCAGCTTTGAGGAGTGCAAGTCATGCGATAACGCCCGCAGGTCGCGGGAAAGCTCGGCTACATCTCTCCTGATCGTTTGCAGATTCTGTTCGAGTTCCGAAGGATTTTCCTGCAACTGCTCTAATTCGATACCGAGAATTGCGAGTCTCTGATTGATATCGTCGTGAAGCTCTCTACCGATACGGGCGCGTTCCTGTTCTTGGGCCTGGATCAACTTTCGCGTCATCTCGGCAAGAGCCTCTTCGGCCAGTTTGCGCTCAGTAACATCTATATTCACGCCGACCATTCGTGAAGGCTCGCCGGATTCGCTCATGAAGACCTGCCAGCGGCCCACGATCCAGCGGACCGTTCCGTTAGGCCAAATCACGCGCCATTCTGCACGCATCGGCTGTCCTGTCTTGAGCGACTGCTCGACCGAGTCAATGACTCTGGCCCGATCATCCGGATGCAGTAAGTTCTCCCAATCCCGCTGAGTCCCGCCAAAACCTCCCGGCGGCAACCCGTGGAGAAATTCCAACTCCGAGGTCCAGGTATTCAGCGCAGCAGGGATGTTCCATTCAAACGTTCCAATCCGAGCAGCCTGGTGTGCCAATCGCAACCGTTCTTCACTGTCCCGAAGAGATTCTTCCCACTTCTTTTTCTGTGTGATGTCCTCCACCATTGCGAGTACCAACGGAGGTGTTCGTTTGAGTAAGGAGACACTGAGGCGTCCCCACATCAGCGATCCGTCTCGCCGATAATAACGTTTCTCCAGGTGATAATCATCGATCGCTCCTGCTCGCAACTGCTGAAAGAGCGCCCAGTCCTTCTCGGCATCCTCGGTTGGAGAAAAATCGACGCAATGCTTGTGACGCAATTCCTCTTTGGTAAATCCGAGCATCGCGCAGAAGGAAGGGTTCACGAAGAGAGCTTGCCCGTCGAGGTCCTCAAGCGCAATCCCAATGGGACTGGCGTTGAATGCATCGTAGAGAAGTTCGGTCCCGGCTCGGGGCATTTCTGGCGCGACCTCTTTTGTGGAGTCCGAGAGAAAGGGACAGTGCGGAAGTGTACGCGACGATGAGCATAAATTCAAATCACTTTTACATTTTCTAGGCTGAGCCATTTCGATTGATTCACTAGTAGTTTTGACAACTTCCCACCTTGGATTCCGCTGCCGTACCCTAGGCTCCGCTCCTCAACCGCAACTCTTTCTCATCCACACCAACTCGAATAGACAAGACAAGGAGAACCGACGATGGCGATTAAAACTCCCAGAGAATTGTTTGTGCAGATGCTGAGCAATCTGCGGCAGGGTACAGAACGTTCCAGCAAGATCGTTCAGGAACTTATCCCTCAAGTGCAAGACACCGACATTCGTGAAGCTCTGGAGGCGCGGGTTTTCATCTCACAAAAAATCCTCGCCACCATTGATCAATGCTTCAAGCTCATTGGCGAGCAACCGGTAAAGGTAAGTGGAAATCTGTACGATGCATTTGTGGAAGACTTCCGAAGCGAACTAGCTGAGATCCAAAGTCCGCAAGTTAAGAATCTATACGTTCTCGCCAAGGCGAATCAGGTGCTTCACTTGCGCATTGCCGAATTCAGATCTCTTGTTGCGGCCGCCGATCTATCCGGTCATTTTGCTGTTGGCGTATTGCTTGAAAGTTGCCTGGCAGACAAACTGGCATTCGCCGAGCGTACACGGCGTCTCTTGCAAACATTGACTGGTACCAAAATGGCAGAAAAGATCGCAGCGAGATCGGCTGCATAAACCGGTTCAAACAGGCTAGGGACGTGAGTCGCTGGTCAAAGCTGGCGTCGGGGAGCCTCAAATACGAGCGCTTCCTGGCGCCGCAGTTTTACCAACCTCTGGATTTTGCAGCGGAGCTGCAGTACTTAGAAAGCTTCGCTTACTCCCATGCTCACCGTGTGCTCGTTCTTTCCAGCGGCTATGTCGGCGCGAAAATTCACGTGGTAGGACCTGCTGAGCAGAAATCGCAAGCCTCCGCCGCCCGCAGGAAGAAGAGAACTGCTGTTAAACAAACGTCGTCCACCTGACGCAACACCGCCGGTGCCCGCAAAACCGACGACTCCAAGGCGCTTTGGTAAAGACAGGCGGTACTCCAGCTGTGTTGCGATCATGAACCGATCGATGTAGCGTCCGGCTTCATACCCTCGTAGTTCGTTACTGGTGCCATAGATGCAGTTGCCATAGAATGGCGGCTCGCCGCCAGTCGCACAGAAGTAAGCGTTGTAGGCGAGGACCTGCCTTTTCGTTAGGCCCCAGTATTTATTGAACGTCGTTCGGAACGATTGGAACGAATATTCGCTTCCCAGCGAAGTGGCAAAAAAGTCTGACGTGAATTCGAACACGGTGCCAGACTTTGGATAGAAGCGATTGTCACGGGTATCGCGGTTAACCTCGAGACCAATTGACGTAAGTTTTGTTTTCAAGCCAAGACCTTGCGGAGCAGGGACTTCGTCAGTTCCTCCCAGTCGACGGGTAATAGAGGAATGCCCCGTTATTATCCGGGGACCCGCGAAGAACTGCCATTTGAGCCTGCGCAAGACTTCGCCCAGGAACACCGATCCTTCCTGTTTCAGAGGCAATTTAAGCCCGGCATTCCCTGAAGCGGATCCGATCCCGTAGAGGTTGTAATTTAGATTGCCCTGGAGGAAAGCGGAACTGACTCGATAAGTGTCCTGTCTTAAATATAATTGTCCGGCAAATGCGAAGGCTCGACTGCCGTTATCCGTAATTAAGCCGGCCACTCCCAGCACCGATGGGGGAGACGCCTTATCTTCCGTATTGATTCGAAAGATGTATGCTAGTACCGGAATGATGCCCGTGCCCAATGCGGGACTCGACACGGGAATGGGAGCGACCACGAACTCACCTCGGCGACTGTTTTCTTTTTTGTGAATAGTCCCCGACTGTGCTGATACATCACCGGATTTTGTGGAAGCCGGCGGTGAGGTGCTGCTGTTTTGTGCGTGCCCCAACGAGGATAAAACAAGGATCAGTATTAGACCCGAGGTAGGGATTATTGACGACCGCGGTGCTGTGTACCAAAACACAAGTTGCTCGGTTGCAGATCAAGACTATTTGCAAGCCGACTTCCGCGTTCGCTAGAGTGGAGAGTGGCTACTTCCATCATTTTCAATCTCTTTGGATTCACTAGCACCCGTCAGAATTGACAGAGGCCATTACTACCTCAATCGCGTTTACGCACGTTGGTTATTCTGGTTTGAGAGCGATTATTCCTGCCTATCAGTTCTACCAGTTGGAATACCTGCCTCTTTATATATCCTCAAGGGTCGGCTATGAGTGGAGGCAGGAGACGTTTGTGCACAACTCAAAGTTACTCATTTATTTTCTAATCCTTGCTGTTCCCCTTTCGTCATTGCTCGCCGACGAACACCACTCCAAATGGCAGGTTGGAACGATAATGGCTGTTGCTCCACATCCCCTGAATGGCAATGACCCTCACGCTCGTAAGTATGATGTTTCCGTTAAGGTTAACCAAATTATGTATGTGGTTCTTTTTGTTCCGCGGGACGGGCTCGATACGATCACTCATCGCACGGGATTGGATTTGTTAGTGTCTGTCGGGCAAAAGACAATGGCGTTCAATGATTTGCTTGGACGAAAGGTTGAATTGCCGATCATCAGCAACAGACCTTTTACACTTACGGCCAAGCAATAATCGTAGCAGTATGCATCACAAGATCACTCGATTTTCGCAAAATGAATCTCCTCGCTTGAACGATGCGCTCATCCGGATGGAAATCTCCTATTTGGACTCGACGATCGCCTATCGTGATTCCTTGCCTGCGGACGAGGAAGCCCGCCGCCACAAACTGACGTTCGGCGTAAACAAAACGAAAGCTGCCAAATACGGAGCGATCATGTTCTTGCTCCTGCTTGCAATCGCGGGCTTGAGCGCGATTTGGTTCTGCGTACAATAAGCATTTTGAAGAGAAGATGTTGTCGGTTTCCAGAAGATCCCGACCATAATTGCGGAAAAGATCAAAATCTTCGACGTGAAGAAATTGTTCCGGTCATTAGAATCCTCTCGCACAGTCCATCAAACCCGGCGCGAATGCGTGCGGGCCGTGCGCACTGGATCGCAAGGCTATCTCCGTCGCGCGACAGCTGGTACAAACGCAAAGAGTCATTGCTACTGCCGATAATAAGGGTGGAATTGTGTGAAGTCGGTGTGCAACCGCAAGGTGTTGTGAAGAAGCGCAGCATGGAATTAGACCTGTGCGCAAATGTCTTCAAAGCCGCAGGGGCTCGCTTGTTATAGGCTTATTCCAGCTCGGATACTACATACAGAAATTGTTTCTTGCGTTCCACTCTCAAGACAATGGGAGAGCCTGGTGGCAGCTTCGCCAGCAGCGCCTTAAGTTCAGCTATGCTGTGGACGGTCGTGCCGTTGAGGGCATGAATCAGATCCCCTACGTTCAATCTAGTCTGTGGATCTTCGCGTTTCGAGCACCTTCCGGTGACGAGAACCCCTGATCCCATACGTATTCCCGGAACGGTCGCCGCGACGTTAGTATCAACATCCAGCCCGACGATGTTCAGCGCGCCTATCAGATTCTTATCTACATCTACAGCTTCGCTCAAAGGATCTATCTCAGAGGCTTTTTCAACGAACCTCGCGCTGACCACGAGCGATCTTCGGCCCCTGAGGAGGCGTAGTGATATGGAATCGCTCGGCTGCTTGTGATACATCAGCGTAATGAATTGCGAAGCACTCTGAACTGCTTGCCCATCCGCGGCCGTGATTATGTCGTCTGCTTTGATTCCTGCTTTTTCCGCCGGAAAGCCAGGACGAACATCAGCAACAATGACCCCCGTATCTCGTGGGAGTCTCAGACCCGCTGCCATGGTTGGGGTGACGGTTTCTACGGTTAGACCTAGGTCGCCTTCAATCACATGGCCCGACCTTCGAATTTGCTCGTAAACGAATTTGACCGTATCGCTTGGAATGGCTAGCCCCGCTCGTTCAGCCCTGAGCATCGCGGCGTTGATGCCCACGAGATTGCCTGCAGTATCTACTAAGGCGCCACCGCTGTTTCCCGGATTGATTGCCGCGTCGGTTTGGATAAATACGACTGAGCTGCCTGGCTCGATCTGTCGAGCGACAGAACTCACAATTCCCATTGTGGCCGTATTTCGCCACCCTAGTGGGGTTCCAAACGCGATCACGAGTTGCCCTTGCCGCAAGTCTTCATAGTTGGCAAACTGCAGTGTGGGCAAAGCTTTGGCGCGAATCTTCAAAACAGCCAAGTCTGTTTCCTCATGCACCCCAACGATCTGTGCGTCGAAAGCTCGACCCGGATCTTCCATATAACTCCGAGCGGGCGTCTCAGCAGTGCGGGAAACATTGACGATGACCTGGACCCGTTTGGCTCCATCCACTAGGTGGGCATTGGTAATGATATAGCCATTGGCATCGAGAATGACCCCAGCGCCCACAACGTGCTGCTTAACGATACTGCGACCGCTTTCGTCGTCAGTGTCTTCTGAATCGTCATCTACGCCATAGCCGAACACCTTAACCTCAACAACTGCCGGCGACACTCGTTGGGCAAGCTGCTTAAGTGAGTCATTCACCCGGTCAAGTAATGTAAGTTGCTGATTAAGGTCCTGTCCATGTGCTAGCTTGCCCGACGCAAATGCTAGCAGTACCACGGCGCAACGCACCACGATAGCAGGCTTAACAGTTCTCATTGATCTCATACCAGACCTCGTTCCGTGGCTTACGGTTTGTGAAAAGTGACTCGCAGAAGGGTCGAGGCAATAGCGGCGCATGAGGCTGCATGTATTGGCCTGCGAGCTCCTGGCGGAGAAATTAGCTGGTCCCTCGGACGATAGAAAGCGGGGTTTCAGACGACTACTGTTAAAACTACATGAACGCCCTTGAACGATGAAAGCCTTATCATTGCGACAACGAATCACTGTGAATACCGCGGCTAGCTGTAAGAACTTCTAGTGGCTGCATTTAACAGAGACTGCTAACAGTAATGCGTCGGTATTTAGGCAGGCTGAATAAGTTCGGCGTTCATTCATATCTGAGGAAATGTAATGACCGGCACGATTTATGCGCTGCCCTAGATTCTCACAGCGCCTTCAATGAAGAAGCTCGGCGTCATTGCATTGGCGTTAAAGCTGTGGCTTGAGCCTAGTTGCAAGGACTTCGCGGCCAGGCAAACACTGTGGAGCAGATCCCTACTGCATGAGCATCCTCCAGGACATCAGCGATTCAAAGGTCGTAAACGTAAATCTCGGAGCTTTCATCGACTCGGCTCCGAATCCAATGATGATGATGGATGGGCATGGATGCATCATTGCACTTAACACACTCTGCGAGACTCTGTTCGGTTACGAGCATAGCGACCTTACAAACCGACCTATCGAAACTGTCTTACCAGGCGCATTAGGGCATTCGAAATCGGAGCCTCGGGACGACGATCCAGCCGGTTCTAGCACTCAGGTGTCGGGTTCTTCTCGAGAATTGATTGGCTTGCACAAAAACGGATCCACCATTCCGATTGAAATAAGCTTCCATAAGATGCATTTCGAGAACCAGAAATGGATACTGGCTTCCATTGCGGATGTAAGGGAGCGCAATCGTGTACTGAAGAATCTCCAAGAGAGTGAGGAACGGTTCCGCACCGTCTTCAATGATGCGCCAGTGGGCATGGCTCTGACGTCAACGTTAGGACGTTTCATATTCGTCAACAAAGCATTGTGCGATTTTCTCGGGTACGGCAGAAATGAGCTGTCTGCGAAGGACCTTCTTGCCATTACTTATGAAGAGGATCGAGAACGAACTCTACACCAGTTGCGGCAGACGGCAGCAGGCGATGCCTCCGACATCACGATTGAAACAAGGTACCTTCACAAGAGTGGCCAAGTGCTATGGGGAGATTCGCGAAGATCGCTTCTTCGGGACTCGGAGACCAGGAAAACTCGATACCTCGTGTCACAGATCGTGGACATCACGGATCGCAAACACATGGAACAGAGTTTGCGAGAGACCGAGCAACGATTCCGAACGATCGCAGACTCCGCTCCCGTACTGATATGGATGTCCGAGCTGAACAAGATTCGTTCCTATTTCAATCGCCGATGGCTTGAGTTCACAGGGCGCGAGTTGGAGAAAGAGCTTGCTAACGGTTGGATTCAGCGTGTTCATCCGCAAGATGTGAGCAACTTTTCAGAGGTGTATGCGAATAGCTTCGAGCACCGCACGCCATTTGCAGTCTCCTATCGCATTGAAAGACATGACGGTGAATATCGGTGGCTTGTTGATACTGGCACGCCGAGGTTTAATCCGGACGGTTCATTCGCCGGTTTCGTGGGCTGCTGTATTGACGAGACCGATCGCAGAGCGGCGGAAGACGTCTTGAGAAACATCAGCAGAAGGTTGATAGAGGCGCAGGAGAAGGAGCGGAGGCGAATCGCCCGCGAGCTTCACGACGACATCAATCAACGTCTTGCGATGTTGGCCATCGAACTTCAACAACTCGACAGCTCGCCACCCTTGCATGCAAGACGTCACGAGCGCATCGATCGATTGTTTAAACGCACGATGGAGATAAGCGCGGACTTGCAGGCGCTGTCGCATGAGCTGCATTCCGTGACCCTCGAGCATCTGGGGCTTGCCGTAGCAATGAGGAGCTTCTGCAACGATGTTACTCGCCATCAGAAAGTAAAAATCGAATTTACTGAGAAGGATTTGCCTGCTGTCATCCCCTCAGACATTTCACTGGCGCTGCTTCGCGTGCTGCAAGAAGGTGTGCACAACGCTGTGAAGCACAGCAGGGTCCGTAAATTGCAGACTGAGCTCGCTGGAAAGCGAGGCGAAATCCAACTCACGATACGCGATTTTGGCGTAGGATTTGATCAAGAACAGGCGGCGAAAGGCGAAGGACTCGGGCTGCTCAGCATGAAAGAACGCATCCTTCCTTTCAGCGGAACATTGTCGATCAGCTCACAACTCAAACAAGGAACTGAGATAATAGTGCGGATCCCAGTACCTCCTCACCGGCGCAACGAATCGGAAGGAGGGTGCGGCATTTCCAGGCAGAGTGCTTCCAACTGACCCGCTAAGTTGCGAATGCGGTAATGCTTTTGAATCGATCCAAAAACCTCATCTGGAAGCTTTGGATGTTTCTTGGATTAGTAGATCCGACTTTAATTGCGATTGGGCTCTGAACTCGGTAGTCTTGATCTCAGCACAGGATCGTGCCTTTGTGCTTTGTGTACTCCTGCGCGAGCAAGCAAGTGCGATCTTATATCCTCAAACTGCGACGAGCTAACGAGATAGGAATCTCTCTCTGGGAAGAGTCTGGCGATCTCCCGTTGGCATCTTTTGATTCGGCTGGTCATTAGCGGATGCGTGGAAAACAATCCACCCCATTTATCGATGTTTTTCTCCTCGGCGCCTGCCCGTTCAAGAAATGAAACAAAAGCTTGCGGATCATAGCCCGCAGCATAGAGATATTCCAAGCCGAGATAATCCGCCTCAGATTCGAACCCGCGGGAAAATTTAAGCATTTCCATGGGTTTTGCAAACCCAACCGCCAGATGAATCGCTTGTCCTACCATTCCACCGCCAGCCATATCCAGTGGAAGTGAGATCAAGGTTAATAAGTCAGACCTTGTCATTTGCCTCGCAGCATGGTGAGCCGCTACATGAGCAATCTCGTGCGCCATCACTCCTGCAACTTCGGCCTCGTCTTCGGCATTGATTATGACGCCATAGTTTATGTACAGGAATCCTCCCGGCAAGCTGAATGCATTCAGTTCATCTGAATCGACTACTTTGATTGTAAACGGAACTTTGGCATCAGAGTGCGTCACTAACGTTTGTCCAATTTTCTTGATGTATTCATTTACCAAGGGGTCATCGAGAAGCTTAAGGTTCGCTTCAATTGCGCCGGAATATCCCTTTCCCATCGCGATCTCGCTGTCCAGGGAGTACCAATTGCCAAAACCTTTATGGCCGATGTCCCGATGGCCGATCTGATTGATATCATCCTTTGGAGACAAATGCGTTGTTTTGTGCTGACGTTCAGGCGTCGCTGGACCGGACACGATGGTCTGTGCTGAGGCCGGGCTCAGGAAGATCATGCAAGCTGTCACAGTAACTAAATTGTTTGCGATCATCGGCAATGTGTTGTTGCGACCCGCCAACTAAGCGAGCTCCTGATCTATATCGAAGACGCTCTCGCCTGCTAACTGCCAAACACGACAGAGTAGCGATCACATCCAATGTCTCGAGTTCCTGCCATTTCTGCCAGTCTCGACCCAGACGTATGTATTGACACAATTGGCTTCGTGCAGCGTTTTGCAATACGTACCGCCGCTCACTATTTGCTCCTGTGCTTCTGCCTGTGCGCACCAGCGTGGTCGCAACCTGGCCCGGCGGTGTCGACTGCGGCTCCACCCGAAGGACAAAAGGATCCGTTGGGTCGTAGTACTCCTCGCGGTACGGTTCTTGGTTTTCTGAGGGCGGCTGGCAAAGGAGAGAATCGAGTCGCTGCGCAATATCTAAACATTCGTGAAGGCCCAAAAGCATCAGCCACGCTTGCCGCAGAACTCTTTGTCGTTTTGAACCGGCGTCTTCCCGCACGTCTTAATGAAATCAGCGATCGGCCTGAAGGAACTGCTGCCGGGTTGCTCAAGCCAGATCTGTATCTAATTGGCACCATCGCCGGAGCTGATCTAGACGTAACGCTCGAGCGTGTTGAGAACGACGATACCGGACCGATCTGGTTGTTCTCCAGGGGCACATTAGAAAAGACTCCGGCTGTTTATGAGGAGACTCACCAGGTATCAGTTGAAGATATTGTTCCTGCAGCACTCGTAAGCAACTATCTATTTGGCATCCCGGCATATGAGTGGCTATTTGTATTTATAGGACTTCCACTCAGTTATCTATTGGCAGCATTATTGAATCGCGTTCTGCTAATAACCGTACGTTGGATTCGTGAGCACGCATTGAAGCGGACGCATCCAGGACCGAGGCAGGTATTGCCTCAACCCATTCGATTGCTGATGGTGGCAGGCTGCATTCAGTGGTTGCTTTCGAGCGTCGGCTTGTCGCTCATCGCGCGACAGTTCTGGTCGACGTTGGCGACCATGATCACAATTTCTGCCTGTGTGTGGCTCTTGGTCCTTGTGAATCGTAGGAGTGAACAGTACCTTCGGATCTACGCGCATAGTAGGAGTTCATCAGGAGCTGCATCGGTAAAACGTTTGCTACACCGATCCATCGAGGTGATACTGGTCTTTGTTGGATTCTTGGTAATACTTCGCCATTTCGGGATAAATCCAACGGCCGCGCTGGCTGGTCTTGGTGTCGGCGGTATTGCTATCGCATTGGCAGCTCAGAAGACGCTGGAAAATATCGTCGGCGGCATCTCGCTCATATTGGACGAGGCAGTTCGCGTGGGCGATGTTCTCAAACTAGGAGATATCACCGGCACGGTGGACGATATTGGCCTGCGGTCCATCAGAATCCGAACTCTCGATCGCACCATGCTCGTAATCCCTAACGGCCAACTTGCCAACATGAATCTGGAGATCATGTCTTGCCGCGATAAATTCTGGTTTCATCCCACGATCGCTCTGCGCTACGAGACCACGAACGCGCAGATCACGTCCATGACCGACTCCATGAGAAATCTGCTGACGAGCAGTGCAAATGTGGACCGCGACTCTGTGCGCGTGAGATTCTTTCAGATGGCCAGTTTCTCGCTTAATATTGAAGTATTCGCTTATGTGTTTGCAATTGATTGGAATCAATTTCTGCGAATTCAAGAAGATCTGCTGTACGCCATAATGGCGATCGCGCAACAACTCGGGGTTCAGTTCGCGTTTCCCTCGCAAACCACATACCTTGTGACTGATCCGAGCGCCAAGGACTCCTCGGAGCCGCAGCTCCCAACCCAAGAGGTAAACCGTTCAGTACGTAAGGTCGCCGCGGCTAGCTGATTCTGATCCTTCCCCACCCCGCATTAAGTGCAACTTTTATCAGGCTGTAATTGTTATCAGTGGTCGCAGCGGCTCATTGTCCGTACAGTTCTGGTTGATGTCAAGACTGACTTGATCTCGGCAAGCGGCAGGTGACGAAGCTTGCCTTTCGAACTGCATTGAGAAATGGAGAAACAAATGAACTTCAAAACCCTTTTTGTTTTCGGAACGGTTCTGCTGCTTGGAGTGGCGGCGACCGCGCAGGAGTATCCAAAGGCAGAGCTATCTTTCGATTACTCCTATATGCACTTTGCGCCGGCTCAGGCGAACACCCAGAATAAGGGCCTCAATGGCGGCGGTGGCGCCTTCGATTATAACGTTAACCACTTCTTCGGTATCAAAATGGACCTCCAGGGATACAACAGTTTCACTGACAAGTTCACTATCCGCTCCAGTTCAGCGCTTCCCGGCGGAGCAAACGGCACCGTATCAGGAAACCTGTTTACTTATCTTTTCGGTCCGCAACTCAAATTTCGCAGCCAGCACTTTGAAGTCTTGACGCACGCTTTGGCAGGCGGGGCGCACAGCAATGTTTATGGCCACGCCTTTAAAACAATCTGCCAGCCGACCGCTGCAGGATGCGGAGTGCAGGGCTCACCTTCGAACAATGGCTGGGCAGTGATGTTCGGCGGGGGACTCGATTTGCCGATCAACCACGCGGTTTCGATCCGGCCTGCTGAATTCGATTATCTGCTTACGCGATTTGGCAATTTCTTTACCCAATCCAATGCCAATCAAAACAACTTTCGATATTCAGCCGGCGTAGTCTTTAACTTAGGTCATGGAGACTAAACAACCCAGATCGCTCATTTGGGCTGGTGCGCTGTAAGGCTTGCCAGTATGCGCGCATGCGCTAAAGGACCTACCTTTTCAATAAGCGCCCCAGTCCAGATGCCGTCTACTAGTGACAATCGATGCAACCACTATCAAGACTGCTCTGGATAACGGCCCTGTTAACTCTCGAAGGTGAAGTATATGTTTAAAACTGCATTTATCTCGGCTGCATGTTTGCTCGCGGTAACGTCTCTGGTCGCGCAGGATGTTAGGTATAACTTCGACAAAGGCGCGAATTTCAGCAAGTTTAAGACGTACAAATGGGTACCGATCAAAGGGGCGCAAACGCCAAATGATCTGGTGGATAATCAAATCAAGGCTTCGATTAACTCTCAGTTGGCTGCCAAAGGACTGAGCCAGGTAGATTCAGACCAAGCGGATCTGTACATTGGATACCAGACTGCCATTGGACAAGACAAACAGTTCACTTCATATAGCACAGATTGGGGGTATGGTGGAGGCTGGTATCGAGGAGGGTGGTATGGCGGCGGCATGGGATCGTCCATGACTACCGGGCAAACGTCAACCATCTACACAGGTCAACTTGCGGTTGACATGTACGACTCAGCCAATCATACCCTGGTCTGGCGAGGGGTCGTCAGCAAAACGCTAGATCAAAAAGCCAAGCCTGACAAGCGGGAAAAAAATCTGAATAAGGCCCTTTCAAAGTTATTTAAGAACTACCCCCCCCAAAGCAAAAGGATAACTAGAACGTGAATCGGGGTTTAGGCGGGCCTTCGCACCCGCCTTTTTGGGATTCCGACCTGGCTAGCAACGGTTTCTAGATGCTTTTCCTGCCGAACGTCTGTCACTGCGGCGAGGATCCTGTCAGCATTAAGGTTTGTTTGTCTGAGCCGGCGACTGGGCATATTGCGTTGGCGATTTGTCGCATCGCTTCAAGTCCTCATAGCGTATAGGGGACGATAACCGCGGAACCTGTCTTTGCCCGGAGCCAACTGGCGGTCCTGCCACAGAGCAAATCCACCGCTAGACAAAGGGCGCAATGTCTCGACTCACACTAGCTGAGACTTTTAACAGTTTGTAGGAGTACTCAGCAGCGAAATACTTATACACATACTAGGCAATGCAACCACTTGGAGTGTGCTTATGATTTACATCAACCGTAGCATTCATCTCAGCTGCGCGGTTATTGTGTTTTTATCTCTCTCTGTGAACATGGCGCATTCTCAGACTTCAAATCCATCCCCAAACGAGATTGAAGCACTGCAAAAGCAACTCCAGAGCCTGCAGAATCAAATGGCTCAGGTTCAGACCCAAATCAACAACCTCTCTGCACGAGGCATCGAATCAAGCTCCGCAGGTGCCGCCCCTGCGCAGCAGTCTACCGATCAAGATAAACAGGAACTGGCGGACGAACTAAACAAACAGGTAAAGCACCAAACGGGCGAGGCTGTAGCCGCTTATGAAACTTACTCGCAGGATCCGCAAGCTGCAGCTCGGCTTGACAACTCTCCACTGGACCCGAATTTTCCCGGATATTTCCGGCTGCCCGGCACAAAGACGCTTTTGAAAATTGGCGGGTATTTCAAAACCGACTTCATTCGCGATCTCAGACCCGCGGGCGATCCGGAGCGATTCATACCGTCGGGCATTCCTGTTCCGACGAGCGGAGGCGGAACGAACTCGACGATCTCGATCCGTCCGACTCGGCTGAACCTGGACTTTCTAATACCGGTCGAGGATGTAGGCAGTGTAAGGTTCTTCCTTGAAGGAGATCTCTTCGGATCGAGTTCGACCACCCCGCGTATGCGTCATGCGTATGCCCAGTTCAAGAACTTCTTGATCGGCCAGACCTTCTCGAATTTCCAAGATCCAGATTCCGGACCAGATCAACTCGATTTCCAAGGCCCCAATTCCCAGGTGTCGCTGCGCAATCCGCAATTTCGGTACACAATCCCGTTGGCAGAAAAAACGAGCTTTAGGCTCTCGCTGGAAAAAGCTTCTTCCGACATTGCCTTTAAAACCCCAGAATTCAACGCGTTGCCAAGCAATCAAGCCCCAGATGGAACTGCGACTCTACGACATGATACGGACAAAGGACACGTTCAATTTTCTGGCCTCTTCCGGAGCGTCGGAGCATTTCTGCCTAATGGAGTAAGGGACTCTGTGTTTGCATGGGGGCTCAATCTAACTGGATCCGAAAGAATCTTCGCTAAGGATACCTTCGTCTACCAGGGTGCCTATGGCAATGGCATCGAACGATATCTAAACGACACATCCGGGTTGGGCATCGATGCGGCCGTAAAGAGCACGCAAGATCCTCATCTTAAGGCCGTTCCCGTGGTCGCTGCTTATGGAAGCTATCAGCACTTCTGGGTAGATAGAGTTCGATCCTCGATCATGTACGGGTTTGTTCAGGTGGACAACACCAACTTCCAACCAGGTACAGTATTCCATCAGAGCAATTACACAGCCGGAAACCTAATCTGGAATGTTTATGGCTCTTTGCATGTAGGCACCGAGTTCCTCTATGGTTGGGTAGTGAAAAAAGACGGCACAACAGGAAATGCGCCACGCCTCATGGTGAGCGCCAAATACAACTTTGTAAAAGCCGGTACATCTGGGAAGTAAGTTTCGGGTGCCAATTAACGCTACAACTACAAGTCACAAACGCGGGGGTTGTAATGAGTACAGCTGCAAGTGCATCAGGAGTTCGCGTCGACCAGTTTTTTACCGCAACAGAAGCACGATTTGACCGTTGGCGGAAATTGTTAGACGCGGCGCGGGCTTGGGAAACCGGAACAGCAACAGATTCAAGTTCAACATCGGTTGCTTTCCAAGAATTGAAGGATTGGGAAGATTACTTTGCATATCCCGGTCCACTCTTGATGCGTAGTCTGGAAGAAAGCATTGCCTCCCGCGATGCAAGACGGTCGAGCCGACTCGCACAGTTGATCGACGTCGCCCTTCTCACACACTCATATCGAAGCAATTCTGCTGACTGGGAAGGAGCAGAGCAGCCCGTCAGGCTTGGAGACCGTATTCCAGGCGGGGATGAAGCAGCGATTCACCGCCCCTACTTCGAAGTTCTTGTGGTTACGCCTATGCGTCAGGACGCCTGGCCTGAAGTTGCACAGGAATACAAGAAGCTGCGAAGGCCTTACGATAAGTTCATCTACGAACTTGTTTTTGTCGGTAGCATCGAAGACGCAATAATCGCGTCGATTGTAAACGGAAGCCTGGAATCCGTCATCGTGTCCGATGGTGTTCCTTTTGCCTCAACGCATAACGTACCGGTTTTACGCGAGTTCCTCGCCGGGAACCTGCCTCCTAACTCATTCACCGGGCGTTCAAGTGAGCAGAGTGTGGAGCTTGCAGAAGCTCTCAAGCAGATTCGCCCGGAACTCGATAATTTTCTCCTCAGCGGAAGCGAAGTAGAGAAGGTTGCCGCAGACCCAAGGGCAGCCAAATGCATTCGAAGGATCTTTTATCAGGTTGAAGAGCCGGTTGAGCTGCACCTCAGCATTCTCGACGCGATTGCCGACCGATATGACACCCCTTACTTCGACAATCTGCAGAAGTACGCCCAGCGACCTATGGGTACCTTTCATGCGCTTCCGGTTGCGCGTGGAAAATCGATTTTCAAATCGAACTGGATTCGTGACATGGGTAGATTCTATGGGATGAATCTGTTTCTGGCGGAATCATCAGCGACTACTGGAGGTCTCGACAGCCTGTTGGAGCCTACGGGGAACATCAAGGTCGCACAGGATAAAGCTGCTCGTGCTTTTGGAGCGGACCATGTGTTCTTCGTTACGAACGGTACTTCTACCTCGAACAAAATGGTCGAGCAGGCTCTGCTAGCTCCGGGTGACATCATGCTGGTGGATCGAAACTGCCATAAGTCACATCACTATGGGGCCGTTCTTTCCGGAGCATTCCCCCTTTATCTGGAAGCTTATCCGCTCACGAAATTTTCGATGTATGGGGCAGTCCCGCTCAGCTCAATCAAGAAAGCTCTTCTTGGGCTCAAAGCCGAGGGAAAGTTGGATCGGGCACGACTTCTTGTTCTTACTAACTGCACGTTTGATGGCCATATTTATAACGTTGAGCGCGTCATGGAGGAGTGTCTTGCGATAAAACCAGACCTGATTTTCTTGTGGGATGAGGCGTGGTTCGGATTCGCCAGATGGAGTCCCTTCTATCGTCGGCGCACAGCGATGGGTGCTGCAGCAATTCTTGAACGCAAGTTCAAAGATCCACTGTACTTCAGCGCCTACGAAGAGCAAAGAAAGAAGCTAGGAGAACTGGATCTATCCAATCCAGAAGTAGTAAAGACGCGGCTGCTGGCGGACCCGAACAAAGTGCGCTTGCGGGTATATCAGACCAATTCGACGCATAAGTCGATGTCGTGCCTGCGTCAAGGATCGATGGTGCTGGTGAAGGACCAGGACTACCACACCGTAGAAGAGCAGTTCCATGAGGCGGTATTTACCCACGCCTCCACCTCACCAAACTTGCAGATCATTGCGTCCCTTGACGTGGCGCGCCGCCAGATGGAGCTGGAAGGATACGAACTTGTAAATCGTGCGATCCAATTGGCCTTGGATATTCGTCGCGAAGTGAACTCGCATCCACTTGTCTCGAAGTATTTTCACGTTGCCGGAGCAGATGAGATGATTCCGGAGGATTTCCGTCTATCTGGCTTCGTAGATTACCGGGTACCCGGAACGAATTGGGCATCGGCCGTGAAATCTATGCAAGAGGATGAGGTGGCCCTCGATGTGACGCGGCTCACATTGGTGTGCGGCAGCGCAGGATACGATGGCACGCAATTTAAGAACCTGCTTGCGGCCGACTATGACATTCAATTGAATAAGACATCTCGCAATAGCGTGTTACTGCAGACGAACATCAACAACACACGTAGTGATATCGCTCACCTTCTGAAGGTGCTGGTACAGATCTCACAGAAGATAGAAGCCAATCTTCAGCGTGGCGGAAAAGAAGCGCTGGAAGTATTCGCTGCGCGCGTAAAAGCCCTCATGGAAGATGTGCCCGACCTTCCTAACTTCACCTCCTTCCATAACACGTTCCGCAAGAACCCTGCCAGTCTGACGAGCGAAGGAGATATGCGGTCAGCTTTCTTTGGAGCATACCGCGAGGAGCAGTGTGAGCACGTGAAACTTGCGAGTCCCGAAATCGACCGGCGCCTTACGGAAGGCCCCGAGCTGGTTTCCGCTAGCTTTGTAATTCCCTATCCTCCTGGGTTCCCCATTATGGTCCCAGGTCAAGTGATTGATCGAGAAACGATCGATTTTATGCGCAAGCTCGATGTAAAGGAGATTCATGGTTTCACGGCGTCACTTGGTCTAAAGCTGCTCAAGCCGGCGTATCTCGAAGCTGCAGTTAACCGCGGCCGTCCAGGAGCCGAGGAACCGAAACGCGTTGCAAAGAGGTCGGCTGCCTAGCGATTGAAGACTTGAAATCGAGGCAACAACGTTGATTGGCCGATCACTTGTGAATAAGTGGAACGTTTTGACGCGATTATGGAATGGTTTGGCAAGTTATTTGAAAAATATCCCGAGATGGGCGTCTATCTTGCAATCGGTCTGGGGTACATAGTTGCGCGTCTGAAATTTCGAGGCGTTGGCTTGGGAACAGTTACCTGCTCTCTGTTGGCAGGTATTTTCGTCGGCAATTTCTTTCACGTCCCCGTTTCGGACCAAGCGAAGGCCATCCTGTTCCTTCTCTTCTTATTCGGAATCGGTTACTCGGTTGGTCCCAGCTTCTTTAGAAACCTTAAAGGCGAAGGTTGGCGCTGGGCGTTGCTCGCAGTATTCATTCCAGTGGTTGGATTGGCAACTGCGTACGGAGTGGCGCGCTTCCTCAAACTCGATCCTGGTTTTTCCGCTGGGTTGCTTTCCGGTTCATTGACTGAATCGCCTGTAATCGGAACCGCCAGCGAGGCAATTCGGGGTTTGTCTCTTCCTGACGAGCAGAAGCAGATTCTCGTCGGGCATATCGCAGTCGCAGATGCAATCTGCTACTTGTTCGGAACGATTGGCGTCATCTGGGTCTGCAGCAGTCTGGGACCTAAGCTCCTGAGCATTGACTTGCGCACGGAGTCGAGAAAATTGGAGACGTCGTTAGGCATCAAGCGATCCAAATTTGGAATTTCCTCTGGCTGGCAGCCCATCGGAATCCGAGCCTACACGATTGCCCAGGATGCACCAATTATTGGAAAAACCGTGGCAGCCGCCGAGAAATCTGTTCCCGGCGCGCGTCTCTTCGTAGAGCGAATCCGCCGTCAGCATGAAATTTTCACACCCACTTCTACGGCAGTGATTGAGGCTGGCGATACCGTCGCAGTGCTCGGTCGAACTGAAGTGTTGGTAAAAGTGCTTGGTATAAAGTCAAGCGAGGTTCCTGATCCGGAACTTTTGGAAATTCCTGTTGCTTCCTTCGATCTATACGTCACCCGCAAAGAGGTATCAGGCAAAACACTCCGCCAATTTGTTGAAGACTTTGAAGAGACACGTGGAGTGCTTTTACGTGCTGTCACACGGGGCGAGCACGCTATCCCAGTCGGCACAAACATTGTGCTGCAGCGCGGGGATATTCTGCACGTCACGGGTGTTGAGGAAGCAGTTGAGAAGCTCGCGCCAATTGTGGGCATGAAGCTAGCACCCATAGATGAAGCAGACTTCTCAATTCTCGGCATTGCGATCTTTGTGGGCATTCTGTTGGGCGGATCGATCATTATTCCCTTAGGGCACCTGCGAATAAACTTAGGCACGAGCGTGGGCACGCTACTTGCCGGATTGCTGGTGGGCTGGATGCATTCCGTGCGGCCCTGGTTCGGCCGCATGCCGCATGAAGCGATCCTCTTCATGAAATCCATCGGCCTCTCTGCGTTTGTTGCCATGATTGGCCTCAAAGCTGGGCCGATCTTCTTTCATACACTTATGACATCGGGTTACATGCTGTTCCTCGGCGGAATCGTCGTCACTTTGACTCCTTTGATTACGGGGCTTTATTTCGGGCGTTACATCCTAAAACTAAATCCAGTGCTGTTGCTGGGCGGACTCGCAGGTGCTCAAACGATGATTGCCGGTGTTGCCGCAGTGCAGGATAAATCTGACAGCTCAGTATCAACCTTGGGCTACTCCTATACAGCAGCAATTGGTCACATTCTGCTTACCACTTGGGGAACAGTAATGGTTTATCTGACGAGCTAAGCCATCCAGGCAATTGCCGCGTTACCCTTAGCCGCTGTTCTCGTTTGCAGCTGATAAGTTTGCCAGTTGCTGCTATTCCCAAACGTACAGATCATAGCTGCAAAAGCCGCATCGAGCTCTGAGAGTCGAACCGGGCTCTGTCTCTCGTAAATTCGCGACTTCCTGCTCTGGGTATGCGTGCAGAGTGGGCCAGTAAAGAGGTGACTGACCATGCTCAGTTGGTTCGCAGCTACGCTCAGGCAATATCCGGAGATCGCGCTCTTTCTCACTCTTGGGTTAGGGTACTATTTTGGGAAGTTCACATTCCGCGGCCTTGGTCTAGGGTCCGTGACCGCTACTCTTCTGTCGGGCGTCATCATCGGACAAATCGGCATCACCATCTCGCAGCCTCTCAAGGCATTTGCCTTTCTCATGTTTCTGTTTGCGGTTGGCTACGGAGTCGGACCGCAGTTCGTTCGCGGCATTGCCAAGGACGGCGTTCCGCAAGCCGTCTTCTCGGTCGTGCAGTGTGTGCTCTGCCTGTTGGTGCCAATCGCAATCGTCAAGATTGCCGGCTATAACCTCGGGTATGCGGCCGGGCTTTACTCAGGCACCCAAACCATCTCGGCAGCGATGGGTCTCTCTACTGACGCAATCAACAGATTGGGCCTTGCTTCCGATCAGGTGAAAGCGCTGCTCGATTCAATGCCAATCGCCTATGCCGTGACTTACATGTTCGGCACAGTTGGATCGGCGATCGTGATTGCCTTGATCGGACCCGCTTTGCTCGGATTCAGTCTCCCCGCCGCCTGCAAGGACTACGAAGAGAAATTTGGCGGCAAAAAGGAATTAGGCGGGCCAGGCAGCGCGTGGCATAAGTGGGAAGTGCGTGCGTTCCGTGTTCTTCCTGGCGCTCGCGTCGCGGGGTTGCGCGCTATAGAGGCCGAGGGACTCGTACCCAATGCACGCGTTTTTGTCCTGCGATTACGCCGCAATGGTGTCATCGAAGACGTAACGGCTGACACCGTCTTGCGCGAAGGCGACATAGTCGCGGTCGCCGGTGCACGTGAGGCACTCGTGAACGTAATCGGCGAACGGGCGCGGTTAGCCGCGGTAGCAGGTGGTCGGGAAACAACCGGAAGCACTGCTCCGCAAGCCGCGCTGGAAGTTGACGATCCTGAATTGCTGAGCGTTCCTGTTGAGGGAGTGGACGTCTACGTTACCAACAAATCAGTAGATGGTAAGACCCTCGCTGAACTCGCCAACGAACATGGAGCCCGCGGCGTTTTCCTGCGAAAGATCACGCGGGGTGCGGTCGCTACAGCGATTCCCGTCCTGCCGAATACCAAGATCTTTCGCGGAGATATTCTCAGCGTCGTCGGCCGCACGCAAGATACTGCCGCTGCCATTAAGATGATCGGCGTTCCTGATCGCGCAACTGACGTCGCTGACGTCGCATTTATCGGTGCCGGGATTACGGTTGGCGCGCTAATTGGCGCGCTGGTCTGGAAGGTAGCAGGTGTACCGCTGACGCTTTCAACTGCCGGTGGTGCGCTCATCTCAGGACTGATTTGCGGATGGCTCCGCTCCGTCCGGCCTAAATTTGGTCGTATTCCTTCGTCAACCGTCTGGTTCATGAACTCAGTCGGTCTAAATATTTTCATCGCAATCGTTGGCATCTCTGCTGGACCAGGATTCGTGAATGGGCTAAAGACTCAAGGTATCAGCCTGTTTCTCTGGGGAGCAGTAGCGACGACAGTTCCGCTCATCTTGGGCATGTACATCGGCAAATACCTTTTCCGCTTTCACGATGCGATTCTGCTTGGAATAGTCTCGGGCGCGCGAACGACAACCGCGTCCCTTGGCCTGGTTTGCGATATCGGAAAGAGCCAGGTTCCCGCTTTGGGATACACGGTAACGTACGCAGTAGGAAACACATTCCTCACCATCTGGGGCATGGTACTGATCGTGCTCTTAACCTTCGGATCTTCCAAGCCATAACTACGAGGAGAACGTCATGGATGTGATGGAGTTGCGCAAGTTCGAAAACATGAGCCCATTCGAAATTAAAGACGAGCTCATAAAACTCGCTAAGAAGACCTCTCGCACTACCCAGTCTGCATTTTTAAACGCCGGACGCGGCAACCCAAATTGGATCGCGACCACTCCGCGTGAAGGTTATTTCCTTCTCGGTCAGTTTGCTATCACCGAAAGTAAACGAGTAATGGATCATACTGCCGGCCTAGGCGGAATGCCCCAGGCACAAGGGATCGCCGGCCGACTCGCGGTATGGCTTTTGAAGCATTCCGATATGCCGGGTGCGAACTTCTTGTCGTCGATGGTGACATTTGCCGTGAATAAATTCGGATTTGAGCCGGACGCCTTTGTGCACGAGCTTGTGGACTCCATCATTGGCGACAACTATCCGGTTCCCGATCGAATGCTCGTTCATAATGAGCGCGTTGTGCACGAGTACCTGATGTGGGCCGTGTGCGGCGATCCCGTGCCGACTGGCAAGTTCGACCTGTTTGCAGTGGAAGGCGGCACAGCGGCGATGTGTTACATCTTTAAGGCGCTGAAGAACAACCGGCTGCTTCGCCCGGGCGACACTATCGCCTTAGGTACGCCCATCTTCACGCCTTATCTAGAGCTACCTCACCTCGAGGACTACGGACTACATTTCGTGAACATTGCGGCTCCGCAGGAAAATCGTTTTCAGTTTACTGACGCGGAGATCGAGAAACTCGAAGATCCCAAAGTCAAAGCATTCTTCGTGGTCAATCCAGGAAATCCCACGGGAATGGCGTTGAGCAGAGATGTCATTGCCAAAATCGCTAATCTAGTGAAGACAAAGCGGCCCGATCTCCTCATCTTGACCGACGATGTGTACGGTACGTTTGTCGAGAACTTCCGCTCGCTGCTCGGCGAGCTCCCGCACAACACGATCGGTGTGTACTCCTATTCGAAATACGTTGGCTGCACAGGATGGCGTCTCGGCGTTATCGCGATCCACGAAGACAACATTTTCGATAAACAAATTGCAAAGCTAACAGAAGTCGATTTGAAGGCGCTCGATAAGCGTTACGGTGCACTCACGCTCGAGCCCCGCAAAATGAAGTTCATCGATCGGATTGTGGCTGATAGCCGTGATGTTGCTTTGAACCACACTGCAGGGCTCGCGCTGCCTCAGCAGGTGATGATGACTATGTTCTCACTCGCTGAGTTGATGGATGTGAATAAGCAATATCAGAAGGCCTGTATGGAGATCCTGCACCGGCGCGCGTGGGCGTTGATCGACGGGTTAGGTCTGGAGGACATTACTCCGAATCCATTGTACGACGCATACTACGGGTTGATTGATTTCGAGTTCTTCGCACGAAAGAACCTCGGAGAAGAAGCAGTGGATTACCTGAAGAAGAATGTGCACCCACTGGACCTCGCCTTTCGGCTGGCCGAAGATCGCGGAATTGTTCTTCTGAACGGCGGAGGCTTCGAGGCGCCCGACTGGTCGTTACGCGTTTCGTTGGCCAATCTTGACGATGAGGTGTATGACGAGATCGGACGCGGCGTTCGGTCGATTGCACGAGGTTATCGAGATGCATTTGAGGCAGCCAAGAGGGCTGAAAAAACTAAAAGAGCAGCCGCTTAGACCGAGAGCATTGGGACGCAGGGCTTACGATTCTGCCAGCGTCCCTTTTTTTCTTTAACGCACTCAAGGCGTTCTTTTCAGTTTGAGCACTTCGTGAATGCCGACGATCGCTAAACTACTTTGGCGTTCCGACCCACGAGTACTGCCAGCCCACCGAAAGATTCTGAAAGTTCCCACCGAATCTCACATAAGCGCCTCTGTTATAGCTGGCTTTCACAGATTGATGAACGCTAATCGGGACTGACACAGTACCTCCAATCCTGGAATTTGACTGAAGGCTTGCGGGATTTTGCACTCCGTTAATGCTTGTTCTTCCACCTCGCCAGTAATTCCCGTCGAAAGATGCCCAGAGACGAGGACGGACGTCGTAGCTTAGATGCCCTTCAAAGGCTGCGACGGGTCTCTGTGATTGGGTGTTTGTGCCGGCCGAAAATTCATTTCGGGAAAGGAAATCGTGGTTTTCGGTAAAGAAGACGAGCCCTGCGTAGCCATCGACAATCCAGTGTGCCCAGCGTTTTGATAGCCCGACTTCCGGTTTGAAGACCCAGCGGTTTCCTCCCGCGTTGATCAGCTTAGTCGGATCATATTGGCCTGTCGGAGCAACGATCTTGAGACTCGCGCCAACGAGGGTTTTCTGGCTCCACGACCGGAACTTTGGCGCCGAGAGAGCCGGTCCGCCGAATAGGTTTACTGAGAATCGGAAGACCGTGTCTACAAGGCCGGAACGGTATGCGTTGTGTTCTGCGCCAAGTACCTTGCCGCGGATATTCCCGATTGCATACGGAAGAGAGGCCGTAGCATTCGCGGAGCGGCCAATAAAATTCAGGGCATGATAGACACTCAGCGTAGAGACATAGATCCTGCCCGTGGAGTCCGTAATCGGGACTGTTCCAGCGAACAGAATGTCCCCATCGAAAAAAGAAGTTGAGAGGACGATCGCATTCGAACTAATGGGTGTTATTACGTATGCTCTCGGCGTTAGGTCCTGCGCGAGAGTTGCGCTGGACAGAAGCAGCGTTGCAAGAAATAAAAGCGCAGCCCGAATCTCACCAGAGCACCTCACACGGATCCCGCGGCCGTTGCACGAGGACGGCGCGCGCGAATTATGCGGGTTGCAGCGTCCCGAGCGAGGCTGTAAGGAATCGCGATCAGGACGGGTCCGAGTATGAGGGCGGCGCCAGGATGAATGTTATGAAAAATGAGCTCTTGGGAAATGATGTCCAGGAGAATCGCTATCGCGACTAGATCACGAACATCGGCCACCGCGCTTTTGAAAGCGTGCCATCGGTGCGAAGCATGAAAGATGAGCCTCGAGAGGAAAGGACGCAGCTGTGCATGGGAATCTTTTGCTCCGTGTCGAGCACCAAGAATGATTGCCACCGTCGGTTGAACGATGAATCTGAGCTTGCCAGGACCTGTTAAGCGCGCCAGCATGTCGTGAAAAAACTGTTTTGTAAATAAATAGGGATCGCCCGTCTGCACGATTTTCCGAATGCTGGTTGGCACTGCGCTCAACAGCACGAGAGCCACAATCATAAACAGAATCGAGGTGCGACTGACTTTCATGAGAGTTCACAATGAAGCCGGCTTCCTACTGCTGCCATCCTCCCCCTAACGCTCCATACAGCTCTACCATGGATAAACGTTCATTCAGTTGCGCCTGGGCTAAAGTCAACTGCGCGGCGAAATAACGAGTGTCGCTGTCGAGCACTTCGAGGTAGCTGGTTACTCCGCCCGAATAACGCGATTGAGAAAGAGCAACGGCGTCCTGAGCAGACCGGGTCAGCAGATCCTGCTGTTCACGAAACTCCTGATCTTTCCTGTAACCGATGAGCGCATCAGAGACTTCGCGAAACGATTCTTGAATTGCCTGCTGATAAATAAGGAGAAGTTCCTCTCTCTGAGCCTCTGCCAATCTCATTCCAGAACGAAGCCTGCCGCCCTCGAAGACTGGCTGCAACAATTGTCCGCCGAAGCTCCAGGTGCCGGCGGGACCAGAAAAGAGGCTAGTCAGCGCAGAGCTCTGGTAGCCGGCAGATGCCGTCAATGTGATTTGCGGGAAGTAAGCTGCTTTCGCCACTCCAATGCGTGCATTCGCGGCAACAAGCGAGTGTTCGGCGGACTGGATGTCGGCTCTCCGTTCCAGGAGTGATGAAGGCAGTCCGGCCGGTACGATTGGCGGGAAAGTATTTTCCAGCAGAGTCTTTCCACGCGTAATTGGCTGAGGATTCTTGCCAATCAGAATACTGATGAAGTTTTCCTGCTGCTCGATGCGTCGTTCCAGATCAGGAATCTGGCCAGCGGCTTCATACACGAGTTGCTCCGATTGGCGGACATCCAACATCGAAGTCACACCGCCGGACGCACGAATCTTCACTAGTCTCAGGGAATCCTGACGCGAGGTAAGTGCGTGCTGCGAAATCTCCATTTCCAGGTCCAGCTCGCGCAGGTGGAAATATGCAGATGCTACGTTGCGGACTAGGCTCGTGATCACAGCTCGTTTTGCCCACTCAGTTGCCAACAGCTGAGCACGCGCTGCCTCAGTCGCCCTGCGGTACTTTCCCCAGAAATCCAGCTCCCAGATCATTGATAGATTCACGCCGTTGGCGCTGGTTTCGATCGGTGGAAACGTTTTCGTCCGCGGGAGCCGTTCGCTGATAGCAGCAGCTCCAGCAGTGATGGTTGGAAATTGATCAGCGCGGGTAATACCGAGAATGGCTTGTGCCTGAAGCACGCGTGCGGCAGCGATACGCACATCGTAGTTGTCGGCGATTGCCGTGCGGATAAGAGATTGCAGCTGCTCGTCTTGAAAAAGGGTCCACCACTTTTCATCCGCCAGCGACGCAGTGCTGGTCTTGTCAGAGTCCGGAGAAAGTCCGCGATACACATCCGGCACTGCAACCTGCGGTCGCTTATAGTTCGGCCCAACTGCACAGCCAGCAAGGAAAATTACGAGTACGATCCAGGTCTTGCCGATCATCCTTAACTGCCTCCTTATCTAGGCCGCCGCCGCTTTAACTTCGGGTGTAGGTTCTCTAGGCTCCGTATCCTTGCGGCGGTGTGCTAGTCGTTCCACGACGTCAAAACTGACCGGAATCAGGAAGATGCCCAATGCTGAAGCAGCTAACATTCCTCCGATGACGCAGGTACCCAGGACCTGTCGGGAAATTCCCCCGGCGCCGACCGCCGTCCATAACGGCACACAACCAAGAATGAAGGCGAACGATGTCATTAAGATCGGGCGTAGACGCAACTTTGCTCCGATCAGTGCCGCCTCTTCGGCAGACTTTCCTTTGTCGTATTCGATCTTGGCGAACTCAACGATCAAGATGGCATTCTTCGCCGCCAAACCGATTAGCATCACCAACCCGATTTGGGCATAGACATTGTTTTCAAGGTGACGCATCCACAGCGTCAGGAAAGCTCCAAAAACAGCGATCGGCGTGCCCAGCAACACGCTGAATGGAAGTGACCAACTCTCGTACTGCGCTGCCATGATCAGAAAGACGACGAAGAATGCCAGACCAAAGATCGCCGCCGGCGAAACTCCCTGCGCAGCCTTTTGTTCCTGATATGACATTCCCATGTAGTCGAAGCCCATCTGACTCGGCATCGATTTCTTGAAGACGTCTTCCAGCGCCGCCATGGCCTGCGCTGAGCTGTATCCGGCCGCTGCCGCCGCGTTGATCTGCACGCAATTGAAGAGGTTGTAGCGCATCATGAACTCAGCGCCGCTGCGCGGATACGTGCTTGTGAGCGTGCTTAAAGGAACCATGCCACCGCCGGCATTCCTGACGTAGAACCTGCCGACATTTTCCGCGTTGTTGCGGAAGTCACCGTCCGCCTGGACATAGACCTGCCACTGCAGACCGAAACGATTGAAATAATTAACCAGTGCTCCGCCCATGAAGGTCTGCACAGTCTCGTAAAGATTGCTGAGCTGGATCTGCTGAGTCATCGCTTTGGCGTTGTCGACCTTTATGCCAAGCTGCGGAACACCGAAGAGAGCGGTTGTCATGACTCCCGCCAGCTCGGGACGCTTGCGCGCTTCAGCCACAAACAGCTTCGCGTTCTTTGCGAGAAAATCCACACTGCTGCCCGATCGGTCTTCCAGAATGAAGGTTGCTCCGCCTGAGGTTCCCACTCCGGGAATCGCGGGGGGTGGAAATGAGAAAGCAACTCCGGATGAGATTTTTGAGAGCGCCTGCTGCAGGTGGGCCTTGATTCCTTCATACCGCAGTTCTGGACTCTTGCGTTCTTTCCAGTCTTTCAGCGATACAAAGAAAAATGAACTGTAGGTAGCGTTGACGCCACTCAACATGCTGTATCCCATTACGGAACTCACGTATTCGACACCGGGAGTTTCCATTAGAGCTTTCTCCACCTCCCTGGCGGCTTCGGACGAACGCTGGAGTGAAGATGCTTCCGGCAACTGCAAACCGGCGTAAATGTAGCCTTGGTCTTCATCAGGAAGGAAGCTCTTCGGGACACTCTTGCCAAAATATCCCGCAGCCAGCGTCAGGCCCCCGAGCATCAGAAATGCAATAACGGCTTTGCGCATCAGGTGCGCGCACCAGCTCACATAGCCATCGGTAGCACGCCCAAAGACTCGATTAAACCAACGGAAGAAGGCGCCGATCGGGCCTCGTGCCTGCTTTCGCGGACGCAGCAACATGGCAGAAAGCGCAGGACTAAGCGTGAGTGCGTTGAACGCCGAGATGATTACCGATACTGCAATCGTTACGGCGAACTGCTTGTACAGCTGGCCCGTAATGCCCGGAACAAACGCCGTAGGCACAAAGACCGCCGCCAAAATCAAGGCGATTGCAACTACTGGCCCGGAGACCTCCTCCATCGCCTTGATTGTGGCGTCTTTGGGGGTCATCCCGTGCTCAATGTGATGTTCGACGGCCTCCACAACGACGATCGCATCGTCGACGACCAGTCCGATCGCCAACACCAAGCCAAAGAGGGAGAGCGTGTTGATAGAAAATCCCAGCAGGGGGAAGACAGCGAACGTTCCAATCAGGGAAACCGGAACAGCGAGCAGCGGAATGAGAGTCGCCCTGACGCCTTGGAGGAAGATATAGACGACGAGGATGACGAGAATGAGCGCCTCAATCAGCGTCTTGTAGATTTCATGGATGCCCTCGCTTACGGCGAGGGTAGTATCGAGTGCAACGATGTAGTCCAGTCCTTGAGGAAACCTCCCTTTTGCTTCGTCCATCATCTTGAGGACGGCAGCTCGGGTGCTCAAAGCATTGCTTCCTGGGGTCAGATACAGTGCGATCAGGGCAGCGGGCTGAGCTGGCTTCTTCTCATCTGCCACCGCCAGCCGTGCCTGATAGGAATAGTATTGCGATCCTAATTCAACTCGCGCTACATCTTTCAGGCGTAACACTGAGCCATCGGGCTGGGCTCGCACGACGATCTCGTTAAACTCTTCAACTGTAGGCAAGCGCCCGGGAGCTCGGACGTTGTAAGTGAATTGCTGCCCAGAAGGAACAGGTTCCCCACCGATCTGTCCTGCAGGATTGACCTTGTTCTGTGCCTTAACCGCGTTTGTGATATCGGAAACCGTCACTCCCAGTCTTGCCAGCCGGTCGGGATTCACCCAAATGCGCATTGCATATGGGCCGGCGCCGAAGATCTGAACCTGCGAAACACCTGGAATGCGCGTGAGCGCATACTGGAGATTGATGGTTGCATAATTCGCTAGGAAGATGTTGTCGTACGTTCCACTCGGCGAATAGAGATCGAGCAGCATGAAAGGCGCCGTAGTACCGGGCTGCACGATCACGCCCTGCTGAACGACTTCACTTGGCAATTGCGAGTTGGCCTGTCCGGTCCGCATCTGCGCCAGGATCTGATCGGTATTGACGTCGGTTCCCAGTTTGAAATCGACGTAAAGGCTGCTTCCACCTCCCGAGCTGGCGCTCAGCGAGTACATGTAGTTCATGCCACTGACCCCGGACATCTGTTGCTCAATCGGCGTTGCGACCGATTCGGCGATGGTCTGCGCGTCCGCCCCGGGGTACGTTGCCTTAACCTGGATCATCGGATCGGCGATATTGGGAAACTGTGCCGTCGGCAAGCCGAGCATTGCCACGATGCCGATCACGACCATCAGAATGGAGATAACGATGGCGACGATTGGACGGTTAATAAAGAATTTCGCCATGATTAATTGCCTTCGGCGGACGGAGCGACATAGGGCTTAGGACTCACAGCAACGCCATCCTTGCCTGATTGAGGTGTTTGCGCTGAGAGAGTCTGCACTTTCTGAATGCCCTCCACCACAACTCGTTCACCAGGCTCCAACCCTTGCGTGACAATCCAGTTCGCGCCGACTCGGTCGCCCATCTTGACTGGGCGGACCATCGCCTTGTTATCAGAGCCGACGACGATGACCTGATACTGCGATTGCACTTCGATCACTGCTGCCTGTGGAATCAGCAGAGCGTCTTTCGCTGTAGTGGTCTGTACACGCACTCGCCCGAATCCACCCGGGCGAAGAATTGCGTCCCTATTTGGGAATGCAGCGGCTAACTGGATCGTGCCCGTACCACCGGTGATCTCGCGATTTACGAAAATCACTTTGCCCTTGAAAGGGTAAGGAACGTCATTGGCCTGCAGAAACTCGACGGAAACCGGGGCCGATACCCTTCCCCTGGTCAGGACTTTCGAGATCTGGGGCGCAAAATCCAGATACAGACTTTCACTAATGTTGAAGTACGCCCAAATGGGATCCATTTGAGAGACCGTGACCATTTTGGTCGTGGTTCCGACCAAGTCGCCGATTTGCGAATTGGCAACACCGGCGATGCCTTCAACGGGGGAGTAGACCTTTGTCCAGCCGAGATTTAGTTCAGCCTGCTCCTGCGCCGCTTTCATCGCCGCTAACTGTGCCTTCGCGGAATTAACATTGGCAACGTCGTCGTCGAGCTGCTTTTGCGGGATCGCGCTTTGGGCCGCCAATGGGGTGTCGCGCGCAACGTCGTTGTTTGCGCGCGATAGTGCTGATGCAGCTCTCTCGACATCTGCTTTTGATTGATCCAGTGAGGCCTGAAACGGGCGTGGATCAATTTGGAACAGTAATTGGCCCTTCTTCACCAATGCCCCATTGGTGTAGTCCTGGGTGACCAAATAGCCTTGCACCTTAGGCGTAATGTCAGAGTTCACCGGACCGTTCAGCTGCGCCACCCACTCGCCATATACGGGTACATCCCGCTGCTCCACCTGTGCTACTTCGACATCAGGCGGTGGCGGCGGAGCCGAGGCCTGCTTCTCGCCGCATCCTGACAGCACCGATATCAGCACAGCTAAGAAAGCGTTAAGACTGATTCGGGATTGTGCGCTGAATAAGGATTTATGAAGAGACGAAGTCAGCATGAGAGTCTCCTTTGGTCCTTTCCCTACAGAAGGATTCTCCGAATCAATCAAGCAGAAGGTAACTAGTAAATCTTTCAGGTTTCCCAAATCGACAGAGCAGGAAGTACGACGCGAAGGTTGCAAATGGTCTTACTGACCTTCAACTATGAGTAGGAAATAAAAATGGGTTCGGCAGGGGTGTTCGAGGCCGAATTGCCGAACCCGAGGAGAGGAGAAGAGACGTCAGTCAGCGTCGTGCGAACCGCACACACAATGAAGCGCCGGAGAATAACAGACCCAGCAGACCGATCAGAGGCACGAGACTGCCGGTCTTGGGCAGTTCAGTGGGCGCCTCAGCCGGCGACCCTGCTGCGACAGGAGCTGGAGCTGGCGCTGCTCGGGCTATCAGCACCGGCGTATCGCTCGGCAGTGAGGCAAGTGGTGGCGGCGTCCTTCCAGTTATCTGTCTACGATGTTCAACAACCGTTTCGGGCGCTTCGGTGACCTTCGTAGCAGTAACGGTCATTCCTTTTTTGAGATGCCAAACATCTTTTTCTTCTCCATTAATCTTGAAAACCTGACCATCAGGCACGGTGAATGACTGATTCTCTCCATTCTCGAGGGTTAGGATGACAGTCTTCGGCGCGGTCACATGCCAGACCTTGCCGGTAACGGTTTGAACCGTGGTAACCGTCCTAGGTGTGGTTGTAGTCGTGATGGTGCGTTCAAGTTTCATTCCCGGTTTGAGCTCATGAACGCCGATCTCTCTGCCGTCGACATGAATCCTGGCATCTTGCGCAACCTGCCGGATGTGGCGAACTTCTCCATTGTCCATCTTGACCCACACGTCATTGCCGGATACATGTTCGACGACTGCTCGGTCGACTTTGACCTCTGTTGTCCGTGTCCCTTCGGTAGTGTTTGTTGTTGTTGTAACTTGTGCCGTTGCGGCAGTCGTCAACGCCAGGAATGCAGCAATGGCAATGTTTGGGCGGCTCAAAAATGTTCTCCATAACGGTTTCATTGTTTATCTCCTAATTGTTCTCGTCCTTAGCGGAAACGTGTTCGGGTGCAACCCGAGCTGTGACGGCTGGGATAGCCTGCACAAGTGACGCGTGCACGATGAAACGATTCGGCGCGCTTCCGACAAAATAAAATGGATAGCAGGTGACCAGGGTTACGGCCGGCTTACTGCGGGGGCGGAGAACTGCGGCGTCTTTCGGTTCAACGATCTCAATCTCATCGACTGCGTAGCGTGCACGTTTGCCAGCATTTTCGAGTTCGAGAACGTCGCCCATGGCAATTTCTTTCAAGCCGCGAAAGAATCCGTCACGGTGTCCCGCGATGCCGATATTTCCGGATTCGAACGGGCGCGCCGTTCCGAGAATCCAACCGACCCCACGATTCAAGCTCACTTCATCGGTTCCTTCCAGAACCGGAACCTCCAAGCCAATCTTCGGAATTCGCAAAACTGCGACTGGCGGTCTGGAATCCACTAGCAAAGCCTCGTGATACTCCTCGATTCTTTTCTCTGACCAGAGGGTGAAATCGGCTGCGGGAGTCCCCGATTGATTCGTGCCAGGATCAAATCCTCGTTCGTGATTTTGAAAGGCTCGCAGTTCTGCGCGCGAATGGATCAAGCCATCTACACGTATGCCTACATAGGCAGCCAGGAGGACAGCGCCAGCGACTAGCAGCAGACGATCCAACCAAAAAAGCGATTTCATCCCACGGGCAATGTAAGAAAAAAGAAATATGAGTAGAACTGTTAAACGTGACAGTAAGAAAGAGTGGCGTTTCTGAGCCGATGGTTCATAGAAGATTGAAACGCAACCATCTGGCTCGCACTTTGCTAGCCCTTGTGCTCAACGATGCAGGCGGCAGTTTGGGATATCCCCCTGTTAATTTCCCCCATCTAAGGGTGACGAAGGTCGAAATTCTTGCGTTTTCAGAGACCGCTTTGTTTCGCGATCGAAAATCTGCTAACGTATAGACGCCGCTGAGATTATCGACGCTGGAGCGCCCATGATCGACGTCGGCCCCTGCCTTCGCAATCTCGCTAATGCTCGCCTGTCAGTTTTGTCAGCTTTTCTGATTACTATCCTCATCATCTCTGGCGGTGCGGCACAAGCACAACTCGAAGATCAGGTTCACATCGTGCCGAGGCCCGATGCAAAAGGCCACCCCGAGGCTCGAACTGACCCTGCCATCGAGGAACCTGTCCTTCGCTCCAGTAAGCGACCTGATCGCTTGCGAGTAGACGTCGATCTCGTTCTGATCCCCGTAATAGTCACGGATACGTTCAACCGACCTGTCACGGGCCTGAACAAGGACAGCTTTGAACTCCTCGACGATGGAGAGAAACAGAACATCCACTTTTTCTCTCTCGAAGACGGACCTCTTTCGGTCGCGTTGGTCCTTGATGTGAGCAACAGCATGGTCAACCGCGTTGCGGTTGAACGCGAAGCATTGGCGAAATTCTTTCAGAACGCCAATCCCGATGATGAATATTTCGCCGTTGGTGTCTCGACTAGCCCAGTCCTGCTCGCTGACTCCACCCAAGGCATAGGAGACATTCAAGCCAAGCTGGCGCTCCTGCAGCCCTCCGGTTATACAGCTCTGCTTGATTCCATTTATTTCGCGTTGAACAAGCTGCGCTCCGCTCATTACACCCGCAGAGTCATACTGATCATTTCTGACGGCGGCGAAAACGACAGCCGCTTCAAGTTTCGAGAAATCAAGGAACTCGCCGAAGAATCCGATGTGACCGTGTACGCCATTCGACCTGTAGATGCGATACCCGTGTTCCGCACAATCGAAGAAAAATTGGGAAACCGGCTCCTCTCAGGAATCACGGATGCTACAGGCGGTCGCACTGTCTCGCTCTCATACAACGACAACATCCCTGAGGCCGCAGCAGCCATTAGCACCGAGCTCCGGAATCAGTATGTGCTCGGCTATCACCCAAGCGAGAGTTCCCGGACGGGCAGATCACACAAAATTAAAGTACGCATGGCAAAGGCACGGGATTCAGCTGCGCTTCACGTGCAATACAGAAAGCAGTATTCGACCAGGTAATCTGCAACCGGTGGCTCTTCCGAAATGAGCTCAGGCGCACTCTCGTTTTCCCAAACGGGAATAAAAGGCAAGCGGTAAAATAGTACGTATTCCCGAGCCACTCTTAGTTGAGAAACCAGTCTCGGCGTCTCCTGGTCGCTGTCATAAATAACAGTGCATGGTTTTTCAGTCTCACTGTTAAGATTGCCCTGCTTCAATTAACAGACAATTCTTTCGCTGTGGCAGCTGTTTCGTGTTACGCTTCCCAGCCTCCATCCAAATGTCTTTCGGAGGTAAATACGATGAATAAGCCGACTGTGCTCCTTGCCGATGATCACACGATGATCGCCGAAGCATTTCGACATTTGCTTGAGCCTCATTATCAAATCGTGGCTACCGTTACTGACGGTCGCGCATTGCTTGAGATGGCTTTGCAGCTTAAGCCTGACGTTGTGGTCGTGGACATTGGTATGCCGTTGCTAAACGGCCTGTCTGCTGGACAACAACTCAAGCAAAGAATGCGAAGGACGAAACTGGTCTACGTCACGATGAACGAGGATCCTGATGTTGCTGCCGAAGCGCTTCGTACAGGAGCATCGGCTTATCTGTTGAAGAGCTCAGCAGCCTCAGAATTGCTGAAGAGCATTCACGAAGTCCTGCGTGGCGGTACCTACGTCACTCCAAGAATCAAACAATTCATCGAAGAATCCTTTATTCGGTCCAACAAGCCAAAGACCGCCGAGAAGAAGTTGACTCCCCGTCAAATTGAAGTTCTGCAGCTCCTGGCCGAAGGAAAGACCATGAAGGAGGTTGGGGCGGTCTTATCTCTTACGACCCGCACTGTCGCCTTCCACAAATATAGAATCATGGACGTATTGAACTTTAAGAGTAATGCCCAGCTAGTTCAGTTTGCTCTCAGAAATAACATAGTCACTCTAGATCCCTTATCGATAAGCAAACTTGCTCCGCGATCTGCAAACCCAGAATACGATTCTGGTCGGCGAAGCGCTTAGATCGGCATTCGACGTCTGACTAACTGCGTTGAATGTATTCCGCTCCGGGCGCGCTGAAATACTTGCTCGATCGTTTATCAGCGAATCCAATCTGGGACTTCGCTGTCACGATTGCCAGTGTCGCAGGACTTGCACTCAGCTTAGGGTCTTCTCAGATGTTGCCTCCGGGTGCTATCGACTCAATCCCGAGGCAGCAACGCTGAGCGGCCGCTACCAAAGTGAAACCTCAACCTGCAAAAACGTCTGCGCAAGGAGAGCAGTACCTGCTTCAGGCCGAGCCCTTTGAACTTGTACCGAGCGCAGAAACCAAACCCCTTCCGGCACAAAAGCGCCCTCGCGTTCTCCTTGCCGACGACCATACGCTCGTTGCAGAAGCCTGCAAGAATCTGCTGGAAGTCGAGTTTGACGTCGTAGGAATTGTCGCGGATGGACGAGCTTTGTTGCGCGCCAATGCAGTACTGAGGCCCGATGTCATTGTGAGCGACATCGCCATGCAGTCGCTCAATGGGTTGGATGCTGGAGAGCAAATCAAGCTCGGAAATCCCAAGGTGAAACTGGTGTACGTGACTATGATCCCGGATCCAGAGCTCGCAGCAGAGGCCTTTCGTCGTGGAGCTTCTGCTTATCTGCTCAAGACGTCAGCCATTCCCGAATTGATAACAGCCGTCAAGGAGGCTCTGAATGGCAGAGTATACATTTCGCCTCAAGTAACGAAGGACGCACTGGCCGAGTTCTTGAGAACTCACAAACGAGAGCATGGCACCAAATCTCTTACGCCTCGCCAGCGAGAAGTGTTGCAGCTTCTTGCCGAAGGCCGGTCCATGAAGGAGGCTGCTAGCGTGCTCAATCTCACGACCCGCACAGTAGCTTTTCACAAATATCGAATTATGGCGGCGCTTGGATTGAATACCAATTCAGAACTTGTGCAATACGCGATCCGCAACTTCATCATTCCTGGATAACAGCTCTGCGGTGCTCTCGAGCTCTCCGCAAACTTCCGTAAAAAGTGAAACGGAGCTCGCTGCTACTTCTGCCAGTTGGAACTTTCGCTGTCGCGCTCTATTTGTCAGCGTTATCACTATTATGTGCGAGCAGCTTAGCGAGACAGCGTCACCGCTGTTAACACAAGACAGGAACAACTCCATGTGCACGCGAAAACGAATACTGTTCCTACTCGTCGTTAGTTGCGTACTTGTGGCTTGTTCAAAAAAACCGAATGACGCAGTCATTGCAGAGGAGATTCAAACCAAGGCGTCTGGTGATCCGACCGTGCAAGGATCAGAGTTATACGTAAAGTCGAACCAAGGAAAAGTGATTCTCACCGGCAAAGCAAAAGATCAAGCGGCGCGCGACCAGATAGAAAGCATCGCAAAGCAAGAGCCTGGAGTGGTGGACGTTCAGGACAACACCGACCTCATTTCAACTGTCAGTGAACCGGCACAATCGACGTCCAGTGACACGGCGCAAGCACCAGCTCCCGCTCCTCCCGTACAGGCGGCCGCTGCACCTGCACCGCCGCCTCGGCCCAAACCGATCGTGGTGCCTGCTGGTACGACTTTGACCATCCGTACCAGTCAGCCACTTGGAAGCAAGACGTCACAGACAGGTGCGGTCTTCACTGGTTCCACTATGAGCCCAATCATGATCGGCGGAGAAGTCGTGATTCCTGCTGGATCGGAAGTTACCGGCATCGTCAAGGAAGCAAAGAAAGCAGGAAAGATCAAAGGAGCAGCCGTGTTGAGGCTCGCGCTGGAGTCGGTCGCGGTGAACGGACAGGCTTATAACGTACACGCCGAGGAAGTAGCTCAAACTTCAACCGGCAAGGGCAAGCGATCCGCGGCACTAATAGGCGGAGGAACAGGCCTCGGGGCAGTGATTGGGGGATTAGCGGGCGGAGGTAAAGGAGCTGCAATCGGAGCTCTCTCCGGCGCTGCGGCGGGCACAATCGGCGCGGCGACGACCGGCAAGAGAGATATTGATCTTCCGGCGGAGGCTGCAGTGAGCTTTAGGCTCGCTCAGCCACTTACGTTGAAAAGATTTTAGTAATTCACGGAGTCCAGCTCGAGATTAGAGGTAGAGGAGCTCCCGAACAGGAGAATTTATATGCAAGTAGCACTGCAACAACTCCGCAAGCTTATAGCCCTCATCTGCGTGGGACTAATACTGCCGGGGCAGACTTTACTGTGGGCGCTGGATGATCAACAACAGGCGGCAAAGATCCCGAACGAGCAGCTCGATTCCCTTGTCGCCCCGATTGCTCTCTATCCTGATCCACTGCTGGCTCAGTCTCTGGCTGCCTCTACTTATCCTCTTGAAGTAATTCAGCTTCAGCAGTTTCTCGACAAGAATAAGAACTTAAAGGACAAGGCCCTGGCCGACGCGGTACAGAAACAGGATTGGGATCCCAGCGTTCAAGCCATGGCTGCGTTTCCAGATGCGGCCAAGCAAATGTCCGACAATATCAAATGGACTACCGATCTGGGAAACGCTTTCCTAGCCCAGCAGAACGATGTTATGGATGCAGTCCAGCGCATGCGCGCAAAAGCGAAAGACAGCGGAAATCTGAAATCCAGCGATCAGCAAAAAGTTGAAACGAAAGTTATCGAGAGCAAAAGCGTTGTTGTAATCGAGCCGGCCAAGCCCGATGTGATCTATGTGCCGAGCTACAACCCGACGGTTGTTTACGGCGCTCCGGCATATCCCTATCCTCCCATTGCATATCCGCCACCCGGTTATTATGCGGCCGGCATGGCTATCTCTTTTGGCGTGGGTATGGCGATGGGAGCCGCATGGGGAGGTTGCTGCGGCTGGAATGCCGGATGGGGTGGAAACAATAACATCTACGTAAATAACAATAACAACTTTGTTCGCAACTCTAATGTCAACCGGCAGAACATTAATAACAGGCAGAGCGTAAATCGTGGCAACGGGAACTCGTGGCAGCACAATCCGCAACATCGTGGAGGCGCGCCATACTCGAACAATCAAGTCGCTTCCCGATTTGGGGGCACGACTCGAGGCGCTTCGCAAAGCGCTCGCCAGTCCAACGCACGACAGAATATTCAACAGTCGGGTCTTCGCAGTCAGGGAGGCGCGGCAGATCGGGGCAATCGCGGATCTCAAGCAGGAAACCGAGCTCCGAGCAGCTCTTTCCGAGATGGCGGTGGCGGTCGAGCGTCCGCCGGAGCAACGAATCGCGGCAATGCTGGCGGAGGACTCAGTGGCAGCAACGGTAGTGATCGGGTCGGTAATCGCAGTGTTTCTAACTCTGGCAGTTCGCGCGGCTCCGGAGCTTTCGGAGGATCGGGCGGCGGCATGAGCGGTAGCTCGGCGCGCGCGAGCAGTCAACGCGGTGCTTCCAGCTTAAGCGGTGGTGGTCGAAGTGCCGGTGGCGGTGGGAGTAGAGGTGGAAGAGGCGGAGGCGGCGGCGGTCGTCGCAGATAAACATTCCAATGATTGAGGTGATGTCAATGATGCACAAAC
>Ga0070741_10002186_pt1 | contig 54106 bp, 50 predicted proteins | sample Coa_R1_4_FD_66440 | JGI IMG/M metagenome (GOLD analysis project Ga0070741, IMG submission 66440) | Surface soil microbial communities from Centralia Pennsylvania, which are recovering from an underground coalmine fire - Coalmine... | ecosystem: Environmental > Terrestrial > Soil > Unclassified ... | reverse complement strand
TCTGACATTAGTTCTCCGCAAATCAGACGATCTTGAACTCGAAATTTGCTGTCCAATGACTCCGTCGGTACTCAATCACCTCGGCTCGCCTCAAATGATGACTTGTTCAGACCTTCCCTAAGACTGCAAAGATCGGAAATGAAGAGTTCCACGCAGCAGCAAAATCGCTATGACGCGCTTGTCAGGGCGCCCGCAAGCGCGCGCAATCAAGTCGCCGAAGAGCTTTACAACGACCACTACGGCCAAAGGCTGCAAAAGGCGAGGCAATTTCCGGCCAAGCGAAGAATCAAGCGAATCGCGTTGTTTAGAGCGATCATCGGGCGGGGTCACGGAGCCATCCTCGAATTGGGCTGCGGTTTTGGCGACCTGACCTATGCGCTCGTCGATTGCGCCGAGCGCATCGTCGGAACCGACATCTCTTCGAAGGCCGTCGAGCTCGCGGTCAAGCGAAAAGAACTTTGGCCGCCCTTGGATGAGCGGGTCGCGAAGGTCGAATTCAAACCGATGTCGGCGCTTCGTCTGGAATTTTCCGATAGTGTGTTCGATTGGGCGGTCAGCACCTGACGATGCTGTCCTACGGCGAGTGGATCGACAAGCTGCGCAAGATCGGATTTCAGCGCTTCCGTACGACCTTGACTTCGGGCGCCCCGGTGGTCGATGCCCGATGGAAGATTTTTCTTGAGAGTTTTTTGTCCGGCTTGCGGATCAAGATCCTGTGGAGCCACTTGGGCGTGAGAAATGTGCTCCTAATCGCCGCAAAACAATAGCGAGCGCGGTCATGACCGCGCGTTTGCCGGCTGAGAACGCCTGGGCGGAGCGCTCGCGATGACTTGAGTCGCCAGAGTCGAAATCTTGAATCTTTCAACTCCAGAACAGGATGTCTGCGAGATTGGCCCCGCCGGGCGTTTCTTGAGGGATGCGGGCGGCGCGTTCTGGGCCGCTTTTTTTCTCGCGTTGGCGATCAGCGGTTTTTTGCTCTTCAATTATTACTGCATCAGCGCGGACGGGACGCGCTATATCGCCGCGGCGGAAAATTTTTATGCCGGAAATTTCACGGCGGGGCTGGCTTCCTTCTATCCTCCCGGCTATCCGGCTCTGCTCGCGTTTGCCTACTATTTCGTCGGCGATTGGGAGCGCGCCGGTCAACTGATTTCGCTGATTGCGAGGGCGCTGCTGTTTTTTCCGCTGTACGCGCTGCTCCGCGATCTGTATGGAAAAACCCCGGCGGCGCTCGGCTGCTTTCTCGCCGCTCTGAGCCCGTTTCTCGCGCTGTATTCGGTTCACGTCAGAACCGAAAGCCTGTTTTTTCTTCTCGCGCTTCTCGCGCTCTCCGCATTTCATTTTGGCATGGAGCGGCGCCGCGCGGGCCATTTTTTTGTCGGCGGCCTGCTGGCGGGATTTGCCTATCTGGTCAGACCCGAAGCCCTGGGCTTCGTGATTCTGATCCCCGCGGCGCTTCTTTTTCTGTGGCGCATGCAACGGCGGTGGAATGGGGTCTGGATCGCCAAGGCGAGCCTCGTGATGCTCGCGGGTTTTCTCATCTTTGCAGCGCCCTACGCGGTCTATTTGAGCCGGGAGAGCGGCCAATGGCTAACATTCAGCCGCAAAGCGGGAAGCACGCTCTGGGATAGTTTGCGCGATGCCGAGCTTCTCGATGCCGAAGTCACGCGAAATTTTCCGACGCGCCGATCCATGTCGCTGCCGGAGTTCGTACGGCGCGAGCCGTGGGTTTACACGAAAAAAGTTCTCGGCGACCTGGCGCCTTCGGTGGGGATTTATTTCGAGGCGCTGCACTATTCCTACCTGCCGTTTCTGTTGCTGGGATGGTGGAAAATTTCGCGCGAAGGATTCTGGAGGCGCAAAGATTTTCTTTTATTTGCCTATCTGATTTTCTTCATGGTCGCGTTTACCGCGGTGTATGTGAATCGAAGGTACTCGCTGCAGCTCGTGCCGATCTCGATGGGCTGGACGGCGCTCGGGGTCCTCGCGTGTCGCGATTGGGTCAAGAGCCGTTTCAATGAAAAAACCGCAAAGGCGCTGCTGGCGGCTCTGGTTCTCGCTTTTCTCGGCAGCACGCTGCCCAAAACTCTGGAGCCCGTGGGCAAAGACAAAGCTCACTTTAAAGATGCGGGTCATTACGCCCGCGCGCGCTACGGGCCGGGCGATTTGCATGTGATGGTTTCGGACGAACGCATCGCCTACTACGCCGCGGCCCGCGCGATTCATCTGCGCGACGAATGGTCGGAGTCGGACATCGTCGCGCAGATGCAGCGGCAAAACGCGGGTTTTCTGATCGCCGAGCGAAAATTCCTCGCGAGCCGTTGCCCGGGTTTTCTTTCATCGCCCGAAGGTTACGGCCTTCGCTTTGAAAAAGAATTTGTCGGGCGGCAAAAAGATCGCTTGCTGGTGTTTGCTCCCCTGTGAGCGTTGCGCGTGGGGTTACGGAGCCGGACCATTTTTCAAACGCGTTGACGTACCGCCGGCCGTGGGAATATAAAAAATCGCGGCGGCAGGGTTCGATTCGGAAGTTTCATTATTCGCCGCCTGTCAGCGAGGACCGTGAGCATGGAAAAAGACACGATCTCCATCGTCAGCCCGATCGCGGCGCGCGCGCTGAAGCGCGGGCGGCTCGCAGCGCGCAAACAGCGCGATTTGAGCGGGCTTCGTATCGGCTTGTTGGACAACAACAAGCCCAACGCCGATCGATTCCTCGAATGCGCGGGCGAGGGGCTGCGCGAGCGCTATCCCGATCTCGCGCTGATTCCCCGGCGCAAGATGACGCGCACCGGCGCGGAGGGGTTGAGCGAGTTTGCCGGGAGCTGCGACGCCGTCATCAACGCCTTCGGCGATTGAGGCTCGTGCACGTCGTGGAGTGTCCACGACGCCGTCGAGCTCGAAAGCCTGGGCGTTCCCACCGCGACCGTCATCACCGACGAGTTTATGGCGCTGGCGCGCACCGAAGCGGCCACGCGCGGATTGACCGACTTGCCGCTGATCGAGTTGCCGCACCCCGTGGGCTCGCTGCCGCTCGAGGCGCTGCGCCTGCTGGCACAATCGAGCATCGATGGAATTATCCGGGCGCTGACCGATCCGCCGGCGCGCGGCGCGACCGCCACCACGAGTCGAAGCGAAGATTGCGGCGCGGAGCCGGCGTTGATCGAGGTGCCGGCGGATGGTGCTTTGATGTTCCAGTATTTCATCAACCGCGGCTGGTCCGACGGGCTGCCGGCGCTGGCGCCCACTGAAGCGGCGGTGGCGGCGATGATCGCCGCGGGCGGATTGGCGCGCGACGCCGTGCTCGGCGTGATGCCGCCGCTCAACGGCATCGCCACGGTGGAAAAGATCGCCGCCAACGCGGTCATGGCCGGCTGCCTGCCGGAATATTTTCCACTGGTGCTGGCCGCGCTGCGCTGCATGCTGGGTCCGGGTTTCAATCTCGACGGCGTGCAGACCACGACGGGCAACGTGGCGCCGCTGACGATCGTCAACGGGCCCTGCCGCCAGCGCCTGCAGATCAATGGCGCGAGCAACGCGCTCGGCCAGGGCTGGCGCGCCAACGCGACCATCGGGCGCGCGCTTCGGCTCGCGCTTTGCAATATCGGCGGCGCGGCGCCGGGCGGCTACGACAAAGCGACCCTCGGCCAGCCGGCGAAGTATACCTTCTGTTTCGCCGAAAACGAGGAGGAAAATCCCTGGGAGCCGCTCCACGTCGAGCGCGGTCTTGAGCGGGGTGCGGACGCGGTCAGCGCGTTCGGCTGCTCGGGGGTGAACAGCGCCGTCGATATGGCGAGCCAGAGCGCCAAAGGCCTGCTCAAAACTTTTGCGCTGACGATGACCGGCGGTTTTACCAGCGGCGTCACTTCAACGGAAACGCTGCTGGTGGTCTGCCCCGAGCACGCGGCGATTCTCGCCGGCGCCGGCTATTCCAAAGCCGCGATCCGCAGCGAGCTGTTCGCGCTGGCGCGGGTGCCGCATGAAAAGATCTCCGGCGAAAATCTTCAGTTGCTCGCCAACCGCAGACCGCGGTGGTTCCGATTCGGAGAAAAGGAATTGCCCGTGATCGATCGGCCGGAAGATCTCTGGATCGTCGTTGCCGGCGGCAAGGGCGCCAAGTCGGCCTATATTCCCGGCCGCACCGGCACGAAGCTTCAGACCGAGCCGGTAGAGATGCCGGCGATCAACTGCCATTGCTGAGGATAAAGGATGACTCACCACGGAGACACGGAGAACACGAAGTTCGGAGGGAGAAAAGCGGAAGCCGCGACGGCGCGCGTGATCCAATGGATTTCGGCGGCACTTTTCGGCCTGTGTCTCGCGACGAGCTTGGCTTCGGCCCAGAGCAAACCGATCATCGTCGGCGAAGGCGTGCGCGGCGCCATGTATCTGCCCGCGTACATCGCCGAAGAAAAGGGTCTGTTCAAAAAGCGCGAGCTCGAGTCGCGCATCGTCACTTTCAGCCGCAGCAACGACATCAACGCGCTGGTGTCCGGCGACATCCAGTTCGATCAAACCTCGCCGGACAAAGTGATTCACAGCGCGCTCGGCGGATTTCCCGTGCGCATCGTGATGGCGACCACGCGCGGGCTCAATCTCGCGCTGGCGGTGCAGCCCGGCATCAAAGCGGCGGCCGATCTGAAGGGAAAATCCGTGGCGGTCACGAGCTTTTCGGGATTGCCGTACACGGGATTGCTCCTGTGTCTCAAAGAGCTCGGCCTGGGCAAGGACCAGGTCGTGCCGCTCAACATCGGCGGCAAATCGGCGCGCTTCGAGGCTCTCGTTCACGGCCGGGTGGCGGCGGCAATCCTCGATCCGCCCTACACAACGATGGCGGCCAAAGCGGGATACCGATTGCTGGTCGATCTAACGCCGCTCGACGTGGCCTATCTGCGCAACGTGGTCGCGGTGTCGGAGAAAACGCTGCGCGAGGACGGCGCGACGATTGCGCGCTTCGTCGAGGCGCTGTCGGAGGGCATGCGTTACTATCGCGACAAAGCCAACCGCGAAGAGAGCCTGCGCATTCTCGCCAAATACCTGCGCCTGCCGCTGGAAAAAAATCACGCCATGCTCGAAGAAGGCTACGAGACCTATCGCGACTTTCTGTTGAAGAAGCCCTACGCCGAGGCGAGCGCGATGAAAATTCTCCTGGACATAATCGCCGATTCCAATCCCAGGGCGCGCAATTTGAATCTCGCGCCGCTGATCGATTCCACTTTCGTCGAGCGCCTCGACCGGCAGGGCTATTTCGGCCAGTAAGATTCGCGCTCAGGCGCCGGGCCGCGGCGAAAATTACTTTACATTTAAAGTAGTTTCCTTGCAGTTTCGCTCGCGCGAGTCTATAGAATCGGCTGGCTCGTGCGCCGAGATTTGCCCGCCCGAGGAGAGATTTTTCAATGAGACTGCCGCACCGCGATCCGATTCAACTCGGTCCGACGCCCTACGAAGCGTTTCAGGCGAAGGAAGGCATTCCTTCCGTCACCGGATTTTTCATCGAAGACCTGATGGAGGTCGAAGTGAAACCGTGGGCGCGCATGGGCGCCCTCGGCTCGTACCTCAACATGGGCGAGCAGCAGGAGCACGACGCCTACATCTGCGAGATCCCGCCGGGCAAGCACACCGAGCCGCAGCATCATATGTTCGAGACCATCGTTTACATTCACAAAGGGCGCGGCGCGACGACGGTGTGGTTCGAAGGAGACACCAAGCAGACTTTCGAATGGACCGCGGGCGCGCTCTTCGCGATTCCGCTCAACGTTTCCTACCAGCACTTCAACGCGTCCAACGAGCCGGTGCGGTTTCTCGCCGGCACCAACGCGCCCCATGTGATCAATCTGTTTCACAACGAGGATTTCATTTTCCGCAATCCGTTTCAGTTTCGCGATCGCTTTCGGCCGGACCGCGAGTTTTTCAACGAGAATAAAAAACTCACGATCCGCTCGTGGGAATCGAATCTGGTGCCGGACGTCAACGAATTCGCGCTCGACGATTATCCGATGAAGGGCAAAGGCGTGAAGATCATGCGCTTCGGCCTCGCGGGCACGACCTACGGCTGCCACGTGCAGGAATTTCCCGCCGGCAGCCGCAGCACTTTTCATCGCCACGGGCCGGGGGCCATTGTCTGTGTCACACAGGGCGAGGGATTCGCGATGGTCTGGCGCGAGGGCGAGGAGCGCATCCGCTTCGAGATCAAGCCCGGCTCGATCTATTCGCCGGGCGATCTCATGTACCACGGCCATTTCAACACCGGCCACGGCACCTTGCGCCATTTCGCCATGCGCGGGCGCAGCCCGAAATTCAGCCAGGACCGCTTTCGCACCAAGCTGCACGAGATGATTCCGTTCGAAGAAGAGCCGCCGGAGATTCATCGAATGTTTCTGGCCGAGCTGAAACAGAAGGGCGTGAAGAGCGAGATTTCCGTAGTGGAAGAATAGAAATTGACCGCAGACGATGCACAGGATTCACCGCGGAGACCCGGAGGATACGGAGTTCGGAAGAATATTTTTACCCTCCGAGTTCCCGTGTCTCGGTGGTGAAGAATCTTAGGAGACTCCATGGCTGAGCTTGCTTACCGGGATTTTCGCGGCTTTATCGAAGCAGCGAAAAAGATCAGCGACTATCGGATCATCGAGGGCGCGGATTGGGACGCCGAGATCGGCGCGCTGGTGGAATCCACCGCGGAGCTGGTGCCGCAGCCGCCGATGCTGATCTTCGACAAAGTCAAAGGCTATCCGGCCGGCTACCGCGTTTGCAGCTTGCCGTACGCGGCCTATCGGCGCGTGGCGCTGGCGTTGGGATTGCCGACTGACAAACCGAAGCTGGAGATTCTTCGCCTGGCGGCGCGCAAAGTGAAAAGCGCCGAGCCGATTGCGCCGAAGGAAGTTTCGTCATCGCCGCTCTTTGAAAACAAACTCACGGGCAGCGACGTGAACCTGCTCAAATTTCCCGCGCTGCGCTTTCACGAGAACGACGGCGGCCGCTATTTCGGCCCGGGCGGCGGCTTGATCAATCGCGATCCCGACTCCGGCTACGTCAACTCCGGCACCTACCGCATGCAGCTCCACGACAAGAATACGCTCGGCGTGTGGATGAGCCCGGGCCAAAACGGCCGGCAGATCTGCATGAAATACTGGGAGCAGGGCAAGAGCTGCCCGGTGGTGGCGAGCTACGGCCAGCATCCGCTGGTGTTCATGCCTTCGTACACAAAATTTCCCTACGGCCGCTCGGAGATGGAGATCTCCGGCGGATTGATCGGCAGGCCGCTGGAAGTGTTGCGCGGGCCGATCACCGGGCTGCCGATTCCCGCGTCATCGGAGATCGCCATCGAAGGCGAGATTCCGCCGCCCTCCGAAGAGGCGCGCGCGGAAGGTCCGTTCGGTGAATGGCCGGGATATTACTCGGGCGGCACCGGCGGCACGGGAGAAAATCAGCCGATCATTCGGGTCAAGGCGATCTATCATCGCGACGATCCGATTCTCGAAGACGAGGCGCCGCTCTGGCCGGGCGCGGTGAAGATGGATCTGCACATTTCCGCCGGCGTGCTCTGGGATCAGCTCGAGAGCGCGGGCATTCAGGACATCGCGGGGGTTTACAATCACACGTCGTACCTGACCGTCGTTTCGATCAAGCAAAAGTACGCCGGCCACGCCAAGCAGGCGGGCACGGCGGCGCTGAGCTGCGCCGCGGCCAATCGCAATGGACGTTATGTGGTCGTCGTCGACGAAGACATCGATCCGACCAATATCAAGGAAGTGCTCTGGGCGATGATGACCCGGGTCGATCCGCCGACGAATATAGATATCATCGACGGCTGCTGGTCGACGCCGCTCGATCCGCGCATGCCGCCGGAGAAACGCGATAACAAAGATCACACCAACGGCCGGGCGATCTTCTACGCCGTGCGGCCGTTTGCGTGGAAAGAAAAATTTCCCAAGGTGAGCAGGTCGAGCCGGGACCTGCGCGAAAAGACGATCGCGAAATTCAAAAATATCATTCCGTTTCCGGGAGTGTGAAGTGAAATGCGCAAGAGCCCTCACCCCGGCCCTCTCCCATCGGAATGGGCGAGGGAGTCGGAGCCGGAGAATTAGCTCATGATGTCCCGAGAGGAGAACGATCTCCTTACCAAAACCGCTCGCGGCACGCCGGCCGGCGAGTTGCTGCGCCGCTACTGGCAGCCGGTGGCGCTGGCGGCAGAATTGCCGCCGGGCGGCGCGCCGCTGCCCGTGCGCATTCTCGGCGAAGATCTGGTTTTGTTCCGCGACGATCGGCAGCGCATCGGGCTGCTGGGCTTGCATTGCTCGCACCGCGGCACCGATTTGAGCTATGGCCGCATCGAGGACGGCGGGTTGCGCTGTCTCTATCACGGCTGGCTTTACGATATTCACGGCCGCTGCCTCGAGCAGCCGGGCGAGCCGGGCGGCGGCGAGCATCGCGATCAGATTCGCCACTGCGCTTACCCGTGCAAGGAACTGGCCGGCGCGATTTTTACCTACCTGGGACCGGGCGAGCCGCCGCTGATTCCCAACTACGATTTCCTCAACGCTGCGCCCGATCATTTGTATGTCTCGAAGATTTTCCACGATTGCAATTACCTTCAGGCCAACGAAGGCAATATCGACCCGGTTCATCTTTCCTATCTTCATCGTTTTTTGGAAAAGCGCGACGAGGGCTACCGCGGCGTGCGCGGCGCGGCGGAGTCGCATTACAATCTAGTGGCGCGCAACGCGGCGCCGGTGCTCGACGTGGAGCTCAGCGATTGCGGCGTGCGCATTTACACCGTGCGCAAGCTCGAGGACGAGAAATCCTACCTGCGGGTTTCCCATTTCATCCTGCCGAACCTGAGCGCGTTCCCCGGCCAGACCGGGGGCGAGGGCTATTCGATCAACTGGCACGTGCCGGTCGACGATACGCATCATTGGAAGTACTCGTTCGTGTACAGCGCCGGCGCGCCCCTGGAAAAAGAACAGGTCGGCCGCGAGCGCTCGGAGCTGGGGCCGGATTATCGATTGATCCGCAACGAGGCGAATCGTTTTCTGCAGGATCGCGCGGCGATGAAAGACAAAACCTACGCGGGCATGGGAACGGGATTTCAGGCGCACGATGCGTTTGCCACGTCGAGCCAGGGCGCGGTGCAGAACCGCGGCGGCGAACAACTGGTGTCGTCGGACAAGGCGATTGTCGCGGCGCGCAAGCTGCTCGAGAAGGCGATTCGCGATGTGCGGGAAGGCAAGGATCCGCCGCACGTCATTCGCAGCGCGGACGACAATCGGGTTCCGCATTTCACGGTGCTGTCGGAGATGATTCCGAGCGGAGCCGATTGGCGCCGGCACGCGAAAGAACGCGAAGCGGAAGCGAGGGCAAGCCGCTGAGTCAGATCCTTCGTCTGGGCATGGCCGGGCTGGGCGTGGCGAGCACGCAGATCCTGCCGCCGATCGCGGCGCTGCCCTACATCAAAATCACCGCTGCCGCGGACACGCGCGCCGCCGCGCTGGAGAAATTTCGCCAGGTCTACGGCGGGCAGACCTTCGCCAGCGTGGATGCGCTGTGCGCGAGCGACGCGGTCGATGCGGTTTATGTCGCCACCCCCAATCCGCTTCACGCCGAGCACGCAATCGCCGCGGCGCGGTGCGGCAAGCACGTGATCGTCGAAAAGCCGATGGCGACGTCGCTTGGCGAGTGCGACGCCATGAACGAGGCGGCGGAAAAGCATGGCGTCCAATTGCTCTGCGGCCACACCCACAGCTTCGATCCGCCGATTCGGAAAATTCGCGCCATCGTGAAAAGCGGCGAGCTCGGCCGGCTCCGCATGATCAACACCTGGAACTACAACGAGTTCATGTACCGGCCGCGCATGAAGCACGAATTGGCCATGAGCCGCGGCGTGGTGCTCAACCAGGGACCGCACCACGTGGACGTGGTGCGCCTGATCGGCGGCGGCCTGGTGCGCAGTGTGCGCGCCATGACCGGCGTGTGGGACAAGGCGCGCGAGTGGGAAGGCAGTTACACCTGCTATCTCGAATTCGAAGACGGCACGCCGGCGACTCTGGTCTACAGCGGCTACGGTTTTTTCGACACGGCGGAATTATTCAACTGGGTCGGCGAGGGCGGGCAGCATCGCGATCCGCGCACCAATCTCGAGGTCAGGAAAAAATTGCGCGAGGTGCGCACCGCCGAAGAGGAAGAAGTTCTCAAAGAAGGCATGCGCTTCGGCGGCCGGCGCGAGGGCGAGGTCAGCCACGTCTGGAAAGGCGAGCGCAAGCAGCCGTTCTTCGGCTTCACGCTGGTGAGCTGCGAGAAAGGCGATATTCGCCAGACGCCCGACGGCTTAAAAATTTACGGCGAAACGGAACAGCGCGAGATCGATCTGCCCGCCGGCAGCCGCGGGCGCGAGGCGGAGGTCGAAGAGCTTTACAATGCCGTGGCGCACAATCGGCCGGTATTTCACGACGGCCGCTGGGGCGCGGCGACCCTGGAGGTTTGCCTGGCGATGCTCGAGTCGGCGCAAAAGCGCCAGGAGATTTTTCTGTCGCATCAGGTGCCGAGTCCGGAATGAACGGGAGTTTGGCGTTTTGTGTCCGGTGTTTCGGGTTTGATCCGATGATCGCGGGGCGTTTATTTGCCGGTTTGGCGATTTGCGTGTGGATCGCCGGCGCGGCGCATGGCGCGGCGTTGCAGGCCGACTGGGAGCGGACGGTCAAAGCGGCGGAGGCGGAAGGACAGCTGACGGTTTATATGGCCGGCTACAGCGCGATCATCGAAGCCGGGGTGTTTCAAAAAGCCTTTCCGAAGATCAAAGTCACCGTCGTGCCGGGAACGGGCTCGCAGCTCGCGCCGCGGATTGTCGCCGAGCGGCGCGGTGAAAAATTTCTCGCCGATGTTTACAACGGCGGCGGCACTTCGCTCTATCACGTTCTTTATCTGGGCAAGATGCTCGATCCGATTCGTCCGGCGCTCATGCTTCCCGAAGTCACGGACACCTCGAAGTGGTGGGAAGGCAGACACAAGTACATCGATCGGGAAGCTGCCTATCTATTCGTCTACGAGGGCAACGTATCGCCGGGCGGCTCGCCGGCTTACAATACCCAGCTCGTCCATCCGAAAGATTACCGATCCTACTGGGATTTTCTCGATCCCAGGCTCAAGGGCAAAGTCGGCTCCATCGATATTCGCAAAGTCCGCGGCGTCGGGCCGTCGGTGCAGTATCTGTACTATCATCCTGAAATCGGCGTAGAATTTCTCCGCCGTTTCTACCAGGAGATGGACGTGCACCTGAGCGGCGATTTTCGACAGGCGATGGACTGGCTGGCGGCGGGCAAGATCGCGGTGCTGATGCCGATGCAAAGCTCGGGAACGGCGAAGGCCAAAGCGCAGGGATTGCCGGTGGACGAATTCGATGCCAATCATTTCAAGGAGGGCGTGAACATTTCGTCCGCCTTCGGCCAGGTGGCGCTGATGAACCGCGCACCGCATCCCAACGCCGCCAGGGTGTTCGTCAACTGGCTCTTGTCGCGCGCAGGCCAGACCCTTTTCCAGAAAGTCATGAGCACCCCCGGCGATCCCAAAAACTCGCGCCGCGCGGACGTGCCCAAGGATCATATTCCCCCCGCCGAGCGGCGCCGCGAGGGCATGAAGTATTTCGAGATCGACGACCCCGAAACCAAGGATATCAATCCGGCGATCAAGCTGATCGACGAGATTTATGCCGGACGAAATGGCTGAGGATGAAAGTTTGATGATCGAGCGCGGCGCGAGCGCCGAGAAATCGCCGCCGCAAAGGAGCATAAAATGCTGACCGCGGAAGAAAATGAAATGTTGACTCGGGTGGGACCGGGGACGCCGGCGGGCGAGCTGCTGCGCCGCTACTGGCATCCGGTGGCGATTGCCGCCGACCTGACGCCGGAGAATCCGACCCGGTTCGTGCGCATCCTCGGCGAGGATCTGGTTTTGTTCGTGACGCCCAAGGGCGAAGCCGGCCTGCTCCATGACCGCTGCGCGCATCGGGGCGCATCGCTGTCCTACGGACGGGTGGAAGATCGCGGCATCGCCTGTCCCTATCACGGCTGGCTTTATGACTTGAAAGGCAACTGTCTCGAAACTCCGGCGGAGCCGCCGGAGAGCAAGTTTCATCTGACGGTCAAGCAGAAAGCCTATCCGGTGAAAAAGCTCGCCGGCCTGTACTGGGGCTATCTCGGGCCGCAGCCCGCGCCGGAGATTCCCAAGTACGATGTCTGGGCGCGCACCGACGGCTGGCACTGGCTGCGCGCGCTGCCGCAGCTCGACTGCAACTGGCTCCAGGCGATGGAAAATTCCGTGGACACCGCGCACCTCCACATCCTGCATCAGGAGCTGGTCACCGACGGTTTCGAAGTCACGAGCACGACGCGCGGCACCATCGACAATCTGGCGCACTACGAGATCAAGGAATTCGAGCACGGCTTCATCAAGCGGCGCGTGTTCAAAGACGGCAAGGTGGAAGAACATCCGCTGCTGTTCCCGACCGTGCTGCGCCAGGCCAACCGCACGCAGATCCGCGTGCCGATCGACGACACGCACACCTGGATCGTGTACATCCACTTCGTGCCGGAATCGGCCGAGCCGCGGCCGGCGCAGGATGCCGTGCCGGTGGTTTATCGCAAGCCCTTCAAGAATCCGCTCGGCGTGCGCCATCCCTTCACTAAATTTCGCCTCGACGAAGTCGATGCCCAGGATTTCATGGCCTGGGAAACGCAAGGACCGATTCTCGACCGCACCCACGAGCGGCTCTCGGTGTCGGATCACGGCGTCGTGCAGTACCGCGAGATGCTCAAGCGGGAAATCGACAAGGTGAAGCAGGGCCTCGAGCCGATTAACGTCTTTCGCGATCCCGATCACCCGATCATCGATACGATGATGGATAATTCACTGGAGGTCGGCAGAGCGGGCTCGGTGCGCTATCACGTGCCGCCGGCGGCCGCGGCCAAAGGTTAGCGAAACGGCCTCGCCGCGAAAACCGCCGGGTTCTTCATTCTGCTCGGCAGTGCGGATTCGGCATGGATTTCTCCAGGCAAGCGCGAAATCGCCGTGCCCGCCGGGTTGTGTCAAAAAGCAAAATTACGTAAGGAAGTTCAGACAAAATTCACCCGACGCAGGTGCTCGACGATGAAGGATTGTCGGTGGTTCGCCAAAGCTCCGGCGCTTTTGTTTGTGCTGGTCGGGCTCGTCTGCATGGCGGCGGCCGGCGCGCGCGCCGCTGATGTCAGGGCGGCCTGGCAGGCGGAGTGGGAGAAGACCGTGGCCGCAGCCAAGAAGGAAGGGCAGGTCGCGGTTTACATCAGCGGCTACGAGGAGATTTTGCCGGAGTTTCAAAAGGATTATCCGGACATCAAAGTTCTGCCCGTCACCGGCCGCGGCTCGCAGATCGGCCAGCGTTTGCTCGCCGAGCGGCGCGCGGAAAAATATCTGGCCGACGTGGTCAGCGCCGGCGGCGTGACGACCTACCAGCAACTTTTTCCCAACAAGGTTTTCGATCCGCTCAAGCCGGCGCTGCTCCTGGCGGAGATCACCGACGCGTCGAAATGGTATCAGAGCAAGCATCACTACTCCGACCCGCAGAACCAATATGTCTTCAACTACGTCGGCACGGCGACCTACGGCTCGATCAGCTACAACACCAAGCTGCTCAACGCCAGGGACGTCAAATCCTACTGGGATCTGCTCGCGCCCAAATGGAAGGGGAAAATCATTTCGCGCGACGTCCGCGTGGCGGGCACCGGCTCGGGCAACGCGCGGCTGTTTTACTACCTGCCCGACGTCGGCCCGTCGTACATCAGGAAACTTTACGGCGAGATGGACGTGACGTTGTTTCGCGATTATCGCCAGGGCAGCGACTGGCTCGCCACCGGCAAGGCGGCTATCTGCTTTTTCTGCGAAGCGGACGTTTCCAAAGCGCAGGGACTGCCGGTGGATACCTTCGGTCCCGGCGTGTTCAAGGAAGGCGCCGGCCTGGTCACGCAGTTCGGCACTCTCGGTCTGGTCAACCGCGCGCCCCACCCCAACGCGGCCAAGGTGTTCATCAACTGGCTGCTGTCGCGCAAGGGGCAGATGACCTTGCAGAAGATCATGCTGCCGACGGAAAATCCCGTCGATTCCCTGCGCATCGACATTCCCAAGGACGACGTGCCCGTGCTCCAGCGCCGCTTCGACAACGTGAAATATCTCGACACCAGCCGGCCGGAATGGCAGGACATGAAGCCGATCATCGAGGTGATGAACGAGGCGCTGAAGGCGGCGGGAAAAAACTGATGAAGAATTGAAAATGGAGAATTGAAACGTTGAAAATTGCCTCGCGGCTTTGGGCTTTGATGATTGTTCTAAGCACGGCGGGTTTTTCGTTTGCCGCGCAGGCGAAGCCTTCCTGGCAACAGGAATGGGAAAGAACTCTTGAAGCTGCGCAGAAAGAGGGCGCGCTGTCGCTTTATCTCCTCGAAGGCGACGGCGAGCTCGGCGCGGTGGCGCAGACTTTTCAGAAAAAATTTCCCGAGATCAAGGTCGCCACGACCCCGGGGCGCGGCAACACGCTCGGGCCGCGCATCATGGCGGAGCGGCGTGCGGGCAAGTTTCTCGTCGATGTCTATATCGCCGGGACGACGACGGCCTATGAAGTGTTTTACCGCGCGAAAATCCTCGACAGCGTGCGCGCGGCGCTGATCCTGCCCGACGTGGTCGATGAGTCCCGATGGTGGCTCGGCCGGCACCACTACATCGACCCCGAGGGCCAATACATTTTCGTCTATGTCGGCAACGTCGGCCAGTATGTTTCCTATCATACCCAGTCCGTGGAGCCGGGCGAGATTCGCTCCTACCGGGATTTTCTCCGACCGAAGTGGAAGGGGAAAATTCTTTCGCGCGATCCGAAGATTTCCGGCAGCCAGCGCATCGGGCTCAGAATGTTTTATCATACGCCCGAGCTGGGCGCCGACTTCATCCGGCGTCTTTATGGAGCAATGGACATCACGATCACTCAGGAAATCCGCCAGGCGACGGATTGGCTGGCGCGCGGAAAATTCGCCATCTGCTTTTTTTGCTCTGAAATCTTGAAAGTCAAAGCGCAAGGGCTGCCGGTGGACGAATTTCACACGGCCCAGTGGAGCGACAGCCGGACGATTTCCGCCGGCAACATGGGCTCGATCGTGATGCCGAGCCAGGCGCCGCATCCCAACGCGGCGCGGGTGTTCGTGAACTGGCTTTTGTCGCGCGAGGGACAGACGGTGTTTCAGCGCGCCGCCAACACGCCGAACAATTCCGAGGAGTCGCTGCGCACCGATGTGCCGAGGGACGGGGTGCGGAGCGAGGTGCGGCGCATCGATGGCGTGAAGTATCTGCTGGTGGACAAGCCGGAATACATCGAGATGGAGCCGATCTACCAGATCGTCGAGCAGGCGCTGGCGCAGGCGAAAAAGAGGTAGATCGGGATGATCGAGGATGAAAGATCGATGATCGCGGCGGTTCCCTTAAAATTGACGGCGATGACACGACGCGAGACGGCGAGTTGTCGCAACAAGAAGCCCGAGCGTTGATCGCGCGGTGACTACTTTTCTGTTCAGCTCGGAGGAGCTCCATGCGCGGCGGTTTTAAAATCTTCGATGCGGACACACACCTCAACCCGATGGCCGAGACTCTGGAGCCTTACTTCGATCCCGGCCTCCGAAAGCGGCTCGCCGAGTGGGAGAGCTTCAAGGTTCCCTTTCGCATCGGTTGGGCCGGCGAAGTTCTCGCGCCGCCCTACCGCCATCGCTATGTGTTCAAGACGCGAGCGGGATGGCGCGAGAAGTTGCGGGTTCTCGGCGAAGCGGAGCCGAAGGAGCAGAAAGAACGCCCTTTCCCGAAATTCATGGGCGGCCGCTTTCCGACGCCGGGCGGATCCGATCACGACGCCGGCGCGCGCATCCGCGACATGGACGAAGAAGGGGTGGACGTGCAACTGATGCTTCCCGGGCTGCCGCCACAAAGCGAGGAGGCGGAAATCGAGATCGGTTTTATCCGGGCCAACCACCGTTTCACCGACGAATTTTGCAGCAAGGATCCGCATCGTCTGAAATCGCTCATCGTGGCGAGCAGCCGGGCGATCGAAGCCTCGGTCGAAGAAATCAAAAGATGGGCGCGCGCGCCGTGGGCGGTCGGCATCTATCCCCATCTCGCGGAAGGCGTTCCCATCGATCATCCGGCTCTGGAGCCGATCTGGGCGGCAGCCGACGGGGCCGGGCTCTGCATCGCGCATCACAGCTTCACGGCCGGCTATCCGGGTTACCGCGATCTCTGGGACAATCCGTTCATCGGCCGCACCGCCTCCCATCCGTGGGGCGCGATGCGGGCGATCAGCGCGTTTTTCTGCTCCGGGATCATGGATCGCTATCCGAATATTCGCTACTGCATCCTGGAGTCGGGCTTCGGCTGGCTACCCTTCTGGAGCGCGCGCATGGACGATCAGAGCGTCTACATTTCCTACGCCTTGCCGAAGGCGCTGGCACACAAGCCGAGCGAATACATGACCGGCGGGCGCTTCTTCGCCAGCGTCACGATTCATGAAGGCGAAAAGATGGCAGCCATGGTGACCGACTTTCTCGGCGACGGCATTCTGATGTATTCGTCCGATTATCCGCACGCCGAATCCCGCTTTCCCGACTCGACGAATCAGGTGCTCGCGTGGAAGGCGCCGGGAAACGAGGCCATGAGGAAAATGTTCTGGGACAATGCGGCCCGATGCTTTGGCGAGCCCTAGCAGCAATGATTTTCGATTTTGGATTTTCGATTGGGTGAGAAGCATGAGAATTGCGGCGAGTGTCTTTCCCGGTTCTTTTTTCGGCAGTCCGAAATCCAAAACCTGTTCTGAGCAAAGTCGAAGGATCCAAAATCCAAAGTTGGCGGCACTGCTCCTTGCCTGTTTGCTCGGAACTCCAATGGGTGTCAGCGCCGCTCAAGTGAAGCCTCCGTGGCAGCAGGAATGGGAAAAAACTCTCGAAGCGGCGAAGAAAGAAGGACAGCTCACGGTTTACATCAGCGGCTATGAGGCGGTGCTGCCGCACTTCGAAAAAGAATTCCCGGAAATCAAATTGACCGCGGTGACCGCGCGCGGCAATCAGCTCGGCCAGCGGCTTTTGAGCGAGCGGCGCGCAGAAAAATTTCTGGCCGATGTGGTCAGCTCCGGCGCCAATCCCAACTATCAGCAGTTCTATCCCGCCAGGGCGCTCGATCCGCTCAAGCCGGCGCTGATCCTGCCCGAGGTCACGGATCAAACCGGGTGGTATCTCAAAAAGCACCAATACTCGGACCCCGAGGGGCAGTACGTCTTCAACTACGTCGGCTCGGCAACCTACGGCGCGGTCAATTACAACAGCAAGCTCGTCGATCAAAAGGATTTCAAATCCTATTGGGATCTCCTGAATCCCAAGTGGAAAGGCAAAATCGAAGCGCGCGACATTCGTGAAGCCGGACCCGGCGCGGGCAACACGCGATTCTTTTATTACCATCCGGAGCTCGGTCCGGCGTTTATTCGCAAACTCTTCGGCGAGATGGACGCGACCTTGTTTCGCGATTTTCGCCAGGGACCGGATTGGCTCGCCACCGGCAAATACGCCATCTGTTTTTTCTGCGATGTCGATGTGCTCAAACGCCAGGGCCTGCCGGTGGACACCTTCGGGCCGCGAGTTTTCAAGGAAGGCGGCGGGCTGGTGCAGCAGTTCGGCACTTTGACTCTGGTCAATCGCGCACCCCATCCGAACGCCGCGAAGGTGTTTATCAACTGGCTGCTCTCGCGGCGCGGCCAGATCGCGCTGCAGCAGACGCAGAGGAACGCCGAAAGCCCGGCGGATTCGCTGCGCATCGATATTCCCAAGGACGAAGTGCCGCTGCTCAATCGCCGGCTGGAGGGCATCAAATATCTCGACACCGGGCGGCCGGAATGGATCGAGATGAAACCGATTCTCGATGTGGTGAACGAGGCGCTGAAAGCGAAGGGAAATTGAGAATGGAAAATGGAGAATTGAAAATGCGCGCTTACCCTTTCGCTCTCCCGCTTTGCGGGCGAGGGGAAAGAACGGAGAAACGATGACAAGCAAGTCATCCACTCTAGCTTACAAAGATCTGCGCGGTTATCTCGACGCGGTGGACAGGCTCGGCGAGCTGCGGCGGGTCGACGGCGCGGATTGGGATCTGGAAATCGGCGCCGTCACCGAGGTGGCGGCGCGGGCGGCGAATCCTAAAGTTCTTCTATTCGACAACATCAAAGGCTACCCGAAGGGGTTTCGCGTCGCCGCCAATCCGGTGTGCTCGGCGGCGACCACCGCGCTCGCCTTCGGTCTCGATCCCAAACTCACCGGGCTGGACATCCTTCGCGCCTGGAAAGAAAAGCTCGGCAGCCAGAAGCCGATCAAGCCGGTCGAAGTTTCAAACGGGCCGATTGCCGAGAATGTCGATAACAGTGAAAAAGTCGATCTGCTCAAATTCCCCGCGCCGCGCTGGCACGAGGACGACGGCGGCCGCTACATCGGCACCGGCTGCATGGTGATCATGGAAGATCCCGACGAAAAATGGACCAACGCCGGCACCTACCGGGTCTGCGTGCACGACAAGAATACGCTCGGCATCTGGATTTCGCCGGGGAAACACGGGCGACTGATTCGCGAAAAATACTGGGCCCAGGGCAAACCTTGCCCGGTGGTGATCAGCTTCGGCCAGGATCCGGTGCTGGCGAAAGTCGCGAGCTGGTATGAAGCGTGGGGCGTGTCGGAGCTGGAAATCGCCGGCTGGCTGTTGGGCGAGCCGGTGAAATTCGTTCGCGGTGCCGAAACAGGCTTGCCGATTCCCGCGACTGCCGAGCTCGCCATCGAAGGATTCATCGTGCCGCCGAGCGAAGACAGCCGTGCCGAGGGACCGTTCGGCGAGTGGACCGGCTACTACGCCTCCGGCACGCGCAGCGAGCCGGTGGTGAAAGTCAAAAATGTTTTTCATCGCAACGATCCGATCATTCTCGGCATGCCGCCGGGGATTTCGGGAAAATCGGTGGCGCTGAGCGCGGCGAATGTCTGGCTCGCGCTGGAGAAAGCGGGCGTGACCGATGTTCAGGGCGTCTGGGAATATCAGACGCGCTACATCACGGTGATTTCCCTCAAACAGAAATACGGCGGGCACGCCAAGCGCGCCGCCATGGCGATGCTCGGTTCGACCTACGGTTATCACCGCCGCTTCGTGATCATTGTCGACGACGATGTCGATCCGTCGAACATCGACGACGTGCTCTGGGCGCTGGCGACGCGCTGCGATCCGGCGACCGCGATCAACGTCATCAACGAAGCCTGGAGCACGCCGCTCGACCCGCGCATCGCGCCGGAGGCGCGCGCGGCGCGCAACTTCACCAACTCCGTCGCCATCGTCAACGCCTGCCGGCCCTATCACTGGAAGGATCAGTACGCCCAAACCTGCTACTTTCCCGAGGAAACGCGGCGGCGGACGTTGGAGAAGTGGAAGGACGTGCTCAAATTGGACTGAGGAGCCACCCTTGAAGCGATTTTGGATTTTCGATTTCGGATTTTGGATTGGGGGACAGGAAAATATCTCCTGCAGTGTCATTCCCGAGCTTTTGTCCGACAATCGAAAATCCCAAACCTGTCCTGAGCAAAGTCGAAGGATCCAAAATCTAAAATCGAGTGTGTTGGCGGTTTTGTGGTTCGTGGCTGCGACTGCTCACGCCGCTGAGCTGCCGAAATGGCAGACCGAGTGGGAGCAGACGCTGGCGGCGGCGAAGAAAGAAGGAGAGATTTCGTTTTACGGCAGCCAGGGCTATGAAAAAGTCTTCGAGGTGTTTCAGAAAAGATATCCCGAGATCAAAGTGAATGCGGTCACCAACATGCGCGGCAGCGAGCACGGCGCGCGGGTGATGACCGAGCGGCGCGCGGGCAAATATCTCGTCGATCTGTTCATTAACGGCGTGGTCACGCCGATCCAGGTTTATCTCAAGGCCAATATCCTCGAACCGATCCGGCCGCAGCTGATTCTTCCCGAGGTCGTCGACGAATCGAAGTGGTGGGAGGGCAAACATCACTACGCCGATCCCGAGGGCAAGTATATTTTTGTTTTCCAGGGCAACGTGCACGGCGGCGAGAACGCCTACAATACCAAGCTGGTCAATCCCAAAGAGTTCAAATCCTATTGGGACTTTCTCGACCCGAAATGGAAGGGCAAGATCGTCGCCTACGACGTGAGCCGGGTCAGCACCGTGGCCCATGCACTGCGCTTTCTCTACAACCATCCCGATCTCGGCGCGGATTTCGTCAGGAGATTTTTCGGCGAGATGGAGATCACCTACTCGCGCGACGAGCGGCAGATGATCGACTGGCTCGGCGCGGGCAAGTTTCATCTGGCGTTTTTTGTCACCGACATCGAAGACGCGGCGAAGCAGGGGTTGCCGGTCAAATTTTTCGAGCCCGGTCAATTCAAAGAAGGCGCCTTCGTCGGACCGAGCCAGGGCGGCGTCAGCTTTTTCAAGAACGCGCCTCACCCGAATGCAGCCAGGGTGGCGATCAACTGGCTGCTCTCGCGCGAAGGCCAGGAAGCGTATCAGAAAATGTTCGCCCAGCAGCACGACGTGCGCCAGTCCATGCGCGAAGATATTTCCATGGACGCGATCCCGCTCACCTATCGCCGGGTCAAAGGCGTGAAGTACATCTATTCCGGCAGACCCGAATGGCTCGACATGGGGCCGGTCACCAGAGTCATCAAAGAAGCGCAGCAGGCGGCAAAAAAATAAGGAGAGCGCATGCAGGCGAGGTTGTGGATTGGAGTTCTTATTCTATCGATTCTCTGGACGGCCGATGCGCGCGGGGCGCAGGCCGATGCCTGGAAAGCGGACTGGGAGAAAAGCGTCGAGGCGGCGAAAAAAGAAGGCCAGCTCACGCTCTACGGCAGCCCGGACTTCGAGAAACTGTTCGGCGAGTTTCAGAAGAAATATCCGGAGGTAAAAGTTACCGGCGTGTTCAACCGCGGCGCCGACGTGGCCAAACGGCTGATGGCGGAGCGCCGGGCGGGCCAATTCAACGCCGACCTTTACGTCAACGGCATGACCACGGGCTACAATGTTTTCTACAAGGCGAAGGCCCTCGATCCGATCCCGCCGCTGCTGGTGCTTCCCGAGGTAACCGACAGCTCGAAATGGTGGCGCGGCAGGCTTCCGTTTATCGATGCGGAGAATCAGTACCTGTTCAGCATCAACGGCGAAAACCGCATCGTCCTCGCTTTCAATACCAAGCTGGTGAATCCCGCGGAAATAAAATCCTACTGGGATCTGCTCAATCCAAAATGGAAAGGCAAGATCGTCGCCTACGATCCGACCCTCGGCGGCTCCGGCGATTCCATGCGCTTTTTCTATCACAACAAGAGCCTGGGCCCGGAGTTCATCAAGAGAATTCTCACGGAGATGGATATCGTGATCAGCACCGACACGCGCCAGATGGGCGACTGGCTGGCGGGCGGAAAATTCGCGTTGTCGATTTTCGCGCCGGTTTCGCGCATGGACCTGGACCTGATGCAAATTCAAGGATTGCCGGTCAGCTGGTTCAAGCCGGAGCAACTCAAGGAGGGGACTTTTATCACCGGCGGCTCCGGCGGCGTGGCGCTGATCAACAAGGCGCCGCATCCGCGGGCAGCCAAAGTCGCGCTCAACTGGCTGCTTTCGCGCGAAGGACAGATCGCGTTCCAGCGAATCTTTACGCAGGGCAACGACGGACCGGATTCCATGCGCATCGACATTCCGAAAGACAAAGTGCCGCACGGCAACCGCCGCCCGGAAGGCGACGATAGCCGGGTCATGTTCGTCGACCGCGCCGAGTGGATGGATCAGGCGCCGATCAGCAAGTTTGTGAAAGAAGTGCTGGAGCAGCGGAGAAAGTAATTTTGGATTTTCGATCCTTCGGCTTGGCTCAGGACAGGTTTTGGATTTTGGATTGGGGAGAGGAATGCCGCGAGAACGGCTCGCTAGGCGGTCTTGGGGTTTTCTCCGATAATCGAAAATCCAAAATTCAAAAGCTAAAATCGGCGGTCGCGGCGCTCACCTTGTTCGCTACGGTTTCGATCTTGCCGGCTGCAGATCAGCCGAAGTGGAGAGAGGATTGGTCGCGGGTGGTCGAGGCGGCCAAGAAGGAAGGGCAGCTTGCGCTTTACGGCGGGCAGGAAATCACCCATCCGGATATTATCGCGGCGTTCCACAAAGAATTTCCGTTCGTCAAAATAATTTCCGCCAGCGGGCGCGGGGCGGACATGATGACCCGCATCGTCGCCGAGCGGCGCGCGGACAAATACCTCGCCGATCTTACCGCCAGCGGACCCAACGGCCCGCGCATGCTCTACCTCAACAAGATGCTCGACCCGATCGCGCCGGCGTTCCTCCTCCCGGAGGTGACCGACACGAGTCAATGGTACGGCGGCAAACACTGGTACGCCGATCCGGAGAACAAATACATTTTCATGTTCGAAGGGACCATCGTCAGCACCGGGCTTTCCTACAATACCAAAATGACTAATCCGGACGAGATTGCCTCCTACTGGGAATTGCTCCGTCCCCGGTGGAAAGGAAAATTGCTCGGCCAGGATCCGCGCGCCGCCGCGCTGCCGACGCCGGTGCTGATTCTCTATCACCGCGCCGATCTCGGGCCGGAGTTTGTCCGGCGTCTTTACACGGAGACGGAGATCGCCTTGTTCCGCGATCGCCGCCAGGGCACCAACTGGCTGGCGACCGGCAAATTTCCGCTCTGCCATCTGTGCCGCGAGATCGACAAGGCGGCGCAGCAGGGCTTGCCGGTGGATGAAATCGCGCCCGACAAAATCAAAGAGGGCGGCACCATCGGCGGAGGCGGCAGCAGCGTGCTCGCGCTGATCAATCGCGCGCCTCATCCCAACGCGGCGAAACTCTTCATTAACTGGTACCTGTCGCGGCGGGGACAAACGGTTTGGCAGAGCGTGATGAACAAAAGGGAAGTCGAGGCATCGGATTCCATGCGCATCGATATTCCGAAAGACGACGTGCTGCCTTCCGGAAAACGGCTCGCGGGACGCGATTATCAGGTGATCGGCTTTCTCGATCCCGAGCCGGTGCAGAAGTTGTTGCAGGAGATTTTGAAGTAAAAGAATTCGCCGCGAAGCGCAGGAAGGTGCGAGAACAATTCACCACAGAGGCACAGAGAGCGCGGAGTAAAAAAGATTTCACCGCAAAGAACGCAAAGGATACAAAATGTACGGGCGACCGGCGGTCGCCCGCTGCCAAGGAGGCAATGATGGCGGATTCAGAGACCCTGGAGATCCGCGGCTTTTACCGCTCCCATTCCCACCTGCCGATCTGGGAGGTGATGGAAAAGGCCGGCATCTGGACGCAGGTCGGATTGAAAGTGCATTTCGAATTCTGCGACAGCTCCGAGGTCGCGGAGAAGGCGCTCTTTAGCGGCGACGTGGATTTTGTCTCCGGCAACCACATCTCGCCCTATCTGCTGGTCAAGCGCGGCCAGCCGATCGTTTGCCTGACTTCACCGTCGAATTCCGTCAACGATCGGCTGGTGAGCCGCGCGCCGGTGACACGGATTGCCGATCTCCGCGGCAGAAAAATCGGCGACACGACGCTGGTGGATTCCCTCGGCGGCTATCATCACCCGCGCGGCAATCACATGCTCTACGTCCTGCGCGGCGGCTTGCGGCTGGACGAAGTCGAATGGGTGGAGCTGAGCGAATCGAACAACGAGTTCAAGGCGATGCAGCTGGACGCGCTGAAATCCGCCCGGGTCGATGCCGTCTTCGTCACCGGCAATACCGAAAAATTCGCGCAGGCCGGCCTGCACGTGCTCCATCTCGATCGCCTGCCGATGATCAACGGGCCGACTTTGACTTCGACCTTGACGACGCTGGAAAAAAAGCCGGACCTCGCTGCACGGCTCGTCAAGGCGCAGGTGCTCGGCATCCACTTCGCCCGCACGCGCCGCGGCGAGACCGAAGCGATCCTCGACGGGCTGCGCCGGCGCGTGCCCGAGTGCAAAAACGTCAATTATCGGAGCGCGGCCAAACTGCTGTCCAAGCCCTACCCGGATCACGAAGCCGTCGCCAACGCCTATAAACTCTGCTGCCTGAAATCGCCGGAGACCGAAGAGCAGAGCCCGCTGGCGCTCTGGGATTTGCATTATCTCCGCCAGCTCGATCACTGCGGTTTCATCGACCGGCTCTATCAATAACGGCAACTGTTTAATCGTTAACGATCGCGCGCCTTTTTGCTCGAGTTTCCGTTGACATAAATCGTTCGATAAGGAAGTATTCAGATGCTTTGAGGCGGGCCCATGCGAACGATGAAAGGCAAATCAACCGGCGCGAACACTCGTTTGGCCACGGTGGGGATCGTCGTCGCGGCGCTTGTGGCGGCGGCATTTTGCGCTCCGGCTGCATACGCGGCGCAATCCGATTGGAAAAAAGATTGGGAGCAGACGCTCGCAGCGGCCAAAAAAGAGGGGCAGGTCACGGTTTACATTTATCGCTACGAGGGCCTGCTGCAGGATTTCAAGCGCGATTTCCCGGGCATCAACGTGATCTCGGTCACCGGCCGCGGCAGCGAGCTCACCAACCGGATCATGGCCGAGCGGCGCGCCGGAAAATTTCTTGCCGACGTCTACAGCGGCGGCACGAACAGTCTCTACAATACGCTGTACAAAGGAAAAGCGCTCGACCCGCTCAAGCCGGTGCTGATTCTTCCCGAAGTCACCGATACTTCCAAGTGGTACGGCCACGAGCATCGCTACGCCGACCCGGAAGGAAAATATATCTTCGCGTTCATCGCCAGCCCGAGCAACGCGCAGCTCGCTTACAACACCAAGCTCGTCGAGCCGAAGGAATTCAAATCCTACTGGGATGTGACGAATCCGAAATGGAAGGGCAAAATCGTTTCCCTCGACCCGCGCGACACCGGGCTCGGCGCGACCATGCAATTTTATTACTACAGCCCGGAGCTCGGGCCGGAGTTCATGAAAAAGCTTTTCGGCGGCATGGATGCCGCCTACGCGAAAAATTTTCGCCAGATGACCGACTGGCTGGCGCAGGGGAAATACGCAATTTGCATGGGCTGCAAAGATTCCATGCGCGCCAAGAACCAGGGATTGCCGGTGGATGACTTCGACACCAACCGCTGGAAAGAGGGCTCGAGCTTTTCCGCGGGCGGCGGCTCGGTGAGCCTGATGAACCAGGCGCCGCATCCCAACGCGGCGAAAGTTTTTCTCAACTGGTTTTTGTCGCGCAAGGGACAGATCGCGCTGCAGAAGCTCGGCGACGTGGACGATCCCGCCAACTCCCGGCGCATCGACATTCCGAAAGACGATTTGCCCGCGGACGCGCGCATGCAGCCCGGCGTCAAATATTTCGACGTGGTGAAGCCCGAGTACGGCGACATGAAACCGATCTTCGATCTGGCCAGGGAAATCATGGCGGCGGCGGAGAGAAAATAGGAGCACCCATGCTCACGCGCGAAGAAAACGAAACCTTGACGCGGGTCGGACGCGGCACGCCGGCGGGCGAGCTGCTGCGCCGTTACTGGATGCCGGTGGCGTGCGCGGGCGAGCTCAGCGATGAAAAGCCGGTGAAAGCCTTTCGCCTGCTCGGCGAAGATTTGATTGTCTACCGCGACCGCCGCGGGCGCTACGGCGTGGTCGGCGAGCCGTGCCCGCACCGCAGCGCTTCGCTTGCCTTCGGCCGCGTCGACGAGGAAGGCATTCGCTGTCCGTACCACGGCTGGAAATTCGACTGCGCCGGGAATTGCCTCGAGCAGCCGGCGGAGCCCGAAGCGGCCGGCTTCAAGGACAAGATCAAGCACACCGCCTATCCGGTGGAAAAGCTCGGCGGGCTGCTCTGGGCTTACCTCGGGCCCGAGCCGCGGCCGCTGCTGCCGCGCTGGGACGTGCTCGTGTGGGAGCACGGCAAGCGCTGGATCGAGAAGCACGAGATCTACCGCTGCAACTGGCTTCAGCCCATGGAAAATTCCGTGGACCCGTCGCATCTCTACTGGCTCCACGGCGACACCGCGCATCTGGGCAGCTCGGTGGAGAAGTACGAAGAGGAGCACAGCTTCATTCCGTTCGAATACGGCATTCAGAAACAGCGCCGCACGGCGGCGCGCAAACCCGGCGGCTTGCCGCAGCTCGATCAACATCCGCTGGTTTTTCCGATCACCCTGCGCCACGTGTTTCGCACGATCAAGACCGACGGCCTGTTGCGCCATAACCTGCAAATCCGCGTGCCCGTGGACGACGCGCACACCCAGGTCTACGTGGTTTACTTCACGCCCAGCGACGTCGATCGCTCGCCGGCGGACGGCGAGACGCCGTGGGAATATTTTCCGATCCGCGACGAAAACGGCGAATACCGCCTCGACTTCGTTCTGGTGCAGGACGCCATGGCGTGGGAAACCCAGGGCGCGCCGACGGATCGGACCAGAGAGCATCTCGGCGCCGGCGACGAGGGCATCATCCTTTTGCGCAAAATGCTGCGCGAGCAGATCGAGATCGTCAAAAAAGGCGGCGAGCCGCTCGGCGTCGTGCGCGATCCGGGCAAGAATCGGCTGATCGAGTTCGACGTGATCAACGAGCGCATCGGTCTGTTCGGAGCGCAGCAGAAGGTCGCATAGATAATTTTTCTGCTGATGGAGCGCGCGGCGGCGCCGATTCAATCAGAATCCAATCGCGGAGCTTGAAGCAGTTTTCAGGAGGCACATTCGATGGCGGAAATCACGGCGCAGATCGATCCCAATCTCAAACCCGAGCGCATCGACACCTATAGAAATTGGCAGGCGGAGCAAAACATTCCCGTGGTGCGCGGGTTTTTCGTCAAGGACGTCAACACCCTCGAGCTCGCGCACTGGGATTTGAAGGGCGTGCCCTGCTCGATGGTCGTGCTCGACGGCACCGGCGGCACCAACGACGCCTACGTGTGCGAGATTCCGCCCGGCGGCAAAACCAAGCCGCAGCGCCACATGTACGAAGAGATGGTCTACGTGACCCGGGGCTACGGCGCCACCAGTGTCTGGCAGCGCGACGGCAAGAAGCACACCTTCGAGTGGGGACCGGGCAGCATGTTCGCCATGCCGCTCAACGCCGACTACCAGCACTTCAACGCCAGCGGCAGCGAGCCGGCGCGCTACTTCGCGGTGACCAACTGCTGCTTCATGATGAACCTGTTCCACAGCGCCGACTATATTTTCAACAGCGACTACACATTTCTCGACCGCTTCGATCCGCGCACCGAAGGTTACTTCAGCGGCCAGGGGGAATTGACCGGGCGATTTTTTCTCACCACCAACTTCGTGCCCGACACCCACACGCTCAAGCTCACCGATTACAGCGAGCGCGGCAAAGGCAGCACCAACATGAAATTCAATCTCGCCAAAAACACCATGGGCGCGCATATCTCGGAATTCCCCGTGGGCACTTACAAAAAAGGGCACAAGCACGGGCCCGGCGCGCACGTGATCATTCTCTCCGGCCAGGGCTATTCCGTCCTCTGGCCGGCGGGAGAAGCGATGCAGCGGGTCGACTGGGGGCCGGGCAGCGTGGTGGTGCCGCCGGATCAGTGGTTTCATCAGCACTTCAATTCCGGCGCGCAGCCGGCGCGCTATCTGGCGCTGCGCTGGAACAACTGGCGCTACAAATTTATGCGCTCCCAGGACGGCGAAGGCGGCACGTTCACCAGCGTGAAGCTCGGCGGCGGCCAGATCGAGTTCGAAGACGAGGATCCGCAGATCCACAAGGATTTCGAAGCGGCCATGAAAAAAGCCGGCGCGCGCTGCAACATGCCCTACCATCCGGGATGCACGCAGAAGTAGGGGCGCTTCATGAATCGCCGCCGCGCCGTGCGGCTTGCACTCGGTTGGCCGCCGCGCTAGAACTCGCTGGCTCGGCACGGAACCGGACCCATGGCGAAGACTGAAACCGCACATCTAGAGATCGGCTCCAGAGCGTGGCTGCCGCGCCTGGACGGCGGCACCGCGCTCATGGCGGTGCTGATCGGCGCCATGGGTTTTTACGTGCTCTATCCGCTGGCGCTGATCGTGATCAACAGCTTCAACACCGCGACCATCGCCGAGCCGCCGGTCTATGGTCTCAAGGCCTGGAAGGACGCCTTCGGCGAGGCCGGCATCTGGCGCTCGCTGTGGAACAGCGTCAAGATCGGCATCGTGCTTCAGGTGATCGCGCTGCCGCTGGGAATTTTTATCTCCTGGCTGCTCGCGCGCACCAATATCCTCTGGGGCAACGCCCTCGAATTCGGCTTCTGGATTTCTTTTTTTCTCCCCGGGCTCGCGACCACCTTCGGCTGGATGCTGCTGCTCGATCCGAGCACCGGCCTGATCAACTCCTGGCTGCGCCAGCTGCCGCTCGTGAGCGGGCTTAACTTCGACATTTATTCCTTCGCCGGAATCATCTGGGTGCATCTCGTCAGCAACGGCATCTCGACCAAAGTGATGCTGATGACGCCGGCGTTTCGGCGCATGGACGCATCCATGGAAGAGGCGAGCCGCATGTCGGGCGCGAGCGCGCTGACGACCATGATGCGCATCACCGTGCCGGCGATGACGCCGGTGATCGTCGTGGTGTTTCTGCTGAGCGTGATCCGGATTTTCAGCAGCTTCGAGATCGAGCTGCTGCTCGGCGTGCCGTGGAGCTTCTACGTCTACTCGACCAAAATCGTCGATCTGGCGCGCCAGGAGCCGCCGCTGGTCAATCAGGCCGCGGCGCTGGGCAGCGTGATTTTGATTTTTCTCGCCGCTTTTATTCCGATCCAGCGCCGGCTGATCACGCGCCGCCAGTTCACCACAGTCACCGGCCAGTTCAGGCCGAAGACCATCGATCTCGGCTCGTGGCGCTATCCCGCCACGGCGCTGGTCGCCCTGGTCGTCGTCCTTCTCGACGTGGTGCCGCTCCTGAGCGTGCTCGGCGGCAGCTTCATGACCCGCTTCGGCTTTTTCAATCTGCCCAAGACCTGGACCCTGGAATACTGGAAAATGGCCTTGAACGATCCGCGCATTCTTCAGGGACTGCAAAATACGCTGATCGTCGCCGTCAGCGCCGGCGTCGTCGGCGCGCTGGGATTTTCCCTGATCGGCTACGTGCTGGTGCGCACCAAGCTCAAAGGGCGCTCGGTGCTCGACACGATCTGCTGGCTGCCGTCGGCGATTCCCGGCGTGCTCTCCGGCCTCGGCCTCCTCTGGATGTTTCTCGGCACGCCGGTGTTCCGGCCGTTTTACGGGACGCTGTTTTTGCTGGTGATCGCGCAGATGCTCGGCGGCATTACGCTGGCGACCCAGATTCTAAAATCCAACTTCGTCCAGCTCGGCAAGGAGCTGGAGGAATCCTCGCGCATGTCGGGGGCGGGGTTCTGGCGCACTTACTTTCGCATCGTGTTTCCGCTGATGGCGCAAACCATGGTGCTGGTCGCGGTGATCAAGTTCATGTTCGCGGCCCAGCACAGCTCGGCGATCATTCTGCTGGCGACATCGGAAACCCGGACGCTTTCGCTGCTCGCGCTCGATCAGGTCGCCGCGGGCTACCGCGAGGTCGCCAGCATCACGATTATTTTAGTAACCCTTCTCACCCTCGGTGTCGCCGTCGTGGCGCGCTCGTTTGGATTGAAGGTCGGCATCCGGGCGGAGTGATCAAAAACCGAGGATCGACGTTGGAGGATCGAGGATCGCGTCGGAGCATTTGCGATCTTCCCTCCTCGAATCTTCGATGCTCGTAATCGAGTGACGACGTGAGCATTCTGCGCATAGAAAATCTCTACAAGAGCTTCGATCGGGTGGTGGCGGTGAACCGCATCCATCTGGAGATCGCCGAGGGCGAGTTTTTCACCCTGCTCGGCTCCAGCGGCTGCGGCAAGACCACGACCCTGCGCATGATCGGCGGTCTGGAGAAGCCCGACGGCGGCGCGATCTACATGGGCGAGCAGTGCCTGGTCGCGCCGGAAAAAAACATCTTCGTCAAGCCGGAAAAGCGCAACATGGGCATGGTGTTTCAGTCCTACGCCCTGTGGCCGCACATGACGGTGTTCGAGAACGTGGCCTATCCGCTGAAACTCCGCGGCATCAAGGGCGCGCAGGCGGAAAAAAAAGTCGCCGAGGTCCTGGCGCTGGTGGGCCTGGCCGGCCTCGAGGAGCGGCCCGCGCCGGCTTTGAGCGGCGGCCAGCAGCAGCGGGTGGCGCTGGCGCGCGCTCTGGTTTTTTCGCCGCGCGTGCTCTTGCTCGACGAGCCGCTCAGCAACCTCGATGCCCAGCTCCGGGAAGAAATGCGGCGCGAATTGAAATCGTTGCAGCGCCGCGTCCACGTGACGGTGATCTTTGTCACCCATGATCAGACCGAGGCGCTGAGCCTTTCCGATCGGATCGCGATCATGAAATTCGGCGTGCTCGAGCAGGTCGGCACGCCGGAGGAAGTGTACTTCACGCCGGCGACGCCCTTCGTGCGCGATTTTCTCGGCAAGACGTTTCTTTTGCCGGGCCGGATCGGCGCTCTTTCCGACGATCACGTGCGCGTCGAGGTGCGCGGCGTCGGCACTTCTTCGCTGACCGTGCCGCGGATCAACGTCATCTCTCAGTCCAATGGCTTTCCCGCCGCGGGCCAGCCCGCGCTGGTCGCGATCCGCCCGGAGAAGATCGCTCTTTCCAGCAACGGCAGCGGCGATGGCAACGTGGTGGAGGGCACCTTGCAAGCGGTGCAGTTCCTCGGCGATCGCTACGAGTACACCGTGACCCTGGGCGAAGAAACCCGCGTGATCGTCTCGCCCGAAGCGCAGCAGCTCAAGACCGGCGGCAAGATATTTCTCGAGCTCAAGGCCGAGGGCATGACGCTCTGGCCGAGCGAGGGCTGATCCCGAGCCTTGCGCTGTTTCTCAAGAGTCGATGCCGGCGAGCGTGGCGTCGGCGCGCGGTTGGGTTTGGGCTCTGGCGCGCGCCAGCGCTTCTTTCTCGAGCTCGTCCAGCCTGAATCGAACAATTCCCGGCACGCGCCACACGGTGAGCAGAGTGATCACGGAAATCACCGCGCCGCCGAGAAACGTCGCCTCGCGCGCGCCGATCAGCGGCACGACCAGGCCGGTCTCGGTTTGTCCGAGCGGATGGAGCCCGCGGTTGCTCAGCTGAAACACTCCCATCACCCGGCCGCGCAGATGCTCGGGCGTGAGCATTTGCAGGATCGTGCCGCGCGCGGCGCCCCAGACGGTGTCGGTGGCGCCGACGAAAGCGAGCAGAACCAGCGCGATCGGAAAGGACGGCGCCAGGCCGAAGATCGCGAAGCCGGCGCCGTACAGCACCGCCGAGGCGAAAAGAATTCTTCCCTGCGCCGGCCGCTGTCCCATGGCGATAAAAAAGCTCGAGCCGATCACGGCGCCGACGCCGCGGGCGGATTGGAGAAAGCCGAAGCCCTGGGCGCCGACCCGAAACACGTCGCTGGCGAGAATCGTCAGCATGGCGTGATCCAGGCCGAGCACCGAAGCGACGGCTTCCATGACGGTGAGGCCGAGCACGATCGGGCGCGAGATAATATAAGAAAATCCGTCGCGGGTTTCCTGCAGGAAATGACGGCGCCCGGCGGCGGAAACCGCGGCGTGCGAGCGCATGAGCAGCAGCGCGACCACCACGGCGAGAAAGCTCGCGGCGTTGGCATAGAATGCGCCCGCGGTGCCCATGGCGGCGATGGCGATGCCGCCGAGAGTCGGACCGATCAAGGCGGCGCCTTTCCACAGAAGCGAATTCAGCGCCACGGCGTTGGGCAGGACCGCGCGCGGCACGAGCGCGGGAAACAGCGCCTGGCGCGCCGGCCCGTCGAAGGAGCCCACCGAAGAGCTGATGAATGTGAAGAGATAAATCTGCCAGGCCTGGATGTGGCCGGCCTGATCGAGCACGCCCAACCCGAAACTCAGCGCGCCGAGCACGAGCTGGGTCAGGAGCAAGAGTTTTCTCCGGTCGTAGCGGTCGGCGAAGGTGCCGCTGATCAGGCCGAGCGCAATCGCCGGGATCGCGCGAAACACGCCGTTCAAGCCGAGCTGGACCGGCGAATTGGTCAATTGATACAGCAGCCAGTTGGTCGCCGTCATCTGCATCCAGGTGCCGATGTTGGAAATAAACAGACTCAGCCAGAAAAGACGGAAATCGCGATAACGAAAAGCGGCCAGACGTCCCGTCGGCGGGATTTGAGAATTCGGCGTGTCGCCCATTAAAAGAATCTTTTATACGAACCGTGGAGAGTGCGAAAGAGCGGCGGAAAGCGCAAACGAGCGGAGTAGCTTGCTACACCGCGGGGACCTTGGTGGTTTCGGGCTTGCGGCGCGGCGCGTCCAGATTGAAGCGCGGCAGCGCGGCAATCCTGAGGGCGGTGGCAAGCGTCACCGTGGAGACGATCAAGCCGCCTAGCACCGTGGCGAGCCGGGCGCCGACGACGGGCACGAGCAATCCGGTCTCGACCTGGCCGAGCGGATTCAATCCTTGATTGCTCAGTTGAAAAATTCCCATCACCCGGCCGCGCAAACGATCGGGCGCCAGCCACTGGAGAATCGTACTTCGCGCCGATGCCCAGATCGTGTCGACGGCGCCGACAAAGGTGAGCAGGAGGAGCGCCAGTGAAAACGACGGCGCCAGACCGAAGAGCGCAAAGCCGGCGCCGTAAAGCAGCGCTACGGTGAGCAGGATCTTGCCCTGCTCGGGCCGCTGGCCGACGGTGATAAAAAGCACAGAACCGATCACCGCGCCGAGGCCGCGCGCCGACTGCAGCAGGCCGAAGCCGTCCGCGCCGACGCGCAGGACGTCGCTGGCGAAAATCGTCAGGATCGCGTTGTCGAGTCCGAAGATCGACGTCGTCGCCTCCATGATGATGACGCCTAATATGACTTTCTGGGAATAGACGAAGCTCAGACCGGCTTTCATCTCGTCGACGATATGGCGGCTTTCTCCTACAGGGTTCGCCGGAGTGTGCATCAAGATCAGCGCAAAGATCACGGCGAGAAAGCTCGCCGCGTTGGCATAAAAGGCGCCGCTGGTGCCGACCCAGCTGATCGCGATGCCGCCGAGCATCGGACCGAGCAAAGCCGCGCCCTTCCAGAGAATCGAATTCAGCGCCACCGCGTTGGGCAGCAGCGCGCGCGGCACCAGCGACGGAAAAAGCGCCTGGCGCGCCGGCCCGTCGCAGGAGCCGACGGCGGCGCTGAAAAACGTGATCGTGTAGATGTGCCAGGGGCGAATGTTATCGGAATGATCGAGCACGCCGAGGAGAAGCGCCAGGGCGCCGAGCAGCGTTTGGGTCGTGAGCAGAAGTTTTTTGCGGTCGTAGCGGTCCGCCAGCGCGCCGCTGAAAATGCCCAGAGCGATCGCCGGCACCGAGCGGAACAGACCGTTGAGCCCCAGCTGCAACGGCGACTTGGTCAGCTTGTATAAAAGCCAGTTGACCGCCGTCATCTGCATCCAGGTGCCGACGTTGGAAGTGAACAGGCTCAGCCAGAAAAGCCGGAAGTCGCGGTAGCGAAAGGCTGCGAACCGATCCACGGTTCGTGGATCGGTGTGGGCGGAAGGTTCCGTCATTCGTGAGCTTGGTAAGAGATGCGAAGCGCCGGCCGGCTCTCGCCCGATTCAGTTGATCTCCCAGGAGGCAAATCCCATGGCGCAGCCGACGCCGGTGGTACTGCGGTAAAGCGGAAAGTAGTCGAGCATCGTTCCTTGCCGATTGGCCGCGGCCGCGGCGACGATCCAATTGCGGATCTCGGAAGTGCCTTCGACAAGATCGGCCGCGCGCATGGCGGCCATATAATTCAAGTCATTTTGCCGCAGCGCGTGGATGAATCCCGCGTCCAGATGCTCGTCGATTTTGGTGTGGCTGAGGCCGCCGGACGCGACGATCACGACCCGCTCGCCGCCGGGAATCCGGCCGAGCACGCGCGCCAGCGCGCGGCCGAAGTTGACGCAGCGCTCCGCCGACGGCGCCGGCGGATAGTAGGTGTTGACCATGACGGGGATGACCAGACGATCGGCTTGCGGAGTCAGGAACTTGAGCACGCGCGCAAACGCGTGGCCGAGGCCGCCGTCGTAGCGTGTTTTCTTCGAGTAGGACGGATCGAACCCTTCGTCCATCAAGCCGTTGACAAGTCCTTCGGCGAGCTTGGCGGCGACGCGATAGCGCGTGCGATTCTCCGACTTGGGCTGATTCAGGTAGCGCAGGCTGACGCTCGCCTCGACTTCCGCGCCGATAAAAATCGTGAACGGCGGCATGTTATCGTCGACGAGATTTTCATGCTGATCGTCGCCCACGACCATCAGCACGTCGGGGTTGAGCCGATCGATTTGCTCGCGCAGTTTTTCGATCGCCGCCATGCAGCCGTTCCATTTGGCCCATTTGACTTCCGCTGTCTCTTTTTCGAGGCCCGGCTTGTCGGGCAGGTTCTCGCCCCGGCGCATGTTGAGCAGGTGCCAGTGATCCGGATTGAGCATGAGCTGCGGCGCATGGGACATGGCCGCGCAGCCGATCAGGTTCGCCATAGAAATAAAAAACTGGAGTGGTGGAGCATTGGAGTGATGGGTGTTCAGATCGGAACTCCATCACCCCATCATTTCAATCTTCCTATGCCCGTGCCGCCTTCATGTCGGAGAGCTCCGGCACGGAGAGATTCAGCTTGAACCAGCTCTGGCCGCTGTCGTCGCTGCCGAAAAGATCGCCGTTTTGCTGCGCCGCGTACAGGCAATCGGCGTTGGCCGGATCGAAAGCGAAGCTTTCGACGAAGCTGCGGTTCGCCTGGGACACCGCGCCATCGAGTTTTTTCCAGCTCTGGCCGCCGTCGGCGGACTGAATCAAAAAGGCCTGGGCGTCGCCGCCGCGCTTGCGCCACTGACCGGGCTGGCCGTTGGCCACGGCGGAGTAGAGCACGTTGTGTTTCTTCGGATGGATCGTCAGCGGCACCGAATATTCTTCCTTGAACTCCATCGCCATGGGCGCCCAGCTTTTGCCGCCGTCGGCGCTCGAATAAAGCGCGCGGCCCGGCGCTTTGCCGGCGCGGCAGTCGTGCCCGCCGGTGGCGATGAAAATTTTGCTGCTGTCTTCGGGATGGAGCACGATCGTATGCACGTCGCAGTCGAGGTTCTTGTTGAGCAGCTCCCAATTCCTGCCGCCGTCGGTGGTCTTCAGCATGTAGCCGACCTGGAGCGCGACGTACATGGTTTTTGGATCTTTGGCATCGATGGTGATGTCGCGCACGTGCGGTTCGACCGCGGCCACGGGATAGGTGACCGTCGAAACCCAGGGAATATTCCAGACGGAGTCGAGCCGCTCCCAGTTTTTGGCTTCGTCACGGCTGACAAAAACATCGATGGGCTCGGTGCCGGCGTAAAGCGTCTTGGCGTCGTGCGGATCGAAGGCGAGGCAGCGCACTTTTCCGGGTCCGCGCTTGCCGTAACAGGGCTTTTTCCAGCTCGCGCCGAAATCTTCGCTCACCCAGACGCCGTCGCCGCGGGTGCCGGCAAAAACTTTATTCGGCGCGGCGGGCGACACCGCGACCTCGGGAATCTGCCAATCTTTGAGCCCGTGATGAAGCTGCTGCCAGTGGTGACCGTCTTCGCTTTTGAGCGTCACCACGCCTTCATCGGTGGCGACATAGAGGATCGATGCCATAGGATTTTCCTCCCGATTTTGATGGGTCAATATCTACTACAGAAGTTTGGGGGCGACAAGGCGAGCGGAGTGCGGATGTTCAAGCCGTTCAAAGCGTTCAAACAGTTCAAATCGTTAATTCGGAATCCGAATATGTTGCCCGGCGCTGCGACGATCAACTGCGGGATGGGGTCGGCGCAACGCCTGCAACAGCACCCGGTGTGACGAACCAGACCGGCAGCTGCATCGGCATGTTAGACGTCAGCCTCAACGCCCCTGAGCTTCGAAAATAATTGCAATTCAGCACCGTACTTGCACAGGGACTCTATGACCGTCACCGTATCATCCACGCGTTGGAACTGAACGCTCAGTCCTTCGTCTTCGTGTGATGATCCCATGTCACCAGGATCTGTCCATCGGGTGCGACAGCGTACAGGTCCAGACCGGGCTTACCGAATTCCATGGGTCGAGTTGTCAAGTACTCGGCCAGCGACCGACGTTCCTCGATACCAAATTCTACTGCAGCAGTGGCGGCGTTCACTTCGCGCAGTCCAAAGTTGGGGAGGGCGCCATACCGGGGGAAGAGCAGCCAGGATTTCGCAGCGTCGAGAATTCGCTCCGTCACGCCGCAGCGGTAGGTGGTTGGATCCCGATCGACAAAGTGAACCACAAGAACATGAGCAGGATTCGTGGCGTAAGACAGTTGGCGACCGATGCCCATCGACGGCGCAGACATTTCCAGGCGCCCCAGCCGCAAAACAACCTCGAACTGCGCTGCGGTGGTCAGCTTCATTTCGTACGTCTAAACGCTTGAATTCAGCTGCGGGCGAGTTACAACCATTGCCGAGCGGAGTGAGGCTACCGAGGATCGCCTGTCAGCTGCAACGGAACGTTAGACGGCGAGCCTCGGGCGGCGTGCGCCCCTCTCATGGCTTCACGTTGACATAGCGAAGCGGATTCTGCGCGCCACGCGGCAGGTAGGCAGAGACATCCCGATCTATGTACTTTTTCCGCACGCGCTCCGGCGCCAGACGTCCGACAAACTCCCAGCGATTCGGGGCATCAACCTCCGCGTGGGACCGCGAGTAGAGCGCCGATCCCGCTGGGAGCCAGGCACTGATCTCGTAGACCTCTCGGACGATGCCTTCGAATACAGCGAGGGCGAATCGCACATCATGCCGCTGCTCGCCGAGCACCCAAACTCCCCGTGTGGCATCGTAGAGCTCAAGAGGCGGCATCTGGGGGCGATACAATTGGGTGACGCGAATTAGAAGTGCGGGCTCCATGATCTTGATTGGCCGGCGGCTGTAGAGCGCCACCAACTCCGAAAGAGGCCTCCGACCGAATTCGACGGAATCGCGCCCGTGAACCCGGTTCGTAAGCGCACGAAGATCGAGCAAATCGATCGCGGCCGCCTCGACGCGAAATGCCGTCTGCTCGTCTCGCAAACCGTGCGCGAGAATTTCGATTCGCGGTTCTTTGCCGGCCCGGCGGATTTCACCGAGGATGCGGGCGCGTTCGGATCGGTCGGCCAGACCGATGTGGGCAAGAGCACGGATGCCTTTGCCTTTCCCGACATAGAAAATGTGTCCGTCGAGCGGATTGACGTACAGATAGACGTACCATCCGAGTTTGCGCGCGATAGAAGAAGTGATCTTCATAGGTTTAGCGATGCCTTCGCCGTCTAACGACAAAAGCTCAGCGACCCGGCCCACAGGACGCGCTGATTGCAACCGGAGTGCGAGGGCCGGGTTCGCTGCAGCGCCTGGTTAGGCCGACGGCAAATCATCTGGACCATGGAAAACAAAACATCCTCAATGCATCCGGCGTGTGTCCATGCGCTCTGCCAAACTCGGTAGCCGCCAGAAACTCGCGGACGCGTCGTTGATGAACACGAACGCGTTGCCGCTCAATAGTGAAACAGTAAATGATGAAAGGCACGAGCAGAACGAAACCAAGAGGACGCGAGTAATAAAGCGAAACCGCGACTATGGAGAATGGAATCGCGAACCTCCAAGCTGACTCACGACCGTAGTTAGCGGCCTGTGCCAAAAGATGCTGCTTCTCTTCGGCGGTGAGATGAGCGCAGATGTCGCGAACCTCTGGCGATTGGAATGGCGACCATGAGGATTGCATTGCTTTCATACGCGCGTAGTCGGCCTAACTACTAATATACAAAACTGCCTTTGCGGATATTAATATCGACAAATGCCGCTTGCAAGAAGAAGGCCTTTCTCGCGAGAAGGCTGGATCTTGTCCTCTTCAATTTGATTCTCTAATCGACCAAGAACACGAATGAACTAATACCCCAGTTCCTTGTCCACTATATTGCGTAATGGCTCGCCGGTTACAAAACGGCGCAAGTTGTCCTGGAAAATCGGCAGCAGCGCGGGCCATTTCTGGCTGGTGATGCCGGCGATGCGCGGGGTGATGATCACGTTGGGAAGATTCCAAAGCTCGGAATCCGGCGGCAGCGGCTGTCTGGCGAAGGCGTCGAGGGCGGCGCCGGCGATCCAGCGTTCTTTGAGAGCACGGATAAGCAACGCTTCATCGATGGCGCGGCCGCCGGTGAGATTGATCAAATATGCGCCGGGTTTCATTCTTCGCAGCTCGTTTTCACCGATTATGTTGAACGTCGAGGGCACGGAAGCGAGCAGCAGGACGACGTAGTCGGATTGCGCAAGCAAGTCCGGCAGAAACTCCGGCGTGCCCAACTCGCCGACGTACTCCGGCTTCTCGACGGCGGTTCGTTTGGTGGCGAGCACGCGCATGCCGAGCGCGTTGGCTTTGCGCGCGAGCTCGGTGCCGACCGTGCCGAGGCCGACGATGCCGAGGGTGCGGCCTTCGATCTCGCTCGGCTGGAGCTTCTGCCATTTTTTTTCGCGCTGCGCTTCCATGCAGTCGGGGAGCTTTTTTGCGAAGGCCAAGATGCAGGCGAGGGCGAATTCCGAAAAGGCCGCGCCGTGAATGCCTTTGGAGCCGGTCACGTGGATCGGGCGCGCCTTCACCGTCGGCGTGAGGTAAGTATTGACGCCGCCCCGGGTGACATGAAGCCACTTGAGATCTTTCATTCGCTGCACCAGCTCGTCGGGCAGGGGCGCTTCGGTGTAAACACCATCCACTTGGCTGATCCACTGGAAATCCATCGCGGCATCATCTTCTCCCTGGCGAAACTCGCATTGGGGCGCGCTTTGGCGCAGGATCGCCAATTCTTTTGCCGGCAGGTTCACTCGCAGCCAGATTTTGAACGACATGCTGTTCAGGTAACGCAAGGCTGTCGGTGTGTCAATTGAGCGGGCCGCTTCGTTGACGGATCTCAGGGCGCGTGTTAGTTAGCCCAATGGCGCGACCACAGATCAAATGCCGGTGAAAATCCAAAACCTGTGCTGAGCAAAATCGAAGCATCGAAAATCGAAAATCTGAAGCGCCGCCTGGTCGAAGGCATCCAGGTCATCACCGGCGAGGGCGTGCTGTCGGGCTCGGGCCATTTGAGCGCGCGCATCCCGGGAACGGAGACGTTTCTCATCAATCCGCGTTTCGCCGGCGTGCTCGCCGATCCGAAAGACATCTGCACGGTCGATTTCGCCGGCAAACGCATCGCCGGCAAGGGGCCGATTCCTTCGGAGTCGCCGATTCACGCCGCGGTTTACAAGGCGCGGGCCGACGTGAACAGCGTGATTCACTGCCATGCGCGCTATTCGATTCTGGTCGGCTTGCTCGACAGCGGGCTGGTTCCGTTCAACCGCGAGGCGCGGATTTTTGCCGACGGCGTGCCGATCTTTCCGGAAAGCCGCGGCATCAACGACTTCGCTCTGGCGGAACGAATGGTTGCGAGCCTCGGGCCGCACTACGCGACTTTTTTGCGCGGCCACGGGGTGGTCGTGGTCGGACCCGGGATCGAGGGGGCATGCATCTCGGCGATCCAGCTCGAGCGCGCCTGCCAGGACCAGCTTTTGATGATGAGCATTTCTGCCGTCAAGCCGATGACCGACGCCGGCCGCGGCCGCAACAACGCGCGGCTGGAGAATCCCTACCGCGCCTGGCCGTTTCTCCTGTATAAGCACAAGGTGAAATCGAAGGCGCAGATTCGCGCCGGCATTCGCACTTTGAAGGAAGGCGAGCACTATTGAGAACCGAGGACGGAGGATCGAAGATCGAGGATCGATTTTTGACCATGATGAAACGACGGAGCGCTTTGCGAACCCTGGCAGTCTTGATTGCGCTTGCCCTGCCGTGGAGTGCCGGGGCGCAGGACAAAAAGCTCGAGTCGTTCACGATCTCTTACGCATCGGTGTCCGGGACGCGCGGGCCGCTGTGGATCGCCAAGGATCTGGGGCTCTTTGATAAGTACGGGCTCGACGGCCATTTGATCTACATCGCTTCCGGCGTGACTTCGGTCAACGCGCTGCTCGGCGGCAGCGTCGATATTATCGCGGCCTCGGGCTCCTCGGCGGTCGGCGCCGCGGCGCGCGGCGCGCCCATCGCGATCATCGCCAGCCTGGGCCACATTTCCTACAAGCTGATCGCCAACCCCAACATCAAATCGATCCAGGATCTCAAAGGCAAGATCATCGGCTCGAGCCGGATCGGCGCCGGCTCGGATTTCGCCTTGCAGCGCTTGATGCCCAAGCTCGGATTGATTCCCGGCAAAGACGTGCAGCTGCTCGCCACCGGCGTGAGCGAGTCGGACCGGCGCATGCTGATGATGATCCAGGGCAAGATCGACGCCACGTTGGGCACCGAGGACAATTTACTGCAGCTCGGCAGTCGCGGCATGAAGTTCAACGTGCTCGCCGATCTTTACGACGCCGGCGTGTACACCACCGGCAGCGACATCGCCACCAGCCGCCAGCTGATCAAGACCCGGCCGCGCCAGCTCAAGGCGTTCATCATGGCGATCACCGAAGGCATCGCGGTCGGGCGGAGCAACAAAGATCTCACCATGCGCATTTACCGCAAGTACATGAAGATCGAAGATCCGAAGTTACTGGAATCGATGCACAAGAACTATCTTTTGGGCTCGATCCCGCAGCGGCCGTTTCCCAATGAAGAAGCGATTCAGAACGACATCGAGGATTTGAGCAGCTCGCTGCCGCACCTGAGAGGAAAGAAGGCCGCGGAGTTTCTCGATCTCTCGCTTCTCAAGAGCCTTGACGACGAAGGTTTCTTCAAGCGCTTTCCGGGCAAGTAGATTTTGGCTGCGGCAAAACCTCGCATTATTGTCTACGAGCTTCCCGGCGGCTGGACGGTTTGGGCCGGCGCCACCGACGCCGACAACGATTATTTGAGCACGCAGATGGCGGAGCCCAACGACTGGTGGTTCCACGTCGAGCATGTTCCCGGCAGCCACGTGATTCTCCGCGCGCGGGCCGACGCCGAGCCGAGCCGCGAAACTTTGAAGCAGGCCGCGGCCATCGCCGCCTACCACAGCAAGGCGCGCAACGCCGGCACGGTCCCCGTGCACTGCACGCGCGCGCGCCACGTGAGCAAGCCGCGCGGCGTGAAAGCCGGGACCGTGCGCGTCGCGCGCGGCACGGTGTTGAAGGTGCGGCCGGACGTCGGCTTTGCGACCCGGGTGGCCGCGCCGCGCAGCGAAATCTGAACCGGATTGGACCATGCGAAGCCTCACGCTCGCCTACCGCGACGACGACCGCCTGCCGGTGATTCTCGCGATCCGTGAAATGGCGCGGCGCCATTACGATCTTGACGTGCGCGTGGTGAAGATCAAAGACGGCGGCGAATATGAAGCCGCGCTGTTCAACGGCGCCGCCGATGTGATCATCGAGCACCTCGAATATCTCTACGAAGAAGCGGCGCACGGAAAAAAGGTGTCGTTTTTGTGCGCCCCAAGCAATGGCGGCGGCCTGGACCTCGTGGTGCCGCAACACATCTCGAGTGTGGAAGATCTTCGCGGCAGGACGATGGCCGTGCGCACCCAGGGCCAACCGCATGCGGTGACGCTGTGGTTGAAAATGATGGGCTTGGAAGATGACGTGACCGTTGTTCTGGTTCATGACAAGGAAGTCGGCCGGTGGGGGCAATGGAAGAAAATTGTCAGCGGCGAAGCCGCGGCGACTTTCATGTCGCCGTTGTACTTGCCCGAGGCGCTGGCTGCGGGTTTGAAGATCCTGTCTGTCCCGGAGATTCCCATCGTCGGACAGTTTGCTCAGGCGTGCCGCGCGGCATTTGCCCACGACAATTCCGTGATGCTTTCGGCTTACGTCAAAGCGGTGGTTCACGCTCTGGTGTGGCTCACGCTTCAAGCCGGCGATGCGCTGGCAACGTTGGCACCGGAGCTGAAAAGGGGAATGAAGCTTTCTGACGAGGGCGAACTCAAGCGCCGTTTCGATTCCGTCGTAGGCGGCCTCAAGATTCGCCCGTATCCAACCCCGCAGGCGATCGCCAATACTTATGAGATCGCGTGCATCGAATATCCCGCGGCGAAAGGTTTGAACCCGCTGTCGCTGTGGGATTTGCATTGGCTGAAAGAGTTGGACGATGCCGGGTTTATCAAGGATTTGATCGCGCGGGTTGGAGGTTAGGAGCGCTTGCTGACGAGCCTTCGGAATAGCTATACAATAGTGGGGCGCGACGGCTCGATGACTTCGCAAACTTCTTGACAGGGGATTGGCCATGATCAGCGCTGAGGAAAACCGATTGCTCACTCAAACCGACCGGCAGACGGAATGCGGCGAGCTGTTGCGGCGCTACTGGCAGCCCGTGGCGCTGAGCGAGGAATTGCCGCACGGCGGGGCGCCGCTCAAGGTGAAGATTCTCGGCGAAGAGCTGGCGCTGTTTCGCGACGATCGGGACCGTGTCGGCTTGATCGGCCTGCACTGCGCGCACCGCGGCACCGACTTGAGCTACGGCAGGATCGAAGACGGCGGGCTGCGCTGTCTTTACCACGGCTGGCTTTACGATTTCTGCGGGCGCGTGCTCGAGCAGCCCGGCGAGCCGGGCGGCGGGGCGCACAGAAGCGAGATTCGCCACCCCGCTTATCCGTGCCGGGAAATGGGCGGCGTGATTTTGACCTACATGGGTCCGGGCGAGGCGCCGTTGCCGCCCAATTACGAATTTCTCACCGTGCCGGCGGAGTATCGGACCGCGACGAAAATCTACGAGAGCTGCAATTATCTTCAGGGCAACGAAGGCAACATCGACCCGGTCCATCTGTCGTTCTTGCACCAGTGCCTGGACGAAGCGCAGATCGCGCGCCGGCGCGTGGTGCCGGGCAGCGATGCGAGCGACAATAAATTGCTCGGCGCGGACATCGCGCCGGCCATCGAAGTTGAAATCACGGACTTCGGGCTGCGCATTTACACGCTGCGCAGCGCCGGGCGCGACAAGCGCTACGTCCGCGTCACCAATTTCGTCATGCCGAACTTGTCCGTTTTCGGCGGCTCCAACGTGGGCTCGGGCTATTCGATTCACTGGCACGTGCCGATCGACGATCAGAGCCACTGGAAATATATTTTTTCCTTCAGCCGCGAGAAGCCGCTCGACGAATTCCTGCGCACGCGCTCGCGCGCCGAGCTGACCGCCGATTATCGGCTCACGCGCAACGCGGCCAACCGCTACCTGCAGGACCGCGCCTCCATGCAGACTGAGACATTTACCGGCATGGGGCTCAATTTCCAGGCGCACGATGCGTTCGCGACGGAAAGCCAGGGCGCCGTGCAGGACCGCACCGCGGAGCATCTGGTAAGTTCCGACAAGGCGATCGTCGCCGCGCGCAAACTGATCCTGAACGGCATGAGAGACGCCAAAAACGGGCGCGACCCGCAGCACGTGATCCGTGACGCCGGCGCCAACCGCCTGCTGCACCTGCAGGCGCTTTCCGAGGTGATTCCAACGAGCGTCGATTTCAAGCAGCACGTGCGCGAGCGCATCGCCCAGATCGAGCGCGCCTGCGGCCGGTGAAAAATTTCTTTGAGCCTGCGCCATTTCTCGGAAGGAAAGTCGATGATCAAGAAGCTCTGGATCGTGATCGCGCTGTTGGGGATGCCCGTCGGCACGCATGCCGAGGATCGCTACGTCATCGCCTACGCGGGCTTTGCCGGATTTCAATCGCCGCTCTGGGCGACCAGGGAGCTCGGATTGTTGGCCAAGTACGGTATCAGCGGCGACCTGGTTTTGACGCCCGGCTCGACGCGCCAGATCCAGGCGCTGCTCGGCAACAGCGTGCAATTCGCGCAGGTCGATGCGGTGACGACCATCAACGCGATCGCGCAGGGCGCCGATCTGGTCATGATCTCGGGCTCGCTCAATACTTTTCCCTTCAGCTTCGTCGCGCAGAAAGAGATTCGCAAACCGGAGGATCTCGCCGGCAAAAAGATCGGCATCGTCGGCTTCGGCGGCGCCAACGAGCTGGCGATTCTGCTCGCGCTCAAAGAATGGAACGTGCCGCGCCCGTCGGTGACGATTCTCCAGGCCGGCGGCGCCTCGCAGCGCCTGGTCGCGCTCAGCGCCAAAGCGCTCGACGCCACCGTGCTGGCGCAGCCCGAGCTCGGCGAAGCGCAGCGCATGGGCATGAACGTGCTGGTGCACATGCGCGATATGAAGACCGCGGCGTTTCCGATGAACGCCATGGTCGTGCGCCGCTCCTTTCTGGAGCAGAACCGCGACGCGGTGAAACGTTTTCAGGAGGCGTACGCGGAAGCGACCTATCAGTTGCTCCACAACAAGGAGAAGGCCACGGCGGTGTTGAGCAAGTGGCTGCAGCAAAAAAATCCCAAGGCGATCGAGGAAACCTATCAATACATCGCCACGAGCTTTTCCTTCCCGACCCGCATCGCGCCCCAGGGCATCCGCAACACTCTCGACATGGTGGCGCAGCGCAATCCCAAGATCGATATGAATCCGGCGAGGTATGTCGATGAGAGCACCCTGGACGAGCTGGAAAAGGAAGGATTCTTCAAGCGCATCACGGGAAAGTAGCTTGCGTTCAAAGCGTTCAAGCCGTTCAATCGCTGCGCTTCGTTCAAGCCCCCGCCTCTTTCCTCCGCCGCGTCGCGGGGGAGGATGAAGGAGAGGGTTGAACGACTTGAACGATTTGAACGGCTTGAACCAAGCCGACCAACGGGAGGTCCGATGCTAACGCGTATCCAGCATTTCGCCATCGTCAGCGAGAACTTCGTGCGCGAGGCCAGGTTTTATGAATCCGTTTTCGGCATGAAACGCTCGAAGCCGGGCTCGGAGGAAGAACAAAAGGCGATCCGTACGAATTACGCGGTAAGCATCAGCGACGGCTACGTCGGCGTGACGATGATCGGCCGCAAGCCCGGCTACGTGCCGGGCCTGCATCACTTCGGCGTCGATGTGGATGACGTGGACGGCGCCATCGCGCGCATCAGGAAAAATTATCCGCAGGTGGCCGTGCTCAAGCGGCCGTCGAACCGGCCGTTCGCGACCTACGGCGCGCACGATCCCGAAGGGAATTACTTCGACCTCACCCAGGAAGGCATGGCCAATCGCCGCGACGTTTACGTGGAGCAGCAGCGCGAGCAGCCGCGGCGCGTGCATCATCTCAAGCTGCGGGTCATGAACGCGCCGGCGATCGTCGCGTTCTACCGCGACATGCTCGATTTGCGCGAGGCCGAGAAGGCGCTCGAAGATCCGAACTTCTATCTCACCGACGGCAGGATGACCTTGATCGTCGCGCCGTGGAAGATGAGCGACTTCGAAGGCGCCGGTATCGATCGTCCGGGTCTGGAGCACGTCGGCTTCAAAGTGGAAAGCGTCGAGAAGGTGAAAAAAGAATTAGCCGCGCTGCGCGAAGCCGATCCCGAAATGCGCGAACGGATTATCGCCGAGCCCAGCGAAGGCGAACGGCGCCTGGCACTGATCGCAACCTGCCGGCATGGACAGCACGCGACCTCGAGCCCGGACGGGGTGTTTGTAGATATGTGTGAATGAGGCAGTGAGCTTACATTCCGCGAGAATTTTTAGAAATGTCAAGAAGCAAGACCTGACCCTTGAGATGTGTGCTTTAATGCGCGTCATCGTGGGTCCACATCTGGATAAGGAAAAGCGAAAATTAGCCGTCGAAATACTCCTAGTGCAAAACGATATTGACGCAGATGTTTTAACCTCAGCGATTCCATACTTAGGCTAAAGTCAAATAATCCGACAAGCTCAGAGGAAACATTCAATGAGCACGAAGAGCTTCGCTTTAGAGATAAAAAACCTGATTGAGGAGCTTCGGGATAAGCATGGTATGACCACTATTGACTGTGCCAACTTGATCACATTTCTTGATGACGTCATCGCCTCGCCTGGCGATGAATCGTCTCCTGCTTCGCTCGAACAGTATAAGGCAGAACTACAAAAATGGGTCGAGCAACATAAGCATGCGCACGCATACGACTTGGAAATGTTGCGGACGGTCATCGCATCAGGGCAAAGTGCCTTGCGGAACGCATTTATTATGAACAGTGGTGCAGTGATCGCGCTATTAGCCTTTCTCGGAAAACTTTCGGAAATACACAGTGATAAAATGCCCATGTTCGCGGGCAGCATGTTGTATTTCGTGCTGGGGGCGTTTCTGGTCAGTCTCGCCTACGGTTGCACTTACTTGGTACAAAATTTTCTTTCTCTGGATCGAGAGTGGTCGCAGGGCGTCGGGGCCGGGCTGAATATAGGCACTATCTTACTTGTTGTTGCATCGTACGGATTGTTTTTGTGGGGCTCTTTAGACGCATACCACGGATTCCTGAGGTTTAAATAGTCGGACAACGCAGCGGCCGGAGTCGAGCCACTTGCTCAACGCGGTCCCGTAGGTCAATCAGCAACGGGGTCCGACTTCTATGTCTCATCAATCAGCAACGTATGTCAGCAACGGGGTCCGACTTCTATGTCTCAACTATCCTGGTCAATTCTTCAACTGCTCGGGGTTGTCACCGACTTGCCCACAATCACATCGCAGCGTCTTCGATCAGCCTTTCGACCCGCGTTGCTCTTGACTACCGCGGACAGGCCAAGGAGTATAGCCACGCTGGAGCAAAGAGCGGGCAAGATTTGTTTCATGAGCTGAGGGAGCGAGTATGAAGGACAACATGCGCGGCGCGGCCGCGATCGTCGGGATTGGTGAGCTGAAGCCGGAGCGGACGCGGCCGGGGCGCGATGCGATGAGCTTGCTGGCCGAGGCGGCGTATCTTGCGATTCAAGACGCCGGGCTGACCAAGGCGGACATCGACGGCATGATCCTGGAAGAGGGCATGACCCCGACCGGGAGCGGCTACAATACCAAGATGGCCGAATACATGGGCATCTTCCCGACCTTCGCCACCGGTTGCGATGCGCAAGGCGCGGCCGGCGTCACGATGGCGCTGCAGGCGGCGGCCTACATCAATGCGGGGTTGTGCGACTACGTGCTCTGCGGCATGAGCGCTGCGATCGACGGCTCGCGGCCGCGGCGCCCGGCCGGGCCAGGTGGCACCGACACGGCTACTTCTGAGTTCGCCGTACCCTTCGGCCCGACCGTGGGGGCGAACGGCTGGTACGCCATGATCGCCAAGCGCTACGAGAAACTGTACGGCGCGACCGTGGAGAAGCGCGCCAAGATCAGCGTGGACCTGCGCTACAACGCCAACCACAATCCGATGGCCATCTGGCACGACGTGCCGATTACGGTCGACGACGTGGTCAACTCGCGCATCGTGGCCGACCCGCTTCATTTATTGGAATGCGTCATGCCCTGCGCCGGAGCTTGCGCGTTCATCGTCACCCGGGCGGACATCGCGCGCGGCATGCGCCACAAGCCGGCCTACGTGCTCGGCGGCGCCAACGGCGTGTCGCGCGGCAACCTCACGCACGTCGGCGAGATCACCATCTCCCCGGTGGGCCGAGCCGCGCGCAAAGCGTTCGCCATGGCGGGCTACGGCCCGTCCGATGTCCAGGTCATGGAAATTTACGACTCATTCACCATCACCGTGATGTGCGAGCTGGAAGAGTCCGGCTTCTGCCCGAAGGGCACCGCCGGCGACTGGGTGCAGGAGCACGATTTGACCTTCAAAGGCGACAAGCCGCTGAACACCCATGGCGGTCAGCTCTCCTATGGTCAGGCGTCGACCGCGGGCGGCTGTGCCCAGGTCACCGAGGCGGTGCGCCAGATCCGTCGCGACGCCGGCGAGCACCAGGTGCCGGGTCCCACCGATTTGATCTACGTGACCGGCTCCGGCGGCACCTTCTCGCAGCAGTCGGCGCTGCTGCTGGCGAGCGACGCGGCATTGTAAGGATCGCGCTTCTCCCCTGTCGAATCAGCCGGCAAAACATTCGTAAACCCGAGAGCCCCAAACACCAAGGAGTCACCGAGATGGCCACCACGAACGAATACAAAAAGCCTCTTCCGACCCCATCCCACGTCAGCCGGCCATTCTGGGATGCCGCGAAGGAACATCGCCTCACTTACCAGCGCTGCAGCGCATGTGGAACCCGGGTTTTCTATCCGCGCGACATCTGCCCTGGGCCCGAGTGTTTCGGTGTCGGGACCTTGGAGTGGGTCGAGTCTAGCGGGAAAGGTTGGGTCTACGCTTGTTCGATCTCTTACCAGCCGGCCCATCCATCGTTCGCTGAAGACGTGCCCTACGTGCTCGCCATCGTCGAGCTGGACGAGGGCGTGCGCATGCACACCAATGTGATCGGGATCGATCCGAAAGAAGTCGCAATCGGCATGCGCGTCGAAGTCGCCTGGGACGACGTCACGCCCGAGATCAGTTTGCCGAAGTTCCGCCCGATCCAGAAGGAATAGCTCGCAAGCGGGCTATAGCTGGGGGAGCTGTCTTTTCTTCTCTAGCGAAGCGTTTAGTTCTGGAGCATTGGCAAGATAGCGGTTCTGCTGAAAAACCCCATCATCTTTTTTTGTTCTTTCATTTGAATCGACGTTGACAAGCGACGGTATCGGCTTGAAGGTTTTTCCATGAGCGTAAGAGCCATGGATGGGCCGGCAACTGTCCTATGCCGCTTTCGATCTCACCAGGGCGCTGCCAATTCGCAAAAAATTGACCCTTCGCAGCGCAGCATGCTAGTCTACACACATGCGATCTGAAGCAAAGCCAACTCCGCCAAAAAGCCGGCGCGCAACGAGGCCTTTATCTCAAAGCCGTAAGCCGAGCCGCGATGCGGATCATGAATACTTTACGCGAAATTTTCCTAGCTTAGTCCGCAAGCATGGCGGCAAATGGATCGTTCTTGTCCAAGGACATCTCGTCGGCATCTCGCACAAGGGTAAACTTGCCGGCTTAATCACCAAAGCCCGGGTGCAATACCCGGCCGGCACACCGTTCATCGCCCCGATTCCTACCAGAGACGAGATCGAGTGCGTTCTCTAGATTTTCCGTACACTCGGCTTGGCGCGCTTTTTCTGCCAATTGTTCCGGTAACGATCATAAGCCGGCATGTGGCCTTTCGGACGGACGCTTACGTCGACTCTGGCGCATTTTACTCGATCTTCCGCAGTGAAATTTTGGACAGCCTTGGGTTGCGCAAGGAGCAAGGCTAGCTAAAATTGCTAAAAGCAGCAGACGGCAAATTGCTCGCCAGCCATCTTTTTCGTCTTACGCTGGGAATTGGCACCGTCAAGTTGCGCCCATTGATCGCCTTTTCCGACCAGCTGAACGTGGGCTTCAACCTGCTAGGGCGCCACACGGTATTCAGCTCATTCGACGAAGTAGCGTTCAACGAGAAGCGAAAGACCGTATCGTTCCGATTGTCGAGCTGAAGTTCAGGATCGGAGCCTGCCGAAGTTCCGCCCAATCCAGAAGGAATAGCCTGTGAAGGTCATGTCTTGGGGTGAAGTGGAGTTAGCTCCAACACTTCCATGATCTGGCTGTTCCACTTGATCCAGCCGAAAAGTTGCACTCTGGCGCCCGCCGCCGGGAAGCCGTTGCTTCGTGCTTGGCTGACGCGACACCACAGCTCTCGTTGTTCTTCCAACCCGACGCAAAAAAATCCTGTGTCAGGATAAATTTTCTTCAGTTCACCCTCATAAGAGACCGCCAGGCCGAATCGGCGCCAGAGCAATTTAATATAAAGGTCCGGCGCGTTATCGGCCGCCGCCAGAGCGCCCCCGGCCGCATCCGTGTTGTCGGCGGCTAACCAATAGCCTTGAATTCGATCGACGATGACCAGGGTTTCCTGTGGCAGACCGACGCCGTTGTACACTGATGCACCGGCAAAATTCAATTTTTTGAGATAGGCGACATCGTCCATCTGTTCGACGACCAGATCGACGCTGCCGCGGCCGCGCCGCTCGGCCAGGAGACGCAGTCCGTCGAGCAGGATTTCCGGCAATGGCTTATTGAAATAGGCGATCGCGTGGTCGGCCGATTCCAATCTGGCAACGAGGTCGCTTAGCGAGATTCGCGGGTTCATCTTGGTTCGGTCTAATATTGCAGTTGTGGCGGTCCGTTGAAACAACCTGCGAATGAATTCAAGCCGCGCAGCGGCATCGACGCTCGCCAGCACGTTGGTCCGAATCGATCGCGGTCGGAAGCTTGGCGTTTGTTGACGAGGCAAGAAGCGAGCTTGGCTTCAAAACCACATCGCGATGTCGTGGAATCCGATAGACGTTACGCGCTGCGGGAGCTGGTGTAGGAGGATACGCTTAAATTTGCCGCCGAAACTGAGGCTCTAAGGTCTCAAAATATGTCGTTTTTGAAATGAAATCCTGGAGGCGAACTCCTAATGCTCCGCCTCTTTAATCGCGTCCCGCAGATAGCGCAGCGTCAGGGTCGTGAAGGCGATCATGTTGGGCTCTCGGTCCGGTAGGCCGGTCTGCTGCACGTTGACGCGCGTTACAGGGCCGCAGACGCAGATCGTCGTGCGGCCGGGCGGCAGGCCGGATCGGCCTCGCGTGGGACCGGCGAGGCCGGATTCGGCGATGCACCAGGTGGCGCCCAGGCGCTGGCGCATGGCGTCGGCGATGGCGGCGATCATCTCCGGCGTGGTGCCGCGGTAGTTCTCAAACATCGATGCCGGCACACCCGCCAGCGCCGTGCGCGAGCCAAGCGTGTAGAGCACGCTGCCACCGGCGTAGTACTTGGACGCGCCGGCCACCCACAGGAGTGCCGCGGACACGAGGCCTCCAGTGGTAGACTCCGCCACGCAGACCGTCTCGCCTCGCTCGGTGAGCAGGGCGGCGATCTCGTTGGCAAGGTCTTTCTGTTCGTCGGTGAGGAAGGACATGTGAGCCTCCGTGGGCTTCTAGCAGGCTGCTGAAAAAGACTCATATGCTTCGTTGCGCTCAATCGCCTCGCGTCAACGTACGGACTAAGTACGCCTCCGCTCGTCGATTTTTCGCGCGCCTCGCCTCTGAGATCTTTTTGAGCAGCCTGCTAGACTTGTGCTGGCGTCACGTTAACACCTCGATCTGTGTCACTCCATCCCTTTCGGCGAAGGCTCAAAGCCGGAATCGTAGTTTTTCATCAAGCAGAAAAAAATTGACCGCTCTACCAGCCCCGCGCTATGAGATTGGTCATAGAAAAAGGCGGCTTTATTCTCACTGTAAATAGGGCGAGGGGGCAAACGATGCGAAGGACAGCGATGGCAGCAATTGCAGCATCTGGATTGGCGCTGACGGCTGCCGCTGCCGAAGAGACGCCCACCCGCCAGTACGCGCCCGCGGACAGCACATTTTCAATCATCGCCGTCGAGAAGGAGACGGGTCTGCTCGGCCTCGGTGTGCAGTCCAAGGCCCTGTCGATCGGCAACCGCGTTGTCACCGGCAAAGGCGGCGTTGCGATTGTCGCGCATCAGTCGTCCTCCAATCCGATGTACGGCAAACTCATCATCGACGGCATCGAGCGCGGCATGACGCCGCAGCAGGCGCTCGAGTTCGCGCTGCGCGCCGACAAGGAGCCCGACCGCCGTCAGGTCGCCGTCATCGACATCCAGGGCCGCAGCGCCGCGTGGTCGAGCAAGACGATCCCCGACTGGACCGGCCACAAGTGCACGCCGACCTACTGTGTGCAGGGCAACACGCTGGCTAATGGCAACGTGATCGAGGAGATGGGCAAGGCCTTCGAGGCCGTGAAGGGTCCCTTGGCAGAGCGCCTGCTGGCAGCCCTCGATGCCGGCCAGGCTGCAGGCGGCGACCGCCGCGGCATGCAGGGCGCGATGCTCAAGATCGTCAAGCCGCTGGTTCGCGCCGACTACGACGACACGCTGCTCGACATCCGTGTCGACGACCACAAGCAGCCGCTCGTCGAGCTGCGCCGCATCCTGGGTGTCACGCGCGGCTTCGAGATGATTGGCCGGATCGGCCCGCTGATCGAGAAGAACGATCTTACCGGCGCCATGGCACTCGCCGAGAGCGCACTCAAGGCCTCGCCCGAGGACGATCTGGCACTGGTGGCGATGGCCGACATCAGCCTGCGCCAGGGCAACAAGGCGGCGGCACTGAAAGCGATCGAGCGCGCCATCGCCTCCAACCCCGCGCAGAAGGGCCAGTTAAAGCGCAACAAGTCCTTTGCCTCGCTCTTTGACGACGCCGAGTTCCAGCGCCTCATCAAGTGACTTTAGATCGTTGATCTCGCCATCAATGAATAAAGAGGTGATTCGCTTTCTTCGGACGCGCAGTCAAGAAAGAAACATTATGGTTGCTCGGTGCCGTCTGCGGGCAAACAACAATCGATTGGAAATGTATTGATTGACGTGAACGCTCAAACCCGATGCAATGCCAAATCCGCGCGATCTTGACAGGCGGCTAGTGGCCATTATACTGGCCGTTATTGAGGTCATTATGAACGAGATATCAAAATACGTCCCGATCACCAAAGCAAAAAACGATCTATTGGACCTGATCCGTCAAATTGAAAGCGCCGACGAGTCGGTCGCTGTTACCAAAAACGGCGTCCCGGCGGCGGTGATCCTCAGCATGGAGAAATACGCCGGCCTGCTCGAAACGCTCGAGATTCTCAGCGACGAGGATACCGCAAAGTCTCTGAGAACTTCTATCCGTCAAGGCCGTAAGGGCAAGTGGTTGCGTCCGGACGAGGTCTATCGGCGTTGAGCAAACTGTCCGCTCGTTATACCCCCGAATGCTCCCGGCTCATTGCCAAGCTGCCGCCTGAAATCAAACGGCTGGTCCGATCAACCATCGATGCATTGCTAACAAAGCATGAGACGGGTACGGAACTCACCGGTGAACTCGACGGTTACCGTTCCTATCGCGTCAGGCGTTATCGAATCATCTACCGGGTCAACGACAAAGAGTCCTGTCTGGAAGGCTATCACGTCGGCCACCGACGCGATGTTTATGAGACCTTGCGATCGCTGCTATCCCGAAAGAGTTAGCGGACGGTGTCACGGTGCCGTCCGATAATGATAAGTCATTACTCAGGCACGACCCCGTTATTTTCCCCCGCGGAATCTCTGAGCACCCAAGTCCTCGTCGCTCAAGTCTCTAAAAACACAAGCGTTTTTGTCTAGCCGGGCGGCGCACTTAATGTGGAAGATAGTGTGGTTGACAGCGCACACTTTGGTGTGCTCTATTGGAGGCTAAGGAGTGTGTCTTATGGGACGCGTCAATGTTTTTCTAAAAGATGATCTGCTCGATGAAATCAACGAAGAAGCCCGGGAAGAGGGGACCAACCGCAGTGCGCTAATCCAGACGGCGTTGGAAAAGTATATTGAGACCAAGCGGCGCGAGCGCGAGGAGGAGGTAAAACGGAAAAAGATGCAGGAAGCCTCCCGCAAGATGGATGCCCTGGCGAAGAAGTTGGGGAAATGGGACCCCCAGGCGACGATCCGAAAGTTTCGGGACAGCAATCTGAAGGGCGACTCGTGATCACCGCGTATCATTCCGGTTACGTTCTGGACGCATCGGTTATCGTGAAATGGTTCCTTCATCACCAGGAAGCCGACCGCGACAAGGCTCTCGCCCTGCGGGATATGCACGTAGCGGGGCGAACTAAGATTCACATTCCCAGGCTCGCCTTACTCGAAGTCCTTAACGCCATTCGCTTCAATCCCAAAGCCGATGAAGAAGACGGCGACATCGCCATTGAGACACTTAAAGATCTACAGCTTGAAATCAACGCCGGCGACATCGACGTGTTGCAGAAGTCGAACGCCATAGCCTGGTCCTACAAGATTACAATTTACGACGCGCTCTACGTAGCCCTGGCGGAACAGATCGGCTATCCGCTCATCACCGCGGATGAGAAAATGATGAATAAGCTGAAAGGCCACGGCGTTGTCGTTCCATTACGGGACTTGGATATTAAAGCCTAAGAAATAAAAGATTAATAAGATGACCGGGTCAGGACCCTGCCTCGATGGGTAACATTTGCTCGTTGTTGTTGAGAGCAAAATTGTGATTGCAGAGTTGGAACCCGGCAGTTGACCCGCGCCGCCCGGCCAGGAGACGCAGTCCGTCGAGCAGGGGTTCCGGCAACGGCTTATTGAAATAGGCGATCGCGTGGTCGGCCGATTCCAATCTGGCAACGAGGTCG
>Ga0070741_10002185_pt1 | contig 54138 bp, 54 predicted proteins | sample Coa_R1_4_FD_66440 | JGI IMG/M metagenome (GOLD analysis project Ga0070741, IMG submission 66440) | Surface soil microbial communities from Centralia Pennsylvania, which are recovering from an underground coalmine fire - Coalmine... | ecosystem: Environmental > Terrestrial > Soil > Unclassified ... | reverse complement strand
CGTCGGCATCGACAAGGGCTTCATGACGACGATCCACTCCTACACGGGCGACCAGCCGACGCTCGACACCATGCACAAGGACCTGTACCGGGCCCGCGCGGCGGCGCTGAACATGATCCCGACCTCAACCGGCGCGGCCAAGGCCGTCGGCCTGGTGCTGCCGGAGCTCAACGGCAAGCTCGACGGCGTCGCCATCCGGGTGCCGACGCCTAACGTCTCGGTGGTGGATTTCAAATTCGTGGCGAAGAAGCCCACCAGCAAGGACGAGATCAACGGTGCCGTCAAACGCGCCGCCGAGCAGCAGCTCAAGGGCATCCTCGGCTACACCAACGAGCCCAACGTCTCGCTCGACTTCAACCACGACTCGCACTCCTCGATCTTCCACATGGACCAGACCAAGGTGATGGACGGCACGCTGGTGCGGGTGATGTCGTGGTACGACAACGAATGGGGCTTCTCCAACCGCATGGTCGACACCGCGGTGGCGATGGGCAAGCTGGGCTGAACGAACTGAAAATGAAAATGGGCGACGACCGCAAGCGATCACAGAAGAACGGCGCGAAGCGACCCGCGATTGTAGAGTTTTGTAGCTAGAGCCGCGCCTGTCATGAGTTTTCGCAACCTCGATGATGCCGACGTGAGCGGCAAGCGCGTGCTGGTGCGCGTCGACCTCAATGTGCCGATGCATGACGGCAAGGTCGGCGACGCGACCCGCATCAAGGAAGTCGCACCGACCATCACCGAGCTCGCCCAAAAGGGCGGCAAGGTGATTTTGCTGTCGCATCTCAACCGGCCGAAAGGCCCGGACCCGAAAGATTCGCTGCGTCCGGTCGCCGCCGAAGTGGCGCGCATCGTCGGGCGGCCGGTGGCCTTCGCCGACGAATGCGTCGGCCCGAAAGCGCAAGCCGCCGTTGCGGCGATGAAGAACGGCGACATTCTCTGCCTGGAAAACACCCGCTTCCATCCCGAGGAAGAAAAGAACGACAAGACGTTCGCCAGACAGCTCGCCGCGCTCGGCGACATCTTCGTCGAGGAGGCATTTTCGGCCGCGCACCGCGCCCACGCTTCCATCACCGGCATCGTCACGGAATCGGGCATGCCGGCCTATCCGGGCCGCGCCATGAAAGAAGAGCTCGACGCACTCGCCAAAGCGTTCGAGACGCCCGAGCATCCGGTCGCGGCCATCGTCGGCGGCGCCAAGATCTCCACCAAGCTCGAACTGCTCGGCCATCTCCTCGGCAAAGTCGAGGCGCTGATCATCGGCGGCGGCATGGCCAACACCTTTCTCGCCGCGCAGGGCAAGCCGATCGGCAAATCGCTCACCGAGAACGACCTTATTCCGCAAGCCCGCGACATCCTCGCCAAGGCCGCCGCGCTCAATCGCGAGATCGTGCTGCCGGTCGACGCGGTGGTCGCCGAAAAACTCGCCGCGCACGTGCCGACCCGCGTGGTCGGCGTCGACGAAGTCGGCCCCGCCGACATGATCCTCGACATCGGCCCGCGCAGCGTCGAGCACGTGGCCGCGGTGCTCGCCCGCTCCAAGACGCTAGTCTGGAACGGCCCGTTCGGCGCCTTCGAGACCGAGCCGTTCGACAAAGGCACCAATGCGGTTGCCAAGGCGGTAGCGGAACTCACCAAGGCGAAAAAACTTGTCAGCTTTGCCGGCGGCGGCGACACGGTGGCGGCGCTCAATGTCGCTGGCGTGATGGGCCGGCTCAGCCACGTCTCGACCGCGGGCGGCGCGTTCCTGGAATCGCTGGAAGGCAAGACGCTGCCCGGCGTCGCCGTGCTGATGGTATCGGACTGTTGATGCTATAATGTCGTCATGTCTCTCGAGGAGGGCGCGATGAATCTCGAGGCACTCAATAAAGTCGCCGAGGCCATGGTGGCGCCGGGCCGCGGCATCCTCGCCGCCGACGAATCCTCCGGCACGATCGCCAAGCGGTTCGACGCCATCGGCGTGCCGTCGACGGCGGACACGCGGCGCGACTATCGCGAGATGATGTTCCGCACCCATGAGGCGATGTCGAAACACATTTCCGGCGTCATTCTCTACGACGAGACCATCCGGCAGAACGCCAAGGACGGCACGCCGCTGGTCAAGCTGATCGAGAAGGCCGGCTCGCTGCCCGGCATCAAGGTCGACAAGGGCACCAAGGCGCTGCCGTTCTGCCCCGGCGAAGTCATCACCGAAGGCCTCGACGGCCTGCGCGAGCGCCTCGTCGAGTATCGTGGGCTGGGCGCCAAGTTCGCCAAGTGGCGCGCCGTCATCGACATCGGCCAGGAACACGGCCAGCCGAGCTACACCTGCGTCAATGCCAATGCCCACGCGCTGGCGCGCTATGCCGCGCTCTGCCAGGACGAAGGCATCGTGCCGATCGTCGAGCCCGAAGTGCTGATGGACGGCGGCCACGACATCGACCGCTGCCTCGAAGTCACCCAGTGGGTGCTCAAGGAAACCTTCCAGGCTCTCTTCTTCAATCGCGTCGCGCTCGAAGGCATGGTGCTCAAGCCCAACATGACGGTGCCCGGCAAGAAATCCGCCAAGCGCGCGTCCGTCGAAGAGGTCGCCGAGAAAACGCTACGCGTGCTCAAGGCCTGCGTGCCGGCCGCGGTGCCCGGCATCGCGTTCCTGTCCGGCGGCCAGTCCGACGAAGAGGCGACTGCGCATCTCGACGCCATGAACCGCATGGGGCCGCTGCCCTGGCACCTGACGTTCTCCTACGGCCGCGCGCTGCAACACGCGCCGCAAAAGGCGTGGTCCGGCAAGTCGGAAAACGTCGCCGCCGCCCAGCGCGCCTTCAACCACCGCGCCATGATGAACGGCCTCGCCAGCCTCGGCCAATGGAAAGCCGACCTGGAGCGCAAAGCCGCGTGAGCTTTCCTTATCCTCCCCTGCGAAGCGAAGCTTCGCGGGGGAGGGGGACCATCTTGCGAAGCAAGATGGTGGAAGGGGCCCTTCAGCCGCGCCGACCATGAGACCCCCAAGCAAAACGATCAAACAAGCGCGCCGCCTCCGTCGCACGCTGTCCATGCCGGAAGTGCGATTGTGGAGCCGATTGCGCAAGCGCGTACCTGGAAAGCCGATTTTTCGCCGCCAGCATCCAATCGGCTCCTACGTCCTCGACTTTTATTGCCCGCAAGCGAAACTCGCCATCGAGATCGACGGGTTGAGCCACGACATGGGCAGCCATCCGGAACGAGACGAACGCCGCGACGCTTGGCTCCTGCAACAAGGCGTGAAGGTCGTGCGAATCGCAGCAGCCGAACTGACGGCGGACCTGGATGAAGCGGCTGACGCCATCGTTCGCATGGCGGCGGAGCAGCGTTGAGGCGGTGGCCCCTTCCACCGCGCCTTCGGCGCGGTCCCCCTCCCCCGCTTCGCGGGGGAGGATAAAAGCGCGCCATGCCCCGCCTCTATCTCTTCACCCCGCCGCTCGACGACACTGCGGCCTTCGCGCGCACGCTCGAGCGCGCCCTGCCCGCAGCCGACATCGCTGCGGTGCTGCTGTGCCTCAATGACGCTGACGAACGCGCGTTGATCAACCGCATCAAGACCGTGGCCGCCGTAGTGCAGCGCCGCGACGTTGCGCTCCTGGTCGACGGGCGGCCGGAACTCGTGGCCCGCGCCGGCGCCGATGGCGCGCATCTGACCGGCATCGAGGCGCTGGGCGCAGCGCTGCCCCTGCTCAAGCCCGACCGCATCGCCGGCGCCGGGGGCTTGCGCAGCCGTCATGATGCCATGCTCGCCGGCGAAACAGAGGCCGACTACGTCATGTTCGGGGAACCCGAGCGCGGGCCGGCCGGCCAAAACCCCGGCAAAAACCCGCCCTTCCCGGCGGTCGAGGAGCGCGTGGCCTGGTGGGCGGAGCTTTTCCAGCCGCCCTGCATCGGCTACGCGTCAAGCGCCGACCAGATCCGGCCGCTGGCACAAGCCGGCGCCGATTTCGTCGCGCTCGGTGAGTGGATATGGAGCGAGCCAACCGGAACGGAACGGATCGTGGCAGCGGCCGCGCAAGCCCTCGCGGCGGCGGCCGGCTGATGGCGCCCGCGCCGCTGCGCACCATTGCGGCCGCCGCGATGCGCAGCGCTGCAACGACGGGCCTCGCCGCGCTGCTAAGCCTGCCCCTCCTCGCCCCTGCCGGCGCCCAAAACCCGCCCCCGCCGCCGGCGCCCGCGCAGCCGCACCATCGGTTGGTGCCGGCGAAAAAACCCGCGCCCGCCAAGCCGGCCGCCCCGGCCCCGCAGCCGGCCCAAGCCGCGCCGCCCGCGCCAAAGAACGGCGCCGAGCCCGACCTCGCCTTCGGCGCCTTCCAGCGCGGCTACTACATCACGGCGTTTTCGCTCGCCACCCAGCGCGCCGCCGACAAGAGCGATCCGAAATCCATGACGCTCCTTGGCGAGCTGTACTCGAACGGGCTCGGCATCCCGCGCGACGACGCCAAGGCGGCGTCCTGGTACCGGCTCGCCGCCGCGCGCGGCGACGCCAACGCCATGTTCGCGCTCGCCATCTTCGAGCTGCAGGGCCGCGCCGGCCCGCGAAACCGGCAGGAGAGCGCCAAGTGGCTCGCCGCCGCGGCCAAGCTCGGCCACCCGATCGCCGCCTACGATCTGGCGCTGCTCTATATCGAGGGCGAGCTGTTTCCACGCGATTTCGGCCGCGCTGCCGAACTGCTTCGCGTCGCCGCCGACGCCGGCAATGCGCAGTCCCAGTACGCGCTCGGCACGCTCTACAAGGACGGCCGCGGCGTGCCGCGCGATGCCAAGGAGGCGGTGCACCTGTTCGCGCTCGCCGCGCTCGGCGACCAGACCGACGCCGAGGTCGAATACGCCATCGCGCTGTTCAACGGCGACGGCATCGAGCGCAACCAGCCGCTCGCCGCGCAGATCTTTCGCAAGGCCGCGTTGAAGAACAACCCGATCGCCCAGGACCGGCTCGCGCTCATCCTCGCCAACGGGCTCGGCGGCGTGAAAGCCGATCCGATCGAAGCCGCCAAATGGCACCTGATCGCCAAGGCCGCCGGCGACACCAATCTGGTGCTCGACGATTTCGTCGCCAAGCTCGATCCGACCGCCCGCGCCACCGCCGAAAAGCGCGCCCAGCCCTGGATCGCCTTCATCAAACAAATCATCGCGGCGCAGACCGCGGCGCGACAGCAACAGCAGCAAGCGCCGGCGCCGAACGCCGCGGCACCGAACGCGGCGGCGAAGAAGTAGCGGCTTACCCGTCCTCCACCCGCTTCGCTGTGCTCTGCCGGAGCGGATGAGGAGATGCCGAGCGCGCCGCTTCACTGGTGTCGCGATTCCATTGCCGCATCGCGCCTCGCTCAGCCATACGTTGTGTTACGCGCCGCCTCCCGGTTATCCACAGCCGCAAGCGCTCTGTGTTGGAATTCGGACCTGGCGAATCTAGGATTTGCGGCGGTGGTTTTGCGGCGGTTCCGCGGCTCGCAGGTGACAGCGAGTCGCGTGACGTCGGGAATGAAGTGACAGAGCGTGGAGTAGCGTTCGATGACTGATCGACCCGTGTGGCGTCCCGGCTCCGATCCGGCCGAACCTGTCACCCCGCCGCCCGCTCACGCGACACATTCGGTTCTGCACAGCAAAATCCTGCCCTTGGGCGCGTTCGCGGCGTTGCTCACGGTCGCGGCGGTCCTGATCCTGCTGATGCCGTCGGGGGCCGGGAACAGCACATTGAAATGCTACGACCGGGCCGGAAATTACGAACCGTGCGTCACGCGCGCGAGTGCATCCCCGTCACGATCCCACAATCGAACAGCGCAGGTCGCTCGACCAGGCTGGATAAAAGCCGCGCTCTACGAGCCCAGTTGGGAAAAGCCAATTTGGCAGACGCCTGCCGTCGATCAACCGAACAATGCAACGGCCGGCGAGCCAGCCAATTCAGCCGCAAGCATTCCCGTCGCGCGACACACCAGTAGAAAACACCTGGCATCGGCCTGCAGCCGGCACCTGATGCCTTGTTTCTTCTCAGCCGTGCGCAGAGGGTTTACGCATCTCGCATCGACCGCCGGAGCAATGGGGCCGAGCCGATCTGCGCGGGAGCACCTCTAGGGGCGGCGAAACAAACGAGCGCGCAGCGCGACGTTGAGACAAAACGAAAAGCGGCAGCCCGGCCGCCCGGCCAGGCTGCCGTTTCGTCGCTCAGCTAAGTTCCCATATTGCCGACTGAAGACGCGTCGCCTCCAGGCTTGTCCTTGCGCGCCGCCTCTTCGGCCTTCCGCCGCACCTCCGACTTGTTCTGGTCGCGCTCGCCGCCCTGCTGCGGCCGATTCTGGTCCTGACCGTTCTGCCGCTGGTCGCTTTGCCTTTTGCTCTGTTCAGTCACTGATGCTCTCCTGCTTTCCGCAAATCGCGTCGAGACGAGGCCTCTGTCATTTAAACAACGAGCGGCAGGGTGAAGCGGTTCCTGAATCAAGCTTGTTCCATGCGACAAAGAAAGCGATGGAACCGAGCGCAATGTCCGGCGAAACAGACACTTGAAATGAGCGCGCAGCAGTAGATGCTGTGAAGGATCCGCGTCACTTCACCGGGTGAGGAAGACACCATGCGCGCGCCGGTCATATTCCGCTTTTTGCTGCTGCCACATCTGGCTGTCTTGCTGCGAAGTCTCGCTCAGGCCGATGAGCCTACAATAGGCGTCACGCGAACCGGGCTTTTGGCGCGCCCGTCGTTGATCGCAGCAAGCGTCGTGCTCTGCCTCGCCGCCTTGGCGGCGCCGGCATCGGCACAGGATGCTGGGCGAGGCACACCGGGACGGTTCGATTTCTATGTGCTGTCGCTGTCATGGTCGCCGACGTTTTGCGCCGAGGCCGCGGAACGCCATGCCGGCCGCTCCGCCGGGGCGCAATGCGGCGCCCGGCCCTACGCCTTCGTGGTGCATGGGCTCTGGCCGCAATATGAAAGAGGATTTCCGCAGTATTGCCAGGTGCCGGCGCCGCGGATCGATCATCGCCTGGTGTCTTCGATGCTCGATCTGATGCCGGCGCCGCATCTGATCTTCAACGAATGGGACAAGCACGGCACCTGTTCGGGCCTGTCGCCGCGCGCTTACTTCGAGACCGTGCGCAAGGCGCGCGCCGCCGTGACCATTCCGCCGGAGTATCGCGATTTGGCGCAGCCGCTGAACGTAACGCCGAACGCCGTGGCCGAGGCCTTTGTCAAAGCCAATCCCGGGCTGATGCGCGACGGCATTGCGGTCGAGTGCAGCAGAAAACGATTGAGCGAAGTGCGTCTGTGCCTGTCCAGGCAGTTGCAGTTTCGCGACTGCCCTGATGTCGCCCGGCGTTCATGCCGGAGCGATCGGCTGACGATGCCGCCGCTGCGAGGCGGTTAATTTGTTATCCAAATAAGCGTAAGCTCGGCCGAGGGCAGCGAAGCCCACGCGGTCTGGCAGGCCGGGATGACGCCCGTAACAGCGCCGTCAAACGACAATCCACGCGGCACCTGGTACGGCAGGGGATTGGCGCGTGCAGCGCTACTCCTCGGCGCCGCCGCGATCATCGCCGGCCTGGCCGCAGAATTCGGCATCGCGCGCGACTTCGGCTACCTGCACGCCTCGATCCTGAGCGGCACGCCGGACGGTTATTATCACGCGCTAGCAACCCGCCTGGCGGATCGGGCCGGTCGCGGGCATGGCACGCTCACCGTCGTACCGACCGCGGGATCGATCGAAAACGTCAGCCGGCTGACCAGCAAAAGCGGGCGCTGCGGCGAGATGTTCGGTCTCATCCAGGATGGCACGCCGGTATCGGCCGATGCCGGCATCGAACTGCTCGGCCAATTGCCCGAGCGCGAGTCGCTGATCCTGCTGGCCCGATCGAACAACACCTTTCGCAGTTTCGCCGATCTGCGCGACGCCTCGATCGGCATCGGGCCGGAAGGATCCGGCACGGCGTATCTGATGCGTCAGCTGTTTGCCGCCTCCGACCTGCAACGATTGAGGGTGCGTTTCTCGTATCATGAATTGCCCGAACAGGCCGCGCTGGTCGCGCAAGGCAAGCTTGATCTTGCCGCCTACGTCATGGAGGAAGATGCCAAGCTTCTGCACGATATCCTGCGCGCGACCGATCTCGACATCGTCGCGCCCGCCGGCTTGCAGGGGCTGATCGCGCGGTATCCCTGGCTCAGCCTCGGCACCATCGCCGCCGGGCGCTTTGATCTGATCCGGCCCACGCCGGCTTCGGACCGACAAGCGGCGCGTCTGGCAACGCTCGTTGTCGCGGGACCTTGCGCCAGACGCGCCGACCAGGTCGCGATGCTGGTGCTGCTGTCGGCTGAGCTGCCCGGCTTCGTGCGCGCTAATCCGCCGCGTGCGGCCAGTCCCGCGACGGCGGCGCCGTTTGCCGCTGCAGCACGCCAGTTTTTTGTCAGGGGAGAGCCATCGCTCGCCGATCAATATTTTCCATGGCTGGTCAACCTGCTGTCGCCCGCCTATTGGATCTATCTGGTGATGGCGGTGACCGTTCTGTTCAACGGCATGTCCGTGTTCAGCCGGTTCCGGCTGTGGCGGATCGATGCGGCGCGCGAGAAACTCGAGACGGCGCTCAAGGAATTCGCCGATGCCGGGCTGACGTACGCGCAAATCCGCGCAGCAACGACTGTTCGCCCGATCGACGCACCGGAGCGGCGCACCGCAGCCCAGGCGCTGCTGCAACGGCTCATGGAACTGCGCGCCCGCTGTCGCCGCTACACGGGCTCCTTTGCCACCCCGATGGGCGACGAAATGTACTATCGCTACCAGCAATCGCTGATCGACGAGTCCATCGACACGCTGGGCGCCTTGCTCCGGCGCGCCGGAGGCAAGCCGTAATGGCGATGAATATCGGATTGAAGTGACGCAGATGCGGCCAATAATCGGCGTCATGGGGTGAGGAAGACACGATGCGTGCGCTGGTCATATTCTGTTTCTTGTTGCTGCCCAATCTCGCTGTGTTGCTGCAGCCAAGTCTCGCCCGGGCCGATGAGCCCATCATAACCGTCACGGTTGGCAACCAGACCCGCAGCTTCACGCGAACCGAGCTTGTGGCGCGCCCGGACTTAACGACCATCGCGGTAGCCCGCGATATCACCTATGGGGTGCCGATGAGCTATCGCGCCGTGCCGGTCGCGGCGCTATTCGCCGGCATGACGCCGCCGGCCGACGGCGTGATCGAGGCGGTCACGCACGACGGCTTCATCGCCCAGCTGCCGACCGAGCTTGTGCTCAACACCGATGCGCGCCAGGCGGTCGCCTGGCTCGCCATCGAACCCGCCGACCGTCCCTGGCCACCGATACCGCGAAAAGACGAGAGCGCGGGGCCGTTCTACATTGTCTGGACCGGGGCCGCGGCCGCCACCATTCGCAGCGAGCAATGGCCCTATCAGATGGCCAAGCTCGTCAGCCAGCCTGCGCCCGCCGTGCGCTGGCCTGCCCTCGCCGTCGATGCCGCGTTGCCGCCCACGGACCCGGCCCGCGCCGGCCAGGCGCTCTACATCGTGCAGTGCCTGCCCTGTCATAAGATGAACGGCGGCGGCGCGTCCGATGTCGGCCCCGATCTCAACCTGCCGCAAAATCCGATCGAATATTTCACGGCGCAGGGGCTGCACGATGTGATCCGCAATCCGCGGGCCGTGCGCACCTGGCCGGCTCTGACCATGCCGGCATTTGCCGCGGACAGGCTGAGCGACCGCGAGATCGCGCTTCTCGTTGCCTATCTCAAGCACATGGCCGGCAGAAAGCAGCAACACTAGCTGAGTTCAGGAGCGGGCTTGGTTCAGCACGCAACGAGTCACGGCCGTGATTTACTCAAATAGTGCAGAACTAATTGCGTCCAAAGTCATCACGTCCAAGTGAAGGGAATACCGTACGTCATCGCGGGTTTCCTGGAGAGACAACCAGGAGGCTCCCATGCGGCTCTTGCTTTTGATGCTCGTCACCGTCGCCGGCGTGGCGACGTTTGGCGGCAGCGCGAATGCCCAGAATTATCCGTGGTGCGCGGTGTTCGGCGGCGCCGATACCGGCGGCGCGTCAAATTGCGGCTTCGTCACCTTTGAGCAGTGCATGGCGACGCGCAGCGGCATGGGCGGCTTTTGCGAGCGGAATACGCAATACATTCCACCTCCCGGGCCGCATCCCGGGCTCGGTTATCGGCCGCGATACTGAATTCAACCGCAATAGTTTGGTCCGTGCCCGGTCACGGCCCCCAGTTGAACAGATAGTTGACACCCACCGTCACCATCTGGATGTTGCGATTGTGGGTCGTGAACACGTCGCCGCCAACGACGGGGAACGTGGCCGGAACCGTGAAGGTGGCATTGCTTAGTCCGACATAGTCGTACTCGAGCCTAGCCGTCCAATTGTTGTAGAAGGCCCACTCGATGCCCGCACCGGCCGTCCATCCGGTATTGGTGTTGTTGTTGGCGAATGACACCGACGAGCCGGTCGCCACGTTCGTCACGGTGAAATTGTTGCTGCCCACCCAGGCGCCGCCGCCCTTGCCGTAGAACAGCACCGGGCCGGCCGCGTAACCCAGCCGGCCGGTCAGCGTGGCGAGCCATCGGCCGTTGTTGCTGCCCTGCACGGTCGTGCCCAGCGCCGTGACGGCAGCGGAATTGTTGTTGTTGGCAAACCAATCGAAGTCGCCCTCGACGCCGACGACGACGCTGTTGAACTGGTAATTGGCACCGACCTGCCCGCCGCCCACGAACGTCGCATTGTTGTTGGCGCTCCAATTCACGCCGAACAGGCTGTCGGTCAGGTTGCCGTTGCTCCACCCGGCGCCCAGGTTGCCGCCGAGATAGAACCCGGTCCAGCTGAACAATGGCACGACAGGCGGCTGATAGGCCGGCGCGGGAGCCGGCCTGAGATCGGCAGCCTGGACACCCGCCGAAAGTCCCGCCAGCAGCGCAGCAATTGAAACCGAGCGAAACAGCTTTTGCATGAAGCGACCCCTCACATGCGGTTTCGGTGACTCGTCTTCTACGAACAAAAAATGGCAAATCCTTAAACGAGCGACACAGGCTCGCGGGAATCCGCATCAGCTCGCAAAATTCCCTGCGCGGTGACAAAGCAGCAACAGTCGCGCGATAGGGCCTTGAAGAGTTTGCGGAATTCGCAGATAGCCCCGCGTGCGGAAAATACTTAGATGCTATGTAGTTTCTCTTAGGGTCAACGCAGAGAGAGTCGTGTCAGGCCAAATTAATTTCGAATGTTCATGACACAATTCGGCGCGCCAAGGCGATGTCACAGGGTCGAAAGCTGACATCGGCGATCGGTACAATGCCCGCCAAGTGCCATCGGCAGCATCAAACTTCGACACCGCAATATTCCGATCATCTCGTTCCGACTGTTGATATGCGACTGACCGCGGCTGGCGAGGCCGGGCGGGAATAACTCTTTCCTCATGGTGTTTCCGGAAACGTTGCGTGGATTTTGTCGTGGGAGGAATCACATGATGACGATCATAAGTCGATGTTGCGTGCGAGCGACCGTGCTCTTCGCCGCGATGGCGAGCGCACTGCTCTTATCTGCACTTGTTTCGCCGGCGGCGGCGGACTCTGTGCGTTGGAGTACTGTCGTCGGTCTCGAGGATGCAAACAATGCGGTCGGCAATATTGCGGGCGGCGGGCAGCCATGGACGACGCTCGGCGGGTTCGCGAGTGTCGATTTGGCCTCCGGGCGCGTGGAGTTCGAAGTGCGCGGGCTGGTCCTGGCCGGCGGGAACACGATCGGAACGCCGGGCGCGATCACTCAGGTCATGGGCACGGTCGTTTGCGATGCCGGCTCGCAAAACCTGACCTTCAACACCCCGTTGGTGACGCTCAGTCCACGCGGCGATGCCCAGTTTGTCGGCATAATCGGGCCGATCGCGGCGAGCTGCACTTCTTCCAATGTTGCATTTTTGATCCGCATCGCGGCGGGTCGTTGGATTGCCAACGGCGCGGTCAGAAACGATCCGGCGCGGTGATCCATCGCGACGCTGAATCTTGCGCCGCGGGATTGCCGTCATGCCGGCGGCGTCGTACAGCCGATCGCACCGTTGGCGCAAGAACTCCGACCTCACTGCTGGGACGGCGATTGATCGGGTAACAGTCCCGGCGACGATTGCTCGGGCAATGGCTGTCGTGGCGGCGATTGCCCGGGCAGTGATTGTTGTGCCGATCTCCAGTTATCTGCGCATCACGCCGCCGCGTCAGTGAGCGCGTATCGGCCTTACAGGCCTTGCGGGCAATTTGTGATCTTGATCTCGCGGGTGCCGCCAGCTTCCGCCGGCACCCTGACGATCTGTTCGCTGCGGCGGCATACCGGAACAGCAATTGGTTCTGGCGCGACATCGCCTGCCCCCGGGTACGCCGCGGTGGCCACGCCGCCGTATGCGCCGGTCCAAAGCGGGTCGTAGGGCCACAGGCCGCCGGCGGCAAAGCTTCCACCAAAAGCGCGGCCGAAACCGCGCCTGATAACAAACCGATGAGCGGCGAAGCGGCGGCCGATGGCAAACCTGCGATCCGCGAAGCCACGGCCGATCGCCGGTCGAGGACCCGCGATGCCGCCGCCAGCAAAATGCGAACCGCCGAAATGCGCAGCGCCAAAATGCGCGCCGCCCGCCAGGCCGCGAGCGAACGCCGTGCGGGTGGTCATAGGGGCTGCGCCGAGCACCAGAACCACAACGACAGCAACGCTTTTCCACGGCATGGAACGCACTCCGGCCGCACCTCAATGAACGCTGGACGTCGGAGGCCGGCTCGTGCCGTCATCAAGCGTCGACCGGCCGCTTCCACTTCAACGCCGCCATGCATTGCCGGTTCGCTCGTGCAAGCGCTACTCGCATAGCGCAAAGCATTGTCGTTCAGCCAATTTCGCAGCGACGTTGCGCGAGGCCGCCGCAGGGTTCTCCGAGCGGCACGAGCGACGCCGCAGCGTGTTCTTCCAGCTTGCGCAGCCGTTCGGCCGCCCGGCGCGCCCAGCCGGATGCCATCAATTCGAGCGCACGCCTGTCATTCGGATTCGTCAGTTCGGCGGCCAGGTCGCGGCACGCTTGCTCACAGCGCAGGCATTCAATGATCAGATGCATGTTCAGCGGCTCCGTCAGCAATGTAACGGTCGCCCCGCCTACGCTCGTAATGTCACCGGCGCTTGTGCAGCGAATGTGACCGGCCAAGACACATTTTCGCGACTGGGCAGTGAGGTGCGTAGTGCGTAGGGCGGATTAGCGGAAACGCAATCCGCCAATTCGGCTTGCGTTACGGTGGATTACGCCTTCGGCTAATCCGCGCGACGCGCCACGTGCTGTGCGAAGCGAACCCCACGGGAGTCGACGGCCGCACGCTTGCTGTAACCCTTTCGTGATGGAGCGAAGCGAAAGCAATTTCTTATTGCTGGCGTGCGCCTTGGCCGATGCGTCGGCCGCGTCCGGGACGGCTGCGCGCAGCGGTCGCCTTGGCGACGTCGCAATGGGATCGGTAGAATCCCGGCGAGGGGTCCAGAACAGGACTAACATCATGAACACCCAAGACTTGATGAACACCCAAGACTTGGCGAAAGCTTTCACCGACATGTGCGCAAAGGGCGAACTGGACGCCGCCGGTAAGAAATTCTGGTCCGACGACGTCGTGAGCCGCGAGCCGATGACCGGCGACATGGCCGAGCTCAAGGGGCGCAAGGCGGTCGAAGGAAAAAGCCAATGGTTTAATGCGAACCACGAAATCCATAACCTCAAGGTCGAGGGACCCTACGTGCACGGCGATCAATTCGTCGTTCGCTTCGAGTCGGACGTCACGCCCAAAGGCGAGAAACGCATCCACTTGGACGAGATCGGGCTTTACACGGTCCGCAACGGCAAGATCGTCGAGGAAAGCTTCTTCATGGGCCGCACGTAATTCCAGCGAGGGTTCTATGAGCTGAGCCATCGGGCCGGCCCGAAGTGACCGGCCCGATGACAAGCTCAGCGAAGCCCACGCGGATCAGCAAGGCCGGTGTGAACGCGTGGGCACGGCGCTTCTCGCCTTTGCCTACGGGGTCCGCCCCGCCGAGCTCGCCGAACGCTGTTTCATGACCAAGCAGGCGATGAACTATCTGCTTCGCGATTTGGAGGATGGGCCGCCGTCACCGGCAAGAAACGATTCGAGGAATTTCTCGGCACCCTGCGACGGCTATCCGCGATCGAAGTGCCGCCGGCGAGCCCCGCCCGGCAAAAGCGCGGAGCAAAAAACGCATAAGGCGGCGCAAGCGTAATCCGCCTATTCGCGTCGCGTCACGACGGATTACGCCCGCGGCTCATCCGCCCGGCGCGGGCTTCACGTCTTCGCTTGCTGACGGCGGCGGCGCGATCCCGCCAAAAAGCTCATGACCGCCAGCGCATAAAGCGGCCATCGCACGACATGGTTCACCGAATCCGGCAAGGCGAAAGAAGCAACGCCAAAAAACAACGACGCCATCAGCGAAAGCGGACGCCACGGGATCTCGAACTTGTGTTGACGCGACCGCTTCCACTGCTCCAGCTCGTCATCGAGCGACGAGAACCCGAGCTCTTTCGAAAGCGATCCGTCCTGCCGAAGAGAGCTGGCGGCCGGCGCTACGGTAACTGGTGTGACGGCTCCGGCTGACGCCATCACGGGTGAGAGCTGGCGCAGAGGCTCGCCACGGCGACCAAACGGTCTGGGGCTCATGGATTCGTCCCGAAAAGAGCGGTCGTGGCATAATCGCAGAATCGGGATGATGGCGGCTTAACAATTTTCATCGACTTTTAAAGGTCAACGCGGGCCGGATCAGCGCAAGCGTAATCCGCCAATTCGCGTCGCGTTAAAGCGGATTACGCCTTTCGGCTAATCCGTCCCATGAAGCAGCTGGAAGACGAATGGGCCGCAATCATCGGCAAGAAACGCTTCGAAGAATTTCTCGGCACCCTGCGCCGGCTATCCGGGATCGAAGCGCCGCCAGTGAGCTTGACGAGGCACAAGGCGCCGCGGACTTAGGGTGGGTTGAGCGCAGCGAAGCCCAGCGGTTATAAACGGATGCCGACATTAGCGGCTTTCTTTTGTTGCTATCCTGGCAGGCAAATCTGGCCAAACTTTTTTTAGTTCTGCAAAATTCAGCCACACATCATAATGCGATGGAGCGACAGTTTCCCATGGAGGTATCTTCCCCTTTCTAAGAAAGGTTTGGTTTATGTGCTGTTCATCAACTGCTTTGGTGAATGTGAGCTTCTTTTGATGCCAAATCAAAGGATCAAGTTTTTGTAGATCGTGGTCCTGGTCCGGGATTGTGCGCCGCGCCCAACTGCGAAGCTTTGCCTCTCGGAGAAGAGCTAAGAATTTGCTGCGTTGCACGCCTTGCGTCGTGAACAACGCAATTAGCGCATCATTGTCGGCTACGCGAACGTTTGGGTAACTTTCCGCTAGATCGGCCGGTTCGCCGGGCCATAGTTTCAGAACTTCAGCGCGATTAACCCTCAAGTCCGCATAAGCCGGGCGCCCAGTATTTCGATCCGCGTAACAATGAGTTTCATTTTCCTTCGCCGTAGCATCGAAAAACGAGTAGGTAAAATAAGCTCTTTCCCAGTATTTCGGCTCAATGACTCGCAACGCGGCGCGCTGGCCGATCCAATCACCCAAGTTCGTCTTACTTGGACGCCCCCACACCCTTAACTGACCTAGCGAAAATGCATCGCGAATTTGATTGCCGGCTTTTTCCCACAAATTATCTTCGGGGCGATCAAGGACCTCCGGCTCAAGGTAAGAAAATAGTTCGTGGATTGGCCAATTTGGTCCGTCCTCTGGCTTCGCTGTTGCGGCTGATAATTCAAGTTGCAGCGTGTCGGCTCTCCGGTGCTGCTCCCAATAGAGCCGCGCTGGCGCGAGAACTAATCTCACCGAAAATATGACAAGGAAGGCAAGAATCGCCGAAGCGGCGGCAAGGGCTGCCGTGTACCCAGCAGTGCCCCACAACGTTGTTGGCGCATCAATCCAGTTCATCTGCTTTAGCCAATTGCGCGAAAGAACGAGGACGATGAAAAGAATTGTGCCGCCGAGGACGGCAGCCTGTTCGTTCGCTTTGGTCCAGCACCCGCGCCACGCCTGTTTGAGGCAGCGCCAAATGAATCTGAGATGGCCGAACATCGCTGAATCCTTTCTCTTGGGGATCGTACCCCACGGAGAAGGCACAGCGGCAGATTGTGGACCCAATGTTCCCACAACAGGATAGTATCCACAGCGGGACAGCGGGGGTTGATTGGGGATTTTGGTCCCAATTCGGAAGGCACCCGGGTTATTGGGAGTTCTTTTGGCTAAATTTAATCCCTAAGGGGGTCTGGGGCATTCAAGTGACGAATGTCTACCATCGCGAATCAAACCCCGAGTGCCATTTGACGGCCAGAGCAATTCGCCTGAGCGCTCACAAAAAATGACGTAGAATCAATGGCTCGTCTCATATATCGAGACAAATCTTGACAATAATCCTGGGATTTGATTACTGAGGCTCAAGCTCGCTCATCGAAGGGCACATTCCGGATGCGATCCTGAAGGTGGAGCGGGCTGCGGCGCCTGCGCGCGGTTTCGCACACCGCGCCCGGGCGGCTTCGGACCCTGCCTCTCCGGCACAACGACCGGGGCGCGAGGAGCTCGCTAGTAAAAGGGGTTTGCAGTGGCGCAAGCTGCTGCAAGATCCCGGTAAGCGCAGCCCGGAGCTGAGCCAGAGGTAACAGCCTGGCGAGTGCCGCGACGGAGCGCCGAAAGGCGAGGGCGCCCGCAAGCGGATGACCGCGGTAACGCGAATCATCCGTGGCGCTCGCCGCACTGGCCGCGGGTTCGGATGTGCTCATCCGAAGTGCCGGTGCGGTCTCTAGACGAGGCGTCGATCGGCGCTCCGCCTCCCCTTCTTTTATGTGGAGGCAAAGAATTTGGGAATGGCGTTGGCAAAGCTCGGGCGAAAAAGGCGCCGCGAGAACGCTCTTGTTTATCCGCCCCTGCGCGAAGCGCGGGGGAGGGGGACCATCTTGCGCAGCAAGATGGTGGAAGGGGTCCAGCATCGACGCTTCGTTGTCGTCGCAGGAGTTTCGTCACCGCCCGCGCCCCCTCCACCATCCTGCGCGCGCTATGCGCGCTCCGGATGGTCCCCCTCCCCCGCTCCGCTTCGCTCCGCGGCGGGAGGATGCAGAGCTTGACCGGGTCACCGTCGAACGCTTACCGCAGGGCGCCATGCTGCATTCGGCCGTACTCAACGTCATGATCAAGGCGGCGCACCGCGCCGGGCGCGCGCTCAAGCGCGACCTCGGCGAGGTCGAGAAGCTGCAGGTCTCGCTCAAGGGGCCGGGCAATTTCGTCACCGCCGCCGACCGCCGCGCCGAGGAGATCGTACGCGAGGAGCTCGCCAAGGCGCGGCCGAATTACGGTTTCCTCGGCGAGGAAGGCGGCTCACACGCCGGCAGCGACAAAACCCACCGCTGGATCGTCGATCCGCTCGACGGCACCACCAACTTCCTGCACGGCATTCCGCATTTCGCCGTGTCGATCGCGCTCGAGCGCGCCGGCGCCCAGGGGGGAGCAATCGTCGCCGCCGTCACCTACAATCCGGCCAACGACGAGCTGTTCGTCGCCGAGCGCGGCAAGGGCGCGTTCCTCAACGACCAGCGGCTGCGCGTCGCGGCGCGGCGCCGCACCATCGACGGCGTGGTCGGCTGCGGCCTGCCGCATTACGGCCGCGGCGACGCCGAGCACCTGCGCGCCTCGCGCTACGAGATCGCCGCCGCGCAGCGCAATTTCGCGGGGCTCCGCCGCTACGGTTCCGCCAGCCTCGACCTCGCCTGGGTGGCGGCCGGCCGGCTCGACGCCTACTGGGAGCGCAACCTGTCGCCCTGGGACATGGCGGCCGGCATTCTCCTCGTGCGCGAGGCCGGCGGCTTCGTCTCCGACGCCGAGGGCCGCGACGAAATCCTCGCCAATGGCTCGATCGTCGCCGGCAACGACACCATGCACCGCGAGCTCCTGCGGCTGCTGCGCGAAGCCGCCGAAACCGCCAAGCGCGAACCGGAAGCCGAGGCGGCGCGATGAATGGATTCCGCTCATTCCCGCGCAAGCGGGAATCCAGACTGGGTCCCCGCTTTCGCGGGGACGAGTGCAAGGAGCAATCGACGATAATACGAAATAACTTTGCGTTCCGCGGCGGCAATGTGGCGTCTCGCCATCACGTTGCCGCAAAAACGCTGGAAGGCTCCGGGGAACATGGCAGGGTCGGGTGCGCGGCACCGGCCCGCGGCAAAAGGCGCGTGTGCGCCGGCGCGGCAGTCGGAATGCGTTCCGACCGGTCCTGTGCCATATTGTGCCGATTCAGGGCCTATTGACCCGATGGCGACGACCGACCTCGACCTGGTAAAGCTCCCCTCACCCCGCATCTATCTGTTTCGGATGCTGGTGTTCGTCGTTTTGTGCGCGCTGATCGCCTTTGTGCTGCAGCGCCAGATCCTGCAGGCGTTCTTCGCCAATCCGTGGCTCAACGGCCTGATCGTCGGCGTGCTGCTGATCGGCATCATCCTGTCGTTCCACCGGGTGATCCGGCTGTTCTCCGAAGTCGGCTGGGTCAACCGCTATCGCGCGGATCCGCAACTCGCCGCCAAGACCGCGCCAAAGCTGCTGGCGCCGATCGCCGCCATCCTGGGCAGCGAGCGCGCCGAGCGCGTCGCCATCTCGGCGCAGACCATGCGGGCGTTTCTCGATTCGCTGGCGAACCGGCTCGACGAGGCGCGCGACATTTCGCGCTACCTCACCGGGCTCCTGGTGTTCCTCGGCCTGCTCGGCACGTTCTGGGGCCTGATCGAGACCGTCGGCTCGGTCGGCAGCATCATCAACAACTTGAAAGTCGGCGGCGATGCCGATTCCGTGTTCGAGGCGCTCAAGGAAGGCCTGTCGGCGCCGCTCGGCGGCATGGGCATCTCGTTCTCGTCGTCGCTGTTCGGGCTGGCCGGCTCGCTGATCCTCGGCTTTTTGGACTTGCAGACCAGCCAGGCGCAGAACCGCTTCTACACCGGCTTCGAGGACTGGCTCGCCACCACCGTGCAGGAAGACATCGGCGCGCCGGCCGGCGCGGGCGGCGCGTTGGCGGCCGGCACGCTCGGCGCCATGGAACGGCTGCGCCAGACCATCGGCGACGCCGGCTCCAACAAGGCCACCACCGCGGCGATGGCCAATTTGGCCGAAGCGATCCAGGGCCTCGTCCATCACATGCGCACCGAGCAGCAGATGATCCGCGACTGGGCCGACGAGCAGTCCAAGCTCAACCGCGACCTGCGCCGCTTCATGGAGCTGCTGTCGCGCGAGACCGTGGATCGCTGAGCTAACAAACGTCGCGCAAGCGACGAACAGAGATCGAGATAGGCCGTAATGGCACTCGCCCGCTTCCGCCGCGACAGCGGCATGAATTACTGGCCGGGCTTCGTCGACGCGCTGTCGACCCTGGTGCTGTCGGTGATCTTTCTGCTCACCGTGTTCATGGTGGCGCAGTTCTTCCTGTCGCAGGAGGTCGCCGGCAAGGACACCGCGCTGGCGCGGCTCAATGCCCAGATCGCGCGCCTGAGCCAGCTCCTGTCGCTGGAGCAGACCGGCAAGTCGAGCCTGCAGGACGAAGTCTCAAAGCTGCGCGCCTCGCTCAATGCCGCCGAGAACGAGCGCGACCGGCTGCGCGCGGCCACCAATCAGCCGCCGGCGGCGGGCAGCGGCGGCCCCGACAAGAACAACCAGCTCGACCTGGCAAAAGAAGCGACCGCCCGCGCCGTGGCGCAGATCGAGAATTTGAACCAGCAGATCACCGCGCTGCGCCGCCAGATCGCCGCGCTCGAGGATGCGCTCGGCGCCTCGGAGAAGAAAGAGAGCACGGCGCAACTGCGCATCGCCGATCTCGGCCAGCGGCTCAACGTGGCGCTGGCGCAGCGCGTGCAGGAACTGTCGCGCTACCGCTCCGATTTCTTCGGCACCTTGCGCGACATTCTGGGCGACCGGCCCGACATCCGCATCGTCGGCGACCGCTTCGTGTTCCAGTCGGAATTGTTCTTCGACAGCGGCGCCGCAACCTTGCGGCCGGAGGGCCGCGCCGAGCTCGACAAGCTCGCCGGCGCGCTCCTTGGTCTCGAGAAGCAGATTCCATCCGACATCAACTGGGTGCTGCGCGTCGACGGCCACACCGACGTACGGCCGCTGGCGGCGACCTCGCCGTTCAAGTCGAACTGGGATCTGTCGGCGGCGCGCGCCATCTCGGTGGTGCAGTATCTGATCAGCAAGGGCGTCTCGCCGCAGCGGCTCGCCGCCGCCGGCTTCGGCGAATTTCAGCCGATCGATCCGGGCAACACCGACCAGGCGCTGGCGCACAACCGGCGCATCGAGCTGAAACTGACGGAGCGCTGATGGACGGCGGCGACGGCGGTGGCGTCACGGTGCGGCCGATGCGCCCTGACGACCTCGCCGAAACCCTCGACATGTGGGTTGCCGCCTGGCAGGCCGCCTACCCCGCCATCGATTTTGCCGCGCGCCGCGGCTGGACCAAAGATCGCATCGCCGAACTCGAGCGCACCGGCTCACAGTCGCTCGTCGCCTTGCGCGACGAGCGCATCATCGGCGCGTTGGTGGTCAATCCGGAAACCGGCTATCTCGATCAGATCGTGGTCGCCACGGCAGACCAGGGGCGCGGCGTTGCCGACGTCCTGCTCGCGCAAGCGCGGCGGCTCTCACCTGCCGCCCTCGACCTGCACGTCAATCAAGACAACACGCGGGCCATCGGTTTTTATCAGAAACACGGCTTCGTCACCGTCGCCGAGGACGTCAATCCACGCTCCGGCGCACCGATTTACCGCATGCGCTGGGACGCCGGACGATGATGAGGGGCTCACTCCGCTCCGGCCAAAGCTTGCGCGCGCGCGACGTCGAAGGAGCGGGAGTCGACTTTCAGATAGGCGAGGTTTTCGTCGGCGATGATCACGGCCTCGGCGACGCCCGGCACCTGCCGCAACCGCGCCGCCAGGATTTCGGGATCGCCCTTGCGGCCGCCGACGATGGGCAGGAGCCGCGTCGTCAGGTAGCTCGGCTGCGCCATGGTGGCGGCGGCGACAAGCCAGGCGAGCGCGAGCGCGGTGGTGATGATGAACACGCCGGCGCTGCCGCCGTGCTGGTTGGCGAAGCCGCCCACAATGCCGCCGATGAAGATGCCGAGGAATTGCAAGCTCGAATAAATGCCGGTCGCGGTGCCCTTGGCCTCGGCCGGCGCCGCCTTGGTGATCAGCGACGGCAGGCTCGCCTCCATCACGTTGAAGGCCGAGAAGAACACGACCAGCGCCGCGAGCAGAACAAACAGATTGCCGGCGCCGAAATAGAGCATCAGCTGGCTTGCGGCGAGCGCGGCCACGGCGCCGACGAACACGCCCTTCATGCGCCGGTATTTTTCGGCGACGATGATCGCCGGCAGCATCACGGCTACGGATACCAGGAGCACCGGCAGATAGACGAACCACTGTTCGCGCACCGGCACGTTGAGGGTCGCGCTAAGCAGACCCGGCACCACCAAAAAGCTCGCGGTGAGCATGGCGTGCAGCGCGAATATTCCGAAGTCGAGGCGCAGCAGCTCACGGTCGCGCAACACCGCCCAGAACAGCGCCGGCACCGCCTCGGCGTCGCGATGTACGCTGACGCGCCGCGGATTCGGCACGACGAATTCGGTGATGACGATACCGACCAGCGCCAGCGCCACCATGAGCCAGAAGATACCCGGCACGCCGATCAAGCTCGCGGCAATCGGCCCCGCGACCACCGCGATCATGAAGGACGCGCCGATGGTGAGCCCGACCAGGGCCATGGCCTTGGTGCGGTTCTCCTCGGTGGTCAGATCGGCGACCAGCGCCAGGATCACCGCGCCGACGGCGCCGGAACCCTGCAAGGCGCGGCCGATGATGACACCGCCGATCGAGCCGGAGAGCGCGGCTATCGCGCTGCCGGCCGCAAACAGGAGAAGCCCGAGCACGATCATGACCTTGCGGCCGAGGCGATCGGAGAGGAGCCCGAACGGAATCTGCAGCAAGCCCTGGGTCAAGCCGTAAATGCCGAGGGCTTCGCCGATCAGATAGGGACTGGCGCCCGAGAGGTTGCGCGCATAGGCGGCAAACACCGGGTAGATCATGAACAAGCCGAGAAGCCTGACGGAGAACACCGCCGACAGCGACACGGCGGCGCGGAATTCCTGCTTTTGCATTGCAATCAGCTATGCGGGCCGGGATGACGCGAGACGTTCCCCGCGTAAAGTGGCCGGACAATGCCCCACGGCGTCGCTACGGGTCAATTGCCGGTCCCGAAGGGCCCTGCTTGCACCCCCCGCGCGGCTGCTGTTATAGAGCCGCCAACTTCGGCACCAGATGACAAGCGCTTGACTGCGCTGCGACCGGACCGCGAGAGCCATGAAACCCGACACCCACCCCAATTACCACACCGTCAAGGTCGTCATGACCGACGGCACCGAGTTCTTGACGCGCACCACCTGGGGCAAGGCGGGCGATACGCTGCATCTCGACATCGACCCGAAGTCGCACCCGGCGTGGACCGGCGGCCAGCAGCACCTGATCGACCGCGGCGGCCGGGTGTCGCGGTTCCAGAAGAAGTTTTCGGGGTTTTTGAAGAGCGAAAAAGCCGGCAGCTAGGCTCGGCTCTTGACCTCGGCCTCGGATTCGAAGGCCGCCCGCAGCAAGCCCAATTGCCGCTCGACCGGGTTGCCGACCGCGATCTTGGCCGGCGGCGCCGCATACATCGTCGCATCGAGGCGCCGGACCTCGCCCTGCAATTTGACCGAGCGCGCGATCAGTTCCCGCAGCTTCAGCGGCAACAGGGCGATCGATTTGGCGTCGCCTGGCTCGCAGCTAGCGAGCCGCACCTTGGCCTTTTCCTTGCTGGCCTGGGCCAGCGTCATCTCGCCCTCTTTGACCGCGCGATGCAGCAGGAGCCACGACGCAAGCTGCATCAGCCGCGTGGTCAGCCGCATGCTTTCGGTGGCGTAGATGAGCGCAGCGCTGCGATCGAGCTTTTTCGACTCCGTGCGTCCCGGCCCATCGAGATAGCTTGCCGTTTCCTCCACCAGCGCCATGCCGTCGCGGAACAGCGCGGCAAACACCTGCGAACTTGCCAGCCGCTCGCCAAAGGAGACCGCGCTGGCTTCCACGGAACGCTTCTCGGACATTGTACGCCTCACACCGCGCCAGCATCGCCCGGCGACGGCGATGTGTCCAGCGCCGGCCTGGTGAAGCTGCCGACATGGTTGCTCCGCCGGACGGACGCCCGGCGGGCGAGCCGAACTGCTCGAAAACGAAAAAAGAGCCGCCGTTGCCGGCGGCTCAAGGTGATAACAGGGAGGCGTCAAACAGAGTGGACAGGAGCCACTCGATGTCCAGAAGATGGACAATAACCGTAATGAACGAGAAAGCTTAACCAAAAGTTAATAAAACGCAAAAAGTTGGGAGATTTCTTTTACGTTTGAGTCGAATAAGGCGGGCCGTTGAGCCGCGATCGGCATCTCGCCGCAACGGCGCAAATACCGCTTATTTCTTGAAAAAGCTGTCGGCCGCCGATTTCGACGAGCGTTTTCTCGCCATTTCGGCCTCGAGCCGGGCGATTTCCTCCTTCAGAGCCGCAATTCGCTCGGCGAGTTCGCCCACGGAGAGGAGCGACAGCTCCTGGCCCAATTCGTGAGCTATCTTCTTTTTCGGCAGCTCGTCGGGGTCGATCGCGGCCATGCGGGGCTCCTTCGAGCCGCAAATCTAGCGCCGCCGCCCGGCCTTGTCAGCGGCCCGCGAAAGCGCCGCTGACTCCTTGAAAGTTAATGGGAAACTCCTTGCTAGTCGGCGCCAAACCGGGTTACGCAGGCGCTCCCTTGCCGCTAACGAGATTGGCAAAACCTAGCCGCGAATTCGGCGCAAACGCGGTACGATATGCGGCCGGGGATTACGTGATCGTCGGGGCGCGGTACGCGCCGATGGCTGAGGTCGGAGGGCACCGTTGGCATTCTGTCGTGCCGCGCTGAAGCTTGGCGTGCTGGCGCTTGCCATCGCGGCCGCGATCGGCGTGCGCACCGCGTCGGCCGTCGACGCCGTCAACGTGCCGAACAGCGGTCCGCCCATCGATCTGACCGGCGCGATCAATTTGCAGCATTCCGACGGCGACCGCGTTCAGGTGTCGACGCCGCCCGGCGCCGACGGCATCGTCCGGCGCATCGAGGTGCGGGCCCGCGAGCCCGACAGCAACTGGGCGGTGTTCTCGCTCGCCAATAACGGCGATCAGCAGATCGACCGGCTGATCGTGGCGCCGCACTACCGCATGGTCGGCTCCGGCCTGTTCTGGCCCGACCTCGGCCGCTCCCGCATCGTCTACATCACGCCGTCATCCGGCGATCCGCCGGAGCGCCAACAGAACCCGAGCGCCGACGTCTACCGCATCACGCTCGATCCCGGCACCGTCATCACCTTCGTCGCCGAACTGCGCACCCGCAATCTGCCGCAGATCTATTTGTGGGAGCCCGACGCCTACAAGGACAAGGTCAATTCGCTCACGCTCTATCAGGGCATCGTCATCGGCATCGCCGGCTTGCTGGCGCTGTTCCTGACCATCCTGTTCGTGGTCAAGGGCAGCGTCATGTTTCCGGCCGCGGCGGCGCTCGGCTGGGCGGTGCTGGTCTACATCGGCGTCGACTTCGGTTTCTGGGGCAAAGTGTTCGACGTCTCCTCCGGCGCCGAGCGGGTTTGGCGTGCGTCCGGCGAAGCCATCCTCGCCGCGACGCTGCTAGTGTTTCTGTTCGCTTATCTGAACCTCAACCGCTGGCATGTGCGCTACGCCCACATCACCGCCGGCTGGCTCGCCTTCCTCGCCGCGCTGGTGGCGGTGGCGCTGTTCTCGCCCGAAGTCGCCTCCGGCATCGCCCGCATCTCGCTGTTTTTGGTCGCGGTGTTCGGCCTCGGCCTCGTCGTCTATCTGTCGACCCACGGCTACGACCGCGCCGTGATGCTGATCCCGACCTGGCTGCTGCTCGTGGTCTGGGTGGTCGGCGCAATGCTGACCGTGCTCGGCTATCTGACCAACGACATCGTCGCGCCGGCGCTGTTAGGCGGCCTCGTCCTGATCGTGATGCTGATCGGGTTTACGGTGATGCAGCACGCCTTCGCGGGCGGCATCACGCACGGCATCGTCTCCGACGTGGAGCGTCGCGCCCTGGCGCTGACCGGCGCCGGCGACATGATTTGGGACTGGGACGTCGCCTCCGATCATGTCTTCACCAGCCCCGAAACCGAGGCGATGCTCGGGCTCAAGGCCGGCAGCCTGCAGGGCCCGGCCGGCAAATGGCTCGAGATCCTGCATCACCTCGACCGCGACCGGTTCCGCGCCACGCTCGACAGCGTGCTGGAGCAGCGGCGCGGCCGCGTCGCGCAGGACTTTCGCCTGCGTACCGCCGACGGCCATTATCTCTGGTACGCGCTGCGCGCGCGTCCGGTGGTCGGCTCCGACGCCGAGGTGGTGCGCGTCGTCGGCACGCTCTCGGATGTGACCGCGTTCAAGACCGCCGAAGAGCGGCTGCTGCACGACGCCGTGCATGACAACCTTACGGGCCTTCCCAATCGCGAACTGTTTCTGGATCGCCTGCAGGCGGTGTTGGGCTTCGCCAAGGCCGATCCGGCCAAGCCCGAAGCGGCACTGCGGCCGACCGTGATGGTGATCGATCTCGACCGCTTCAAGCAGGTCAACGACTCCATCGGCATGGCGGTCGGCGACTCCATCCTGCTCACATTGGCGCGCCGGCTCGGCCGGCTGATCAAGCCGCAGGACACGCTGGCGCGGCTGGCCGGCGACCAGTTCGGCCTCGTGCTCCTCTCCGAGCGCGACAGCGGCCGCATCACCGCGTTCGCCGAGACCATGCGCCGCACATTGCGCGCGCCGATTGCGTTCAAGGACCGCGAAATTTTTCTTACCGCTTCGATCGGCATGACGCTTGGCGACGGCGAAGTGCAGCGCGCCGAGGAAATGCTCAAGGACGCCGAACTCGCGATGTATCACGCCAAGCGCAACGGCGGCGACCGCATCGACGTCTTCAAGCCGTCCATGCGGGCGCGCAAGACCGACCGGCTGTCGATCGAATCCAACCTGCGGCGCGCGCTGGAGCGCGACGAGATTACCCTTCTGTATCAGCCGATCGTGCGGCTCGACGACCGCGCCGTCGCCGGCTTCGAGGCGCTGGCGCGCTGGAATCATCCCAAGCTCGGCCGGCTGTCGCCGGTCGAGTTCATCACCGTCGCCGAGGAAACCGGGCTGATCGTCGAGCTCGGCCTGTTCGTGCTGGAACGCGCTGCGCGCCAGCTCAGCTCGTGGCAGCGCACGGTGCGCCATCGCGAGTCGCTGTTCTGCAGCGTCAATGTTTCGTCGCGGCAGCTGCTGCGCCACGACCTTATTGCCGACTTGCGTACCGTCATGGCACGCGCGCCGCTCACGCGCGGCACGCTCAAGCTCGAGATCACCGAATCGGTGGTCATGGAAAATCCCGAACACGCCACGCAGATGCTGCAGCGGATTCACGAGCTCGGCGTCGGCCTTTCGCTCGACGATTTCGGCACCGGCTATTCGTCGCTGTCGTATCTGCAGCGCTTCCCGTTCGACACCATCAAGATCGACCAGTCGTTCGTGCGCACCACCGCCAAGGGCACGCGGCCGGTGATCCTGCGCTCGATCATCGCGCTCGCCCACGATCTCGGCATGGACGTGGTGGCGGAGGGCGCCGAGACCGATTCCGACGCCGTCGAACTGTTCCAGCTCGGCTGCGAATACGCGCAAGGTTTTGTGTTCGGCGAGCCGATGACCGCGGAACGCGCCCGCGCCTTCCTGCAGCCGGAGCGCCGCGCCGAGGCCAGGGGCAGAGTGTCTGAGGTCAGGTGATCACGCGTGCCCGGCGTCGCTCGACAGCATGCCGAGCTGGATGCCGATTTTCTTCAGCGCCCGATCGTATTTGCTCTCGACATCGCCGAAGATGAGGTCCGGATCGGCGGCGCAGTGCAGCCAGCCGTTGGCCTGCATCTCGTTCTCCAGCTGGCCGGGCGCCCAGCCGGCGTAGCCCAGCGCCAGGATGGCGCTCGCCGGACCGTCACCGCGCGCGATCGCCTTGAGAATGTCGATGGTCGCGGTGAGGCAAATGCCCTCGTCGATCGGCAACGTCGAATTCTCGATGAAAAAATCAGCCGAGTGCAGGACGAAGCCGCGCTCAGTCTCCACCGGACCGCCGCGCATCACTCTCACGCCGCCGGCACGCGGCGACAGCTGGATGCGCTGTGACGATGGGATCACATCGAGCTTGACCAGGAGATCGCTGAACTTGATGTTGGGGGCCGGATGATTGACGACGATGCCCATCGCGCCCTCGGACGAGTGGGCGCAGATGTAGATCAGCGAGCGCGCAAAACGCTCGTCCAGCATCGCCGGCATGGCGATCAGCATTTGACCGTCGAGATAGCCTCTGGTCTTCGTGCCCGATTTGCGGCGCGCCATCTTCATGATGCGAGGTTAGCCTAACGACCCGCATTTGCAAACGAACGGAACCGGCAAAAGTTCACGATGTCCGGAGGCGGCGAGCGGCGCGGCGGCTGCCGATAGCCGCCCGCTCTGTGACGATTTCCCGACCGAATTCTGTTGCACGCAGCGTCCGGCGTGCCGCCACAGCCGACGTGTCGCGCGTTTCCGCCTCACGATCATGTCAGTGGCACGTGCACGCACTTTGTCTTAGACAACGGCATGCTTGGCGCGCCCGCCGCGACATTAACAATTGTGACCGCCGCGATTGCCGGCGTTGTTGCCACGCCGGTGCAGGCGCAGGACGCCTCGCCGTGGCAAAAAGAAGCACATGCGGCGACCCGTCTGCTCGCCGGCGCCGCGCACAAAACCGGCTCTGACACGGTGCTGCATGCCGGGATCGAGATCAGGCTCGACAGCGGCTGGAGAACCTATTGGCGCTATCCGGGCGATAGCGGCGCACCACCGAGCTTCGATTTCGCCGGCTCACAGAACGTGCAGTCCGCGCAGGTCGAATTCCCGGCCCCGGAGCGTTTTCCCGATGGCGGCGGCGGCAATTCGATCGGCTATGCGGACGATGTGATCCTGCCGGTGCGGGTGATTCCGATCGATGCCACACGGCCGGTGACCCTGCACGCAAAGATCCGTTACGAGGCTTGCGGAGTGCAATGCGTGCCGGCCAACGCCGCGCTCGACCTGATGCTGCCCGGCCAGGGCGCCGCCGAAGCGACATTGGAAAAGGCCGAGCAGCGCGTACCGAAGCGTACGGCGCTCGGCGCCAGGGCCGACAATGCGCTGGCCGTTTTGTCGGTCCATCGCGAACCAGGCGAGCCGCATGAGCGCGTCACCGTCGAAGTGGCGGCACCGCCGGGCGCACCGATCGAGCTGTTTGCCGAAGGACCGACCGCTGAGTGGGCGCTACCGCTGCCGGAGCCCGTCGGCCCGGCCCAAGGTGCAACGCGGCGATTTACGTTCGACCTGGACGGCCTGCCGCCGGGCGCGCAGGCCAAAGGCGCGACGCTGACGCTCACCGCGGTGTCCGGCGACGACGCCATCGAGGTGCCCGACCATCTCGACTAATTCGCGCGGCGCGCTAGGTTAGACCCGGCCGCGTTCAGCGGACGATTTTTACCCGTATGCATCGAAGAGGATAGGACAATGGCCATCAAAGTTGGCGATCGCGTACCCAGCGGCACGTTCACGGTGATGACGGCCGAAGGACCGAAGCCAAAGAGCAGCGACGAATTGTTCAAGGGCAAGAAGGTGGTGCTGTTTGCGGTGCCGGGCGCCTTCACGCCGACCTGCCACAAGAACCACCTGCCGGGTTTTGTGAAGAACGCCGACGCCATCAAGGCCAAGGGCGTCGACACGATCGCGGTCACTGGCGTCAACGATGCGTTCGTCATGGACGCCTGGAAAAGAGCGTCGAGCGGCGATGCCATCGAGTTTCTCGCCGACGGCAGCGGCAACTGGGCCAGGGCGGTCGGGCTGACGGCGGATCTGACCGAGCGCGGCCTCGGTGTGCGCTCGCAGCGCTACTGCATGCTGGTCGACGACGGCGTGATCAAGACGCTGAACATCGAAGACGCGCCCGGCAAGGCCGACATTTCCGGCGCCGACAATCTGCTGAAGGGGCTCTGAGCCCGACGGCGTGTTTGCGGTTTCACTGCGTCATGCCCGGCCGCGTGCCGGGCATGATGCGTCAGAAACTTATTTCACTGCCGCGCTTTGCCCGCCGCGCGCACTGCGGCGATCCCCTGGCGTGCCAACAGGTCGGCACGTTCGTTGATGGCGTGGCCGGCATGGCCGCGCAGCCAGTGCCACTGCACCTGATGCGGCTTGAGCGCGGCCTCGAGGCGCTGCCAGAGATCGACGTTCTTCACCGGCTTTTTGTCGGCGGTGCGCCAGCCGTTGCGCTTCCAGGTCGCGATCCAGCTCAGGATGCCCTGGCGCAGATATTGGCTGTCGGTGTAGAGGTCGACGCGGCACGGCCGCTTGAGCGCTTCGAACGCCGAGATCGCCGCCATCAGCTCCATGCGGTTGTTGGTGGTATTCGGCTCGCCGCCCTTGAGCTCCTTCTCGTGATCGCGGAACGTCAGAATGGCGCCCCAACCGCCGGGACCCGGATTGCCCGAGCAGGCGCCGTCCGTGTGAACGATGACGTGCGGCAACGATTCGCCGGTCACGGCTCGACCAATCCGTAATCGCGCGCGCTCGCGACCTTCTGATGAAAGCGCAACTTGCGCGCATATTCGCGCGGATCTTTCGGTCGCACCAGCGCGCCGGGCGGCACGTCGAGCCAATCGACCAGCCGCGTCAGCAGAAAGCGTACCGCGGCGCCCCGGGCGAACAGCGGCAACTTTTCCCATTCGGCATGGGAGAGCGGCCGCGTCCTGGCGTAGCTTGCCAAGAGCGCCCGGCCCTTGGTCACATTGTAGGCATGATCCGGCTCGAAGCACCAGGCGTTGAGACAAATGGCGACGTCGTAGACCAGCGTATCGGTGCAGGCGAAGTAAAAGTCGATCAGGCCCGAGAGGCGGTCGCCGAGAAAAAATACGTTATCGGGAAACAGATCGGCGTGGATGACACCCTGCGGCAGGCCGCGCGGCCAGTTGCGCTCCAGCATGTCGAGCTCGGCGGCGAGCGCCTTTTGCAGATTGCTCTCGACCTTGTCGGCCCGGTCGCCGCAGCTGTCATAGAGCTGGCGCCAGCCGGCGACCGACAGCGCATTGTCGCGCTGCATGGCAAAATCGGCGCCGGCGAGATGCAGGCGCGCCAGCGCCTCGCCCAGCGCCGCGCAATGCGCCGCACTCGGCCGGCGAATCCACATGCCATCGAGAAAATTGATGATCGCGGCCGGACGGCCGGCGAGCTTGCCCAGCATCTTGCCGGTCTTGTTCTTCACCGGCTGCGGGCAAACGATGCCGCGGCTCGCCAGATGCTCCATGAGCGCGAGAAAGAACGGCAGGTCGCGCTCGGCCACGCGCCGTTCGTAGAGCGTGAGGATGAAATGGCCGCGGCTCGAATGCAGCAGAAAATTCGAGTTCTCGACCCCCTCGGCGATGCCCTTGTAGGACAGGAGCTCGCCGATGTCGTAACCGGCCAGGAAGTGCGCGAGGTCTTCCGCCGCGACATCGGTGTACACCGCCATGAAGGTATCTCCAGCGCCCCGCGGCTAGCCCGGCTCGCCTGCCGCCGTCAAGCCGCGTTGCCGGCGAGCCAGCCGGAGAACCGCGCGTAAAGGTCGGACGTCTCGGGCCCGCCGTCGCGATAGATCACCGAGGCGAGCGAGCGGCCTTCGGCGTGCGCCAGGCGGAACGCCATGTAGCGGTACTGCTCGGGATATTGCGCCGTGTTGGCGCCTTCGAACAACTTGTCGAAGGCCGGCGAGGGCTCGACCGGATCGAGGCGGTCGCGCTCGTAGATCGCGGCGCGCTCGGCGATGAGCCAGTGGTCACCATGCCGCTCCAGCCGGTCGAGAAAGCGCGAGCATGACGACAGGTCGACCGCGATGCCGCCGAACGGCTGCCGCACCCGAATCACGACCGGCGTCTCCGCCATGGCACGATCGCTGTTGACCGTCACAGTCGACGCGAACAGGTGATGGCGCGACCAGCTGTGGCCGGCGCCATAGTTCGCCCGGCAGCGTTCGACGAATTGCTCGAATGCACCGCGAAACCAAGACACCGAAATGTGGCCGTCCGGCGTGAAGGTCGCGCGCAGCTCCTTCCAGCGGCCCTGGTCGCGAAACACGCCCCAATTCTGGATGACTTCCGCGCAGGCGATTTTGTCGGCGACGGCCGAGAGATCGGGCAAGGGCGGCTCCTCTGGTGGCGTAAGCGGTCGGCTCAGCATAGCAAGTCCAGTGTACCGGCGCTGCAGCGCCGATCGCTGCCCTACCGAGAAGGCCCTGCAACCGCACTACGGTTGCGCAAAGCCGCGCGCGATGATTACTGAAGCGGCGCGCCTGCCAGGAACAAACAATGAAAGCCATCGTCCTCCGCGAATACGGCCCGCCCGACGTCTTGCGTTACGAGGACGTGCCGGATCCGGTGCCGCGCGATGGCGAGATCCGCATCAAGGTGCACGCCGCCACCGTCAACCGCGTGCTCGACGTCAGCCTGCGCGCCGGCCGCGAACAATATCGCGGGCCGGTGCTGCCGCTCATTCCCGGCGTCGATTGCGCCGGTGTGGTCGATGCGGTCGGGCCTCAGGTCACGCATTGGCACGTCGGCGACCGCGTCGCGGCGGCCGGGGTGATGCCGCTGGAAACCTGCGCCGAAGACGGCAGCGGCTACAAGGGCCCGCAGGGCATGATGGGCATCAAGCGGCCGGGCGGCTTTGCCGAGCTCATCGCGGTGCCGGCCTGCGCCGCCGTCACTGTGCCCGAGCATCTCGATTTCCATCGCGCCGCGGTCATCATGCGGCACGTGCCGACCGCCTGGAATCTGCTGATGCACGTCGCCGAGCTGAAGCGCGGCGAGACCGTGTTGATCATGGGCGCCGGCGGCAATCTCGGCTCGATCGGCATTCAGATCGCCAAGAACGTGATCGGCGCGAAAGTGATCGCCGCGGCCGGCTCCGACGAGCGCGTCAAGCTCGGCATCGAACTCGGCGCCGATCACGGCGTGAACTACATGACGCAGAATATCCGCGACGAAGTTTTACGGCTGACCGGCGGCAAGGGCGTCGATGTGGTGTATGACAACATCGCCAATCCAAAAGTGCTGCCGCTCGCTTTCGAAGCCATCGGCATGGACGGGCGGCTCGTCACCGCCGGCGCCCATGCGGGGCCTCACGTCTCCATCAATTTCTCGCACCTCTATCACAAGCGCATCACCATCAAGGGCCGGCCAGGCTTCACGCCGTCGGACCTGCCGGACTGCCTGGCGGCGGCTGCCGAAGGCAAGGTGCTGCCGCAGATCGACAAGATCATGCCGCTGTCGCGCGCCGCCGAGGCGCACCGGCTGATCGAGGAAAACGGCGGCCAGGGCAAGATCGTGCTCGACCCGACGCTTGGCTGATCTCACGCCGTCATTGCGAGGAGCGAAGCGACGAAGCAATCCAACTTAGTGCACCGGCCCCTGGATTGCTTCGCTTCGCTCGCAATGACGGTCAGGAATCGTCGACCGGCTCGGTCGCCCGCACCGCCGGGCGCGCCGCAAAGCTCGCATGCCAGCGCGCGATGCGCGGATGACCTTTGCGCCAATCCTCTTCGGCAAAACGAAAATCCAGATACGACAACGCGCAACCGATTGCGATATGGCCGATGCCGAACGGCGCGGCGCCAAGCGCCTCCGCCTCGCCCTCGAGGCTCCGTAGCACCGCAGCGGTGCGCACCGCGGTGCTCGCCATGTGCACCTCCGACGGATGCGCGCGCTCACGCTCGTTGCGCAGCGTGACCAGCATGTCGAGAAAGCCGTCGCCGAGTGCCTGGCGGCGCAGCGCCTCGAACCGCGCCGCGGGCTCGGTGGGCAAAAGCTTTGGGGCGTCGCCGATCCCGTCGAGATATTCGCAGATCACCGGCGAATCGTAGAGCACGCGCCCGTCATCGAGCACGAGTGTCGGAATTTTCGACAGCGGATTGTCCTGCATCAACGCGGCATGGGGCTTGGTCATCGCCGCCACGGTGCGCACGCACACGATGCGGTCAACCAGGCCGCGCTCGTGCGCGGCGATCATGACCTTGCGCACGAACGGCGAGCGTGGCGACCAGTGCAGCTTCATGGCGTGCCCCTAATCGAGACGCACGCCGGTTTTGGCCACCACCGGTCCCCATTTGGCCTGCTCGGCGCGGATGAAGGCGGCGAAGTCTTGCGGCGTCATGGGATCGGCGACGGCGTTGAGCGTGGCGAACTGCCTGTTCAGCTCGGTGTTCTTGAGCGCGGCGATCGCCGCCCGATATACTTTTTCACGCACGTCCGGCGGCAGACCCGCAGGCGCCACCAACCCATACCAATTATCGGAGTTGACCCGCGGATAGCCGACTTCCCCCGTGGTCGGCAGATCGGGCAAAGCCGCGGTCCGCTTGGCCGAGGTCAGCGCCAGGGCCTTGATGGCACCGGCTTTAACGTGCGGCAGCAGGAACGGCACGTCGGCCACCAGCATCTGCAGCTGATTGCCGAGGAGGTCGGTCATCGCCGGCGCCACGCCGCGATACGGTACGTGGACGATGTCGATCTTGGCCTCTTCCTTGAGCAATTCGGCCGCCATTTGTGTGATGGTGCCGAGCCCGGCCGAACCGAAATTGATCTTTCCCGGATGGGCGCGCGCATAGGCGATGAAGGCCGGCAGCGTGTCGACGCCGAGCGCCGGCGTGACGACGACCGCTTCGGGAACGCGCACCACGTCGGTGATCAGCGTCAAATCCTTTTGCCAATCGAACGGCATCTTGCTGACCATGAACGGCATGGCCGAGAGCGCGGCGGCGCCGGCAAGGCACAGCGTGTAGCCGTCGGGCGGGCTTTTGGCCGCGTAGTCGATCCCGGTCATGCCGCCGGCACCGGCATGGACTTCGACGAACACCTGCTGGCCGAGTTCGGTACCGAGCGCGCTCGCGAAGGCGCGGCCGAACAGATCGGCAGCGCCGCCGGCCGCAAAGGTCACGACCAGCTTTACCGGCCGAGCCGGATAGGATTGCGCGTGTACCGCCGCCGACCACACGAGCGCAAGACCAAGGGCCGCAATCACCACGCGTCGGATCATGGCTTCCTCCCGCGCTTTGCGCTCACCCCGCGCCATCGCAATGCGCGTGGCGGATTTGGCGTGAGTGGCTGGCAGCTTGTCGCCAGCATCGGCACGGCATTATGATGATGCGGGCAAGACCCCGGCAAGGGGCTAAACTCCAGAGCGAACGACATCTTCCGCCCGTACTCGAAGCACCGTGGGGGGTGCGCATGAAGACAATTCTGCTTCCCACCGAACACCAGGCCTCGATGCAGTCGGCCCTGGATACCGCGCTGCTCTTGGCCCGGAAATTCGGCTCCTGCATCGAAGGGTTTGCGTTGCGGCCCGGCGTCGCCGATCTGGTGGCGATGGATCCGGACAGCGGCCTGACCATGGTGGCGGTGAAGGAAAACGACGCCGAACTGGTCAAGCACGCCGAAGAGGTGTTCCGCGCCTTCATGAGCGGCCACAACGTGCCGGCCTGTACGGGCGAGGCCGCAACCGCATTGTCGTGGTCGTGGCACAAGGACGCGCCCAGCGGCCACGATTTCGTCGGCAGCTACGGCCGCCTGTTCGACATGATCGTGCTGGCGCGGCCCGGCCCCGAATGGCAGAGCCCGTCAATGATCACGCTCGAATCGGCGCTGTTCGAAAGCGGCCGGCCGGTGCTGATCGCGCCGCCTTCGTCGCCGCGCTCGCTAGCCAGCAATGTGCTGGTCGCCTGGAACTGCAGCACCGAACAGGCGCGCACCATGGCGGACGCGATGCCGATCCTCCGCCTCGCCGAGCGCATCACCATCGCCACCGTCGAGGGCGCCACCGTCGCCGGCCCGAGCGGCGAGCAGATGGCGCGCAACTTGAAGATTAACGGCATCGCCGCCGAGCCGATCACGCTCAAGCCGAGCGGCAAGCGTAACGCCGGCGAAATTCTTCTCGCCAAGGCCGAGGAGCTCGGCTGCGACCTGATCATCAAGGGCGCCTATACGCAGAGCCGATTGCGCCAGATGATCTTCGGCGGCACCACGCGGCATATTCTGGCCAACGCCAGGCTGCCGGTGCTGATGGCGCATTGATCCGCAAAAGCTTGTCCGGTCTTTACCAGACGCTGTCGCCGTTCGCCTACGCGCTGCTGCGCATCGCCGTCGGGCTGGCGCTGGTGCCGCACGGCCTGCGCAACACGTTCGGCTTTTTTCCCAACAGTGGAGCGTTAGCGCTCAACCTCAATGAGCTCGCGGCTGGTCTGGATCGCGGCGGCTATCGGCCGGGATGGTTTTGGGCCCGGGCGATCTCGGTGACGCAGCTCGTCGGCGGGCCCCTGCTCGCCGTCGGCTTGTTCACGCGCCCGGTCGCTGTCGCGGCCGTGCTGTTCCTCCTGGTCGCCAATGTCGAGCGCTGGCGTGTCGGCCGCTACTTTTGGAACAAGCTCGGGCTCGAATATACGTTGATGTGGACGATCGCGGCGTTCTATGTGCTGGTCCAAGGCGGCGGACTCTATTCGCTCGACCATTTCCTTGGTGTGGACTTTTAGAGTTGCAGGAGAACATCGTGCCGTTCATCGACGTCAATGGCGTGAGTTTGCATTACCAGCTTGCCGGCGCCCACGGCCCATCCGTGGTGCTGCTGCATGAGCTCGGCGGCACGCTTAATTCCTGGGACGCGGTAGCGCCGCGCCTCGCCGAGCGCCGGCGCGTGCTGCGATACGATCAGCGCGGCTCGGGCCTATCGGAAAAAGTACGCCAGGAATTCACGAACGATGTGCTGGTGCAGGACTTTGTTGCGCTCGCCAAAGCGGTCGGCCTCGAGCCGCCCTATCATTTCGTCACCGTCGCCGCCGCCGCCACCCAGGCGCTGCGCTTTCTCGAACTGCACCCGAACGAGATCGGCGCGCTGGTTCTGTGCAATCCGGCGCCCGGCGTCGATCCGAGCCGCGCGGCGGCACTCGACGAGCGCGCCGCGTTTGCCATGCGCGAGGGCATGCGCGCCTCGCTGCCGACGACGCTCGCTATCTCGTATCCCGAGCACCTCGGCGAACGCACCGCCTACGAGGCCTATCGCGGCCGTTATCTCGGCAACGATCCGGTCGGCTTCGGCTATGGCTTTCGCGCGCTGGCGCGCACCAACATGCTGCACATGCTGACGAAGATCCCCTGCCCTACGATGGTCATTGCCGGCCGCCACGATACGGTGCGGCCGCACGCTGGCACCGCAGAGCTTGCCAAGAAAATCCCGGGCGCGCGGTTCGAGCTGATCGAAGCCGGTCACTTCATGCCGACGCAGGGACCGGAGCCACTCCTTAAGCTGCTCGAAGAGTTTTTGCCGAGATAGAACGAAAGCACCCACAATGAAAATCAAAGCCAACGGCATCAGCATCAATTATCAGGTCGACGGTCCGGAGGGCGCGCCGTGGATCGTGTTCTCCAATTCGCTCGCCACCTCGACGGCGATGTGGGACGAGCAGGCCGCGGCGCTCAAATCACGCTTCCGCGTGCTGCGCTACGACCAGCGCGGCCACGGCGGCACCGAGGTTCCGGCCGGCCGCTACGCCTTCGATACGCTGCTTGAGGACGCGCTTGGCCTGCTCGACGCACTCGGCATCGCCAAGACGCATTTCGCCGGCCTGTCCATGGGGGGCGCCACAGCGTTGGGCTTAGCCGAACGCCACCCCGACCGCCTCGACCGCGTCATCGTCTGCGACTCGCCGTGCCAGTCGACGCCGCAGTCGAGCCAGCAATGGGAGGAGCGCATCGCGGTGGCGCAGAAGCACGGCATCGACGCTTTGGTCGAGCCCACGGTCGGCCGCTGGTTTCCGCCCGAGACGCTCGCCAAGAACCCGCCGCACCTCGATAAGGTGCGCGCCATGTTCCGCGCCACCCCAGTTAACGGCTTCATCGGCTGCGCCGCCGCGCTCGCCGCCCACGATTACGCCTCCGCAATCGCCAGCGTGAAGCGCCCGGTGCTGTTCCTGGTCGGAGAAAAAGACGCGCCGGCGCCGGCCATGCGCAAGCTGCACGAAAAGCTGCCCGGGTCCCGCTATGTCGAACTCCCCGGCGCCGGCCATATCTCCAACATGGACCGGCCGGCCGAATTCAACCGCGCGCTGCAGGACTTTTTGGCGGCCTGATTGGCCGCCCGGCGTTGCGCATTGACCGGGATCAAATTGCCGCCGCCGCTATGTTTTTTCGGCGGGGCACGCTTCGCGCCGCGCGGACCCGGAGCCTTTGCAAAGATCGGCCCCAGTTACTATACCTCTGGAAAATAGCCCGAATGGGACATCGTACCCATACCGGGTCCTTGGATCGCAACGGACGCCATCCCGCTTTGACAGGAGAGTGCATATGGCAACGGTGACAATGAAGGCCCCCGCGCCGGGCGGGCTGTCCAACAAGGCGCGCGAGCTGATGGAGGCCATCAACACCGAAGCCGCCGACCACAACATCTGGGTCCGCACCCAGGCCAATGCCCCGGCGCAGCGGCCGTGGTTCAGCGAAACCAGCGGCGAAGGCTCCGGCCAGCTCGCCACCGGCCGGGTCGCCGTCAACCAGATGAAGACGCTGCCCCACCTGTGGAAGTGGGACGAGTACAGCGGCTATCTGAAGAAGATTTCGGAAATCGCCCAGAAGGCCGACGTGTCGCCGATCGAGTTCGCCGACCGGCAGAGCATCCTCTTGTTCAACCCCGGCCTGAAGGGTCGCCTGCAAGTCACCAACACCATCCGCTGCGCCATCTCGGTCTACAATCCGGGCGACGTGGCACCGGTGCACCTGCATTCACCGAATGCGAGCCGCACTATCCTGTCGAATAAAGGCGGCTACACAGTCATCGAGGGCGAACGCGTCACCGCCAATCGCGGCGACCTGATCTTGACCCCGAACGGCACCTGGCACGACCACGGCAACGATGCCGAAGAACCGGTGATCTGGATCGACACGCTGGACTGGCCGCTGATGGAATTCCTGGACGCCGCCTGGGTCGACCACAACATGCCCGGCGCGCAGCGCAACACCAACGTGCAGGCGGTCGTCCACCCGGAGGGCCATTCGCGGCATCTCTACAGCCACGGCGGGCTCAAGCCGACCTTCGTCGATCACCAGCGCGGCGTCGGCCGCGATCCGTCGCCGCTGTTCCACTTCCGCGGCGAGGACGTGAAAGAGATGCTGCATAGCCTGCGCAAGGAAAAAGGCGACCCGCACGAAGGCATCAAGATCGACTTCGTCAATCCTGTAACGGGCGCGCCGGTGTTCAAGACCTTGAACTACTCGGCGCAATTGCTGCGGCCGGGCGAAGAGACCGAATGGAAGCGCGAGACCGCCGGCACGTACTATGTGTGCATCGAAGGCAATGGCGCCACCGAGGTCGGCGGCAAGCGCTTCGAATGGGGCTACAACGACTTCTTCGTGGTGCCCAATTTCCTGTGGCGGCGCCACATCAACACCGGCAAGGACGACGCCATCATCTACTCGGTCTCCGACGCCGCACTGATGCGCGCCATCGGCCAATACTACGCGCAGGGCCGCGACAACAAAGGCAGCGTGACCGAACTGCCGCCGCAGTAAAGCACGTTACAAAGCCATTTCGCGATTGATCGGAGCACGGTTCGCCGTGCTCCGATTTTTTGTGTTAGCGGATGCGCCGGCCACTTTGGGCCGGACCCGCTGGCTCCTCGCAATGACGGTTGTCAGTGCGAATGGCCCGGCGGCTTGCCGATCATGTCGCCGCAGCCGGCGCGGGTCGCCCAATATTCCCAGGCGCGCCAGGTGGTCGGCGAGGTCGGCAGGTAGCTCTCGCCCTTGCCGCGCGAGCCAATCTCTCCTTTGGACAACGGCTTCGGCTTGCCGCCCATGCGCATCGCATTCATCTGCACCCGCGCGTTGCGCGGCAGATAGACCGACAGCCGCACCACGTCGACGATCGACCGCCCCGCCGAGGCGAAACCATGGCCGCGCATCAGCGCCACAGCGCCTTTGCCGAGCGACTTGGCGAGGTCGCGACCCTGCGCCATGTTGCGCACCAACAGATCGGTGTCGCCGAATTTCTTGCGGATGTCCCAGACCGGCACCTTGCCGCCGATGAAGCTGCCGGAATGAATTACCGGCTCGAGCGGCTTGCTGATCAGGCCGAACGGCAGCGTGTCCTCGGCGTGGGCGTGCACCACCGCCACGACGTCGGGCCGCGCCTCGAAGATCGCCGCATGAATGAAACGCTCGAGATAGGGCGGACGCTTGTCGTTGATCGGCTCGCCCTCCTGATCAAACTCGATCAGGTCGTGGCGCTCGACCAGCTCGGGGGCGCGCGAGCGCGACATGAAGAAGCGCTTCGGATCGTCGGGATGGCGTACGCTGATGTGACCGTAGGCGTCGACCACGTCTTCGTTGGAGAGAATGCGGTTGGCGACCACGAGGTCGCGCAGCAGGTCTTCGAGTTGGCTCATGGCGATGTTTCCCGTTGCCGAAATGAGAACGGTTGGTGAAATGCGGATGCGCGCGGATCAGCCGAAGGTCGGCACGAACAGATCGTCGACCTTGACGCCCCGCTCGGTCAAACCGAGGGTCTGCTGATAGAGGATGAGGGCCTCGATGGTGCGGCGGTTGGGCTCGACCCCATAGGGCCACGGATCGCCGTTGAAGACCTCCCAGATGTCGTCGATCTCGCGCATCAAAAACGGCGTCATGTAACGCACCGCGCGGAGATTGAACAACTTCTGCAGCGCGATCTTCTTCGACTTGACGAAGGCATCGAAGAGGCTCGTCGCCACGAACGGATAGCGCTCGTAGACGCTCTTCTTGATCGCGACGAGATGCATGATCGGATAGATGCCCTTGCGCTTGTAGAGGTCCTTGTCGACCTCGACGAAATTCGGGAACAGGCGCACGATGTCCGGATTGGTGCGGATTTCCTCGGGCAGGCTGGTGCCGAGCGTGGCGTCGATCTCGCCGTCGGCCAATAGCTGGCCCAAGGTCTTTTTCGATTGATTGTTCTCGATCGACATTTTTTTCATGAGCGGCAACACGGTCGGGTGGCCGTGCGAACCCGCCTCGTTCATGGCGCTCTGCAGCCAGCGCACCTTGGTGAGATCGACGCCGAACTCGTGCTGCAGGATGCCGTTGATGAAGATGGCGGCCGTCATGGTGTAGAGCGGCACGCCGATGCGCTTCCCCTCGAGGTCCTTGGGCGTCTTGATGCCGGACTTCTTGTTGATGGCGATGAAGCCCATGCGGAAGGCGATCGAGGGGAAGACCGGGATGGCGACGAATGGGCACTCGTTGCGGGTGAAGCGCTGGGTGAATTCGGATAGCGAATATTCGGCGACGTCGAATTCCTGGCCGCCCGACATGCGGTCGAAAATCGGCCGCGGCTGATCGATGGTGATGAAATTGAGATCGATGCCGTCCGGCTTCACCTCGCCGGTATAGAGCGGCTGCATCCGGTCATAGAGACCGCCCGCAAACGACAACTGCAACTTGGCCATGAGCCCGAAATCCTCCCGAAGTGTGAGTACGGCGTAGCGTTAGCACGCCATTTGCCTGCGGGGAAAGCAGCCGGGGCGGCATGGCAGGCGCGCAGCCGCCCGGGCACCTTAAGCCGGAGGAACGCTCTGGGCGTGGCGGAAGATATTATCGGGGTCGAACGCCGACTTGATCTGTTGCAGCCGCGCCAGATTGGCGCCCCAATAGGCGTTCGGCCAATCGGCGAGATCGAGATCGCAGTAATTGACGTAGGCCGCGCCGGACATGTAGGGCCGCATTGCCGCATAGAGATCCCTCATGTCGGCGAGGCGCCGTGGCGTGTCGTTCGGATCGCTCCAGGTGCTGCCGTATTGCACCGAGAACAGGGCGCCGCGATGGACGAAGGCGGTGGCGTCGCCGGCGACCTGCGCAATGGCGCCCCCGTAGGCGTCGCAGATGACGTAAATGCCGGGCTTGGCGCTGACTTGACACATGAGCGTCATCGCGCCGTCATCGGTAAGCGGCGACACCACGTAATCGGATTTGCCCTTCATGGGCGCCGACGTGTAGGTCCAGCCGCTATTGCCGCCGGCGAAGTAGTTGACCGCCGAAAAGAACGGCATCGATCGGATTTGCGGCGAGCGTGACAGTGGCCGCAGCGCACTCTGCAATTGGCTGCGCGATCCGATCGATTGGCCGGAGCAGCGCAGATCGACGCCGCCGTTCGGATGCCGTTGGATCAATAAGGTGGCATCGATCGAGCCAGGCGCCTGCGGCACCCAGGCCTGCCAGTCCTTGAGGATCGCGGCGGCATGCGCCGGATCGAGCCCCGTCCATTCGATTTTAGAGACGAGGACGTTGGTGAGGCGCCGCAGCTGGAATCGAAACGCCGTCGCCACCCCGAAGCTGCCGCCGCCACCGCCGCGATTCGCCCAAAACAGGTCGGCGTTTTGCCGGACGGCGGCGTGAATCTGGCGGCCCTGCGGGTCCACCAGATCGACGCCCAGGAGGTTGTCACACGTGAGGCCGAACGGACGCGCCAAGTAGCCATAGCCGCCGCCGAGCGAATGGCCCGACACGCCGACGGTCGGGCAACTGCCGGCCGCGAAAGCGAGATCATGCGGCGCCAGCGCCTTGTAGATGCTGCCGAGTGAAGCGCCGGCGCCGACGATCATCGTCTTGTTCGCCGCATCGACTTTGATCGCGCTCATCAGCCGCGTGTCGACGACAACGCTCGCGCTCTGCGAAAATCCCTCATACGAGTGGCCGCCGCTGCGCATGGCGAACGGCAAATTGTTGCTGCGGCACCAATCCACCATGGTGCCGAGCGCGTTGGCGGTCTTGCACAGCGCCCGCAGCTGCGGTGCCAGCATGGTGCGGGCGTTGAACGCCGGCTGGTAAGTCGCAAAGCCAGCGTCGCCTGGGCGCAACAGGAGCGCCTCGCTCGACGGCAGCGTGGGCAATGGCGGCAGGGCCGCTGGCTGCGCCTGCACGCGATTTCGCAAAAGCAGCGCCGGCGCAAAAGCGGCGGCCGCGCCGATGCGCCCAAGAACGCTACGCCGCGTCGCCCCCATGCCGATCAGTGCAGTTCCTTGCGCAAAATCTTGCCGATATTGCTCTTCGGCAAATGGTCGCGAAATTCGATCAGGTGCGGACGCTTATAATTCACCAGACGCTCGCGCAGGAAGTCGCGCAGCTGTGCCTCGGTCAGTGCCGGGTCGCGCTTGACCACGAACAACTTGACCGCTTCGCCGGTGCGCTCATCGGGCACGCCGATGACGGCAGCCTCGAGCACGCCCGGGTTCAGCATAGTCACGTCCTCGATCTCGTTGGGAAACACCTTGAAGCCGGAGACGATGATCATGTCCTTCTTGCGGTCGAGCAGCTTCAAATAACCTTCGGCGTCGAGCACGCCGATGTCGCCGGTACGCAGCCAGCCGTCCGCGGTCAGCACCTTTCTGGTCTCGTCGGGCCGCTGCCAGTAACCGAGCATGACTTGCGGCCCGCGCGCCCAGACTTCACCCTCTTCGCCGATCGGCAGGACGTCGCCGCTGTCGTCGCGGATGCTGACTTCGGTCGACGGTACCGGCAGGCCGACGGTGCCGAGCTTCGGCTCCGCGGTCGGATTGATGCACACGACCGGCGAGGCTTCGCTGAGCCCGTAGCCCTCAACCAGCGCCGAGCCGGTGATCTCGCGCCAGCGCCGCGCCACTTCGGTCTGCACCGCGGCGCCGCCGCCGATGGTGACGCGCAGGCTTTTGAAATCGAGCGCCGCGAAGTCGGCGCGGTTGATGAGCGCGTTGAACAGCGTGTTGACACCGGTCATCGCGGTGATGCGGCTGGCGCGCATGATGCGGATCAGCCGATGCAGATCGCGCGGGTCGGGAATGAGCAGGTTCAAGCCGCCGAACCGCGCAAAGGACAGTAGGTTCGCCGTCAGCGAGAAGATATGGTAAAGCGGCAACGGCGTGAGCGCGCATTCGTCGTCGCGCGCCAGACCCGACGAAAGCCAGGCGCAGCATTGCAGCGTGTTGGCGACGAGGTTGCGGTGCGACAGCATCGCCCCCTTGGGCACGCCGGTCGTGCCGCCGGTGTATTGCAGCAGCGCTACCGAATCGGCCGGCGGCGCCGCATCGGCATAACGAGCGCTCGGTTTGCGGCTGCAGGCATCCTGCAGCATGGTGAAGCTTCCGAAACGCCACGCTGGCACGGCGTGCCGCAAATACGAATTGGCGAAATTGAACGCCCAGCGTTTGATGCCCGGCACGAAATCGCCGAGGCGCGCCACCACGACGTGGCGCACCGGCGTTTCGGCGATCACGGTTTCGAGCTTATGGGCAAAGTTTTCCAGAATGACGATGACGGTCGCGCCGCTGTCGGCAAGCTGCTCCTTGAGTTCGCGCGGCGTGTAGAGCGGATTGACGTTGACCACGATCAGCCCGGCGCGCAGCACGCCCAGGAACGTCACCGGGAAGGCCAGCAGGTTCGGCAGCATGAGCCCGACGCGGTCGCCCGGCCGGCAGTGCAGCTCTTCGGTGAGGAACGCCGCGAAGTCGCGGCTGTCGCGCTCCCAGTCGGCATAGCTCATGCGCACGCGCAGGCATTCGAAGGCCGGCCGGTCCGCATGGGTCCGACAGGCTTCGAGCAGGAGGGCATGCAGCGACGGATAGGCGTCGGGGTCGATCCGCGCCGGCACACCCGGCGGATAAGAGGCGAGCCAGGCAGGCGCCGCCCCATCGGACGCGGTCCCGGAACGGTCTGGCGATGCGACGGTACCCGGCTGCGCGTTCATGGCGTTATGATCCTGGCGCGCAAAGCCGGATTTTTCGCGGCAAAGCGCGTATTGGCATAGCCTACCGCGCCCGAGTAAACACCCTGCAAAGCCGGCGAATTCGGTCGCATTCCCTTTCATTTCCGGCGGCGCAATAATGCTGGCAGTTATCAGCCGGCGCGCGCCAAAGCGAGCGGCAGGACCGGGGGACAGCCAGGGAGACCGTTATGTTGCAGCACAAAAGAAGTTTCATCGCCGCACTTGCGGTTTGCGCCGCCTGGTGGGCCGCCGCGCCAAGACCGGCCGTGGCCGAAGACCTCCTGGTGACCCAGTACAAGAACGATCCTTCCGGCGCGCCCTATGCCATTGCGCTGGAAAAGGGCTTCTTCAAAAAGGCCGGGGTCGACGTGACCGACGTCGTTGCCGGCGCCGGCGGCGGCAGTTCGGTGCGCAACGCCATGGCGAGTAGCCTCGGCTATGGCGACGTCACGGCCGCACCGGTGATCGCGGCGGCGGCCCAGGACCAGGACGTCAAGATCGTCAGCATCACCTCGCGCTCGCTTGCCGACCTCGTCCTGATCGTCATGCCGAATTCGCCGATCAAGACTGCAGCCGATCTCAAGGGCAAGAAATTCGGCATCAGCAATCCGAAATCGCTCGGCGAGATGATGGGCGTGCTGGTCATGGAGCAGGCCGGATTGAAGCAGGGCGACGTGCAGATGACGCCGCTCGGCAGCCTGAGCGGCGCGCTCACGGCGCTGGAGAACGGCGTGGTCGATGCCACGGCGATGCCGATCATCCTGTTCCGCCAGCGCGGCGCCGAGACCAAGTACCGCGTCCTGGTCGGCCCGAAGGATTTGCCGCACATTCCCTCGCAGCTCGGCATGGCTACCGAAACGGCAATCAAGAAATCGCCGCAGAAGCTGCGCGCCATTCAACAGGCGCGCATCGAGGGCACCCGATTCATCTATCAGCATACCGACGAGGCCATCGACATTCTCAGCAAGGTCTACGCGCCGCTGCCGCCGAAGGAAGTCGGCATCATGGTCAAGGACCTCGTGGCGGCGCAATTCTGGAGCGAGGGTCGCATCGAAATGCCGCTCCTGCAGAACACCGTGCACGCGATGAAAGGCGTGGGAATGCTGGACAAGGACGTCGACCTGACCAAGATCGTCGACAGCTCCCTGCTGCCTGCCGATCTGCAAAAATGACCGCTGCGGCCGCGGACATCCACGCGTCCCTCGCCGGGGCGACGCGGATTTATCCGGGCGTGGCCGGCACACCGGCGGTCCATGCGCTGGGCCCGGTCGACCTGGCGCTCACGCGCGGCGAGTTCTTCGCCGTGGTCGGCCCATCGGGCTGCGGCAAGTCGACCTTGCTGGAAGTGCTGGCCGGGCTGCAGCGGCCCACGGCCGGCACGGTGACATTCGAGGACCGCAAGATCGCGGGCCAGGTGCCGGAAGGCATCGGCGTCGTCTTTCAGGAAGACGCCAGCTTTCCGTGGCTGACGGTCTGGGACAACACGGCGTTCGGGCTGCGCCGCAGCGGCGTCGCCGCCGCCGAAATCCGCCGCCGCGTCGATGACGCGCTGGCCTTCATGGGCTTGAAGGATTTCGCCCGTGCCTATCCGGCGCAGCTCTCGGGCGGCATGCGCCAGCGGGTCTGCATCTCCCGCACCTTGGTGCTGCAGCCGCGGCTCATCCTGCTCGACGAGCCGTTCGGCGCGCTCGACGCGCAGACCCGGCTGCTCATGGGCGACGAGGTGCTTCGGCTGTGGCGGGCGACCGGCGCCACCGTGCTGCTCATCACCCACGCGCTGGATGAAGCCGCCATGCTGTCCGACCGCATCGGCACCATGTCGGCGCGTCCCGGCCGCTTTCTCGAGATCATCGAGACCGGCTGGCCGCGCGAGCGCGACAGCACCATCGTCAGCGAGCCGGCGTTCGGCGAGATCACCGGGCGGCTGTGGCACAATCTGCGCGGCGAGTCGCTCAAGTCGCTGGGCTATTCGAAATTGGCGGCCGAATGACGCGCGTCGGCTGGATCAGGCTTATCGTCATTGCCGCCGCGGTCGCCGCGCTCGAAGCGGCGTGCCGGCTCGGGCTGATCGACCACCACGTCGTCATTCCACCCTCGGAGATGGCCCAAGCGCTGGTGCGGCTCCTGATCTCCGGACAGGACGACGGCCAGATCGCGCGCACCTTCGGCATCGTCATCGTGGCGATCGCCATTTCCGTCGCCGGCGGCTTCGCGCTCGGCGTCGTCATTCACGCGCTGCCGCGCGTGCGCCGCGCGCTCGACCCGTTCTTCGCCACCTATTACGCGGTGCCGATCTTCATCTTTTATCCGGTGCTGATCGTGCTGTTTGGACTCTCCGTCATGCCGATCGTGCTGATGGGCGTTGCGACCGCGATCGTGGCGATGGTCATCGCTACGTTGAACGGGCTTGATCGCGTGCCGCGCGTGCTGGGCAAGGTCGCGCGGGTGCACCGCATGGGCGCGATGGCGACGGCGCTGCGGCTGAAATTGCCGGCGGCAGCGCCGTATCTGTTCACCGGCGTGAAGCTCGCCGTCAGCTATGCGTTCATCGGCGTCATCGCCAGCGAATTCATCCTGGCGCCGGCCGGACTGGGACGGGTCATCTCCGACGCCTATACGGATTTCAACAACCCGCGCATGTACGCGCTGATGCTGCTCTTGGTCATCGTGGCGACCGCCGTCAACATGATCCTGCACGTTTTCGATCAGCGCTGGGCGCAACGGCGCGGGATCGGCAAGCCATGATCGCCGCCAAGCGCGCCGCCGATACGTTGCTGCTCCTGATCGTCATGGTGCTGGCGTGGCAGGCGCTGCATCAGGCGGTCGGCGCCACCGCGCTGCCGGCACCAATTCCCACTTTCGCCTATCTCGCCAAATTCCTGCCGAGTGCCCGCTTCGGCGAAAGCGCCTGGGCGACGCTGGTCAGCTTTTTCTACGCGCTGCTCTTGTCCTACGCGATCGGGCTCGCGATCGGCGTCTGGATGGGCTTTCATCGCCTGTCCGGTGCGGTCGGCGAGCCGATCTTGATATCGCTCTACACGTTGCCGAAGGTCACGCTTTATCCGGTGGTGCTGCTGATCTTCGGCCTGAGCGTCGCCGGCCGGGTGACATTCGGCGCCATGCATGGCGTGCTGCCGGTGGCGTTGTTGACCATGAACGCGATCCGCAACATCCCGCCGGTCTACCTGAAATCGTCGCAGGCGCTGCATCTGTCCAAGTGGCAGGTCATCGCCACGGTGCTGCTTCCCGCTACGCTGCCGGAAGTCGTGGCGGGCTTGCGCATCGGCTTTACGCTGACCCTGCTCGGCGTGCTGCTCGCCGAAATGTTCGCCGCCAAGCACGGGCTGGGATCTCTGATCATCAACGCCATGCAGCTCCTGCAGGGCGAGGAAATGGTCAGCGTCGCTCTTGTGCTGTTCGCCTTCGCCGCGCTCGCCAACGCGCTGCTGCTCTTTATCGAGCACCGCCTGCATCGGCGGGTCTAGCCTCGCTTCGGACCAGCGCGCAGTCGTGGTCCAGCAGCCGCGCGCCGGCGCCGAAGTTCAAGTGCACGAGGTCGGCGCGGTCTTGCAGAATGACGAAGCCCGGCGCATCGCCATCGAACCGCATGCCGACGACCACCAGCGTGCGCAACTGCATGTCGGCGCCGGCGCCGGGCACGCCGTGGACGAGGAGCTTGAACGGATTTTGGTCGGCGAGCGTCGGTCTCGTCACGCGCATCGCCCAATACGGATAACCACCGACCGGTTCGGCGAGCGGCGCCCAGCTGTCGCCGATACTGCCGCGCAGCTTGTCGAGCGCCGCGTGCACGTCGGGGCGAATGCAGTCGATGTGGATGTGCAGCTGGTTTTGCGTCCGCGCCAGCTTGGAATTGACCGCCAGACCGAGCACATCGATCGGCAACGCACGGCCGAGCGCTTTCTCGACAAAGCCGCGGGCATCCCAGGCATCGGCAAAATAATTCGCGGCGTCCGGCGCCAGCAACTCCGGACTTTCGATGCCGACGATGCGCTGCGTCGGGATCAGCAGGTATTGCGTCGCGCCATGCAGGTCTTTGAGCACCGCATAACCGCGCGCGACGCCATTCTTCAGATCGACTTCGGCGCACGGTTTGGGATCGCCGTGATCCTCCTGGTTCGGCACGCACTTGTCGTGCACGATTTTCCATATCGCGTTCGGATCGTAGGCTCGCGCCGCCGGACTCGACAACAAAAGCCCGGCGGCTGCCGCAGCGGCAACGCACGACGCGATCGCGGGACCTCGCATGTCGCGCCCTGCCCTATCGCGCCGCGCCGAGATAACGTTCGAGCGTCATCGGATTGCCCTTCGCTGCCGGCTCGCGCGCGCCGGCAACTGCCAGCGCCGCTGCCCGGCGAACGAGGCGTCCCAGCGCACCGGCTCGTCCTCGATGTCGATGCACTGATAGTGCGTGTTGAACAGCTCGATGCGGTGGCCGTCGGGGTCGCGCATGTAGACGAACAGGGCGTGGCCGGGTCCGTGCCGGCCCGGACCGAACTCGATGTTCTCGGCAAAGCCCATATTGGAGGCGAGATCGCAGACGTAGAAGAACAGATAGGATTCCGGAATGCTGAACGCAGCATGATGCAGCCGCGGTCCGGCGCCGGGCGCGAACACAATGTCGTGCGGATTGCCCTTCCTCTGCAGGAACACGAACAGCGGCTCGTCGCTGCCGTCCGGCGCGATGTATTCGGACAGGCGGAAGCCGAGCCCCATATAAAACTCGAGCTGCCGCTGCACGTCGGGCACCAGAATCTGAAAATGATCGATGCGCTGCGGCACGGCGCCGTGATGCTGCTCGAAGCTCACCACAAGCCGCGGCTTTGTGGTCATGGTGGCGCAGAACTCGAGCGGCACGCCCAGGTGATCGGCTACGTGCAGCGTGCGCCCCTGGTACGGACGCTCCACCCACCGCACCGGCAGGCTGGCCTTATCGAAATAAAACTTCGCCTTCTCCAAATCCTCCTCGGTGAAGCAACGCATGCCGACGCGCTCGGCCTCGACCGCAGCGGCGCGCTTGAGCACCAAGGAGTGATGGCAAGCCTCGGCAACGCCGCGCAGGTACAGCGTGTCCTTGTCCTCGTCGCTGACGATGAAGCCGATCAGATCGACATAGAACGCCCGGCTCTTGCCGAGGTCCTTCACGTGCAGCACCGCATGGCTGGCGCGGGTGACGTTGAACGGCGGGTTATAGTTCGGGCGCGGGATGGGCACAGAGTTACTCCATCGAGGACATATCACCTGTCACAGTCGTACCAAGCACTCGGGCCGCTGACGGCAAGATTCTTAGTGAGCGCGGACCCGGCACCGATTGCCGTTCACCGTATCACGTAGTATATATATGCCATGATCCGATCGTGGCGCAATTCCGCAACTCGCAAGGTGTGGGAGGGTGCCCGACCCAACCAATACCACGGTCTCGATTTCGATGCCGCCATCGATCTGTTGTTGGCTTTGAATGTCGCCAAAGCACTTACGGATCTCAGCCCGCTGAAGAGCGTAGGGCTTCACAAATTGAAAGGCCAGCGCAAGAGCCAGTGGGCGATGACCGTAAACGACCGTTGGCGTATTTGCTTCGAATTTCGCAAAGGCGATGCGTATGACGTCGAGATCGTTGACTATCATAAGGGGTAAGAACAATGCCTCCTGCCGTTCATCCTGGTCGACTGTTGAAACGCGAATTGAGTTCCCGCGGATTGAGCGCCAATCGCCTCGCGCTCGACATTGGCGTGCCGTCCGGGCGGATCACTGACATTCTCAACGGTCGGCGGTCGATTTCCGCCGACACAGCGGTTCGCCTCGCCCGCTATTTCGGCAATAGCGCCCAATTTTGGCTCGATCTGCAAAGCCAATACGACATAGCGGTGGTCGAACGTGACCGGGGTGCTGAAATTGCGCGCCGCGTGCGGCCGGCCGATGCGGCATGAAGATGGTTGTGCCGTGCGAGGCACCGCCGGAAACTTGACACTCTCCATGCTGCCCCTTCATATCCGCCCTATTCAGTTTCGGCACTAAGGGAGACCGGCATGGCGACGGCGGTCGCGGCGGCAGAACAGCGTCAGGGCATGCAATATCGCGGCCTGCGCGGCTGGCTCGATACGGTGGCAAAATTCGGCGAGCTCGAGCGCGTGTCCGGCGCCAGTTGGGACGTCGAGATGGGCGCCATCACCCAAATGCTCACCGAGAAGAGCCGCGGCCAGGCGCCGGCGATCCTGTTCGACGACGTGCCCGGCTATCCCAAGGGCTTCCGCACGCTCTACGGGCAACTCTCCTCGATCAAGCGCATCGCGCTCACGCTCGGCTTGCCGCTCGACTACGAGCGCAAGGTCGACATCGTGCAGCGCTACCATGCCCGCATGCAGGAGCTCAAAACGCTCAAGCCGCGCTTCGTCAATGACGGTCCGGTGTTCGAGAACGTGGTCGAGGGCGACGCCATCGACGTGCTCAAATTCCCGGTGCCGCGGCATCACGAGCAGGACAAGGCGCGCTTCATCGGCACCGCCTGCTGCGTCGTCACCAAGGACCCGGACGACGGCTGGTTCAATCTCGGCGCCTATCGCAGCCAGGTCTACGATGGCAAGACCGTCGGCTGTCAGATCACCGAGGGCAAGCACGGCCGCATCCATCGCGACAAGTATTTCGCCCGCGGCGAGCCCATGAAGGTGGTGATCCTGTGCGGACAGGACCCGCTCTTGTTCATGCTGTCGTCGAGCCCGCTGCCGGAGGTGAGCGAATACGACATCGCCGGCGGCCTGCGCGGCGAGCCGATCGACGTGGTGCGCGGGCCTTACACCGGCTTCCCGATCCCAGCCGGTTGCGAGATCGCCATCGAGGGCGAGACCGTGGCCGGCCAGACCAGGCCGGAAGGTCCGTTCGGCGAATGGATGGGTTACTACTCGGACGACACGCAGGACCGGCCCTACGTCAACGTCAAGACCGTGCTCTACCGCAACGATCCGATCCTGACCTGCGCGCCGCAGCATAAGCCGGTCGACGAGACCGGCCTGCTCAAGGGCATCGCCGGCGCCGCGCAAATCTGGCGCGCGCTCGATGCCTGCGGCATTCCCGAGGTCCTCGGCGTCTGGAATCACGAAGCCGGTCCGGCGACCCGCTTCACCACCATCCAGATCCGCCAGCGCTATCCCGGCCATGCACGCCAGGCGTTGCATGTCGCCTGCGCCTGCCAGGGCGGCGCTTACGCCGGCAAATGGACCGTCGTGGTCGACGACGACATCGACGCCGGCGATCTCGACCAGGTGCTGTGGGCGATGTGCACGCGGTTCGATCCCAACGCTGACATCGATCTGGTGCAGAAAGCCTGGGCCTCGAAGCGCGATCCGCTTTTTCTGCCCGGCAATTTCAACAACCGCATCCTGATCGATGCCTGCATCCCCTACGACATGAAGCTGAAGAACACCTTCCCGCCGGTGGTCGACGTCAGCGCCAATCTGCGGCAGAAGCTGCGGACGAAATTTCCGAAGCTGTTTCATTAAAATGTAGGGTGGGTTGGCCGCGCAGCGGCATAACCCACCATCTTGCGGTGGGTTACGCGCCTTCGGCGCTAACCCACCCTACGAAGCTACGAAGCCACGTCACCGCTGCGCAAACAGCTGCCGTCCGATCGTGTTGAAGCGCGCCTTCTGCTCGTTGCTCAGCGAGGCGTAGAAATCGTTGAGCTTCGGGCGGATGGTCTCGACCGCCTGCAGAATGGCCTGCAGCCGCTTGCCCTCGGCGGCCAAGCGGTCCGGCGGCGTCGCCGGCAGTTCGCTCGGGCAGGCTGCCTTGATGGTGTCGGCCGCCTCCCCTGCCGCCGCATCGAGCGCGTCGAGCTTGGCGCGCTGCTCGCCGTTCGGCCGCACCACCTGGCCGATTTGATCGGCCGGCCAGGCCACTGCGGTCTCGCCGCATTGGCTCTGCAGGTTTTGCGCCGACTGTTGGCCTTGCGGTCGCCCGCCAGCCGGCTCACCCAGCGCGTTGAAGCGCGCCTTCTGCTCGTCGTTCAGCGAGTCGTAAAACTTCGCCAGCGGCGGCTGCACGATGTTGATCGCCTGCACCAGGCCGTCGAGCCGCTGCTGCATGTCGGCGAGCCGCGCCGGCGCGGTAAACGCCACCTGCGTCGGACAATGCGACTTGATCAGTTCGCTCGCCTTGACAACAGCGTTACCGAGATCGTCGAGCAGCGTCCGCTGCTGCTGGTCGGGCTGTACCACGGCCTGAATCTGATCGATCGGCCAGCCGGTGACCTCAGCCGCTTCATCGGTGCAGCTTTGCGCCACGCTACGCTTCAGCGTCGCCAAGCGCGCCGCGCCGCCGCGACCACGACCATAGGAACCATACCGGCCCGCGGGCGCACCATAGTCCCCACGCACATACGAGCCATAATCGTCCGGCGGGAAGATCGCCTCGTACACGTCGCCGTAGCCGTAAGCCCAGAACGGATCGTAGTCCTGGTACTCATACGGCCACAGCGCGCCATAGAACACGGTACCGTAGGCGTACGGCCAGAACAGCGGTCCGATCCAGCCCAGATGACGATGATGGTGGCGGCGCCACGGATCGTTCAGGAACGGCCGCAGCGCTGCGCTGTGGGCGAAATTGCGGTGCGCGGCGAAATTCCTGGCGCTCCCCGCCCCACTCAGCCGATTGATGGAGGCATGCAGTCCCGCCGTTCGGCCGTTTCTCGCTGTGTGGTTCGTTGCCGGCGTCCCGCCAGCGGTGGCGTTTGGGGTCACCCCATGCCGAGCGATTCCATGCGCGCCACGCGTGGTAAGCGGGTTAGCGTGCATCGCGGTGCGAGCATGCGCGCCGCTCGGGCCGCGCAGCGTCCGGCCGATGTGGCCGACGTGCGTCCTTGGACTGACGCGCGCGATGCCAGGGCCGTGCCGGCCTGGACCGATATGCGGCGCGAAGCCGCGGCCGCCGAAATGTGGAGCGGCAAAATGCTGCATGCGGCCGACATGCCCAGGAGCGCCGATGTGTGGCGCCGCCATGCGCCGTGCTCCACCGCCGCCGCCACCGAAATGCGGTGCACCGCCACCGCCGATATGCGGTGCTCCACCGCCGCCACCACCGAAACGCGGCACGCCACCACCGCCGAGATGCGGTGCTCCACCGCCGCCGCCGAAACGCGGGCCACCGCCGATGTGCGGTGCTCCGCCGCCGCCGCCACCGAAATGCGGTGCACCGCCACCGCCGATGTGCGGTCCACCACCGCCACCGCCGCCGAAATGCGGTGCTCCGCCACCACCACCGCCGCCACCGACGTGCGGTGCTCCACCACCGCCACCGCCACCGCCACCGCCACCGCCACCGCCGCCACCGCCACCGCCGTGCCGGCCTTGGGCCAGCGCAGGATCGCAGGCCAAGAGAGCGACAAGAGCGGTTGCACCCAGTAGTCCGATCGTGAGCTTCAACGCACGCATGACACGAGATCCGTCGTGATGATCGATTCGATGATTCAAATAGGAGCCCGCTAAGTCGCCGCCATAACCAACGTCATGCGGCGATGTCTGTTCCCGAACATTTGAAAACGTCCGCAAATCCGTGATGCTGCAACGCACTTTTCATCCTCCCGCGCAAGCCGGAGGGAGGAAAGAGCAGGCGCTCTCGTTATCGCGATGCGGTGCATCCGAGGTTTTGGGCACGGCACGGGGTAAGACGCCGGGCGGGATCGCGTCACGCCGAAGTTTGTAAGACCGGGCGGTAGGACCGGCTTCGGCTCGATCAAGCTTGGCGCACGACCGGATCGCGGAATGCGCGATCCGGCAAGCGAATGGCGAATGGCGAATAGCGAATGGAAGTTTTTGGTCTCGTACTCTTTGCTTCTATTCGCTACTCGCCATTCGCCACTCGCCAACAAGACAAGGCAGGCGGAACGCCGGCAGACGCCACCCCACCAATCCGCACCGTTCGCGGTGCGGCGCGCGCCCTGCGGGGCGCGCTGCGCCTACCGGCGTTCCACCGCGGCTCTCGTGGCAGCGAACCAACGCCGCCACTCAGCTCCAGTCCGCGCTTCCTGGGACGTGACTTCGGCGGCCGTTACTCCGCCGTCACCTGTCCCAGTCCAGCGATCCAATCGCAGGCCGGTCGTAATGCCGGCCGGGCGTTTTCCCGAAGCCGCCCGGGAGCGGAGGTGACGAGCCCCTG
>Ga0070741_10002184_pt1 | contig 54202 bp, 43 predicted proteins | sample Coa_R1_4_FD_66440 | JGI IMG/M metagenome (GOLD analysis project Ga0070741, IMG submission 66440) | Surface soil microbial communities from Centralia Pennsylvania, which are recovering from an underground coalmine fire - Coalmine... | ecosystem: Environmental > Terrestrial > Soil > Unclassified ... | reverse complement strand
CAGACAGCCAGAACGCCTCGCGCCCCGGGCGACATCAAATCGGAAGAGTGGGCGAGATCATCTCGGAATCCTGGGCGAGATCAAATCGGTACACCCGGGCGAGATCATCGGAATCCGCACGCCGACTTTCATTTCCTCCAGGCCCGGCGTCTCAAAAGTAAACCACCGCCCGGCCGAGCCATCGAGCAAACCGCTACCCAAATAATGCTGTTCAAGCAAAGTGTCCTGGTTCAGCGTAAAAATCTTGTCGAAGCGGCAGAGGAAATCGCGGACTAAGCTTGGTTGCGGACCTAACTGAGCTGGATTGCGCCCCGGCTCGAAATCGACGTTCGCATAGGAGCTGTTCATGGTGCTGAACATCCCAAGAAGCATGCTCTCGAATGTCTTCAGCTCAGTTTCGTGCCTGGCGTCTTTATAGGTTGCGTATAGTCCGCGTAGTGACTCCAATGTGCCCTCAAAGCCGGCACCGGACGCTTTGGCCTTCCAAAGCTCCGTTGCAATGACAGGCGTGACTCCCGAACATCCGAGAAGATATTCGAAAGCTTCATTGGCGAGCCATCCGCCCCAGTTGCGGCTAAAGCCGGCGCCAGTAAGAAGAATGTAGGACAAAACCGCCTCCTTCGAACCGATCCATTTCGTAGCTAGCGTTCACCTCAATGGCTGACTTTGTCGATGAAGAACATTGTGCCCTTTGCTCGCGCATCTGGCCCAGCGAGCGGAAAGCATTTCGCGTCAATCTCGACAGGCTGCCCCTCAATGAGCGCGTTTGCAACTCCTGCTTGATGGCGTTCTGGCGTAACTTAGGATTGCCCGTTCGGGACGATTCGATCGAGCACTAGGCCAGCGCGGAGCGGCACCCCCGGGGCCAAAAATCGAATCGCCCGCGTGCGGCTCAGTTGTGCCCCCGCAAAATTTGCGAATTCCATACGAGGGCCCCACCGTAAACAATTACAGCACTCTAAACACGGCTTTGGACGAAGCCTACTCCGAACATTTGGATGCAGCTAGATATTGTGCTTCAAGTGAATTCCACCGTAGGCTTTACGCGATTGATTCCCGGGAGCTAAATCTTGGTCGAAATAATCTCGCGGCCCCGTGGGCGCCGACGACCGCCTGCTTTTACTTTCAATGAGGTTACCAAGGCCGCCGCCAAACACGCGGAGCTCGCTGCCAAAATCACGATCAAAACTTATAAGAGAAAGCGTGCATATGACGAGGACGATTTAACGGGTGTCTTGCTAGGGAGCATGCTCACAGAGTTTCACGGCATACAGCTTGGAGGGATAACTTTGGATGCGTCAATCCTACGCCATCGACGTGGCATTGCGGCCGAAGAAAGCAGATATGGGGCGGACCTACTGATACACGTGACGATGGACACCCCTACACAAAGCTTTTCTAAAGGCGTTCTCGTTCAAGCCAAGAAATCTGAACCGGACGACTATTGGTCAACGAGACAGCGAAACGCGCTTATCGATCAATGCAACAAGATGCTCCGGGTCACACCCGCGGCTTTCGTATTCCACTATTCGGAAAGGGGCATCCGTTGCGGCGCGGCCTCCCGAATCGCGGGCGCCACAAATGCCTACAGTATCGCATACCTCTGCGGATGGTCATTTTACAGGTTTTTCCTCGAGCTATTTCGATGTCCTATCGGTGATCCACGCATTTCGAGTGCGAATGTGGCGGGCCTTCCCGAACCGGACGATATACCTTTTGCCATGGAACTTGCTTTCAGGGGCCAACTGGCGATCGACGCAGGCTCATCCGTCGCCTAGGGCGTCAAGGCATCCCGCGATGGCAACCATCTTTGATCTCAAAAAGGACCTGCCAAACTGGCCGTTGGCCATCCTCGATGACTGGCTTCTCTATTTTGCCAATGAGCCCGATTTGGGATGGCCACCGCCTGAGCCGCTAGGCACCCATAGATGGTCAGGCATCCTCGGCGGGAGACCATTGTCATGGTGGCATCATGTTACATGGAAGAAGGAGAGCATCGATTGCAGTTTGAATAATCTCTGCGAGAAATCGTCCACTCTTACATCAGCTACCCTCAGTGAGGTTCTTACGGGCAAAGCCGACAAAGTAGAAAAACGTCGTTACCGAATGCCCATGCAATACATTTTAGAACATGGTGTGTTTCTAAACGCACTTGTAGCAATGAACACGCCGAGCGGATTGTTGGTGCTGGATGGCTACCATCGACTAGCAGCCCTTCATGGACTACTGCAAATGTCCGATGCGTTCTTCGAGAAACCAAATAGGATAAAACCAACTACCAGGCAAGACGCATGGATCGGAACGCACAGGAATGGAGAGCTCCCACTTACGTAGATTGGAGATTGCTATGGCCCTTTTCAGACTGCCGCTTTCAGGCGACGTTAATCAGTGGATCAGTCCAATTACTTCGTGGTGGAGCGGCAACCAGATTTCCGTAAATCTGGGCGAATCAAGGTCACCTGAGGCTGAGGCCGAAATTCCCAGAACGCTCGGTACTTATGGACGACAGCTTGGGAAGATTACCGACGCCATGATCGTGCTGTTGAGGCATTTGCCCCCGAGGGCAAACCTGACACAGGAGGAGAAAGATGCGGTCGCGGCTTTCGAGAAATTGGCCAACGACATCGCCGAAATCAAAAACGCCCACAACCGTCCAGCGATGCGCCTTGAAAGGACGGCCATCCCATAAGCAGGCGGGTCAGACAGCGACTCACCGCGCGGAAGGCTAGCCGCAGCTATTTAAGTCAGCTGGAAAAAGGCGCTTTTTATGCCAGCCTGAAAATTCTGGAGAAGCTTGCTAAGCCGCTTGGTGTTGAACCTTATGAGCTTATCTTGCCGTCTGCTAAGAGGAGGCGATAGTACCGGCCCAGGGCGCCGAAATTCGCTGACGCGGATGCGCCCCATAGTGCCCCTGCTCAGGTTCATTTGTGAAGCACCACGATCGGGCAAAGAGAGCGTTGATCGAGTGCAAGGCGCGGCTATTCGCGCAGTCAGGAAAATTGAAACTCTGAACAAGAATATAATCGACCTGCACAACTCCCTAATGACTGGAAAGAAGGCTAAGAGGACAAAACGCGCCGAGCGCACCCCCGCGGAAAAAGGGTAAGAAGGCGAAGGCCTCTAATGTCGCATAAATCCCGTAGCGTCGTATGGCTCATTGGCTTCCAGCTGTCTGGTGCTCATCGGCCCAGATGTGTTCTTCGTCGCCCATTTGTGACCTCTGTACTACATCTGCGTGCCCGGGGACTAACCGGTAAGTGTTTCCTCTTTTGATGCAGCCTCAAGACTCGCCCAGTCCTCAAAGAAGCGGTCAAGCCACCCCATCGCGTATTCGGGCAGTGGCCTATATTCCGGCATAAAGCGGCGCAGTGGATTATCATTCCGTTGTTGTCCCTTTTTTTCCAGGCGTCCTAAGCCAATCCTGATGTGTGTCCCGAAGTGACTTGGCAACTACCACACTCGGTACGACCCATGTTTTTGGCTGGTCATGGAGCGACTTTCCGAAATCGACGAAACAATAAAATAGGTTTGGAGATATAAGGTCTTCGTGTTTTTGACCCATATGCCATCCTCCGTCCGATCCCATATCTCGACGAACCTTCACCTGTACCGCACACAGGCGAGCGCCAAGCTTGTCTGTCACGACGATATCCGCGTTCGGCACGCCTGTTGGAGCTAGTGCCGCGATCATGTTTCTCCGCAGTAATTGGCACATTACAAAATGCTCGCCGGCAGCGCCAAGGATTGTAGTATTCGGTGCGTCCTTCTCCTTGATCGGCATTCTTCCTCCAATGGCTCCCGGAGCGGGAAGTGACACAGATCGGTATCTTTGATTGATTTGGGCGCGAACACGTTGATCGTTATAAGTGAGATCGCTGCCGTAGAGCAGCTACTTTCTTAGCACGAAGTGCAAGACGCCGAGTTGGAGTGGGATGTGAAAGAACAAATCGATGATCTACTTCACAGAATGAACGTCACCAAGGGGGCGCGGTTCAACGCCGCCCGCCGACTCGAAGGGCGCGACCGAAAGATGGCCCTTGTGGTCGCCCTCGCCTCAGCTCTGGTCATCGCGTTGACCTTCGTTCCGTTCGCTTACCAGCTTCCCAAGGTTGTGATGGCCGATCTGAGCGTGGTTACAATGCTCGCGTCTGTATTGATCCTCGCGATTTCATTGATTCAATATAGCAACGACGACGCGGTGAACGCTGAACAACACCACCGATGCGGTCTTGAGATAAATCAGCTGCGGGGAGAACTCTCAGCCAACAGCGAATCGGTTAGCGCAAGCGACCTGCACGCGTTCGCCGAGCGGTATGCGAGGATTCTCGACAAATATAGTGTCAATCACGACGGTGTCGACTTCGATCAATATAGATTAGAACATCCGGAAAAATACCCGCTGCCTTGGGTGGAGCGCCTGGCAATCAGGCTTCGGGCGTTCATCGTGTCGCAGTGGCCGAACGGCCTAATGATGCTCATCATAGGCTTCTTCTTGGTTCTGTTGTTCCACCACGTTTTGCCAGTCCGGCTTGCCATTGAAACAACACCCGTGCCAAGCGCCGCTGCTCCAAATAAGTAATGAAATGTTGAGTTGAGGGGAACTGGGCGGCTCCAATGGATGAAGTGAAAAGCGGCTTACTTCCTACCGGTGCGATTAACCGTCTTTGCCAAACTCCATTCTCGCGATCCGGTTGGCCGTTTCCGCAATCCACTTAAGAAGAGACAGGAGTTCCTCAAGCGACAGCGAGGCGACGCTGCACTCTATACCGTCGTTGGTTAACCAAAGCGCAGAAGTGGCTTCGATCGGGATTTGGCCGCTCTCAATCATCTTGTCCATATGCTTCGATCGAACATATAGCCGATAGAGACGTTCTTCTTTACTGCCATCGTTATTATCAAACACATCGAATCCCGATGCAGTCGCGAGCAGTTCCAGTGCTTGATAGCTTTGCGATATGCACACCTCAAAGTGCAGTAGTGATCTAAAATAAGGCGATGAAACATTCGGGGGCGTCTGCAAGTAACCGATCAATTCAGAACGGGCCAGCGAATAGGAGGACAATGCTCCCTGCGCGCGTCGGAGGAAATTAAAGGCATAGGCTCTCGGTTTCGGAGCTAGTTGGGTGATGAAGACGCTATTCAGAATAAATGTGCCGAGCCAATTTTCATTGTAAACGTATTCTGGTGCTCCGCACTCGGTCAGAAGTGACAGTTTGTGAGCGACGAAATTATCGAGCATATAATCTGATGGGCGCCCGCCAGTCATAGACGCCATAACCATTCTGCTTTGCTCGTCGCTCATCGCGCTATTTTGTCCTCTTCATCCACACATCGAATCACAATCTTGAACGCATCATCCGACAACGGTCGCTGCAACGCCTTCGCCTCATCCCACGGTGCGTGCATCCACACGTCCCGCTCTTCATCGGTCGCTAAAATGACCGGCACGGCCTTCGGATGGGATCGACTCAACCACAGCATTCGGCGAAGTTGTAAGGAAACCGTAGTCTTGATGCGGGTCCCGGAATCGGCTTCGACTTCGTGCCCCGATCTCCGTTGAACGTCGTCTATATTCCGGCGAACGCGGTTAACCTTTGAACAACTATCGAACTAGAGAGCAGTTCTTTTGCCTGAACTTGTCTTCAGCGATCAGCTTGGTGCGAGATGGATCAATGATCCATTTAGCGGGGGGCAAAAGTCCTTCTTTTTGATCCCACTTCACCACATCCTCAAATGCATCGTGCCTGGCGGCCTCAAAAAGCCGCCCCGCAACGAAGTCTGCTGATATCGAAGGAGACCCTCTAAGAGCGTCCGTGAGCCCCATGGGTATCTCATTGAAGGCTTCCTCCTTTGTAATCGGATTGCTCGAATACTTGTCGACGAACGCCCGCGAGCTTTGCAAACCCAAGTCAAACAGTCTGGCGTGCTCGCTCGACTGCCCTGACATCTCGGCGTATGTTGCGCATTGGAACGCGGCCCACACAAGTCGAGCTAGCGGAGCCCTAGCCGGTTCGGCATGTGCAGATGCTACCGTTAGGAATGAACATAGCGAGCTTGCAAGCATCCGCTTCTGTACCAATGTGAGTGCTCCTTCGTTAGCGCACGCCCGGCCACCACGTAAGCCACGCGGGCCGGGCGGACCACAAGCGCTATCTATCTTGTAAAAACGATGGGGCCGAAAACGGGATAGTCCCTCAGTGGCTCTGCTTTAGCCTCTTGCAATCCTTCTCGAAGCAAGGGCAGGCCGTATTTGTCTAGCGACGTATCGTGCTGCTGAAATGTACGGCTTCGTTCATTCGCTGGGGTCAATGCAAGTTGTGCATCTACCGTTGCTAGGCGGTACGCGCCTCGGAACAGGCAACCGATGGCTTGCACCAATAAAGCCCGCTCCCACTGATCAGGCTCACGTTTGTCGGCCTCTATTGCCGACAAAGCACCTACGATAGCCGCGACGGCTTCATCCTTCTCTTGCTGCCGTTCCGCGCGATGTTCTTCGCTGCTCATTTGTCTGCCGCCCCGATTGTGTTCGGCGCCATACTACACGATCAGGTAGAATGCGGCCATGCCCGAAGATTGCATCATCCGCAGCAAGTGGCCGAAGCGGGATCGCTGGGCAATCCGCGAGATGCTGACCGAGCTGCCCTGCGGAGGAACCAATCTGCGATGATCGCTTGCGGGCCTTCGCGGTGCGGATATTAAGCGGGCGTTGCAACACCTACCGTGGTCCGCGCAAAACTTGAAAAATTCCCTTTGCCAATGCAGGGGCGTGCTAGGCGGAATCATCCTTTCTTCAAGAGCGCTAACTCGCCTAGAAACAAATACGTATTTAGGACCAAGGCCTTCGCCTCATCGAGGCCAACGTCAGCGTGCACCCCAGCTGAAACTTTGCTGTATAGCTCATTCAGATTTTTGTTAAGCCGATCGCGCCTGCTCTTAGATGTCATGTTCGCAGCCATGTAGGCGCGGAGCCTATTGCGAGGTTTGTCCTTGCCGCAGTCCAACGGTTGCCCATCTACTTGTACCGGCACGTCCGTGGTAGGGAACATCGCGTCTGCAAATCCATCAATAATGCGCCTGCAACTAGTTAGTGCATGGCTAATCGCTTCCCCGTCACCATGCCTCAATCGCTCAAAGACTGACGGAAACCGCTCGAAAGCTTGCCCTGCGTGCGCGGTGAGCTTTTGATCTACCTCGCGCTGATACTCTTCGAAGATCGACCGGCTGGTCTCGGAAAATTGTGCTTCGGCGCGGGTTCGTGAGGCAAAGATCAGGATTTGCGCCCTGACGGCCGAGATGATTTTCTTCATAGGCGCGATCGCTTGCGCCCACTGTTTCACCTGTTCCGCCTTCTCTCTTTGCTGGACAATCGCGTAGTCACCCGACGGCTGAAGCTGTTGGTGAACTTGCAGCGTGTGGGTCATGGTCTCAATCGTATGCGCTAGATCGGAGGCCGATTGAAAATAGCCCTTATCAGACGCTCCATCCCAACGTTGTGTTAGGAGAGCGTAATTTCTTCCGACGGGTGTAGAGCTATCGTACCCGTGAAGTTCGTAACTGAGCCATAAAACCGCCTCCGCATTGCCCGTGGCTTCAGCGAGCCGGTAGGCCTTTGCGAGAATCAAATCAATGGAGGCTGTTGGACTTTCCAAGTCGAGCAGCAACGCGTCGGCCAGTCGAATAGTCTCAGCCTTATCCATTGCTACGCCTCGACTCCCCCGCGGCCGTACCTAAGCCGTACCTGCGACCGGGATTTGATCCATTGAATAGGGCCTAAGTAGTTGTTTTGATTGGTGCCGCAAGAGGGGCTCGAACCCCCGACCCCGTCATTACGAATGAAGTGGCGCCTGAGGGACAGGGATCCAAACTACTTCGCCATAAGCGCTTTGTTTGCCAGCAAAATGCCGTACTAGACCGATTCCTGGGGTCCTAAGATTCGGAGAAAATTCGGTTCTCCGGGGCTATCGAACGCCCAGTTGGATCGCTGGCCGAGCTTCTCTGGCGAGCAAAATGCAGAAAAACGGCCGGATTTTCGACGGGTTTTCACATCGAAGTACGAAGCGGTTTTGGTTGGCTGGCGGAGAGAGTGGGATTCGAACCCACGGTACGGTTTCCCGCACACACGCTTTCCAAGCGTGCGCCTTAAGCCACTCGGCCATCTCTCCTTGCGGCCCTCTCTTGAAGGGGTGTGACAGTTTTTGCAAGGGGCGCCGCACACGCGCTGCAAAAATTATCCAAGCCATTGAGAAATATTGACTATTTTGACAGGCGCCGGACGCAAGACGCGCACCGCCTGCGCCTTGCGGTGAACCAGAATCGGCGGCTTGCCGACGACTGACTTGGAAGGCGCCGAACAGACCGGAGGGACTTCAATGACGATGAGGCAGGCTTTTGGGCTTGCGCTTCTGGTGGCCGAGAGCCTTGCGCTCGGTGCCACCCCGGTTCAGGCGCAGAACTGCACCCGTCAGGGGGTGGATGTCACCTGTGAGGATGGACGGCGTGGCATTTTCGAGGGCAATGCCATCCTGTGGCCGGACGGGACGCATTCGCGCCCCGGGCCGCATCCGAGCGTCATCATTGGCAACAAATCATCGGTTGTTGTCGGCAAGGGCGTGTTCGTCGGCCAGGGCAAAGGCATGGTGCCGCTGGACGATCCGAACGCGCCGAACAAGACGCGCTGCGCGATTCTTGACGGCGTGTCGTATTGCTACTGAGCCTGCACCAATCAGTGCCGCGCGATGCCATGCACGGCGCCGCGCCGCTGCCACAGCGCGGATCCCGCCTCGGTCGCGCCTTCGCTCTGGCTGTCCTGCAGCGCGCGAATGAAGTCGGCGAACCAGTCCTGGATCGAGTGTTTTTTCAGCCGGTCCATCATCGCTTCATAGCGCATGCGCCGTTCGGTCAACGGCATCGACAGCGCCATGGCCAGGACCCGCGCCATGCCGTCGATGTCATGTGGATTAACCAGGAGCGCAGTGTCGAGTTCGTTGGCGGCGCCGGCGAATTTCGAGAGCACCAGCACGCCGGGATCAGCCGGATTTTGCGCGGCCACGTATTCCTTGGCAACGAGATTCATGCCGTCATGCAGCGGCGTCACCACGCCGACCTGCGCAGTGCGGTAGAGGCCGGCGAGCACGGCCTGGCCATAGCCCTTGTTGAGATAACGGATCGGCGTCCAGTCCACCTCGCCATGCCGCCCGTTGACGTCGCTGACCAGCCGCGCCACGTCATTCTGCAGATTGCCATAGGCCTCGATGCTGCCGCGCGACGGTGTCGCGATCTGCAGCAGCGACACGCTGCGCACCAGCGACGGGTTCATCGTCCACATCCGGTCGAAGGCAGTGATGCGGTTGACAAGGCCCTTGGAATAATCGAGGCGGTCGACGCCGATGGCGAGCCGCTCGCCGTTCAGGCTGCGCCGCAGTCGTGACACGTCCGGATGCGAGATCGCCTTCGCGGCGGCGACTGCAAATTTCTCTGCATCGATGCCGATCGGAAAGACCTGAAGCCGCGTGCGGCCGTACTGGGAGATGACGACGCCATCATGCTGCACCACCAGCTCCAGCGCTTCGCGCACATAGGCTGCGAAGTTCTCGCAGTCTTGCGTCGTCTGGAAGCCGATAAGGTCGTAGGCAAGCATCGCCTCGACGAGTTCACGATGATGCGGCACGCCCTCGATCACGCAACTGGTCGGCCATGGCGTGTGCAGGAAGAAGCCGATGGGCCCGGTGACGCCGAGCTCGCGCAATTCCGCGCCGAGCGCCAGGAAATGATAATCCTGCACCCAGAACGCGGTGCCGGTCTTTCGGAAGCGCAGCAGCGCGCGCGCCATGAAGGCATTGACTTCACGATAGGAGAGATAATCACCTTGCGACGTGCGGATCAGGTCGCTGCGCGAATGCAGCGCCGGCCACAGCGCGGAATTGGCGAAGCCTTCATAATAACCGCCATAATGCGCGGCCGGCAGATCCAGCGTCGCCAGCGCACCGGAACCGAGTGCCTCGACCTCGGCAAACGGTTCCTTGTGGAAACCATCGCGCACACGTCCCGATGAGCCGACCCAAATCGCGCCGGAATTTTCAACAACCGGCAACAATGCTGCCGCAAGGCCGCCCGTCATGGGCTCGTTAGCCTTGCCGCGCGCTACACGATTTGAAACCACGACGAGATTCACGAGGAGTCCCCTCCTGTTAGCGACCATTTAACTGCCGTTCATCAATATGGTTCCTTTGAGCCTTTCAATGAATTGAAACCGAAATCGGGCCGGCGCGCGGAGGAAGGCGGGCCGAATGTGGAAAATGCAACTTCAATGCAAGAATGCCGCAAACCAGCGCGGAATGCTGCAGCTGATCCGCACGCGTCTACGCAATATATTTTTTATTTTTTTCTGCGCAATGCGAGTGGAACAGTCCTTCAGCGCGGCGATGTACCCCTCGCATCTTCAAGCAGTTGCGCCAGGAACTCACGCACATCGCACGGTGCGTCGAAATGGCCATTGACGCCGCTCGCGCGCCGCCCCACCGAAAATGCAAGCCCCTGCATCTCCGGCATGATCGCGAACACGCTCTCATCGGTGACGTCATCGCCGATGAAGAGCGGGCGGCGGCCCACAAATGGTGCTTGCTGCATCAGGGCCCGCACGCCATTGGCCTTGGTGAAGCCGGCCGGCTTGATCTCGAATACGCATTTGCCGGGCAGAACCTCCACGCGCTCGTCCGGCATGTCGGCGCGGATCAGTGCGATCGAGGCCTCGATCGCATCCTTGGCATGCGGCGCAAGTCGATAGTGCAGCGCCAGCGAGTAGCCCTTGTCCTCGAGCAGGATGCCCGGGCTGATCCGCGCGATCGCCGCGAGGCGCCGCTTCAGCTCCTTGTCCAGCTGTGGCGCGAGCGGTGCGGCCGCCTCGTCGCTCGCATCGAGCCGCATCTCCGCGCCGTGGCCGCCGACTGCGGGAAACCGCTCGGGCGCAAAGATCAGGTCGATGTCGTTGAGCGAGCGTCCGCTGACAAGCGCCAACGCGCCCGACGTCGCCGACATCAGGCCATTCAGCGTCACCGCGAGCCCCGGCGGCACCCAGACCTCGCGCGGTGTCGGCATCAGGTCAAGCAGGGTGCCGTCGATGTCCAGCAGGATCGCGATGTCGCTCAACTGCGGCACCAGGGAGCGCGGCACCGGCACCTGATCCGGCATCCTATCATTGTCGGTTTCGGGATTGTCGCGCACACCCACCTCGGCCAGCTTCTCGTTCATCTCAGTCTACTCCAAAACGGCCAGCGGCCGCGCCACCGTTTCCAGGGATTTTCGCTCCGCGGCGATGCTGTACCGGGAAGCGATGATCGCAGCCGCGATCATCAGCGCGGCACCAAACAGGTAACCGAGGAAGACGCTCTGGCGCGAACCGGTGTCGATCAGCACGCCGAACAGCGCCGGCCCCGCCACGCCGCCGATCGCGGTGCCAATGGCATAGAACAGCGCAATTGCCAGCGCGCGCACTTCCAAGGGAAAGGTTTCGCTGACAGTGAGATAGGCGGCGCTTGCCGCCGGCGAGGCAAAGAAGAAGATCACCATCCAGGCGATGGTCTGGCCCTGGGCGCTCAGGGCACCAATCGAGAACAGATAGCCTGAGAGTGCGAGCAGAATGCCCGAGACTCCATAGGTCGCTGTGATCATGGCGCGCCGCCCAAGCGTGTCGAACAGACGTCCGAGCAGCAACGGACCCAGGAAATTACCGGCGGCGAACGGCAGGATGTACCAGCCGACATGGTCGGCCGGGATGTGGTAGAAATCTGTCAGCACCAGCGCGAAGGTGAAAAAGATCGCATTGTAGAAGAATGCCTGCGCCACCATCAGCGACAGTCCCACCAGCGCGCGCTTGCGGTAGGTTGCGAACAGGGTACGCGCGACCTCGCCGAGCGGGGTGTGATCGCGCATTCGCAGGCGCATTGTCGCAAATTCCGGGCTGGTCGGATTTTGCGTGTGCCCCAGCACGTCGCGCTCGATGGCGGCAACGATGTCGCGCGCTCGGTCGGGATGACCGTGGATCATCAGCCAGCGCGGGCTTTCCGGGATCCACATCCGCATCACCAGCACAATCAGCCCGAGTGTTGCCCCGATCAGGAACGCAAGCCGCCAGCCGATTTCCGGATTGATGATCGCGGGATCGAGCAGCACGATCGCGCTTGTCGCACCGAGCGCAGCTCCGATCCAGAAGCTGCCGTTGATGACAAGATCAGTCCAGCCGCGATAACGCGCCGGCACCAGCTCCTGGATGGTGGAGTTGATCGCGGTATATTCACCGCCGATGCCGGCCCCGGTCAGGAAGCGAAACAACGCGAACATTTCGATGTTCAACGACAGTGACGTCGCCGCGGTCGCGGTCAGGTAGAGCGCGAGCGTGATGAAGAACAATTTGCGCCGGCCGATGCGATCGGTCAGCCAGCCGAAGCCCAGCGCGCCGATCACGGCACCGGCGAGGTAGAGGCTGTTGGCGATGCCGATGTCCGAATTGGTAAAATGCAGCGCCGGGCTTTCCTTGAGCGCGCCCGACAGGGCGCCGGCCAGTGTCACCTCGAGCCCGTCGAGGATCCAGGTGATGCCGAGCGCAAGCACCACGCGGGTGTGAAAGCGGCTCCAGGTGAGATGGTCGAGCCGTGCGGGAATGTTGGTTTCGATGATGCGCTGGTCAGCCGCCGGCGCCTTTTCGCATGCGGGGGTGATCGCCTGACGATGCTGCATTTCCATCTGATGGGACCAATGCAAAGATCGCTTGAGGTGGATGCCCCAAAGCCGCATGCGGCCACGGCAAGACAATGATTCCCCTCAACGCCCGAACCGCTTTGTTGGTTCCGGAACCTCTCTGCTGCATGTTCATCCCAGCCAGAGCTAAGGGATTGTTCGGACAGATCACTCTGAGGTCGTCCCGGCGAAAGCTGGGACCCATAACCCCAGGCAGATGTGATTGCCAAGAACGTCGTTTCACGACGCGAACGGTGGACGGGTCTTTAGCCTTATGCGGGTCCAGCAGTTATCGCTACGGATCGATTCCGCGGTATGGATCCCGGCCTTCGCCGGGACGACAGTGCGGATTGCTGCTGCAGACGGGCCAATAGCGCCAGCGCGTCCGTTACGCCGCCCTGATGTTTGCCATGAAGCGATCGAGCTCCGCGCGCAACCTTGTGCTTTCGCCGGACAGCGACTTGGCTGAGTGCAGCACCTGCTCGGAGGCCGAGCCGGTTTCGGTGGCGCCCTGATTGACCTTGATGATGTTGGTGGCGGCATCCTGCGTCCCAGCGGCGACGCCCTGCACGTTGCGGGCGATCTCCTGGGTCGCGGAGCCCTGCTGCTCGACGGCGCCGGCAATGGTCGAGGCGATGGTCGAGATCTGCCCGATGGTCGCGCCGATCTCCTTGATGGCGGCAACCGACTCTTCCGTCGCTTGCTGCATGCCCGCAATGTGGTTGGAGATTTCGTCCGTCGCCTTTGCGGTCTGGCTTGCCAGCGACTTCACCTCCGAGGCCACCACGGCAAAGCCGCGGCCCGCATCGCCCGCGCGTGCGGCTTCGATGGTGGCATTGAGCGCAAGCAGATTGGTCTGCTCGGCAATCGCCGTGATCAGCTTGACCACGTCGCCGATCTGTTGCGCGGCGCGTGACAATTTGCCGATCCGTCCGTCGGTCTCCTGCGCCTGCACCACCGCGGCTTCAGCGATCTTGTTGGATTCGCGCGCGCGGCGGCCGATTTCGCCGACCGAGGCCGATAGCTCCTCTGTTGCAGACGCGACCGACTGGATGTTGTTGGCAGCTTCCTCGGAGGCGCCTGCGACCTGGCTGGAAAGGCTCTGGGTCGTTTCGGCGGTCCGCGTCAGAAGGCCAGCGGCCTGCTCGAGCTGCGACGCCGACGACGACACGTTGGAGACGATCGAGCCGACTGCCGCTTCGAACTGATCGGCAAAGCGGATCAGCTCGGCGCGACGCGCGCTGGCCGCCGCCTTGCTCTGCGCCTCATTGGCCGCGGCATCGCGCTCGGCCTTTGCGACCGCCTGCAGCTTGAACTCCTCGACCGCAGCGGCCATGTCGCCGAGCTCGTCCGTGCGGCCGAGTCCGGGCAGCACGACATCGAAATTGCCGGACGCGAGCTCGCGCATCGCGTGGCACATCTTGATCATGGGTCGCGAGATGCCATTGCCGAGCAGCAGCGCCAGCACGCCGCCGAGCAGGAACCCTCCGGCAGCGAGCATGATGATCAGACGTTCGGTCTGGCCGATAATGTCATTGCTCTCGGCCTCCAGCCGCTGCTGGTCAGCGACCAGATCTGCCTTCATGGCGCCGGCGCCTTGCATAATCGCACCCGCCGAACCGCTCATTTCGGTGACGAGTTCGTCGACGGTCTTGCTGTTCTCGACAAGCTTTGCCAGCGCCTCGCGGTAGGCGGTCAGGAGCCCCTTGGCTTCCTTCAGGCCCGCGGTGATCTTCTCCTTGTCGGTTGAGGCCACCGCGTGCAAGGCGTTCTCGACGAACTTCAGCCGCGCCAGCGCGCTGTTGGCGACCGACTGGTCGTTGTTGACGACGAAATTGTTGGCCAGCGCGGAAGCGGCCTGCAGCTGGGTGGCGACCTGCTTGACACCGAGCTCGACGGCAGCCTGCTCCTCTTCCGCTGCCGTGCTTGCGATGTCGTCGAGCTTGTAGCGCAGCATATTGCCGTTGCGCGTCAGCTGGTTCTGGACGAGGTCGGCGCTCTCGCGTTTGGTCTTGAGAATATCGGCAAAGGTGCCGGCGAAATGCTTGAACTCCGCGGCCAGCTTGTTCAGCCCCTGGCGCCGCGCCTCCTTGCTCGTCGAGGTCTGCGCCTTTTCAATCGCGGCCTTCAGGCTCGCTTCCGCCGCCTGCGCCGCCTTGGCGTCATCTTCCTTGCCGGTGACGACATAGTATCTGACCAACGAGCGATAGGAGATCAGCTCACGATCGATGCTGCGGGCGAGGTCGGCCTCCGACACGCTCTCGCGATAGGCGGCGACCGCCGTCGAGACTCGTTCAAAGCCGAAATAGGCAATCGCGAGACTGATGGTCGAGATCAGCAGCACCATGGCAAAGCCGAGCAGGACCTTGCCGCGGAATCTGAGGGTGAAGAGTCCTGCGCCGCGCGCCCCCGAAGTCCCAGACATCCCCTTACCTCACGCGTAGCCTTGTTCATTCCTGCCGGCCGCCATCGGGGCGCAAGGCGCGCCCGATGCGTGCTCAAAATTAGGGCGCAATTGATAATTGCCGGTAAACCAGAACCATGGCCAAGCCACTCTGGGCCGGCGATTGGTCTAAAGTCGGCTCGTTGTCGCCGCTCAGCTCGTCGTGCCTGGCCCCTGAGTTGCGGCGATCGCATTCTTGTTTCTGTTTTGTTCTAGGACGTTCGATATAGATGGACGTAGCACCGACGCGACGGCGCCGCGGATAATTGGAGCGCTATTCATCAGTTGTCATCCCCTACCACCTGGTCAGCGCGAAGCGACGCCTGATGACAGACTCTGGCGGGGCATCCAGTATTCCAGAGCATTGCCGGCTCGAACTCGAGCGTGCTCTTCTTTCCTCGCCGCACCCCGCTCTCCTCTTCGCAACGCAAGCCAAGAGCGAGCCCCCCTGCCCATCCGCGTGACCTTTCGATGACCCGCGCGACGAAAATCCCAGTTGCAAAGTCCCGAGGCGCTGTCTCTAATCAGGGCAATCAAGAATTCATTCGGGAGGTCGGACGTGTCTACAGTCAAACTCACAGTCAATGGCAAAGCGGTTTCGGTGGATTGCGAGGACCGTACCCTGCTTGTGCATCTTTTGCGCGATCATCTGAACCTGACGGGGACGCATGTCGGCTGCGACACCAGCCAATGCGGGGCCTGCGTGGTGCATATCGACGGGCGGGCGGTGAAGTCCTGCACCACGCTCGCGGCACAGGCGGAAGGCGCGCATGTCACGACCATCGAAGGCATCGCCAAGGGCGACCAGCTGCATCCGATGCAGGCGGCCTTCCGCGACAATCATGGTTTGCAGTGCGGCTACTGCACGCCGGGCATGATCATGACCTCGATCGACATGGTCAAGCGCTACGGCGGCAAGCTGGATGAGGCCACCGTGCGCCACGAGCTCGAAGGCAACATCTGCCGCTGCACCGGCTACCACAACATCGTGAAGGCGGTGCTGGACGCGGCATCGCGCATGCAGGTCGCGCAGGCCGCGGAATAACCGCAAGCCCGACGCCCCGCTCTATTTGCAGATCAAATGGCCGTGCTTCGAGGGAAGCTGCGGCCTTGAAGCCAAAACTCCGGGAGGGAGAATCAATATGGGTATGGAAGGCATTGGCGCCAGCGTAGTGCGCAAAGAGGACAAACGCTTCATCACCGGCAAAGGCCGCTATGTCGATGACATCAAGCTCGTGGGCATGACGCATGCACACTTCATCCGCAGCCCGCATGCGCATGCCAAGGTCAAGAACATCGACCCCTCCGAAGCGCTGAAGATGCCAGGCGTGATCGCCGTCCTCAATGGCAAGGAGCTGGTCGACGACAAGGTCGGCAATCTCATCTGCGGCTGGGCCATCACCTCCAAGGACGGCTCGCCGATGAAGATGGGCGCCTGGCCGGCGCTGGCGCCGGAGACCGTGCGCTTTGTCGGGCAGGCGGTTGCGGTCGTGATCGCCGAGACCAAGAATCTCGCCCGCGATGCCGCTGAAGCCGTGGTGGTCGAGTACGAAGAACTGCCCTCCGTGCCCGATGTCCACGCCGCGATCAAGCCCGGCGCGCCGCAGCTGCATCCCGAAGCGCCCGGCAATATCGTCTATGACTGGACCATTGGCGATGAGAACGCGGTGAAGGACGCATTTGCCAAGGCCGCGAACGTAGTGAGCCTTGATCTTACCAACAACCGCCTGGTGCCGAACGCGATGGAGCCGCGCGCGGCAATCGCCGATTACGACACCGCCGAGGAGCATTTCACGCTTTACACGACATCGCAGAACCCGCATGTCGCGCGCCTCGTGCTCTCGGCCTTCTACAACATCGCGCCCGAGCACAAACTGCGGGTGATCGCGCCGGACGTCGGCGGCGGCTTCGGCTCCAAGATCTACATCTATCCCGAGGAGATGGTCTGCCTCTGGGCGTCCAAGAAGGTCGGCCGCCCCATCAAATGGACTGGCGACCGCTCGGAATCGTTCCTCACTGATGCCCATGGCCGCGACCATGTGACCAAGGCGCAGATGGCATTCGACAAGGACAACAAGATCCTTGGGCTGAAGGTTACGACCCACGCCAATTTCGGCGCCTATATGTCGCTGTTCTCCTCGGCCGTGCCGACATATCTCTATGCGACGCTACTGTCGGGCCAATACGTCATCCCCGCCATCCATTGCGAGGTGATCGGCGTCTACACCAACACCACGCCGGTCGATGCCTATCGCGGCGCGGGCCGGCCCGAGGCGAGCTATCTGCTGGAGCGCATGATGGAGACCGCGGCGCGGCAGCTCAAGGTCGATCCGGCTGATTTGCGGACCATCAACTTCATCCGCCAGTTCCCGTATCAGACGCCAGTGATCATGGCCTACGACACCGGCGACTTTGTTGCTTCGCTCGAGGCGGCCAAGAAGGCGATTGACTATGCCGGCTTCCCGGCGCGGAAGGAGCAGGCGAGGAAGAACGGCAAGCTGCGCGGCATTGGCGTCTCCTGCTACATCGAGGCCTGCGGCATCGCGCCCTCCAAGGCGGTCGGCAGTCTCGGCGCCGGCGTCGGCCTGTGGGAATCGGCGGAGGTGCGGGTCAATCCGGTCGGCACCATCGAAGTCCTCACGGGCTCGCACAGCCACGGCCAGGGCCATGAGACCACCTTCTGTCAGCTGATCGCCGATCGCTTAGGGATCGGCATCGACCAGATATCGATCGTCCATGGCGACACCGACAAGGTGCAGTTCGGCATGGGCACCTACGGCTCGCGCTCCGCGGCGGTGGGCTTAACCGCAATCCTGAAGGCGATGGAGAAGGTGGAGGCCAAGGCGAAGAAGATCGCGGCGCATGCACTGGAGGCAAGCGAAGGCGACATCGTCATCGAGAACGGCGAGTTCAAGGTGACCGGCACCGACAAGAAGATCGCGCTGCCCATGGTGGCGCTCGCGGCCTACACCGCGCACAATCTTCCTGACGGCATGGAGCCGGGCTTGAAGGAGACGGCGTTCTACGATCCCACCAACTTCACTTTCCCCGCAGGCGCCTATATCTGCGAGCTCGAAGTGGATCAGGCGACCGGCAAGACGTCGTTCGTCAACTTCGTCGCGGCTGACGATTTCGGACGGCTGATCAACCCGATGATCGTCGAGGGCCAGGTGCACGGCGGGCTCGCGCAGGGCATCGGCCAGGCACTCCTGGAAGGCGCGGTCTATGACGGCAATGGCCAGCTGGTGACGGCCTCCTTCATGGACTACACCATGCCGCGCGCTGACGACCTGCCATCGTTCAAGCTCTCCCACACCACGACGCTCTGCCCGGGCAATCCCCTGGGCATCAAGGGCTGTGGCGAAGCCGGCGCGATCGGCGCTTCCGCCGCCGTGATCAATGCCATCACGGATGCGATCGGCAACAATGCACTGGAAATGCCGGCCAGCCCGGATCGCGTCTGGCACGCGATCCACGGCAAAGCTGCTTAAGCAAGGAGGACAACATGTACCAGACCACCTATCACCGCGCCTCCTCGGTCGACGAAGCGGCAAGCCTGTTTGCCAAGGGCACCGAGGCCAAATATCTGGCCGGCGGCCATACGCTGATCCCCGTGATGAAGCAGCGGCTGGCCTCGCCCTCTGATGTCATCGACCTTGCGAAAATCAAGGAGCTGATCGGCATCGAGGTGTCGGCTGACGCGGTCACCATCAAGGCGGCAACGACGCATTATGATGTCGCCAATTCCGCCGACGTGAAGAAAGCGATCCCCGCGCTTGCGCATCTTGCGTCGCTGATCGGTGATCCCGCCGTGCGTCATCGTGGCACCATCGGGGGCTCGCTCGCCAACAACGATCCGGCCGCGGATTACCCCGCCGCCGTGTTGGCGCTCGGTGCAACGATCAAGACCAACAAGCGCTCGATCGCGGCCGACGATTACTTCAAGGGCCTGTTCTCGACCGCACTTGAGGATGGCGAGATCATCACCGCGGTGTCGTTCCCGATTCCGGCCAAAGCGGGCTATGAAAAATTCCCGCACCCGGCCTCGCGGTTTGCGCTGACCGGCGTGTTCGTCGCCAAGACCAAGGCCGGTGACGTCCGCGCCGCCGCTACCGGCGCCTCGCAGAACGGCGTGATGCGAGTGGCGGCAATCGAGTCCGCGCTGAAATCGAATTGGGCGGCAAGCGCGCTCGACGGCGTCAGCATTCCCGCGACCGGCCTGATCAGCGACATCCACGGCGCGGCCGATTATCGCGCACATCTGATCAAGGTGATGGCGCAGCGGGCGGTGACCGCCGCGGGCTGATAGCGCCTCAACACAAGTATTCGTCATTGCGGCGCGCAAGTGATTGCGCGCCGCAATGCATTCAAGGGAAATTGCAGATACAAGCCGCTTGCGGCACTTCACGCGAGGCGAGACAATCGGCCGCGACAAGCCTGTCGCGACAAGATCAAGAAACGGAACAACGACGTGCCCGACACATCTGCTTCGCCAATCTCCGCCCGCGCCACCGGTCCTCTCGCCGGCTATCGCATTGTCGAGTTCGCCGGCATCGGTCCCGGTCCCTTCGCCTGCATGTTGCTCGCCGACATGGGCGCCGAAGTGGTGACGCTCGATCGCGTCGGTGCGAAGAAGAATATGAAGTCGGTTGCCGGGCGCGGCCGCAGGATGGTTGAGCTTGATCTGAAGGACCGAGGCGCGATTGCGCAGGTGCTCGATCTGCTCGCCGGCGCGGATGCGCTGATCGAGGGCTTTCGCCCCGGCGTGATGGAGCGGCTCGGACTTGGACCTGACGTGGTGCTCGCGCGCAATCCGAAGCTGGTCTACGGGCGCATGACCGGCTGGGGCCAGCAAGGCCCGCTGGCGCAGGCCGCCGGCCATGACATCAACTACATCTCGCTGACCGGCGCGCTCGCCGCGATTGGTCCGGCTGAGCGGCCGGTGCCGCCGCTCAACCTGGTCGGCGACTTCGGCGGCGGCGCACTCTATCTCGTCGTCGGTGTGCTCGCCGCGCTCTTGGAAGCCTCGAACTCCGGCAAGGGGCAGGTGGTCGACGCCGCGATGTGCGACGGCGCGGCTTCGCTGATGTCGATGTTCTTCGACATGAGCGCGATCGGCCGCTGGAGCGAAGGCCGCGAGAGAAATTTCCTTGACGGCGGCGCGCATTTCTACGGCGTCTATGAATGCGCCTGCGGCAATTTCATCTCCATCGGCTCCATCGAGCCGCAATTCTACGAGCTGCTGCGCGAGCACGCTGGTCTCACCGATCCCGCCTTCGACGCGCAGATGGACCGCAACGCGTGGCCGGCGCTCAAGGCGAAGCTCACGCAGATTTTCAAGAGCAAGACGCGCGAGGCGTGGTGCAAGATCATGGAGGGCACCGATATCTGCTTCGCTCCGGTGCTGACCATGGCCGAAGCGCCTGACCATCCGCACATGGCCGCGCGAAGCGTGTTCGTCGAGCGTCACGGCGTGACGCAGCCTGCGCCCGCCCCGCGATTCTCACGCACGCAATCGACGATCCGCGAGCCGGAGAAAATGGAGATCGCGGATTTGCTGGCAGCATGGAAACGCTGACCCGGCTCGTTGGCCGGGACGACGGCTACGCGTGCTCCACCTTCAGCACGCCGCGGCGGATCTGGTCCTCCTCGATCGATTCGAACAGCGCCTTGAAGTTGCCCTCGCCGAAGCCATCGTCGCCCTTGCGCTGGATGAACTCGAAGAAGATCGGCCCGATCGCATTCGCTGAGAAGATCTGCAGCAGCACCTTGGTTTGTCCGCCGTCGACCACGCCCTCGCCGTCGATCAGGATGCCGTTTTTCTTGAGACGCGCGACGTCCTCGCCATGCCTGGGCAGGCGGGCATCGATCTTTTCGAAATAGGTATCGGGGGGCGAGGGCATGAAGGGCAGGCCGGAGGCGCGCAGACGTTCGACGGTCTGGTGGATGTCGCGGCAGCCGCAGGCGATGTGCTGGATGCCCTCGCCGCGATAGACCTTGAGATACTCCTCGATCTGTCCGGAGTCGCCGGCATCCTCGTTGATCGGAATCCGGATCTTGCCGTCGGGGCTGGTCAGCGCGCGCGAGAACAGGCCCGAGGCGCGGCCTTCGATGTCGAAGAATCGAATCTGCCGGAAGTTGAACAGCTTTTCGTAGAAGCCGGCCCACACATTCATTCGTCCGCGATGCACATTGTGGGTGAGGTGATCGATGTAATACAGGCCGGCGCCGGCCGGCTTAGGATCACGCGCGCCGAGCCATTCGTATTCGGCGTCATAGGCCGAGCCCTTCGCGCCATAGCGGTCGACGAGATAGAGCAGGCTGCCGCCGATGCCCTTGATGGCGGGAACGTCGAGCACCTTTTGCCCGGCAGGCACGTCCGCCGGCTCGGCGCCGAGCGCGATCGCGCGATCATAGGCGCGTTTAGCGTCGACGACGCGGAACGCCATTGAGGGCGCGCAGGGGCCGTGTGCGGTGACGAAGTTGAAACCGTGGCTAGCGGCCTCCTCGTTGACGAGATAGTTGACATCGCCCTGGCGGTAGACGGTGATCTTCCTGGTCCGGTGACGCGCGACGGCGGCAAAGCCCATCAACTGGAACAGCGCGTGCAGCGCGGCCGCGTCGGGATGGGCATATTCCACGAATTCGAAGCCATCAGTGCCCATCGGATTGTCGGCGCTGATCGTGGCCGGCGGCGCGTCATGCGGAAACGGACCCATGCGAATCTCCCTCTTGTGTTGAAAGAATATTCGCTCGCCCGCGGCGCAATGGGCGTGCAAATGCGTCGCAGTTTCGCTATCGTTTGCACACTTCGTGCACATAACGGAGGTTTCATGCATGGTTTCTCTTGATGCCTTCGACCTCAAGATCCTGCGCGCGTTGCAGGATGACGGCCGGCTGACCAACCAGGAGCTCGCCGACATTGCGGGGCTGTCCGCCTCGCAATGCTCGCGGCGCCGCATGCGGCTGGAGGAGGAGAAGGTGATCTCGGGCTACCGCGCCGAGCTTGCCTCCGACGCGCTCGGCTTCGGCGTCATCGCCTTCATCCAGATCACGCTCGCCACCCACTCGCCCGACAATGCGAAAAAATTCCGCGCGCTGGTCAACCGCATCGACGACATCCAGGAGGCCTATTCGCTCACCGGCGATTCCGACTACGTGCTGAAAGCCGTATTGCGTGACCTCAAGAGTCTCTCCGACATCGTCAACGACGTCCTGATGCCGCATCCGAGCGTGGCGCATGTGCGCTCCTCCATCGTGCTCGACCGATTGAAGGAGAGCGGGAAGCTGCCGCTCCGCGGGTGATCCGATCACTCCGCCGCAACGATCGTCCCCTCCACCTCGCCGAAGCCGACGCGGTAGCCATCGCCCTGGCACCAGCCGCGCATGACGAGCGAGTCGCCGTCCTCCAGGAACGAGCGCTTGATGCCGCCGGGCAGTTCGAGGGGCTCGGAGCCGTTCCAGCTGATCTCAAGCAGGCTGCCGCGCTGGTCCTTCTCAGGACCGGAGATGGTGCCGGACCCCAAGAGATCGCCGACATTCATGGCGCAGCCGCTGGAGGCGTGATGCATCAATTGCTGCACCGAGGACCAATACATGTATTTGAAGTTGGTGCGCGAGATGCTCTGCGCCTCGTTCATCGCCCCCGCGCGCAAGCCGACCTCAAGCGCGAGGTCATAGTTGTTCGGCCGCGTCTGGCGCAGATAGGGCAGCGGCACCGGGGTCTGCTCCGGCCCCTGCAGTCGGAACGGCTCGAGCGCCTCGCGCGTCACCACCCACGGGCTGATCGAGGTCGCGAAGGCCTTGGCCTGGAACGGCCCGAGCGGCACATATTCCCATTGCTGGATGTCGCGCGCGCTCCAGTCGTTGAGCAGCACGAAGCCGAAGATCATCTCCTCGGCTTGCGCCTCGCTGATCATCTCGCCCATTGCCGAGGGCTGGCCGATCACGACGCCCATCTCGAGCTCGAAGTCGAGACGCTTGCACGGGCCGAAGCTCGGCACCTCCGCGCTCGGCGGCTTCAGCTGACCGCGCGGCCGGCGCACCTTTGTGCCGCTGACGACGACCGTGGAGGCGCGGCCGTTATAGCCGATCGGCATATGCAGCCAGTTCGGCTGCAGCGCATTGTCCTTGCCGCGGAACATCACGCCGACATTGGTGGCGTGCTCCCTGGATGAGTAGAAGTCGGTGTAGCCGGCGACCGTGAAGGGAAGGTGCAGCTTGACGTTCTTCATCGGGACCAGCGCGACCTTGCGCAGCTCGTCATTGTCACGCAGCTCGGGATGATCATGCCGCAGCAGTTCGCTGATCCGCGCACGCGTGCGCGTCCAGACCTTCGGCCCGAGCGCCATGAACGAATTGAGCGAGCCGGCCGCAAACACCGCGGGTTCGCAGACATCCAGCCGGCCGTCCTGCGCAAGCTCCCAGAGATCGAGCACGCAATCGCCGATCGCAACGCCGAGGCGCGGCGCGAGACCATTCGCCGAGAACACACCATACGGCAGGTTCTGGATCGGGAAGTCGGATGAGGGATCGACGGGAATGAAGGAGCGGAGCGAAGGATCGTTGGGGTTGGACAAGGTTTTTCTCCAGTCTCGACAGTCTCGACGCGGTCACGGCCCGGCCAGCACACGCTGTCGTCCCGGCGAAGGCCGGGACCCATACCGCGGAAGCTTTCTGCGGCATGAGGTGGCCGACAATCATCGCGCGAACACGCGCTTGTGGTTATGGGTCCCGGCCTTCGCCGGGACGACGTCGTGCGAGGCCGATCCCGCCGGAAGGCGCATGCATCACTCACGGCTTGGTCGGATCGAACCGCTTCTCCAGGCCCTTCCAGCAATCCGCGTAGTCATCCTGCAGCGTTACGGATCGCGCGGCATATTCCGTGACGCGCTGCGGGTAGCGCGTCTCGAACATGAAGGCCATGGTGCCCGTGAGTTTCACCGGCTTGAGCTCACCATTGCTGGCATGCTCGAACGCGTCGCGGTCGGGCCCGTGCGGCAGCATGCAATTGTGCAGGCTCATGCCGCCAGGGACGAAGCCCTGCGGCTTGGCGTCATAGACGCCGTAGATCAGCCCCATGAACTCGCTCATGATGTTCATGTGATACCAGGGCGGACGGAAGGTGTTTTCCGCGACCATCCAGCGCTCCGGAAAGATCACGAAGTCGATATTCGCGGTGCCCGCCGTTTCCGACGGTGAGCTCAGTACCGTGAAGATCGATGGATCGGGATGATCGAAGCCGATCGCGCCGACCGGCGAGAAGGTGCGGAGGTCGTATTTGTAAGGTGCATAATTGCCGTGCCAGGCGACCACGTCGATCGGCGAATGCGGCAGCGTCGTCTTCCACAGCGAGCCGCCCCATTTCACAAAGAGCTCGGTCGGCGTGTCCTTGTCCTCGTAGGCGGCAACCGGCGTCAGGAAATCGCGCGCATTGGCAAGGCAATTGGCGCCAATCGGGCCGCGCTCCGGCAGCGTGAAGGCGCCGCCGTAATTTTCGCAGAGATAGCCGCGCGCAGGACCGGCGGGAATCTCGACCCGGAATTTCACGCCGCGTGGGATCACCGCGATCTCGCCGGGTTCGATGTCGATGCGGCCGAACTCGGTAATGAAGCGCAGGTTTCCCTGCTGCGCGACGAACATCAGCTCGCCGTCGGCATTGTAGAAGTGCTGATCCACCATCGACTTGGTGATGATGTAGACATGCGCTGCCATGCCGGCCTGGGTGTTGGCATCGCCCGCCGTGGTCATGGTGTGCACGCCCTGCAGGAACGTCATCTCGCTGGCCGGGATCGGCGTCGGATCCCAGCGCAGCTGCGCGATCGGCATTTCGAATTCGTGGCACGGCGCGCTGCGCCACAGGCCGGCATCGACCTTGGTGAAGCGACCGGAATGCTTCACCGAGGGACGGATGCGATAGAGCCAGGAGCGCTCATTGGCGCCGCGCGGCGCGGTGAAGGGCGAGCCGGAAAGCTGCTCGGCATACAGACCGTAGGCGCAGCGCTGTGGCGAGTTGCGCCCCATCGGCAGCGCGCCGGGCAGCTGCTCCGTCTCGAAGCTGTTGCCGAAGCCGGACATGTAGCCCGGGGTGACGTGGACGGAGGCGTGGCCGATCTTCTCAGGCGAGGTGTTGATGTTCATGTCATCCTCCTTGCAGGGCAGCCCACATCTCGCGGTCGCGCTCGGCGGTCCAGATCACGGGATCATCGATCCCGCTAGCCTCGTCGAACGCACGGGAGACGTTGAAGGGCAGGCAGTGTTCGTAAATGGCAAAGCTTGCGAATTTCGGGTCCATCACCTCGCGGGTCGCGGCCATGGTGTCCTTCAGGCTGCGGCCCTTGGCGACTGACAGCTCGGCCGCGCCATACAGCGTGGCGACAAAATCCCGCGTCATCGCGATCGCCTCGCGTGTCGTCGCAAGCCCTTTCAGCGCATCGCCGCGGCCCGGCGCGATGGCCTTGGGGTTGAATGCGCGGATTTCGTTCAGCGTCGCCGGCCATTCCCGCAAGTGCGCGTCGCCGCAATAGCAGGCGGAGTGATATTCGATCAGGTCGCCCGAGCACATCACCTCGGCATCCGGCACCCAGGCGACGATATCGCCTGAGGTGTGGCCGGCACCCAGCTGCATCAGCCGCACCTCGCGTTTTCCCAGATAGATGGTCATCTCGCCTTCGAAGGTCAGCGTCGGCCAGGTCAGGCCGGGAATGCTTTGCGCGTCCTGAAACAGGCGGGGAAAGCGGCCGTATTCGGAATCCCAATCCTGCTTGCCGCGCTCCTCGATCAGCCGATGCGTCTCGGCCGAGGCGACGATGCCCTGGGCATGATAGGCGGAGGCGCCGAGCACACGCACGGCGTGGTAATGCGACAGCACGACATATTTGATCGGCTTGTCGGTGACGGTGCGCACGCGCTCGATCACCTTGTTCGCCAGCGCCGGCGTGGCCTGCGCGTCGAAAACGAGACAGGAATCGTCGCCGACGATGATCGCCGTGTTCGGATCGCCTTCGGCGGTGAAGGCATAGATGTCGGAGCCGATATCGGAGAAGGTGATCTTCTTCTCGGCAAGATCGGTGGTGGATGCGAAGCCTTTCGCCATCAACTGGTTCCTTTGAGGTTTATTGTTGTTGCTGTTGCTGCTGTTGCTCGGCGTCGATCACGCGCCGTTTGGCGAGCGTAATCGCCTCGCGCAACACCGCGATGTCGCCGATGTGGTTGGCCAGGATCAAGACCAGCGCCGCGTCGAGATCGGCGCTTTGGGCATCGCTCAGGCCCCTGTGCGCTTCGACGATGGCGCGAAACGCATCATCGGGCTTGGCGAAGTTCGAGCTGGTGGACAGCGTCATGATCGAAGCTCTCAGTTCAATCCTGCGGCGCGCGACAGCGCTGCATCGAGCGCCGCGCGTGTCGGATGCCGGAAGCGCGCGGCAACGTAGCCATCGGGGCGCAGCAGATAAGTCGTGCCCGGCTCGGCGTCGTAGCGCGTCGCTGCGAGCTGATCGCGATCGGCAAAGCCGCCCTCGCCGCCCACCTTGATCATGCCGACACCATCAGGCCCTTCGACGGTGCCGCCATTCCCAAACGCAAGGCAGGTGAACCGCGTGCCCTGTTCGATGAACGCATCGGTCAAATAGCGCCCGTCGATCGGCGCATCATACATCGATGTTCCCGGCCGCGGCCCGCCGCGCCAGGCCTCGCTGTCCGGCGTCGACAGTGGCGAATCATAGACCGTCGGCACCGAGAGGCGGCCGCCATTGACCATGCGCTTGCCGAACTCGGTCTCGTTCGCCAGCGCCAGCACCGCCTTGCGCAGCCGCGCCTCCTGCGCCGTGCTAGGCGCCATGAAATCGGTGGAGCGGGTGGATTCGCGGATGTTCTCGTCGGCCGCCGCGCTGCGCTCGACGTGATAGCTCTCGAGCAGGCTTTCCGGCGACTGCTTGCGCAGCACGCGATCGAGCTTCCAGGACAGGTTCTCCGCATCCTCCAGGCCCGAATTCGCGCCGCGCGCGCCGAAAGGCGAGACCTGATGCGCGGCATCGCCGGCAAAGATCACGCGGCCATGGATGAACTTGTCCATGCGCCGGCACTGGAATTTGTAGAGCGAGATCCATTCGAACTCGAACTTGTCATGGCCCAGCATGCGCGCGATCCGCGGCCGCACGTTCTCCGGCCGCTTTTCGGCTACAGGGTCCGCATCGGGCCGCAGCTGCAAGTCGATGCGCCAAACATCATCCGGCTGCTTGTGCAGCAGCGCCGAGCGCCCGGCATGGAACGGCGGATCGAACCAGAACCAGCGCTCGGTCGGGAATTCGGCCGTCATTTTCACGTCGGCAATCAGGAACTGATCCTCGAACACTTGCCCGGCGAATTCCGCGCCGACCATCTGCCGGAGCGACGAGCGCGCGCCGTCGCAGGCGATGACATAGGCGGCATGCAGCCGGTAAGGCCCCTCCGGCGTTGCGATGCTGACAAGCACGCCGTCGTTGCGCTGCTCGAGCGCGGTCACCTTGTTGCGCCAGCGCAACGAGATCGCGGGCAGTTGCTCGATGCGATCGACCAGATAGGCTTCCGCATAGAATTGCTGCAGGTTGATGAAAGCGGGCCGCTTGTGGCCTTCCTCTGGCAGCAGGTTGAACCGGTAGAGCTCGGACGGACCGTGGAAGATGCGGCCCACGCTCCAGACCACGCCCTTGTCGACCATGCGGTCACCGACGCCGAGCCGGTCCCAATATTCCAGCGAGCGTTTTGAAAAGCAGATCGCGCGCGACCCCTCGCCGATGCGGTCAGCGTCGTCGAGCAGCACCACCTTGTGGCCGCGCTGCGCGAGATCGATGGCGAAGGACAAGCCGACCGGACCCGCGCCGACCACGACCACCGGGTGGGCGGCGATATCGGTGGCGGAGCGATCCTGATCGACATGGCGGCGATAGCCGAACTGAGTCTTTGCTCCATTCGCCGCAAGGCTGTTGGCTTGCGCCATCCCCGGAAACCTCCCTTAAGGGACAATCACCACTTGCAAAATGGTTTCACTTGCAACTAATATGAACGCAATGGATTTGCCCGTCAAGACAGGATCGGAGTCCAAATTGGAGCGAACCTCGCCAAAGCGCCTCTCGCGGGAAGCCGGTCTCGCGTCGGCCGGGGAAGGGGCCGTCAAGCGGGGCCGGCTCGACCTGTTCAAGTTCCTGCCGTTCCGCCTCAATCGCCTCGCCGCGGAAGTCAGCCAGGCGCTGTCGAGCGAATACCAGGCCCGCTACGGGCTCGACATCCCCGAGTGGCGCGTGCTGGCGACGCTCGGCTTCCGCAAGGAGCCGTGCAGCGCGCAATACGTCTCGCAATGCACCCGCACCCACAAATCAACCATCAGCCGCGCCGTGACTGCCCTGTTGGAACGCGAGCTGGTCGAGCGGGTCGCCAATGCAGACGACCGCCGCGAGTTCCGCCTACGCATGACCCGCAAAGGCAAGGCGCTCTATGACGAACTGATCCCTCGCCTGTTGCGGCGGGAACAGGAAATCCTTACCTGCCTTTCCACCCAGGAGCGGAACGAGCTCGGCCGGCTGCTCGGCAAGATCGAGAGCAGCCTCGATCTGATCCAGACCAGCGAAGAGGCCGACGCGAAGGAGGTGTACTAGGTTGCTGTCGTCGCGCGAGCCTCCACGGGGTCGTGCCGGCGAGCGCCGACACCCATGCCGCGGAATCTCTCCGTGATACGCGATGGTCGACGATGTTCTTCGCCAAGACGCAATCCTATGGTTATGGGTCCCGGCCTTCGCCGGGACGACGTTGAGGATGTAGTCCGCTGCACAACAGAACGCGTAGACGATGCGAGTTTTTGCCGCGACCCATCGGGCAAATCAGGGCGCGGGTCTATCGATTGATGAGCCACAGCACCACGCTGGCCACGATGCTGAGGATGAGCGAGGTCATGATCGGGAAGTAGAAGGAGAAGCCGGGCCGCTGGATCACGATGTCGCCCGGCAACCGCCCGAGGCCCAGCCGGCCGACCAAGGGCCAGCAGATGCCGGCAAGCAGCAGGACCAGGCCGATGACAATGAGCGTCCGCGACATCGTGCGCTCTCCCTCCGTCCCGCTTGCGTATCTCGACTACAGCACGAAAGGCACCAGCATCCTGGTTCGGCGCATGTAGGCGCGGTACGTCTCGCCGAACTGCTCGCACATGAATTCCTCCTCGCGCCGCGCGCTGTAGATGAAATAGGGAATGAGCACGATGAGCGGCACCACAAAGACGATGCTCAGGCCGACCGCCGCTCCCAGCACGGCAAGGATAATGCCGCTGTAGATCGGATGGCGAATGAATGCGTAGGGACCACCGGTGATGAGCTCGGGATCCAGCTTTCTCGACATCGGCGTTCCCCAATTTCGGCCGAGGTAGGTACGGGCGAAGATGGCGAGGCCAATGCCTGCGGCAACAAGCAGTGCGCCGATGGTCCCAAGAAGCAGACTATGCCCCGCATCGGCGTGGACCAGCCGCAGCGCGCGGCGGACCGCGGGGATGGACAGGGAAGCGATGAGCAGCGCGGCGATCCCAAGGCGCAAGGCGGGGTATTTCCACCAGGGCGCCGCCTTGACGTTGCGTTTCACGCCGATGGCTGCGATCGCCCAGTAGACAAGAAAGACCAGCCAGAGTGCGGAGATTATCCAGCGGATGAATGTCATGGCTTGGTCGATCCGGAAATGGAAGCCGGCTGCACGGAGATAAGCGCAGTCTCGTCCCGCGCAACCACCTCGCGAATAAGGGCGCGCCGAAGGCGCTTCGGCGAGGCGAAGGCCCGGGCAACCACGTCTTGAAGCTTGCTCGCGGCCCGACGTGGATGGCCGGGACGACGCCCGGCCGTAACGACTCCGGGCTGGGATGGGCTATTTCGGACCGCCTTGGGGCTTTGGGTTCCGGCTCTTCGGCCGGGACGACACCGAGAGAATGTCGCGAGCGAACAGCCCGCTACTTCGCAAACGAGCGCGACGGCGCCTCGTGCAGGGCGAACGCGTCGACCTTGTCGCTGGCGCGCGGGTAGATCTCCGTCACGATCGGATCGTGACCCGGGATGAAACGATCGGGATGGCCGGCCAGGCGCTCGACCGTCTCCCAGGCAGCGACCATGTCGCCGATGTTGTAGACGATCGGAAACGGGCTGCGGCGCTGCAGGTTCGCATAGTAATGCGCGGCGTCGGAGGCGAGCACCACGGGGCCGCGCGCGGTTTCAACCCTCACCACCTGCAGGCCGTCGGAATGGCCGCCAACGCGATGCACGGTGACGCCGGGCGCGACCTCGCCGTCGCCGGAATGGAAGGTGACGCGCTCGCCATAGACGTGGCGCACCATCTGGGTCACGTGCTCGACGGTGAAGGGATGGCGGAGCAGGCCGTTGCACATGCAGCGCCCCGTCGCATAGGCCATCTCGCGCTCTTGCAGATGAAAGCGGGCATTGGGGAAGCGGTCGAGATTGCCGGCGTGGTCATAATGCAGATGGGTGACGATGATGTCTCTGATATCACCTGAGGCGACGCCAAAGCGCGCCAGCGCATCGACCGGATTGAGCGTGAGCTTGCGGACGCGGAGCTCGGCCTCCGCGGCATTGAAACCGGTGTCGACCAGGATGTCGCGGCTGTTCCCGCGGATCAGCCAGACAAAATAATCCAGCGCCTGCGCCGAGGTGTCATGCGGGTCCGGTGACAGGAAGTTCATGTGAGGCGTCCGCTGCGACATGGTCGCATAACGAAGCGCATAGATCTCGTAGGCGTTTCCCATTGTTGTTTTCTTCCTTGAGGTGGGAGCGGCGACAGCAAGCCATCGCCGGAGCGAAAGGTCAAATCGTCACAGGGCCTGTCACCCACTTGACGCAGACGCGTCGTAATGTGAGCCCAATCACATTGACATTTGCACCTGGAACTTAAGCTTATTTGGGCGGCCGAGCTTCCCGAACCCGCCGGCAAGCGGGCGCGCCTGTCGCTACGCGTTGCGGCATCTTGCCGTCGCGAGCGGCCGGCAGCAATTTCTGCTGTTCTCCAAGCGGTTGACGGGTGGGAAGGCCGGTTTGATAATGCCCCATGCGTTGGACGTTGAGATCGCTGGGGCGCAAGCTGGTCCCGGCGTGTTTTTGCTGGACCGCTGAGTGATGAAAATTCGCCTCGCAATATTGCTTGCCCTGATTTTTGCGGTCGCCTCGACCGTTCCATCGTCCGCCGCCGGCGACCGCTATGCGCTCGTCATCGGCAACGCCAAATATCCCGATGCCGACGTGCCGTTGAAGGAACCCGTCAACGACGCCCGCGATGTCACCGACGAGCTCAAGCGCGACGGCTTCAAGGTCGAGATCGGCGAGAACCTGACCGGCGAGGCCATGCGGCGCGCGTTCGAGCGGCTCTATGGCAAGATCAAGCCCGGCGATGTGGTGCTGCTGTTCTTCTCGGGCTATGGCATCCAGTCCAACCGCCAGACCTACATGATGCCCGTCGACTGCCAGCTGTGGCAGGAAACCGACGTCCGCCGCGACGGCATCAGCCTCGAAAATGTCCTGACCGAGATCAACAACCGCGGCGCCGGCGTCAAGATCGCGCTGCTGGATGCCTCGCGGCGCAACCCTTACGAGCGGCGCTTCCGCTCGTTTTCCGCGGGGCTTGCACCGGTGGTCGCGCCGAATGGTACACTGGTGATGTACTCGGCGGCACTGTCATCGGTGATCTCGGACAATGGCGGCGATCACAGCCTGTTCGTACAGGAGCTGCTCAAGGAAATCCGCGTCCCCGACCTGATGGCCGAGGAGACGCTGAACAAGACGCGCGTCGGCGTCACCCGCGCCTCGCGCCAGGAGCAGATTCCCTGGATCTCCTCCTCGCTGTCCGAAGACTTTTCCTTTGTTCCGGGCGCCGGCGGGGCGAGCTCACCGCGCCCGCCGACGCCGATCATCGAGCCGCTTCCGCCAGCCAAGCCGACCGCGGCGGCGCCCGGCCCGACGCCGCAGGCCAATCTGGCGCCTGCGCAGCCACCGAAGGCCGAAGCACCGGTCATCCCGCCAGCACCACCTGCGCCTCCTGCGCCACCTCCTGCGGCAGCCGAGAACAAGCCGGCTCAGCCACCCCAGCCCCCTGCGCCGCCGCAACCATCGGCGTCCAGTCAGCCGGCGGCACCAACGCAGGTGGCGCTCGCCGACGATCCCACCATCAAGAGCCTGACCGCCAAGATCGACGCCAACCCCGACGACTTCAACGCGCTGTACCGGCGCGGCCAAGTCTATGCCAGCAAGGGCGCCTATAGCCTCGCGGTCAAGGATTTCGACGACACCATCCGCCTGCATCCGAAGGACGTCGAGGCCCTCAACAATCGCTGCTGGGCCCGCGCCGTCATGGGCGATCTGCAATCGGCGCTGCGGGATTGCAATGAGGCGCTGCGGCTGAAACCGGATTTCGTCGACGCCCTGGACAGCCGCGGGCTGGTCAACCTGAAGGCCGGCCAGAACAAGAATGCCATTACGGATTTCGATGCGGCCTTGAAGCTCAATTCGCGGCTGACCTCATCGCTCTATGGGCGCGGCCTTGCCAAACAGCGAAATGGGTCGATTTCCGAGGGCAATTTGGATATAGCCAACGCCAAGGCGATGGACCCAAATATCGTCCAGGAATTCGAGAGTTACGGGGTTCACTGACGTCGTATTTTGAGCTGGGGACGGCGCGGTCCGCGCGAACCGATCCGTCCCGCCGGCGACATAACAATAGATGGCCGGGCCGGCGATTTGGACTGCGTGTCCGGTCATGAAATGATTTGGAACGGTGCCAGACAGGGCAGGAGGGACTGGCAATGTCAATGATGTCCGCAAGGCGTTTGTCCACAAGGCGTTCCCGCGTGCTGCTTTCGGCAATCGCGATCGGGGCCGCATGCTGGTTTGGGCTGGCACAGGCGCAGGCCGGCGATGCCAATGTCACCGAGGATCAGATCGTTCGCGCGCTCGCTCCGCCGAAGAAGCCGTTGACCCGTGGGCTCACGATGGGCCCGCAGACCGATCCGGCCGCAACCGAAGCCGAAGGCAAATTCGTCCAGAGCATCCGCGGCCGCACCACCCGCTCGCTGTCCACGGCCGAGCGCGAGGAGATCGCGACCATTGCCCAGGACAAGCCGAACATCGATCTCGAGATCACCTTCGACTACAACTCGGCCGACATCAGTGCCAAATCGCTGCCGTCGGTGCAGGCGCTCGGCCGCGCGCTGACCAACCCCGACCTCAAGGGCTCGACCTTCATTGTCGCCGGCCATACCGACGCCGCCGGCGGCGACGGCTACAATCAGGACCTGTCGGAGCGGCGCGCCGATGCCATCAAGCGCTATCTGATGCAGAACTACGGTATCGCGCCCGCCGACCTCGTCACCGTCGGCTACGGCAAGAGCAAGCTGAAGGATCCGAGCCAGCCGCTCGCCGAGGTGAATCGCCGCGTGCAGGTGGTCAACATGGAAAACAAGACCACCGCCTCGAAGTAATCAGCAGTGACCGCTCGTGGCGCGCGGCTACTGTTCTCACGCTTGGGAAACGCGTCCCGCTAGCCTTGCGGGACGCTCTTTGTCTGGATTGATCTTGCGATGACGCTCACCGAGTATCTGAAGCCCGCAGGCGGCGTGGTGTTCTTTGCCGTGCTGATCGGAGCCTATTATTGGTTCGAGCATCGCCACCACGTCGTCGAGACGGAAAAGCCGGGCGACGCGCTGGTGGTGGTGACCAAATCCACCAATGGCTGCTTCTCCGATCAGGTGCGGGTGACCGGACATCTGGTGCCGCGCCGTGAAGCCGTCGTCGGCGCCGACCAGGAGGGCTCCAAGGTCACCGACCTCTACGTTCGCGAGGGCGACATCGTCACCGACAACCAGGAGCTTGCGCGGCTCTCGGCGCCGCCGCAGCAGCCGGGTGCGCCGGCTGGCCGCACCGGCCCGGTCTCGCTCCGCGCGCCGGGCCCCGGTCTCGTCACCGAGGTCAGGACCGCGGTCGGCGCGCCGGCTTCGCCCCAGGCCGGTCCGATGTTCCGCATCTCCATCAACAACGACATCGAGCTCGATGCCGAGGTGCCGGCGGTGCACCTGCCGAAGCTCAATCCAGGGGCGCCTGCGCGCGTCAGCCGCGACGATGCGCCCGACCTGGTCGGGCGTGTCCGGCTGATCTCGCCGGCGATCGACCGCGCCACCCAGCTCGGCCATGTCAGGATCGCGCTCACCAACAATCCGAGCCTGAAGATCGGCATGTTCGTCCGCGCCTCGATCGACGCCAAGCGCTCTTGCGGCGTCTCGATCCCGAACAGCGCCATCGACCATCTCACCGTCCAGGTGGTCAAGGGCAACACCATCGAGATGCGCAAGGTGCATGTCGGCCTCGTCACCGACACCGACACCGAAATCACCGACGGGCTCGAGGTCGGCGAAACCGTCGTGGCCGACGCCGGCTCTTCGCTGCATGATGGCGATCAGGTCAAGACCGTATCCAACGACGAACTCGACCGACAGGCACGCTGATGGCAATCAATATCTCGGCATGGTCGATCCGCAACCCGCTGCCGCCGGTCGTCTTCTCGATCATCCTGCTGGCGCTCGGCTGGATCAGCTTCACCAAGCTTGCGGTGACGCACCTGCCGTCCGCCGACATCCCCGTGATCTCGGTCGCCGTTGCGCAATTCGGCGCGGCGCCGGTCGAGCTTGAATCCCAGGTCACCAAGGTCATCGAGGACGGCGTCTCCGGCGTGGAAGGCGTCCGCCACATCTCGTCCTCGATCACCGACGGCATGTCGGTGACGACGATTGCCTTCGCCCTGGAAACCAACACCGACCGCGCGCTCAACGACGTCAAGGATGCGGTCACCCGCGTGCGCTCCAACCTGCCGCAGAACGTGACCGAGCCCTTGATCCAGCGCGTCGACGTCATCGGCCTGCCGATCGTCACCTATGCGGCGATCTCGCCCGGCAAGACGCCGGAGCAGCTGTCCTATTTCGTCGACGACGTGGTCAAGCGCGCGCTGCAGGGTGTGCGCGGCGTGGCCGAGGTCGCGCGCATCGGCGGTGTCGACCGCGAGATCCTGGTCTCGCTCGATCCGGACCGGCTGCAGGCCGCGGGCCTCACCGCGGTCAATGTCAGCCAGAGCCTGCGCGGCACCAACGTCGACCTCGCCGGCGGCCGCGCCGAGATCGGCACCAACGACCAGGCGATCCGGACGCTCGCCGGCGCCAAGTCGCTGAACGATCTGCGCGGCACCATGATTCCGCTGTTCGGCGGCGGGGCGATGCGCCTAGGGGATCTCGGCACGGTCACCGACACCATCGCCGACCGCCGCACCTTCGCCCGCTTCAATGGCGAGCCGGTGGTGGCGCTCGGTATCAAGCGCGCCAAGGGCGCCAGCGACGTCGTGGTCGCCGCCGCTGTGCAGAAACGGATCGATGAGCTCAAGGCCGAGCATCCCGATGTCGACCTCAAGCTGATCGACACGTCAGTGGAATTCACCAAAGGAAACTACGAGGCGGCGATCTCGACCTTGTTCGAGGGCGCGATCCTCGCCGTGATCATCGTGATGCTGTTCCTGCGCGACATCCGCGCCACGCTGATTGCCGCGATCTCGCTGCCATTGTCGATCTTCCCGGCGTTCTGGGCGATGGACATTCTCGGCTTCTCGCTCAACCTCGTGTCGTTCCTGGCGATCACGCTGTCGACAGGCATCCTGGTCGACGATGCCATCGTGGAAATCGAGAACATCGTCCGGCACATGAATATGGGCAAGACGCCCTACCGTGCCGCGCTCGAAGCCGCCGACGAGATCGGGCTCGCGGTGATCGCAATCAGCCTGACCATCATCGCAATCTTCGCGCCCGCAAGCTTCATGCCGGGCATTGCCGGCCAGTTCTTCAAGCAGTTCGGCATCACGGTGTCGGTGCAGGTGTTCTTCTCGCTGCTCGCCGCGCGCTTCGTGACGCCGATGCTGGCGGCCTATTTCCTCAAGCACCATAGCCATGCGGAGCCGCCGCCGGGGCGCATCCTCAACACCTATCACCGCGTGGTCGCCTGGTCGGTGAAGCACCATTACGTCACCGTACTGATCGGCATCGGCATCTTCGCCGCATCGATCTGGAGTATCACGGTGTTGCCGCAGAGCTTCCTGCCGGCGCAGGATTCCTCGCGTTCCTGGCTCGGCCTCGAGCTGCCGCCCGGCACCGAGCTCGACTACACCGAGAAAGTGACCGAGAACATCGTCGCGCGCCTGCGCAAGCGTCCGGAGATCCGAAGCGTCTTCGTCGACGGCGGACGCTCGCCGCAAGGCCAGGAGGAGGTGCGTCGCGCCACCCTCATCATCAACTACACGCCCAAGCGAGAGCGCAAGATCACCCAGCGCGAGCTCGAGCTCGCGATCGGTCACGACCTCGACAACATCCCCGACATCCGCTTCTGGTTCCTCGACGACCAGGGCAACCGCGCCATCTCGCTCACCGTGCTCGGAAGCGACAGCAACATCGTGAACAATGTCGCAAGCGAGCTCGCGACGCAGATGAAGCGCGTGCCGCTGGTGGCCAATGTCGTGTCGGAGACCGCGCTTGACAGACCCGAGCTGCGCATCCGGCCACGGCTCGATCTCGCGGCACGATTGGGCGTCTCCACCGAAAGCCTGTCGCAGACCATTCGCGTCGCCACCATCGGCGACGTGGGACCGGCGCTCGCCAAATACGACGCGGGCAATCGCCTGGTGCCGATCCGGGCCCAGCTCGAGGATTCCGCACGCAGCGACCTGAAGACGCTCGAGCAGTTGCGGGTGCCGCTCGGCGAGCATGGCGAGAAGGGCGGCGTGCCGCTCTCGGTGGTCGCCGATATCAAGCTCGACCAGGGCCCGACCAGCATCAGCCGTTTCGACCGCCAGCGCCAGGCCACCGTCGCCGCCGATCTCGCCGGCACCGCCGCCTCCGGCGATGCCATGGCACTGATCGACAACCTGCCGGTCATGCGGAGCCTGCCGCCCGGCGTGAGGGTGACGGAAGGACAGGACGCGGAGGCCATGAAGGAGCTGCAGGGCGGCTTCTCCAGCGCAATGGCCACCGGCCTGATGATGGTCTATGCCGTGCTGGTGCTGTTGTTCGGCACCTTCCTGCAGCCGATCACCATCCTGTTCTCGCTGCCGCTCTCGATCGGCGGCGCGATCGGCGCGCTATGGCTCACCGGCAAGCAGCTGACCATCCCCGTCTATATCGGCATCTTGATGCTGATGGGCATCGTGACCAAGAACGCCATCATGCTGGTGGAGTTCGCGCTCGAATCCATCCATGCCGGCAAGGCGCGCGAGGAAGCCATGATCGACGCCGGCATGAAGCGCGCCCGCCCGATCGTGATGACGACCATCGCCATGGTCGCAGGCATGACCCCGAGCGCGCTCGCGGTCGGCGCCGGCGGCGAGTTCCGCTCGCCGATGGCGCTTGCCGTGATTGGCGGCCTGATCTTCTCGACCGTGCTGTCGCTGGTGTTCGTCCCCGCGATGTTCATGGTGATGGACGATTTCGGCGCACTGATCTGGCGCTTCAGCAAGCGGCTCGTCGTCACCCACGGCGACAGCGAGCACGCGGCCGGCACGCATCCAGATGCGAACGCGCACGCCGCGTCGCCGGAGAAGCCGGCGGCAGCGGCGGAGTAGTGCGAGCAGGGCAGGTCGTCCTACTCGTTTTGCACCAGTGGGCGCTGGCATAGATAGCCGAAGTCGGATATTCTGCAGCCATGACTTTCGATCGAATTACGATCGATCCGCAGATCTGCACCGGAAAGCCCTGCATTCGGGGACTGCGGTTTCCTGTAGCGCGCCTGCTCGGACTTCTGGCGGCCGGAGAAAGCCGCGACAAAATTCTGACTGACTATCCTTACCTCGAACCTGCAGACATCGACGAGGCGCTGCGCTACGCGGCTTTCCTGGCCGAGGATGAGACGATCGAGTTATCCTCTTTAGCGACTGCCAAGTGAAATTTCTCGTCGACATGCCATTTCGCCCGCAATCGCGATGGCTCGGCACCAACGGCCACGACGCGGTACACGCAGCCGATCTCCAGCTTCATTCTGCCGCTGACGATCAGATCGTGGCTCGCGCGGCACACGAAGGCCGGGTCATAATCACAGCCGATCTTGATTATCCGCGTCTGCTGGCGGGCTCGAATGCGTTCGGGCCGGGGCTAATTCTTTTTCGAAGCGGCTCTTGGACTGAAAGCCGGGTAAGAGAACGACTGCATGCCATTCTCACCGAATTGAGTGAGACAGAGATCGCGCATAGCATCGTTGTGATTGAGCGCGACCGCGTACGGCGTCGGGGACTGCCAATCGGCTAGCGCTCTCCAGCCGGCTTTCTCGTTCAGCTTGGAATCGAACCCGATTCTAACCGCGCCCCCACGCCTCGAAACACCGGATGCGCCGACCAGCTACCATTCTCGATCAGCACATAATCCTTCGGCAGCAGGCCGCCGCCGTCGATCTGGTCGAGATGGCGGCGGAAGTAGATCGGGAGCATCGGGTCCACGTCCACCGAGATGGAATGGCGGCGGGTCTCGATGGCGACGCGGCTGGTGACGCCGCTGCCGGCGAAAAAATCCAGCACGGACGATTCCGGGTAGGACAGCGCGCGCACCAGCCGCTCGATCAGCCGCTTCGGCTTTTGCGTGGGATGGCCGACGCGCTCCCTTGCGTTGCCGTTGAGGCGCGGGATCTTCCAGACATTGGTCGGATTGATGCCCTTGTCGAGACTATCAGGATTGAGCCGCTTGTCGCGCCTGTAGCGCGCGAGCCTCAAGGCATCGAGCTTGGTGCGTACGGCGTCGAGGTCGAAATAATAGTGAGGCGATTTGGCGAACCAGGCGATCTCTTCGTGGCGGTTGGCGAAGAAGCGGTGGGCGCCAAGGCCGTTGGGATAGTTCCAGATGATGAGGTTGGCGAGCCGCATCCTGGAGTGCGCGCGCATCCAGCCGATCAGGCTGACGAGATCGCCGCTGCCTGCCTCACCCTGATATTGCAGCCCACCGAAGATCACGAGATTGCCTGACGGCGCGAGCACGCGCTCGGTCTCGGACAACCATTGCCCGGCCCAGTCGGCATACTGGGCGCGGTCGTCCCAGGCAGCGACATGGATGTTGTAGGGCGGATCGCAGATCACGAGCTGGATCGATCCAGTGGGCAAGCTACGCAGAAGCGTCAGGCAATCCATCACCGCAATGATGTGCGAGGTCGGTCCCGCACTCGGTGCGACGGCGACGCTTGCGGAGGAATGCGCGCGTCCCTGCTTGCGCAGGCTGTTCATCGCGATGTGGCGGGCGTTGTGATGCGACCTGTTCGGCATCTCAACACCCCCATGCGGTCTATTCGTTTCGGGCGATGGCGTGCAGCCGCTGCACGTTCTGCAGCAGGATGCGGCCACGCTGCAGATCGAGGATCCCGTCCTTGCGCCAGCTCTGCAGTTGGCGATTGACGCTCTCGCGCGCGGCGCCGACGAAGATGCCGAGCTGCTCCTGCGAAATATGCACCTCCGAGCCGAAATCGTCCGCCAGCGCACATAGCCGCCGCGCCAGCCGCACCGGCAAGGGCTGCAGCACCGATTCCTCCATCCGCTCGCTCTGCCAGCGGATGCGTTGGCAGAGCAGCGCAATGATCTTGATCGCGACTTTCGGTTCCCGTTCCAGGAAGCTCAGGAAATCCTCGCGTCGCAGCACGAACAACTCGCTGTTCTCGCCGGCGGTCGCATCCGCGGTGCGGCTCTGCCCGTCCAGCACCGCGACCTCACCGAACAGGTCGCCCGGCCCCATGAAGTTCAATGTCAGCCGACTGCCGTCGGAGGCGCCGGTCTCGATCCGAATCTGGCCGCGACGCACGCCATACAAAGCGTCACCCGCGTCGCCCTTCTGGAACAGGACCTCGCCGGCATCGAGCTGCTCGGTGTGGCAAAGCGTGGCGAGGCGCGAGAGCTCATCCGGACCGAGATCCGCAAACAGCGGATTCATTTTCAAGATGACCGCAAATTCGGCCTGTTTGCTCATTGCAATGACCTTTAAATGTCCGTGATCGCAGGACCTGAAATATTTCCCGCATCTGGAAGTGTGCCATAAGTCACATAACTTTGCAGCACCCCGGATTAATTTTGAGCCCCTTTGAGCAGCCCCGCATTTTGCGGGATAAGCTCGAAGCGCTGGGCCCGGTGGAATGGCTGGCCGGGCCTGACATGGTGCCGTTTGCCCCGGGAATGTCGAGATGAGAGTGCTCAAAATCGCAGGCGCGGCGCTCGCCGCCATCCTGCTCGTGATCGTGCTGCTGATGGTCGTGGGCATTCCCTCGAGCTTCGTGGCCGCGACCATCCGCGATCATGTCGAACGCGCCACCGGCTATCGCCTGACGGTGGCCGGTGCCACCAGGATCAGCCTGTGGCCGCGGCTCAACCTCACCCTCCACGACATCACGCTGCAGGACCCCAGGGATCGCGACGGCACGAACCGCATCACCATCGGCAGCATCGAGGCCGAGATGCCGGTGTCGAGCGCATGGTCCGGCAAGCCCGTGATCAGCGAGCTGACCATCACCAGGCCCGTGCTCTATGTGCCGCTGCTGCGCAACCGCGAGGCCGCGGCCGCTTCCAAGCCCGGCAAGCCTGCGGACGAGGCGGAAGCTGTTGCGGTCGATCGCATCAAGGTGATCAATGGCACGATCGTGTTCTCCAACGTGCACGACCGGGTCGAGAACCGCATCGACGGCATCGAGGCTGAGGCCACCATCGGCGCCGACCAGAAGCTCAAGGTCGCTGGCTCGGCGCGCGCAGGCTCTTGGCCCGTCAAATTCGACGTCAGTGCGATCGCGCCGCAGCCGCCGATCGAGCGGCAGAATATTCCCGTGGACATCCACATTGACGCACCCGAGCTGTTGCATGCGCCGCTGGCGGCCAAGGCGGAACTCCGGCTTGCCGGCCCGCTGATCCGTTTCAACGGCGTCAGCGGCACCCTTGGCGACGGCAGCTTCTCTGGCTGGGCCTCAGTCGAAGCCGCGAGCAAGCCGCTGGTGAAGCTCGATCTCGATTTCCAGCGGCTTGATATACCCGTGGCGAAGACGCCGCCCGGCGCTGCGGCGCAGGCGTCCACCCAGGCCTGGAGCAATGCGCCGTTCGACCTGACCGGGCTCAATTACATCGACGCGCAGGTGCGCATCTCCGCGGCGGAAATGTCGCTCGGAAGTGCGCAATTTGCGCCGGCGGCGATCGAGGCGACGCTGGCCGGCGGCATCTTGAAGACGGCGGTCGCCAATCTCGGCGCCTATGGCGGGCAGGCCAATGGCGAGATGATCGTCGATGCCACCGCACCTAACCCGACCTTTGCCATGCATTGCGACCTCGTCAATGTCGGCGCGCTGCCGCTGCTGACGTCGCTCGTCGATTTCGACAAGATCGAGGGCCATCTGCAGGCCAAGATCGCGGCGCGCTCGGCCGGCAACAGCCAGCAGGCGATCATGTCCAACATGTCGGGCACGGTCTTCGCAAATTTCCAGGACGGCGCCATCCGCGGCATCAACGTGGCGCAGATGATCCGCAACCTCACCGCCTCCACGTTGACCGGCTGGCAGGAGGATCCGACCAAGGAGCAGTCGACCGACCTGTCGCAATTGTCGGCCTCCTTCCGCATCGACCGCGGCCAGGCCCAGACCACCGACCTCAATCTGGTGGGACCGCTGGTGAAGGTGACCGGCACCGGCACCATCGATCTGCCGACCAGACAGATCGGTTTCCGCGTCGAGCCCAAGCTGGTGCTGACCACGCAGGGCCAGGGCCGCACCTCCGATCCCGTCGGGTTCGGCATTCCCGTGATGATCAGCGGTCCGTGGTCCGAGCCGCGCATCTATCCCGATATGGCCGGGGTGCTGGACAATCCCGACGCCGCCTATGCGAAACTGCGCGAGATGGGCAAGGGCCTGTTCGGGCCGAACGGCGGGCTGAATGGCATCATCTCGGGCCTCAGCGGATTGGCGGGCGGTGGCCAGACCAGCGGCACCGGCGGAGCTGACAACGGGCAGGGCAATCTGCTCGGCGGCCAGCTCGGCCAGACCTTGGGCAATCTGATCCAGCAGGGGCTTGGCGCGACCCAGCAGGGCGGCGAGCCGGGCACGCCCCGCCGCAACCGGGCGATCCCGCCGAATCCGACGCCGCAAGGCCAGGCGGCGCCGCAGCAGGATGGCAGCTCGAGCCAGACGCAGGGCCAGCAAAACAATCAGCAGGATGGGCCACAGGACAGCGCCCCCATGAATGACGTGCTGCGCCAATTGTTTAACCGGTAGGCGTTTTCAGCACCGTCATTCCGGGGCGATGCGAAAGCATCGAGCTATGGTGCGCAATTGCGCACCTGAGAATTTCGAGATTCCGGGTTCGGTCCTACGGACCGCCCCGGAATGACGGAGCGAGTGGCAGTCACCCCCGCTAACCACGCCGCCAGCCTCACCGCGGTTCCCCGCCAACTGTGCTACAACGGCTCCATCACCGCGGCCCGTCCCTTGCAGTGCAACGGCGGCGCGCATGAGGGTCTTGGATGATCGGCGTCAAACCGAAGGTCTGGTTTCTGCGCGAGGGGCTGTTCGCCAAATATGTCGTCTCCCTCGTCGGCCTTGTCGTGTTCGTGCTGGCGGTAAACGGCGCGATCGAGACCTTTATCAGCTACCGCGCGACCAAGGCCTCGCTGACCGGCGCCATGAGCGAGAAGGCGGAGGCGACCGCCAAGCGCATCGACCAGTCGATCTCTGAGCTCGAGCGGCAGATCAGCTGGGTGACCCGCGCCAGCGTCGACACCATCGACAAGCGCCGCACCGACTACGCCCAGCTGATGAACCAGGTCGCGCCGATCAGCCAGCTCACCTGGCTCAACGGCCAGGGCAAAGAGCTCTTGCGCCTGTCCCGCACCCAGATCGCCTATGCCAGCAACGCCGACTTCTCCCACGACCCGCGCTTCACCGACACGGTTGCGCGTGGCGTGAGCTATGCGCCGGCGACGCTCGCAGGCGACCGGCCATCGATGTCGATCTCGGTGGCGCATTCCGGCTTCAACAACGGCATCACCGTCGCCGATGTCGACCTGCGCTTCCTGTCGGACTTCCTCGGCGATGCGCAAGTCGGCAAGGCGACCTTTGCCTATGTGGTCGATCCCCATGGCAAGGTGCTGGCCACCTCAAGCAAGGGCCCCGATGTCGGCCGCGATGTCTCGAGCCTTCCCCAGGTCGCCGCCCTGATCGCGCCTGCCGGCACCCCGCTGACCTCCGGCACCGATGTCGACGGCAACTCGGTGCTGACGGCATCCTCGAGCCTGCCCAAGCTCGGCTGGGTGGTGTTTTTCGAGCAGCCGACCGCGGAGGCGCTGGCGCCAATCCGCGATCAGCTGATGCGGGTCGCGCTTTTGCTCGGTCTCGGCCTTGTCGTTGCGATCGCCGCCGGCATGGTGCTGGCGCGGCGCATGCTGGTGCCGATCACGGCGCTGCGCACCGGCGCGCGCAAGCTGGGCGCCGGTGATTTCAGCCATCGCATCGACGTCCACACCAAGGACGAGCTTCAGGAGCTCGCCGGGCAGTTCAACAGCATGGCGGGCCAGCTGCAGGAGACCTATGCGGGTCTCGAATCCAAGGTCGAGGAGCGCACGCGGGATCTCGCGCGCTCGATCAACGAGCTCAAGGTGCTGGAGGAGGTCGGCCGCGCGGTCGCCTCCTCGCTCGATCTCGATGCCGTGCTGCCGACGGTTGCCGCACGCGCGCTCGAGATCACCCATGCCGATGCGGTGCTGATCTATGGCTATGACGCCGACAAGCACCGTTTCACGCTGGTCGAGGCCAACGGCATCGACAGGTCGGCCGAGGGCGCCCATCTTGTCGTCGACGACGGCCCCAGCATCCTGTCCGAGGCCGCCGCCAAGGGCGAGCCGGTCGAGGTGGCCGATCTCTCCGCAGCCAGCGATCATCCCTTGCGCGACATGGCGATCACGGCCGGCTTCCATGCGGTGCTGGTGGTGCCGCTGGTCGACCAGCAGGGCGCGCTTGGCGCGCTCGTCGTGCTGCGCAGGCAGGCCGGCGAGTTCACGCCCAATCTGATCGGCTTGATGCGGACCTTCGGTCACCAGGCGGCGCTGGCGATGCGCAATGCGCGCCTGTTCTCCGAGGTCGATCACAAGGGCCGCGAGCTCGCCTCCGCGCATGCCACGGTACAGGAGCAGGCCTTGAGGCTGCAGGAGCAGACCGATGAGCTCCGCAACTTCAACCGCTCGCTTGCAGAGCGCGTGGAGAAGCAGCTCGCCGAGATCGAGCGCATCCGCAAGCTCGAGCGTTTCCTGGCGCCGCAGGTCGCGCAGCTGATCGCCTCCTCCGAAGGCCACGACACCTTGCTGCAGAGCCACCGCCGCGAGGTGACCGTGGTGTTCTGCGACCTGCGCGGCTTCACCGCCTTCACGGAGACGACCGAGCCGGAGGAGGCCATGAACGTGCTGCGCGAGTATCACGCAGCGCTGGGCGAACTGATCTTCAAGTATGAGGGCACGCTCGACCGCTATGCCGGTGACGGCGTGATGATCCTGTTCAACGCGCCGATCCAGTTCGAGGACCACACCAAGCGCGCGGTGAAGATGGCCGTCGAGATGCGCGAGGCGATCGGGCAATTGACCCAGAAATGGCGCAACCGCGGCCACTCCCTCGGCTTCGGGATCGGCATCGCACTCGGCTACGCCACACTCGGCCAGGTCGGCTTCGAGCACAGATTGGAATACGCCGCCATCGGCAGCGTCACCAACCTCGCCTCCCGCCTCTGCGCCGAAGCCAAGGCCGGCCAGATCGTGGTGAGCCGCCGGGTCTACGGCATGGTCGAACAATGGGTCGACGCCGCGCCGCTCGATGATCTGCAGCTGAAGGGCTTCAATCACCCGGTGCTGGCGATGGAGATCCTGCGCTGGCGCGAGGAGGTCGACAACGTGGTCGATGCGACCGCAGCAACGGCGGCGCGGCGGAGGAAGTAGCGGAGCACAAAGTAAGCCGCCTTAAGCCAATGAAGCCGCCGCGGGTTCGCCTTGCCCCGCCCGCGGGGAGAGGCCGGAGCGCATCGCCAGATGCGATCCGGGTGAGGGGGACTCTCCACGAGCGGAATGCCTGGAGAGTCCCCCTCACCCGCCGCGCGTTCCGCGCGTCGGCCTCTCCCCGCAGGCGGGGCGAGGCGATCGGACCCGCGGCAAACTACTCCGGCGGCGTGTTCTGGTTCATCGGCGCCGCCACGTCGCGCGCTCCGGCCAACCCAACCGTCTCCGCAATCACCGACCTGGCATCGACCAGCGGCAGGCGGGCGCCGGTGTCGCGCCAGAAGGCGCGGGAGACGGGGGCGAGGTCGTCGGCCATCTGGCGGGTGCAGACGGAGTTGGGCGTGCGCCAGATGACGTTGCGGGTGACGACCACGACGTTGCCGTCCAGGCGGTAGGCGCTGTGATATTCGCCGAGCTCGCGCGTCACGCTCTCACCTTTCGGCAGGCTCGTGATCGTCTTGCCCTCGGGCAGTTTCAGGCGGATGGTCTCGGTGTAGTTGGCCGGGCGGCAGAGGAAATCCTGGCGGCGGTTTTCGGCCTGGACGTTGGCAAAGGACTCGATCGGACGCAGCAGGATGCGCGGACCGGTGGGCGCAAAGGTCGGAACGACGCCATCGCCGAACATCTTGCTGGTGAGGTCGAAGTGCGACTTGATCTCGAAACCGTTCTCACGCGCGAACGGCGAATGCGTGTCGAAGCTCGCGGTGCCGGCCCACCCCTGTTTGGTCTGCATCCCCTTGGCGACTGCGGCCGAGCCGTTCTGCTCGATCACGCGCATGGCGTCGCGCAGCTCGACGGCCTGCGGTCCGGTGGCGCTGACAACGCTGGTGCCGGAGACGAGGCCGTCGGCGCCGATGCTGGCCTCGACCTTGAGCTCGGACTTGAGGTCGTCGGGTGACAACGCCGGCGTGCGTGTCCAGAGCACGCCACTCGCGCCGAAGCGCAGCACGGGCCGGTCGTATTCGCTCGGACGCAGCACGCCGAGCGCGGTCGTAGCTGCCGTCGGATCGGCATAGGCAGCGAACTCCGGCAGATACAGGATCATGTGATCGAAGGAGAACATCGGAATATCGTAGGCGCGATAGACCGGCGCCTGCGCATTGATCAGGACATAGTCGGCAGCGATCCCCCTGGCGCGGAGCAGCGCGCGCATCAGGGTCGCATGATCCTTGCAGTCGCCGTAGCGGCTCTTGAGAATCTCGCGGGCCTCGTGCGGAACGAAGCCGCCCTGGTTCAGGGTGATATTGTAATAGCGGATGTTGCGTGCCACCCAGTCGAAGATCGCCGCCGCCTGCGCCCTGCGATCGGTCAATCCTTGCGTGATCTCGTCCGCGAGCGCGCGGATCTGCTCGTCCGGCTGCGACTTGGCATCGATGGATGCGAACTCGGCGTTGCCGATCGCCTCCCAGCTCGGATAAGTCGAGACCATCAGCATGGGCGCCCAGTCGATCGGCGCGGTGGTGTTGACTTCCGCAGCGGCGTAAGGCTGCTCCTCGATCTTCCAGCGCAGCGTCTGCTGGCCATTGGCGACGACCGTGTCATGCTCCAGCGCGCGCTCGCTGACCTGCAGCGGCAGATCCTTCGGGGCGTGAACGCTGACCTTGAGGCCCGAGAAATAGAGCTGCGGCGGAAACGCCATCATGATCTCGGTGCCGCCGCGGCCGAACGATTCCTTCTGGATCACCTTGAACACCAGGACGGTGCGGTCGCCGGCGGCAAGCTCCGGGAACGGCACCACCCGCGTCTTGACGTCGGCATAGAACAGGACGTTGGCGGCGGCTTCGGCGCCGGAGAGCACTGCGATCTGATCGGGCTGCACGTCGATGCGGCGGCCATCCGGCTTGATGGTGGCGGCCTCGACGATCTCGAGATCGAAATAGCGGTCGTTGTTGGCGATGCGATATTGGCCGAGCGACTGCACCAGCGACTCCGCGGACACTTCGGTATCAATGCGCGCGGTGAGATCGCGCAGCTCGGCGCTTCGGATCGTGTAGTCGTAATCATACCAGCGCTTGAAGGCGGGCTTGTCGGCGGCCGATGCGGATGGCACGGCCCAGGATGACAGGGCGGCGACAAACAGGCAGAGCAGGATTTTTGCAGTGCGCATTGCGAAACTCCGTCGCTTGGAGGGTTTTGCAAGGCGTCTTGTAGGGGTCACGGGCGGCTGCTTCCGTGCGGCAGGTCACGCGCCGGAGGGCGCTCTCGTTGGCATCAGCCAGGTCGTTCTGATATGCATGGCCCGGTGAACCTTGCCGGTATCTCGATGACCAATGTCGTGATGAGCCTTTTTCCCCGCATTTGCCTGTTCCCCCTCGCCGCGCTCGCGTGCCTCGCCGCAGCTCCCGCCGACGCCCAACAGGTCGAGCCGCGCGGCGCGGCGGTGTCGGTGCTGAAGGCCTCCCGCGCCTGCTTCAACAACACCGTCGAGGTTTCCGGCACCGTCATTGCGCGGGAGGAGACCATGGTGCGCCCCGAGCGGCCGGGGCTGAAGGTGGCGGACATCATGGCGGATGCCGGCGACACCGTGACCGCAGGCCAGGTGCTAGCGCGGCTGACCCTGCCCGAGGGCGGCTCGATCAATGTGACGGCGCCGGTCGCCGGCGTCATCGCCTCGTCCACCGCGACGATCGGGGCGCTGGCCTCCGGCCGCGGCGAGGCGCTGTTCTCGATCATCGCGCGCAGCGAATATGATCTCGTTGGCCTCGTGCCGGTCGAGGATCTCGGGAAGCTTGCGGCGAACCAGACCGCCTCGATCAGCATCGCCGGCGTCGGCACGGTTCAGGGCGTGGTGCGGCGGGTGGCGCCGACCGTCGAGCCGAATAGCCAGCTCGGCCAGGTCTTCATCGCGATCACCACCAACCGCCGGCTTCTGATCAATTCGTCGGGGCGCGCCACCATCCGTACCACGCAGAGCTGCGGCCTGTCGGTGCCGCTCGCCGCGGTGCTTTATTCCAACGCCGGCACCGTGGTCCAGGTGGTGAAGAGCCAGCGCATCGAAACGAGGCGGGTCGAGATCGGGCTGATGTCGAGCGGCAATGTCGAGATCAAGGGCGGCCTGTCCGAAGGCGACGACGTCGTCGCCCGCGCCGGCTCGCTATTGCGCGAGGGCGATCCGGTGCGGCCATTCGTGAATGGAGCTGAGGTGAAGTGACGCTCTTATCCTCCCCTGGAGGGGAAGGATCGCTCGCATGTCATGCGAGCGAGGTGGGGTGAGGCCACGAAGATGGTCTCACTGCGAGGCGAAAGAGGCTACTTCCAATAGACCGATTTCGCGGATGGAGTGTCACCCCACCCCGATCGCGCATTTCATGCGCGATCGACCCGCCCCCTCCAGGGGCGGGTGCAGAAAGGATCAGCTGCCCGCGTTGGCGCTGTCGGCAGCACCAAACCGCACGTCCTCCAGCAGCGAGGACGAGACCGACGGGACCTGCTCGCCGTCGGAGGCGCGGGAGATGGCGACGCGGGTCTGGTTGAAGACGGCTTCCGCGCCGCTCTGCTTCGTATCGAGATGGTTGAGCAGCTCACCGATCAGCACGCTGTTCTGGCCCTTGCCGTCATCGGCGACCTTCCCGGGCGTGGCGGACGACAGGATCAGCGCATTGTCGGGGGCGGCGATCGGAGCGAGACCGTGCGAGAAGGCGCGGAAGCGCCGCTCGTAGGGATTGCGGCGGGAGGCATCGAGCACGACCAGCTTGGCGCGGGCGCCCTGGTCCTTCATGACCCCGAGCACGGATTCGATGCTGACGCCCTCGCGGCGGACGTCGCGCTCGTTCCAGATCGTGGCGTCGACGGGAATCATGAAGCTCTCACGGCCGGCCTGCACGCCATAACCGCCGAAGAACAGCATGACGACGGAATCGCGCTTGATGCGGCCCTTCAGCCGCTCGACGGCGCGGTTCATATCGTCCTTGGTGGCGTCCTCGATCACGTCGACGTCAAAGCCGTCACGGCGCAGCGCATGGGTGAGCGCGCGCGCATCATTGATCGGCTGGGCCAGCGGCTCGCCGGCGTCCGGATAGTGGCCATTGCCGATCACCAGCGCGAGCTTGGACGGTTTGCTCGCCGGCAGCGCCGCCTGCTCGGTGGCAACGGCCTTGGCTGCATCCAGCGCCCGGATGGACAGCGCAGCATGGGCGCCAATCGCCAGCGACAGCGTACCGGCAAGGCCGGCGGCGATCGCGAGCGAACGGCGGGAGAAGCTAAGCTGCGTCAGTTTCATCAGGCGTGTCCTACTCAACAGCGCGCGAAACCCATTAGTCGCGCAAAAATGATCTTGGTTTTTGGGATCGAATGGGTGTGTCGTCGAATTGTGCTCTATTTGCGGCGCTGCAATAAAACCTCCCTTAACCCGCATCCGCCGGCATCGCAACACATCAAATCAGATCGCCCTCAACGCCTTGAAATAACTAAATATTTTTACATGCGTCGATTTGTCCCGCCGGTTCCCGCGGATCATGCGGTCGCGGGTTTTTCCGGGCTGTGACCGCCGTCACATTGCGTTTCCGCCAGCTTTGGGCCAGTTTTCGAGGGGTTGAGGGGCCTGATGGGGGCAGCTGAGAAAAATGGGGCTGGAACAGCGGTTTTTTATTCGCAAAGGGCCGTCCAAGCGGAACCCTCACCCCGAGTTGCGAGCGGAGCGAGCTTCGAGGGGCGACGGGCCGGCGGTCGCAGCGGGGCCGTGCATCGTTCGGGGAGCACCTCAGGATGGCCGCGCGGGCCGGATGATGGGGGCATTCTGCCGCCCGGCCTTGCCCGGCACCGCCTTGAGGCGGCGCGCCGCCCTGCCTAAGACGCTCACATGAATTTGCAATATTTTGCCGCCGCCACCTGCCGGACGCTGACGGCGGCCAAGACCGGTCCGTCGCTTTACGACATCTGCGATCCCTTGCTTGCAGTCTCCCATGGAGGCGATGCGCATCTCTCCAAGTTCTACAACACCGCCCTGTGCAATCCGGCGCTGCGCCTGCTTTTGCGGCGGGCCGGCTTGCCGGAGCTTGCCGACGGAAGCCGGCGGGAGGCGCTGAGCCGGGCCCTGCTGCATGCGCGCGACGACGCCTCGCCCGACTGGGCCGCGGTCGGCGCACCGGTTGCCGAACTGCTCGAGACCGTGAAGCTGAGCCATCCCCGGCCGAAGCCGGTCTCCAGCACCGGAGCGGCGCCGCGGCTCGTCGACATCGAGCAGGCCATCCGCCTCGCCGGCGCGCATCTGTTGCGTTCTTTCAAGAACAGCGGCTTCCTGCCGGCCTATGCCGCGTTCAACCTGATCGGCGATCCCGATTTTGGCGGCCGCGAGCTGTTGATGGCGCTGACCGGGCTCAATGCCCGCGGCTACAAGAACTCGACGCTGTTGTTCAACCTCGCCCGCGTCTTCATCGCGCGCTCGCCCTTGGGTCAGCTGATCAACCCGCCGTGGACGGGCATCGCGGAGCCGATGTGGGCGCCGGTGCAGATCCGCCATCGCTCGGCCTATTACGACGCCTTCTTCACCGAGGCGCTGCTCGCCTTTGTCGAGACCGGGCTTGCTGCTCCTGAGCAGACGGCGGCGGCGCGGCAGGCGATCGGGGCGATGGTGGAGTTCTGCATCGGAAACAGCCGCGAGGAGGTGCGCGGCGCGGACGGCACGCCGTTCAACGTCATCACCGCGCTGGCGCCGCCGCCGCATCCGCGCTTCTCGCGCTATTTTGCCCAGATCAAGCAGGACCTCGGCTTCGGCATCTACGTGCCGGACTGCGACACCACCGCCTGCTCCTTCTCCGCAGCGACCCAGGCCGGATCAAGCGATCCGATCCTGAACCAGCCGCTGCTGGATTTCTACGCGGGCTACCAGGTGCGCGCCGGCGACAATGAACGGCGCGTGACCGTGCCGCTCAACGACGACATCGACTTCGAGGGCGGCATCGCCACCTGGATCGACAATCTCGACGGCGAGCGGCCTTACGGCAACGATCTCGATCCGACCCTCAATCTCGATGTGCTGGAGGTGAGCTTCCGCAATCTCGCCCGCTGGAAGGTGCTGGAAACGCCGTCGCGGCTCGAGACCGTGCAGCGCATTCTCGGCTTTCAGCGGCGGCTTGCCCACAGCGGCGCGTTCAGGAATCCGCGCTCGCACATCTATTACCTGCCGGAGCTCTATTGCGCCTATTTCGGCCGCTGCTTCGCGGCCTTCCGCGCGCTGTCGCGGGAGGCGCAGGCCGCAATCGATCCCGACGGTGCGTTCGATCTCATCCGCGACAAGGTGCTGGCCTATGTGCAAGGTGAAATGCTCAGCGCCCAGATGAACGCGTTCGACGCGGCGCTGGCGCTGATGGCGCTCGCCCATCTTGGTGCGGATGCCGAGACATTCGCGCGCCCGCTGACCTGCATCATGGGCGCGGTCGGTGAAGGCGGCCGGCACGGTCCATTCAAGGCCTATGAGTGGAACAAGATGAAGACGCCGACGCGGATCCTGGTCGGTGGTCCGGAAGTCACCTCCGCGTTCGTGCTGATGGCGCTGGCGCTGGCAAGGCAGGCGATGGCGGGGCGGAGATAGCGGACGTAGAAGGGCAGATGTCCCGATCTCGTCGTCCCGGCGAAGGCCGGGATCCATACCGCGAAATCGACCTGTGGCGCTCGGTGGCAGTTGTTGTTCTTCACCAAACAGCTTCCTGGGGTTATGGGTCCCGGCCTTCGCCGGGACGACCGAGAGGATAGCGCGAAGTTGAGGCGATCTCTCAACTCCCCGCTTTCCGTTCAGCCCAATCCCGACCACAATTGCCGCCATCATCGTCCCGATTCAATTTGATTGGCCCTTTGCATGTCCCGACTTGCCGCAGCACTCATCCTCCTGATCGCCCCGGCGCTGGCGCATGCCGCTGACGTCTCCGGCGTGCCGAAAATCCGCGAGGCCGATACACTCCAGATCGGCAACAGCCGCATCCGCCTGTCCGGCATCGACGCGCCCTCGGTGGACCAGCTCTGCCTCAACACCAAGGGCGAGCGCTGGACCTGCGGTGTCGCCGCGCGGGACGAGTTGATCAAGCACACCGAAGGAAAGAGCTGGACCTGCCATCTCGGCCAGACCGACCGCCGCGGCCGCGCGCTGTCGCGCTGCGAGGTCGACGGCGAGGACATCCAGAAATGGCTGGTGCGCAGCGGCTGGGCACTGGCCTATGACCGCTTCTCTCACGACTATGACGCGGACCAGAAGGAGGCGCGCGAGGCCAAGGTCGGGATGTGGCAGGGCGCCTTCATCGCGCCCTGGGACTGGCGCGTGCGCAACAAGAACACCAGGATCCTCGGCGCAGTGAAGGTGCCGGACAACGCCCACGCCATCCTGCTCGCCTCGGCGTCCGGTCCGGTCGCGCCCTCGCCCGACTGCACCATCAAGGGCAATGTCAACTCGTCGGGCGAATGCATCTATCACACCAAGAGCAGCCGCTGGTACGCCCAGATCAGGATGCAGATCAGCAAGGGCACGCGCTGGTTCTGCTCGGTGGAGGAGGCGGAAGCCGCGGGTTGCCGCGAGACAAGGCGGTAGTAAGGCGGTAGTTGAGACTTGCCGTGAGGCCTCTACTTTCAACCCGTCATCCTGAGGCGCGAGCGAAGCGAGCCTCGAAGGATGAACGGCCCGGATGCTGCAGCGGGGCCGTCGCCCTTCGAGGCCGCCGCTCCGCGTCGGCACCTCAGGGTGATGGTGATAGAGCATGACCGAGCAGCACAACGACGACCAAGTCCGCTTGCATCAGCATGCACGGCTGGAGCGCGTGCTCCTCGTGCTGATCGCGATCCTGCTCGGCTACACCTCGCTCGCCTATATCGTGATGCCGGCGTTCTGGACGCATTACGAACACCAGCGCGGGCTTGCAAACCTGCCGATGGTGACGCGAACCGCGCAAGGCATTCCCGGCGACCCCATCAATGTCGGGCTGATCGGCAATCAGCGCGAGGTGTTGTGCGCGATGAACGCGGCCGGCTGGTTTCCCGCCGATCCCGTCACCTTGCGCTCTTCGATCGAGATCGCAGGAAGCGTGCTGCTCGACCGCGAATACAGGGACGCGCCGGTGTCCAACCTGTTCTATCTCGGCCGCCGCGAGGATCTGGCGTTTGAGAAGCCGGCCGGCAAGAGCGCCGACCGCCGCCATCATGTGCGCTTCTGGAAGGTGCTGGACAAGGGCCAGGAGGATCGCCCGGTCTGGCTCGGCTCCGACACCTTCGACAAGGGCGTCGGCATCAGCCATTTCACCGGCGCGATCACCCATCACATCGATGCCGATCTCGACACCGAGCGCGACATGCTCGCAGGCGACCTCGAGACGGCCGGCATGGTCACCGCGAAATATCAGGTCACCGGCGTCGGCCTCACGCTCACCGGGCGCAATGGCGGCGGCGATCCCTATTTCACCGACGGCGAGGTCTGGGTCCTGCGCCTGGTCGAAGACTGCGAGAGGCGCACCGGGCCCGTGGACGTGATTCCAAGCCCGCCCGCCACCGAGTTGAAGGACCAGATCCTCCGCAGCATAACGGATGCGCTCAAATCGTGATGGCTTGAGCCTTGAATTTCGGCGCCATTGACGGCATCCATGGCCAGCCCTCAACGTGAAGGATTCCACCCCATGACCGTGCGCGCCGGCCGGGAGTTTCTGGCCATTCCCGGACCCACCACCATGCCGGACGAAGTCCTGCAGGCGATGCATCGGCCCGCGCTCGACATCTATTCCGAGCAGATGGTGGAGTTGAGCGACAGCCTGCACCGCGACCTGGCAAAGCTCTTCGCCACCAAAGGCAAATGCTACATCCACATCGCCAACGGCCATGGCGCCTGGGAGGCGGCGCTCTCCAACGTGCTGTCGCGCGGCGACAAGGTGCTGGTGCTCGAGAGCGGCCGTTTTGCAGTCGGCTGGGGCAATGGCGCAGGGGCGATGGGCGCCGAGGTCGAGGTGCTCAAGGGCGATTGGCGCCGCGCGGTGCGCCCCGAGGAGGTCGAG
>Ga0070741_10002183_pt1 | contig 54224 bp, 58 predicted proteins | sample Coa_R1_4_FD_66440 | JGI IMG/M metagenome (GOLD analysis project Ga0070741, IMG submission 66440) | Surface soil microbial communities from Centralia Pennsylvania, which are recovering from an underground coalmine fire - Coalmine... | ecosystem: Environmental > Terrestrial > Soil > Unclassified ... | reverse complement strand
CTCGCCACGTGATGCTCACCGGCCAGGTGATTCATCATCGCGGGGCCTGCGCCCAGGAAATTCATCTTCGACAGCTTCAAGTGCTCGTCGCCGCCGCGGTTCATCATCGAGAGCATCTTCTGCATCCAGTTCTCGCCCGTGAGCCGAACTTCGTTCTTGACCAGCGGGAACAGGCCCCAGAAGGTGAAGAAGACGGTCGTTTCCTTCCCCATCGCGGCTCCGGTTGTCGCGAGGATCAAAGTCGGCCAGATCCTGTCGAGCTCGCCACTCCACGCGAAGATCACGAGCTTCTCGGCTTGTTGGGGCAGCTCGGCAGCAGGCTTGGCTGCCGGCTCGGTTGCGGGTCGGTCAAGTGTGATGCTCATCTCACATCCCCTTCTTCTTCAGCACGAAGTGATAGACGGCGCCCTGCTGATCGGACTCGAGAAGCGCGTTGCCGGTCGACTGCGCCCACGCCTTGAAGTCCGCGACCGACCCGGGGTCGGTGGCGAAGACTTCGAGCAGCTGGCCCGGTGCCAGGTCCTTCATCGCCTTCGCCGTCTTGATGATCGGCAGCGGGCACGACAGTCCTTTCAGGTTCAAGCTCATGACGACGGCGGTGCTCATTGGTTGTCTCCTTGTCTACACGCGGCCCTGTGGGACCGTGTGCCAGTAGGCCTTGTTGAGGATCACCTTCGCCCAGTGCCACAGGCGGCTCGGCGTCGGCGAGACGGGAGGATGGTCGTAATCGAAACGGATCGTGGTCGCCTGCCCTCTGCCCGTCTCCAGGAAGCACATGACCTTTCCGTCGTAAACATGAGCGGGAGGCGCCTCGCCCTTCACCACCGCGGCGATTTCCGCGGCCGCGACGGACGCCTCGTAATGCGCGACCGACCCGCTCTTCGAGATCGGGATGTCGGTCGTGTCGCCGACGGCCCAGATGTTGGTGAACCCGGTGTGCTTCAAGGTGTTCTTGTCCACCGGCACCCATCCGCGCTCATCACCCAGGCCCGAATCCTCGATCACCTTCTGGCCGCGGTGAGGCGGCACCAGGACGAGAAGGTCGTAGCTCACGGTCTCGCCCTCGATCGAGGTGACGGTCTTGGCCACCGGGTCGACTGACTCGACGTTGAAGAAGCCGGTCAGCTCGATGCCCCGCTCGGCGAGGATGGGCTGGACGAGCTTGGAGGTGACCTCGATCGTGAAGGCGCGGTTCAGCGGAGACATGAGCTTGACCTCGGTCTTGTCGCGGATGCCGCGCGAGCGCAGGTAGTCATCGAGAAGGAATACGAACTCGACCGGAGCAGGCGGGCACTTGTACGGGATGCCGGCGACGGCGACGACAATCGTGCCGCCGGTGAACTGCTTGAGGGTCTTGAACAGGCGCTCCGCCCCTTCGAGGGTGTAGAAATCGTGCGCTCCGGCTCCGCCGGGCACCTCGTCCATCACGGTGCGGCTGCCGGTCGCGAGCAGAAGCTCGTCGTAGCGCATCGTGCGGCCTGACTTGAGAACCACCTTCCGGTTTGCGGTGTCGACGTGGGTCGCGGTGTCGACGATGAGCTTCACTTCGCTTCGGAGCAGGTCCGTCTCCGGACGCTTGATGGCGGCAGCATGCTCGGCGCCGACCGCGATGCCGAGAAAGCCGGGCTGGTAGACATGGATGCCGGTCGAGTCGACGAGCGTCACCCGCGCCTTGTCGCCGACCTCCTTGGATACGAGGTTGGCGACGATCGTCCCGCCGACGCCGCCCCCGAGGATCAGTACGTCGTTGGCCATCACTCAGCGTGCCTTGCGCACGATGAATCGCGCAAAGCCCTCCTCCTGCTTGATCTCGATCATCTCCTGCTTGGCCTTGGCTATCCAGGCCGGGATGTCGGTCTTCGAGCCTTCGTCGCTCGAGAGCACCTCGAAGACCTGGCCGACGGTTCCCTGGCGCATCGCTCCGATCAGGTTCATCAGCGGTCCGGGACACGCCATCCCTCTCGCATCGATTGTCCGGTCGACCTGTGTGGTGCTCATCTCTCCTCCATCTCAGATGAATACGACCTGACCCTCGGAGGCGGAGGCGATGAAGGCGGCCACGCCCTCGACGCCGTCGACCAGCGGGTCGAGGTCGGTTTTGCTCAGGTGGAACATGTCCATGGACAGGGCGCACGCCTGGATGTCGACCTCGCCGACGTCCTTCGCCTGGTGCAGAAGCTCGCTCCAGTGCAGACCGGGGTGTGCGCTGACGACAGGCGCCTGCTCGGCCGTGGCCTCGGGCGAAAGGTGATGGTCCTCACGCATCCGGCTCGAACGGAACGCATCGAGGGCGTAATACTGAAGAAAGATGTTCACGTGCCGGCCCATCGCCGCCGCGCCCACCGTCAGGACCGCCGCCGCGTTCAGCTTGTCGTCGGTGCCCGAGAAGAGCACGAGCGAGAGGGGTTTGTCCTGTTCATCCATTTCGCATTCCTCCGTGCCTCGAGTCTCGTGCGTCTCGGGACCGCGGGGCAGGGCCAGGGGGCCCGGCTCGGCCGGTCCATTTGGCCGTTGGTGATTGCGCAATCACAGAGCTACGTTCAGCCGGTGGAGTTCGCGGAGATCGAAGAGGCGGCCCATCGCTTCGCGCTGCTGGGCGACCCGACGCGGCTGCGCGTGCTGAAGGCGGTCATGGAAGGTGGCGAGCTTTCGGTGCACGCCGCGGCCGCCGCGGCAGGCGTGTCCCGCTTCAACGCGTCCGCGCACCTGAACCGGCTCGCGCTCGGCAGGCTCGTGTCACGACGCCGGGAGGGGACGAGCGTTCTCTACCGCGTCGAGGACCCATCCCTGCCGCGGATCTGCGAGATCATGTGCGAGTCGCTGGAGGTACGACCGACCCGGGCCACGGGTTGACCTCCGGACGCTGCTAGGTTTGGATCCCCCAACTCTGGAACGGAGGTCTGCGATGTATGCGAGCGTGCGCACCTATCGTGTCGAGGCCGGGTCCGTCGACGAGCTCATCAAGGAGCTCGAGTCCGGGCTGGTTCCGCAGCTGGGCAAGGCGAGCGGCTACCAGGGGCACTACGTCATCGCGAGCGACGACGGGAAGGTCGTCTCCATCTCCGGCGTGCAGGACCGTGCTTCGATCAAGGAGCTCAATCGAATCGCGCAAGCGTGGGTTCACCAGAACCTGGACAGGTTCCAGATCCGCGAGATGGAGGTCACCGAAGGAGAGGTCCGCGTCGCCCACCGGGGGGGACCGGCCGCGCGACCTTAGCGCTCGCGCGGCCGGAAGACTATTCGGATCAGAGTCCGGGCTGGCGCACCTTGGCCTGTGGCAGTGGCTGCGCGATGCCTATCGCGTCGGCGATCCGCCGCATGGCCACCGCGTAAGCGGCCAGGCGTAGGGTGACGTTCTTCCTGGTCGCGATCTCCGTGACGGCGTCGAACGCGCGCCGCATCGTGACCGCCAGGCGTGCCTGCACCTCTTCCAGCATCCACCTCTCGGAGTGCAGGTCCTGCACCCATTCGAAGTAGCTGACCACGACGCCTCCCGCGTTGGCCAGGATGTCCGGAAGGACCTTGACGCCGCGACCGGCGAGTATTGCGTCCGCCTCGGGCGTCGTCGGACCGTTGGCCAGCTCGACCACCCAGCGCGCTTTCACCTGCTCCGCGTTGTGCGCGGTGATCTGGCCTTCGAGCGCAGCCGGAACGACGATGTCGACAGGCTCGAACAGCGGCGCTTCCGTGCCGAGCTTCTCGTAGTCCTTCAGGTCCGCAAACCGGCCGCCCTTGTGCTTGAACTCGACGAGCTCGCCCACGGGCAGGCCGCCGGCCTTCCTGATCGCGGCGGTCGAGTCCGACACGCACACGATCGTGGCGCCGGCCTGCTGGAGCAGTATCGCCGCGTTGCTGCCCGCGTTGCCGAAGCCCTGGATCGCGACCTTCTTGCCCCGCAGATTCTCACCCGCGGCGGCGAGCGCCGCCTCCAGGACGTCGATGCCGCCCTGCGCGGTCGCCGTGTCGCGGCCGAGCGAGCCGCCGTGCTCGATCGTCTTGCCGGTGACCACGGCAGGAGCGTCATGACCCGACAGGCGCGCGTACTCGTCCTCCAGCCAGTCCATGACACGGGAATCCGTGTTCACGTCCGGCGCCGGGACGTCGACCATCGGCCCGATGACACGCCAGATCCGCTCGGTGTAGGCGCGGGTCAGAGCTTCCAGCTCGGTGACCGAGAGCTTGTGCGGGTCGACGGTGATGCCGCCTTTGCCGCCGCCGAGCGGGATGTCCACGACCGCGGTCTTTATGCTCATCCATCCGGCGAGGGCTTTGACCTCGTCGAGTGTCACGTTCGGGTGGTAGCGGATGCCGCCCTTGTACGGTCCGCGGGCCGAGCTGTGCTGGACCCGGTAGCCGGTGAGCATCTCGCGTCTTCCGTCGTCCCTCGCGAGCGGGATGGACACCTCGTGCACCCGCTCCGGCCTCTTGATGGCCTCCAGGACGCCCGGGTCTTCGATCCCGGCCACGGCTGACGCGGCGTCGACGATGGCGCAGAAGCGCTCGTAAGCGCTTGTTTCGCCCATTTGCAAACCTCCTCTAAGCGACGAGAACTGGTTGTTCCAGCGTCGGCCGTGCCCGCGGGCGGGGCCAGTGCCAGTGGTCCCGTACCGAACGGGTACCTGCGCCCCACCCATAATTCCTAGAGTCGCTATAATTTTGATGCAATAGTAATTTTCGAGGAGGTGGACGATATGCTGGGGATGGGCGCGCGCAGGTGGTGGGCCGCGGCGGCGATGACGCTCGGGGTCCTGGCGGTGGGCCTGGACGTGACCGTGCTGAGCGTGGCGCTCCCGACGCTGGCGGGCGCGCTGAAGGCCTCCGAGTCCGACCTGCAGTGGTTCTCCTCCGGTTACGCGCTGGCCCTGGCCGCCGGCATGCTGCCCGCCGGCGTGCTCGGCGACCGCTTCGGCCGCAAGCGGCTCACCGTGGCAGCGCTTTTGCTTTTCGGCGCCGGCTCGGTCGCGTGCGCATTTGCGCCCAACGCCGCGGTCTTCATTGCCGCCCGCGTCGTGCTCGGCGCGGCCGGTGCCGCGCTCGTCGTCATGGTCCTGTCGATTTTCGCCGTGCTCTTCTCCGAGAAGGAGCGCCCGCGCGCGATCGGGATCTGGGCCGCCGCCAACTTCCTGGCCCTCCCCGTCGGACCGCTGTTCGGAGGCTGGCTGCTGACCAACTACTGGTGGGGCTACATCTTCCTAATGAACGTGCCGGTCGCGGCCGTCGGCCTGGTCGCGGTGTTGATCCTGGTCCCGGAGTCAAGGGCGCCCGAGCGGCCGGCTCTGGATCCGGTCGGGATGCTGGCGGCCTGCTTTGGCCTGGCCGGGGTGACGTATGGCCTGATCGAGCTCGGTCGCAACGGCTGGACCGATCCCGGTTCCCTGGCGATCGTGGCTGCCGGTGGCGTGGTCCTGGCGGGCTTTTTCGCCTGGGAGCGGCGCCTCACCGTCCGGCCCGGCGGGCGGCCGCTGATCGACCTGTCCCTCTTCTCCCTCGAGGGATTCACCTGGGGCGTGCTGCTCGCGGCCATGGGCGGTCTCGCGCTGTTCGGCCTGATCTTCACCATGCCGCAGTACTCGCAGGGAGTGCTCGGACTCGACCCCCAGGGTGCCGGTGTCAGGCTGCTGCCGGTGATCGGCGGCCTGGTCCTGGGCGCGGTGCCGGCCGACCGGCTCGCGAGCCGGATCGGCGCGAAGCTCACGATCGCCCTTGGTTTTGCGATCACGGCGGCAGGGCTCGTGGTCGGGGCAACCACGGCCGTCGACTCCGGCGAGTGGTTCGTCGCCGCCTGGATGGCGGTCGTCGGCCTGGGCATGGGATTCGCGTTCGCGACCTCGGCGTCGGCGGCGATCAAGGTCGTGCCGGCCGACCGCAGCGGCGTGGCTTCGGCGCTGGTCCAGGCGATGCAGAAGGTCGGGGCGCCTCTCGGCTCTGCGATCCTTGGCAGCGTGCTGGTCAGCGGTTACCAGGCGGACCTGTCGCTCGGTGCGCTCCCGCCGGCGGTTGCTGCGGCCGTCAAGCAGAGCCTGTTCGCCGGCGTCACGGTGGCGCAGAGGCTCCACTCGCCCGCGCTGCTGGATTCGGTGCGGCAGGCGTTCGTCCACGGGATGGACGTCGCGCTCGTCGTCTCGGCGGGAATCGCGATCCTTGCCGCGGTGCTCGCTCTCGCCTTCATGCCCGGACGGCAGCCTGTTCGGGGTTCAGAGCCGGCTCCGGCGACGGCCGCGAAGGTGGGCCCTGTTGCCTGAACCACCGCTCGGACTGAGGGAGCGCAAGAAGCTCCGGACGCGCGGCGCGATCCAGAAGGAGGCGATGCGCCTGTTCCTCGAGAAGGGCTACGACGAGACGACCGTCGAAGAGATCGCGGCGGCCGCGGACATCTCGCCCAGCACCTTCTTCAACTACTTCCCGAACAAGGAGGCCGTCGTCTTCACGGACGACCTCGACCCGCTGATCCTTGCCGCTTTCGACGCCCAGCCATCGGGGCTCAGCCCGATCGCCGCGCTGCGCAACGCGATGGTCGACGTCTTTTCGAAGCTCTCCCCCGACGACGAGGCCGTGATGCGCGAGCGGATGAGGCTGATGGCCGGTGAACCCGAGCTGCAGGCGGGCATGCTCGCGCAGTTCGCCGACCTCGTGCGTCAGATCGCCGAGCTCATGGCGCACAGGGTCGGCCGCAGCCCGGACGACTTCGCGCTGCGCAACCTGGCGGGTGCGCTGCTCGGCGTGATGCTCTCGGCGATGCTGCGCGCGACCGAGGATCCGAACGCCGACCTGCTCCAGCTGGCGGTGGACGCCCTCGCTCACCTCGAGGCGGGGCTGCCGCTCGAGTGGACCGGCGAGGCGAAGCGCTGAGCAAGGAGTCGGCGGGTCTGCTCGTTCACCGGCGACGGAGCGGGCGCACCGAGGTGCTGCTGGTTCACCCTGGCGGTCCGTTCTGGCAGCGCAAGGACGCGGGCGCCTGGTCCATCCCGAAAGGTGAGATCGCGGCCGGCGAAGAGCCGCTCCAGGTGGCGCGCCGGGAGTTTCGCGAGGAGCTCGGCCATGCGGTTCCCGAAGGAACGCCGGAGGCGCTGGGGTCCGTCAGGCAGGCGGGCGGCAAGCTCGTACACGTGTGGGCGCTCGGCGGCGACCTCGATCCGGCTGTGATCACGAGCAACACCTTCGAGCTCGAATGGCCGCCGCGGTCCGGCCGCATTCAGACCTTTGCCGAGGTGGACCGCGCCGGTTGGTTCGACCTGGAGGCCGCGCGCGAGAGGCTGCTCGCGTCGCAGGTTCCATTTCTCGACCGGCTGGCCCGGGTGTTGGACTCTTCACCACCGGGGTAGGGTCCCGCCCGCGGGGGGCCGGTCGGCCCTAAGTGCAGTGCTCGGAAGTGCGAACACTTGCACCCAAGATATGTTCCTGAGGTACTTCGTGACGGTCGAGATGCCGCCGGAGCGCGTGGAAGCACAGATCTCCGGCGAGGCCCTGGCCTCGATGCCCGCCATCGCACGCCAGGTCACAGGCGAAGGCGCGCGGCTCATGTCGGACCTGGGCTTCGACATCGGACCGGCGCGCCTCGAACGCGAGATCGAGATCACGCTCGGCGATGCGCGGCACACGGTCGGGGCGACGTTGCTGCCGATAAGCTGGCGGGCCGCCGCCGCCCCTGGACTCTTTCCGGTGCTGGAGGGCCAGCTGGAGATCGCAGGGCTCGGCCCCGCGACGACCCAGCTCGGGATCAGCGCGCACTACGAGCCTCCGCTGGGGGTCGTCGGCAAGATCGCAGACCGCGCCCTCATGCACCGCGTTGCCGAGGTCACGGTCAAGGACTTCCTGGAAAGGGTGGCGAAGCTCGTCCAGCAGTCGCAGCCGCATTCGAAATCACGACTGGAGGCGCATCAATGAGCATCGGCCACGTTGGAGACGAGCTGTTCGAGGAAAGCGAGCGTGTCGGTCTACCCCGCCGCAAAGGCAAGGTGCTCGAGGTGCTCGGCGCCGCCGACACGGTGCACTACCTCGTGCGCTGGGAAGACGGCCATGAGTCGACCATCTATCCCAGCGCCGGCACCGTCACGTTCGTGGCGAAGGCCGCGAAAAGCGGCCGGCGCTGAACGTGCTCAGGCCGCCTTGCGGTAGGTGGCGACCGGTAGCTGCCTGACGGTCGGAGCCGCCTTCGCGGTCCCTCCGGCCATCACGAGCGCTGCGGCCAGCACGACTGCGACGAGCAGGATCGTGACGACCGCAAGCAGCGCGTCGACCCCGGTCGCGCCCGAGACGACCTGCGGCGCTGGAATCGGTCCACCCATGAACAGAGCGTTCATTCAAATCACCTCGCCGCCAAGCATCCGCCGCCACGGGCGATCTCGATAGAGCCGAACGTCCCCGTGCCGGCGACCCGGAGGACATGAGGCCTTCGTGACCTGCGAACGGAAAGCACGTTCCTAAAACAGGTGCTCCAACCGAATCCGAAGGCGGGATGCGCCTGTAGCGTTCTAGTGAGGATGAAGACGACCGGCATCAGGACAGAGCAATCGATCTCCGACGACCTGTCGCGCGCGTACATGTGGCTCTCGAGGCACCGCAGCCGGACGGTGGACGTTCACCACAAGGGCTGGCGGCTGGCGTTCGGCATCCCCATGTCCGCCGCGCGGGCGATCATATGCGCGGTCTCGCTCCACGGCGAGGATGGGAGCGAACCGGTGCTGGGCGGAGTGCTCCGCGTCATCTCCAACCGCGCCGACGAGGCCGGGTCGCGGCTCGTGTTCGACGGACGCTCGCCCGCAAGGCTTGATCCGCGCGTCGCGCGGCCGGTCGCCGCGGAGATGCTTGGCGTGATCGCGGAGCGAATCGCGACGGACGACCCGGTCGCCGCCTGATCGTCAGTCGCGCAGGATCGAGGCGACCAGCGCGAGGCCGCCAACGGCGGCGACGATGAAGAAGGTCATCGCAATGCCGGGGTAACCGAGGATCACGAACGAGGTCGGCACTCTCATCAGCAACGCCGCACCGACGATCAATGCCGATAGGACCAGACCGACGGTGATTCGATTCGCCACCTTGCGGATGCTGGAGATCAGGCGCTCCTCGTCGAAGGCGTGCACCTTCAGCTCCACCTGGTTGCCGGCCACGTTCTCCAGGATCCGGTTGAGCTGCCCCGGCATCTTGAGCACGAAGTCCTTGGCCTCGAGCATGTTGGCGAACACGCTTCCCGGCGTCGCGCTCTTGACCAGGCGACGCTGAAGTATCTCGGCTGCGTTCTCGCGAATCGACTGGTTCGGGTCGAAGCTCGGGTCCAGGACGCGGCCCGCCTGGTCGAGGTTGATGAGGGCTCGCGCCAGCAGCGCGAGCTCGGGCGGAAGCCGGAGTCCCGATTCGCCCGCGATCCGCGCAACGTGCATCAGGCGCTTGCCAAGCTGGGCCTGCATGCTGCGGTTGCGGTACTCGGCCACGAACTCGGAGACCGCCCGGCTCAGCTTGCGCTCGTCGAAGTCGTCGCGCGCCTCGCCGATCCGGGTGAGCACCGCGACGGCGTCGTCGCTGCGCCCCTCAGAGATGGCGAGCACCAGGCGCAGCAGCTGTTCCTGCAGTCCGGGTGCGAGCGAGCCGACCATTCCGAGGTCGAGCAGCGCGATCTTGCGGTCCTCGGTCAAAAAGACGTTTCCCGGGTGAGGGTCGGCGTGGAACACGCCGTCGGCCAGGATCTGCTTCAGGTAGGCGGCGAAAAGCTGCTCGGCAAGCAGCCTGCCGTCGAGCTCGACCCGTCCGAGTGGACCGAGTCGCGTGATCTTCACACCGCGGACGAACTCCATGGTGAGCACCTTGCTCGTCGTGTAGCCCATCACCGGCCGCGGGATCACGATGCGGTCGAACTCCTCCAGGTTGCCGGCCACGACGACGAGGTTGTCGGCCTCCTTGCGGTAGTCCATCTCGCGGTAGAGGGTCTTGCGGAACTGGTCGAGGGTGTCGGTGAACCCGTACCAGCGGCCGGCCTCGGTGTGCCGGTCGAGGAACTCCGCGATGTCCTCCAGCGCCTCGAGGTCCCGCTCGACACGCTCCCGGATGCCGGGCCGCTGCACCTTGACGGCGACCTCACGGCCATCCCGCATCACGGCGTGGTGGACCTGGCCGAGGGATGCTGCAGCCAGCGGTTTCGCATCGAAGCTCGCGAACGCCTTGGAGAGTCGCAGCCCGAGCTCGCCCTCGACCACCGCCTGGATCTCGTCGAAGGGGACGGGCGAAACCTGGTCCTGGAGCCTGGCCAGGGCGTCGGCGTATTCGGCCGGGAGGAGGTCGTGGCGGGTGGACAGGAGCTGGCCGAGCTTGATGAACGTGGGGCCGAGCGCCTCGAGGTCGTCGGCCAGAGAGGCGGCTTTGGCGGCCTGGCCGGGCTCGGCAGGCGGTGCGCCGTCGACGGCGTCCTCGAGCCCGGCCCTGCGCACGACGTCGCTGCCGCCGTACTTCAGCAGGAGATGCGCGATGTCGCGGTAGCGCACCAGGTTTGCCGGCCGGAGCGAGATCCCCACGCCGTGTTAACGCGCCGCCCAGTTCAAACCGCCTCACGAAAAGCTCCGGCGCGGGTGTCCGGCGGTGCTCAGGGCGTTTTCCCTTCGTGATCCAGAGCGCAAAGGGCACGGCGGCGGCCGCAGCCCAGCTGACGACCGTCGACCTTCAGGCCGCCCCGATCGATCGCTTCCGCGACCTCCTGGGCGCGGAGCGGTGGACCGGGTTCGAGCGGACCATGAGCGAGCTGGCCGAGAAGCTGCGCGGCCGGGTGGTGTGGAACGTCAACTCGACCGCCCGCGGCGGCGGCGTCGCCGAGCTGCTGGCCGCCCTGATCCCCTACAGCATCGGCTGTGGCATCGACGAGCGGTGGGCCGTGATCGAGGGATCGCCGGCATTCTTCAACGTGACCAAGCGCCTGCACAACCTGTTGCACGGCGTGGCGTCCGGCGCTGGTTCGATCAGCGATGCCGAGCGCCAGGAATACGAGCGGACCATGGCGATGAACGCGGCCGCGCTCGGGCGGGCGGTTCAGCCGAAAGACGTCGTCATCCTGCACGACCCGCAGACGGCGGGCCTGGTCCCCTCCCTGACCTCGCGAGGCTGCACGGTGATATGGCGCTCCCACATCGGCGTCGACCAACCGAATGATCTCGTTCGCGCCGCGTGGGGGATGCTCCGGCCGTACATCACCGGCGCCGCCGCCTACGTCTTCTCCCGCAGCGCCTACGAATGGGAGGGTCTGGACGCGTCGCGAGTCCACGTCATCGCCCCGACGATCGATCCTTTCACGACCAAGAACCAGCACCTGAGCGACAACCAGACGCTCGCCATACTCCGAGGGGCCGGCGTCGTCGTGGGGACGGACGGAGAGGCCACGTTCATGCGTCCAGGCGATGTTCCTGGACGCATCACGCACCGCGTCTCGATGTCGGGCGGCCGGCTCCCCGCCGGCGCCGATTACGTGATCCAGGTCTCACGCTGGGACAGGCTCAAAGACCCCGTCGGCGTGGTCGAGATGTTCGCGAGGCACGTGGCGCCCCACAGCAAGGCCTTCCTGCTGCTCGCCGGTCCCAGCGCGACGAAGGTCGACGACGACCCGGAGCAGCCCGGCATCCTTCGCGACCTCGAGGCTGCGCGCGAGGCGATGCCCGGCGAGACGCGCTCGCGTGTTCTCATCGCGCAGCTGCCGATGGATGACCTCGACGAGAACGCCGCGATCGTCAATGCGCTGCAGCGGCGTGCCACGGTCGTGGTCCAGAAGAGCCTTGCCGAAGGTTTCGGGCTCACTGTCGCCGAGGCGATGTTCAAGTCGAGGCCGGTCGTGGCCAGCCGGGTCGGCGGAATCGAGGACCAGATCGAGAGCGGCCGCAGCGGGATCCTCGTCGACGACCCGAAGGACCTCGAGGCTTTCGGCGGCAACGTGTCCCGGCTGCTGGCGGATCCGGGAGAGGCGCAGCGCCTCGGCGATGGAGCGCGGCGGCGCATCGTCGAGCAGTACATCGCGCCGCGGCACCTGACGGAGCAGGCAAAGCTCATCGCGAGCCTTCTCTGAAGAGACTCACGCTGGCATAGTGATCGGCTGTGCCGGTCCAGGATCCCCATGACGCAGGCGTAGACGCAGCGCGCGAGCGCGCGGAGGCGGCGGGCGATGCGGCGCGGGCGCCGATCGCCGTCGGGCGCGGCAAGGCGCGATTCGGGACGGCGAGCTGGACCGATCCGACGATGACCGCGCCGGGCGTCTTCTACCCGAAGGGCGCGTCCACGGCCGAGGACCGGTTGCGTTTCTACGCCAGCCAGTTCTCCGTGGTGGAGGTCGACGCCACCTACTACGCGATGCCGGCTCGCAGGACGGCCGACGCATGGATCGAGCGCACTCCGCCGGGCTTCATGTTCGACATCAAGGCGCACGCGCTGATGACGGGGCAGCCGAGCGAGGTGTCGAGGCTGCCGAAGGCGATCAGGGAGTCGCTGACGCCGGAGCTTGCGCAGAAGAAGCGCCTGTACCGCAAGGACCTGCCGCCCGAGATCCTCGACGCGATCTACGAGCAGTTCCGGGACGCGCTGCAGCCGCTGGTCCAGGCAGGGCGCCTCGGCGCCGTTTTCGTCCAGTTCCCGCAGTGGGTCTTTCCCTCCAACGAGGCGCGCGAGCTGATCCTCGAGACCAGGCAGCGTCTCGGCATGCCGATCGCGGTGGAGTTCCGACACGGCAGCTGGTTCAACGAGAAGAACGCCGAGCGCACCGTCGGTTTCCTCCAGGACAACAAGATCCCGTACGTCGCCGTCGACGAGCCCCAGGGTTTCAAGAGCTCGGTGCCACCGGTGATCGTCGTGACCAACGACGACCTCGCGGTCATCAGGTTCCACGGCCACAACCGGGAGAACTGGGAGAAGAAGGCCATCACGCCCGCAGAGCGGTTCCGCTACCTGTACGACGTTGACCAGCTCGCGGACTGGACGCCGAGGATCGCAGCGGTCGCCAGGCAGACGAAGGAAACTCACGTCATCTACAACAACTGCTTTTCGAACTACGGCACGACCAACGCGCGCGAGGCTGCCCGCCTGCTCGCGGAGATGCAGGATTAGCTTCAGTCGAGGTGGCGCACCAGCCAGGCGCCGAGAGCGGCACCGTCACGCCAGACTTTCACGACCCTCTCGCGCGCGGCGGCGGTCGCGATCCACGGCCCGACGTCCCAGCGCTTCCAGTAGATGAGGCGCTTGTGGCGCAGGAGCTCGCCCCGGGGATGGTCCTGTGGATGGGGCGGCGGCACGCGCTTCAGCTCCTGGCCGCCGATGTCGTAACCACGCCTGCGCAGGCTCTCGACGATCCCGGCCAGCTCCTCGCCTGATTTCGGTGCGGCGACGGCGGCGCGGAACTTGGCAAGCTGCTCGGGCTCCATCATGTAGCGGCCGCCGGCCGCGACGAGGGCGTTCGCGTCAAGCGAGACGTAGCCGCCGGAGGCCGTGCTCGCGTAGATGTTCGTCTTGTACGGCGACTTGTCCGCCGCGAACCTGATGTCGCGGTTCGGCCTCGCCATCTTCGCGGCCCCGAACTCCGGCTCCAGGTCGGCGAGCAGCGCCGCCAGCGGCGCCTTCACCTGGTTTTCGTACTGCTTGCGGTGCGCTTCGAAGAAGGTCTTGCTGTTGTTCGCCTGCAGCCCGAGGAAGTAGCCTCGGAAATCACCCTTCCAACCTTCGAACCGGCCGGCCACGACGCCAGCCTAGCGCGGTGAGGTCAGGCGGTGGCTCGCCGCCGCTCGGTTTCGATGCGAGCCAGGAGCCGGGTCAGCTCGGCGACCGGAAGGGTCTCGAGAGCATCGACCGCGTCCGGGATCTCGCGGCGAAGTCCAGGGTCGAGCATTGGACCCGCAAGGCGCTCGAATTTCGCAGCCACGTCCGCCCAGTCGAGCGGCCGGGTGCGCCAGAATCCCGCGTAGTCGTTCTTTTCGGCGCCGAGCCGGCGACCGTCCTTCATCAGGATCGTGACGCGACACGGCATCTCGGCCGGGTAGCGACGGCTGAGGTCGTCACGCTGGCGCACCCAGACGCGCTGGAGCAGCGACTGCACGTCGTGGCTCGTGACGCGGCCCGACGTCAGCTGAGCCGGCCAGACGTCGCCGTCGAGGAGCGCGACCGCGGCGAGGTACGGGATCGAATGGTCGGCCTGCTCCTTGCTGCGAACGATGGTGCGGTCGCCCGCGTCGCCGCCACCGACGATGTTGTTCGCCTGCTTGAACACCTCGACTTCGACGCGCTCGACCTCGAGTGGGTCGATGCCGTGCCGCTGTCGCAGCTCCAGGATGCATTCGATCGTCGACTGCGTGTGCGCCTCGGCGTTGAAGCGCTTCACCGAGCTTCGGGTGAACCCGTCCAGGGGCTCCTTGCGCCAGTCCAAGTCGACCGGGTCACCGATCGTCTCCTCCCAACCCCCGGCGCCCTCCATCACGTCCAGTGGCCCGGTCATGCCATGCGCCGCGAGCAGGGTCATGTGCATGCACGACATGGCGGCCTGCGCCGACGCGATGCCCTTCCAGTTCGAGAGCCTTCCCGTACGCACGGTCCAGAGCGTGTTGATCGAGGAGGCGCACAGCGCGATCGCGTTGGCGCCCCGTCGCTTGTCAAGGCCCATCGCGCGGGTCGCCGCGGCCGGTATCGAGAATGCGAGATGCGTGACGTGGTCGAAATGCTTCTCCTGCAGGGGAGCCAGCTCGCTGAAGCGCGCCTGCACCTGGTAGGCGACCGCCAGCGCCGTCAGAAAGTCCGCGCCGGTCGCGCCGGCGAGCTCCGCCGCCGCCAGCGTGGCGGCGAAATTGTCCGAAGGATGAAAGGTCTGACCCTCGACCATGAATATGTCCATGAAGTCCAGGTATCGCACGAGAGCGCCGTTGACGAAAGTTGCGCGGTCGGCAGCCGTCCGCCCGAGGCCGATCGCGGTGCACTGCCCCCGCCCGCCCAGCTCCTCGCTCACGCTGATGGCGATCACCGCCGGTGTGCCACGCAGCGCCCCGATCGCGCAGCCGAGGCTGTCCAGGACCAGCGCCTTCAGGTAGGGCAGATGCTCGCGAGGGATGTCGGAGAACTTCCTGGTCGCCGCCCATTCCGCGAGCAGCTCACACTTCTGCGGCTCGGGCGCCTCGTTGGGCGCGCGATCGACACCTGCGTCCACAAGATGACAACGCGCAGGGGCCCCGCCAACCCAAACACGTAATCGCCGGCGGAGGTAAGCCCCGCGTTATGGCTTGGAGAGGATGAGAGCGCCCGATTGGAGCACGCTCCGGGACCAGTGCCTTATCGGGCTGTCCGCGATCGCGTTGTTGTGGGTGATCAGCCAGGTCCTGGGCCGCGTGATCCACATCGTGGTGGTCGTGCTGCTGGCGATGGTCCTGGCCTACGCGCTCGAGCCTGCGCTGGCGAAGGCATCGCGCGTGCTGCCACGCGCCGTCGCGGCGCTGTTGATCTACGCCCTGGCGCTTGGGGCGATCGCGGGCGCCGTGCTGCTGCTCGGACCCCCGCTGGTCCAGCAGTCGGAGGGCCTCGCATTGCGCATGCCCGGCTACATCGACCAGGTGAGCGTCTACCCGAACCAGTGGGGCCTGGACATCGCGAGCACGCTTCGAGCTGCGACGCAGACCGCTCTGCGGAGCGCGGTTGACGTGGCCACCGCGGTCGCGGGCGGCCTGGTCGACACGGCCCTCGTGCTGGTGCTCGCCTTCTGGTTCATGGTCGACGGACAGCGCATGCGCGAGGTGGCGATCCGCATGGTCCCTGGACAGCAGCGCGACAAGGTCCGCTTCGTCCAGGCCACAGTCAGCGCCGTCCTCGGCGCGTATATCCGCGGCCAGCTCGCGATGGCGGCGATCATCGGCCTTTCGGCCGGGCTCGGCGCCTACCTGCTCGGCGTGCACTACCCGGTCGTCATCGGGATCCTCGCGTTCTTCTTCGAGCTGATCCCGATGGTCGGGCCCATCCTCGCCTCGCTCCCGGCGGTGGTGATCAGCCTTTTCCAGCCGTTCCCACTCGTGCTCTACGTGATCGCCTTCTTCGTCGTCATGCAGGTGATCGAGAACAACGTGCTCGCCCCGCGCATCACGGGCGGCGCCGTCGGCCTGCATCCGGTCGCGGCCCTGCTGGCGATCGTCGTGGGGGCAGACCTGGGCGGTGTGGTCGGCGCCCTGTTCGCGGTGCCCGTCGCCGGCATCGCGTCGGTGCTCATCGCGGCCGTGTGGATGGGGTGGCAGGGGAAGCCGGTGGAGATCGAGCGCGCCGGGATGCGGTTCCGGCTGCCGAAGCGGCGCGCCGTCACCTGACGGGCTTGCGGTCGCTGCGCAGACCAGGTCAAGTCTTGTAAAGGCCGCGCCGCCGGTGCCCTCGCCCGCGCCACGCGTTGGCCAAAGAGAAGGGGTCAACTCTAAGAACTGGAGAGAAACGTGCGACTGACGACGATGACGATGGCGCCACCTCACGAGGAGGAGGCGTGACCGTAGAGCTTGCGACTCGTTTCCACGCGGTCGGTTCCTTCGGGCTCCAGCATGGGGCCACCTCGGGCGGGCCGAGCCTCGAGCCGTGGCAGGTGATCAACCTTGTGGGCAGCGTCCTGCTCGCGCTGCTGTTTCTCGGGCCCGTCCTGGAAGACCTCCAGAGCTGGGCTCGCGCCCGCAAACAGGAGGACTGAAGCGGGCGGCACACCGCCGCCCGCCCCAAGCTCAGCTGACCGCGATCCCCTCCATGCTCGCGCCATCCGGCACGCCCACGACCTGGAGCGCGATCAGGGCACCGGTCCGGCCGATTGCGAAGGCGTGCACGGTCTGCGTGACCTCGCTTTCCGAGTAGAGGAACCTGTCCTCCGCGATGCCCATGTCGACCGCGCCGGGGATGCCGGAAGCCGCCACGGGGTTGAGCAGCGAAACCGCACCGTCGGCCACGCGAAACAGGCTGATGTCACCGCTGCCGGCGTTGCCGGCGTAAGCGAAGCCTCGCGTCGAGACCAGCCAGCAAGCGGCTGCCTGTCCGTCGCCCACCGCCGGACCGAGCGGGGTGATGGCGCCGTTCGCCCCGACCGCGAACAGCTGCAGCGAGCTGGTGTCGGCGTAGTTGAGGACGAGACGTCCGGCGGCGTCGAAGGTGAACGCGAACGGCACGTGCCCCGTCGGGTTGGTCGCCGGAGCCGCACCGAGTCGACCATCCTCGCCAACTGCGAACACGTCGACTCCGCCGTTGCCTTTTGTCGTGACGATCAGGTGCCTGCCGTCGGGCGAGAAGCCGACCTCAGCGGGCGAGCTCAGGAAGAACGGGTTGCTCGCGTTGCCGAGGCCTAGGCTGCGGGCCGAGCCTGCGATGGCGTGGAGACGGCCGCCGCCGAGCCGGAAGCCGGAGACATATCCGGCGCCGCCGGCGTCCATCACGTAGACGAGTGCGCCGCGAACCGCGAGGCCGCTAGGAAACGGGCCGCCGGAACCCACGACCTGGACGAGGCGGAGCCGCGTGCCCTCGACGTCGAACACGGAGACGGAGTCACTGCCGGCGTTCACGGCCAGCAGCGTCCTTCCATCCGGCACGAGCACGAGCGAACCCTGCGAAGCCAGCGGGTCGGCCACCGAGCCCTTTTCGCGAGCGCCGAGGCCGCCGGTCGCGTAGCTCCCCACGTAAGTGAGCGATCCGCCTTCGCCGCGGCGGTAGGACGCGATGGCGTTTCCCGCGGGCGAGTTCGTCTGCACGAACACGGCCCCGCTGTCCGCGGCGGCTGCTTGCACCGGCGCGGCGGTGACGCCGAACGCTACGGCCACCACGCCGGCCAGTAGCCATGACAACCTCGTCGAATATCTCATCACTGCCTCCATGAACTGAGCGATAGCCATGGCGGAGACGGTGAGGCGGTCGTGTGACCCCCGCGTGAAGCGGCGTCACACGACCGACACATTCGGTCAGCCGGCCGGCAGCGTGAACCAGAAACGAGTCGCGTCGCGCTCCGACTCGGCTCCGACCTTTCCGCCGGAGGCCTCCACCAGCTGCTTGACGATGGCAAGGCCGATGCCGGCGCCTCCCCGGGCCGCGTCGCGCGACTTCTCGACCCGATAGAAGCGATCGAAGACACGCGGAAGGTCGGCGGCCGGGATCCCCGGGCCGGAGTTGGTTATCTCCACGACGACCTCCGCGCCGCGAGCCGACGCCGCGATCGACGTGCGCCCGTCCACCGGGGTGTACCGCGACGCGTTCTGGAGAAGGTTGCCCACGACCTGGGCGAGCGAGTCCGGCTCGGCGAGCGCCGGAAGGCGCTCGGGCAGGTCGAAGGTGACGGCGATCGACCGCGCTTCGAAGGCCGGCCGCGCGACCTCGTAGGCGGAGCGGACCACCTGCACGACGTCGAGCCGGCGCGCGTTCGAGGGCTGTCCCCGATGCGGGCTGTCCGCCAGCGCGTCGAGTGATTGGGACAGGCGCACCAGGCGTTCCGCTTCCTCGTGCAGCGAGCGAAACTGCTCAGGGGTCGGAGCGATGACGCCGTCACGCAGCGCCTCGAGGTAGCCCTTGAGGTTGGTCAGCGGCGTTCGCAGCTCGTGCGAGGCGTTCGCGATGAAGTCGTTTCGCTCGCGCTCCTGCACGGACAGGCTTTCCGCCATCTGGTTGAAGGACTCGGCAAGCGAGGCGAGCTCCACCGGGCCGCCGGCAGGCACCCTCGCGCCGTAGTCGCCGTCCGCGATCTTCTCCGCCGCCGTCGCCATCTGCCGCAGGGGGCGCACCAGGCGCGCGGACAGGGCCACCGCAATGGCGGAGCTCACGACGATCGCGATCACGACGGCCATGACGAAGATCGTGGCGACGCCGTGGTCGAACATGGATTGAGCACTTGCCGCCGGCGCGCCGGACTCGACCATCAGCTGGTTGAAGGTCGATTGGGCCACCACCATCACGCCGACGAAGATGACCGCCACGGCGGCGAGCGCAACGATCACCGAAACGACCGAGATCCGCGTGGCGAGGCTGCGCAACAGCCTGTGCCTCAACACGTCAGCCGGCCGTGCGGTACCCGGCCCCGCGGACCGTGGCGATGTAGCGCGGATCGTCGGGGTTCTCGCCGAGCTTGTCGCGCAACCGCCCGATGTGGACGTCGACGGTCCGTTCCAGCGCGTCGCCCTGCGCGGGACCGTAAAGCGAATCGAGCAGGGCCTGCCGGGACAGCACACGGCCTCGCGCCTGGACGAGCGCGCACAGAAGGCGAAACTCAGCGGGGGTCAGCGCCAGCGCCTCACCGAGCCTTCGCACCTCGATGCGGTCGAGGTCGATCTCGAGATCGCGGTATGCCAGGACGCCGCCCGGCATCGCGGCTGCCGGCGCCGCCTTTGCCCGCCGCAGGACGGCCTTCACCCGCACCACCAGCTCCGCCGGCGAGAACGGCTTGGCGAGGTAGTCGTCGGCGCCCTCATGAATGCCGAGCACGCGGTCCGCGACGGTGCCGCGCGCCGAGACCATGACGATCGGGACCGTGGAACGCTCGCGCACGATCCGCATGAAGGCGAGCCCATCCAGCTCCGGCAACATCACGTCCAGCACGATGAGCGCCGGCCGGTCGCGTTCGAAGGAGTGCAGCGCAGCCATGCCGTCGGACGCGGTGAGCACGCGAAAGCCTTCGCGCTCGAGGTAGGTCCTCACCAACGACACGATCTTGGCGTCGTCGTCGACCACGAGGATCGGCTCTGCGGTACCGCGTTCCACGGCCGTCACGCTACCGGCGGCGTGTGAAGGTGGTTTGACGGTCTATCCCAGGCGGAAGCGCCGGCCGGTGATCCGTTCGGCGTAAACACCCATCCACCGGCTCTTGGTGCCGGGGGCCATCGTGCGTACCGCCAGCTTGCGAAGCTTTGCCGAGCGCGCGTCGATCGACTCGCTGATCTCCTGCATGGCGCCCTGGACCATGACGCTCCACGCGACTCCCCCTCGCCGGTCCACGTCGTCGACCTCGAACGCTGCGCGCGTGTAGGGACCGCGCTCGAGCTTGACGCCGGGCCCGGTGCGGAACACGACGACGCGATCGTCCATCGCGTAGTTGACGGGAAATATCAGAGGCTGGCCGTCGACCACGATGGCGAGCCGCCCGAGATCTTTGGTCACGAGCAGCCGCAGGCACTCCTTTGGCGAGAGATTGCTCGTCCGGCGCGTCGCTCCGGGTGCTGGCGGGGCCACGAGGCCGATTATCGCCCGAACAGGCGGTCGTACTCGGGGAAGTAGCGGGCGATCACCGAGAGCTCGAACGAGGCGAGGATCGAGCCGGCCCGCTCGCGCTCGAGAAGGAAGTCGAAGCTGCGGCGCACCAGGTCCTCCACGCCGGCCCGGTCGTCGGACAGGGCCATGCGCGCGTCCGCCTCCGAAACGGTGACCCTGTGCCGCGTCGATTCGCCACCGTGGTCCACCTCGACGTCGCAAGCCCAGCTGTTCCCGGCACCAGGCCGGCAGGCCACTCGCACCACACGGGCAGCGTAGCGCCGCGGCCGTCGCTCAGAGGCAGTTGGAGTTGGCCAGGGTGAGCAGGATCAGCATGATCGCGACCGAAGCCTTGGCCCCCTTGGAAAAGTTCTTCATCGGATCGGCGAGGCCCATCCAGAGTGATATGGGAGTGCCTGGATCCGAGGACCCGTCGAAAAGCTGGATCACGCACATCAGGCTCGCGACCGCGTTGACGCCGACGCAGTAGTACGAGAGGCCCTGCGGCGCGTAGAGGCAGATCAGCGACAGGGTCGCGATCAACAGCGCCAGGGCGTCCTCGCCCGTAGGGTTGCAGTGGGCCGGCAGCGCCGCGATGCCGCCGCCCGTGCCGTCCAGCAAGACCGCTTTGGCCACCGCCGTGTTCGGGTCGACCACCCACAATGCGTCCGCCGATCCGCCCGCCGGCACCGCCAGGTTGTAGTCGCCGTACACCGTGGTGACCGCACGCCAGGCGTCCGCCTTGTCCGCGGGCACCGACTTGAGAAATTCGTTCAACGCGGAGTAGTCCCCGGACGTCAATCCGCGGAGCGCCTTGCCGGAGAGCCGCCCGAACGCGCTGTCGAGGAACGCCTCGCCCTCGGCCAGGCTCGCCGCCAGCGAGGTTGCGAGGGCGGACTTGAACGCTGAACCGCGGTCCGACCCCAGCGGGATGACCTCGTTGACCCCGATGGCGAAATCCGCGTGGGTCTCGAGCGAGCCTTTCGCGGGCATGCGCTCCTGCAGGATCGCGACGCGAAAGCCATGCACCGCGCCCGGGCTCACGGGCTGCGGAAGGAACAGCTCGGCCAGGGTGAGCGGCGTCCGCCTGACCCCGCCTGATGCCGCCTCGAGGATCTGGTCGGGCGTGGCCGGGCCGAGGCGGCGGATCGGTTCGACGGAAAGCTGGGACGAGATGACGTCGTCGAGCATCGCGGCCTGCGTCGGCGTGCCGGCCTCGATCGCGATCGTTGTGATGCCGTTCAAGGCCGCCCGCGTCTCGGCGATCGCCACCGGGTCGTCGACCGAGCCCAGGATGCGGCCGCCCGGGGTCATCTCCACGCCGGCGATGCGCCGGAAGGCGGTCATCGGTCCGACCTGGACCGTCACGTACAGCCCGGCGAACGATGGCGGCGGGACGGGCTTGTCGGGAACCTGGTACGTGGCCTGAGCGGGGCCCACGCTGCCCTCGGCGAGGGCGATGGTGACCGTGCGCTGCGCCGGACCGTCCGCCTGCGCCGTGTACCGGATGCGATAGGCGCCGCCGGTCCAGCTCGACACGAGGGGTGCGATCCAGCTCGCGATCTTCGACGGCGTCGCTGGGTCGGTCGGGTCCATGCGCACGCCGCCGCTCGCGGCGAGGATCGCGGTCGTGATGGTCTCGTTGACGCGCCCGACCGGCGCGACCAGGACCGGGACGCGCGAGGCGGCGAGGCGGCGCTGGAAGGTCGGTGTCCGGACGGGATCGGCGTCCAGCGGATCCATGTCGCTGACCAGCACGATCGCCGCCAACCCCTGGTCGAGCGCCGAGCCCCCGACCGTCCGCCACGGGTCGTCGGCGCTCTCGCTGGCGGCCGCGAGGGCAGCGGCGACCTGGGCCGCCTTGGGCGCGGCCCACCCGTGCGGGTCCGGGCCCGCGCCGAGTCCGATCACCTGCACGTCAAACGGCGTCTTGCCCGCCTGCGCGACCAGGGCCTGCGTGATGGAGGACTCGAACGAGGACTTGGCCGCCGCGCTTGGCCACATGTCGACGAACGCGGCGTCGTACACGACCAGGACTCGGGGTCGCTGCTGCGTCGAGCTGTTCGAGTAGAGGGCGAACCCGCCGACCGTCTTTCCGTCCTCGGTCACCGCAAACGCCTGGCTGTCCAGGCCGTTCACCGGCGAGCCGTTCGCGTCTGCGATCGTGACGTCCAGCTGGACCTCGAGGAACGAAGCGGCGTTCGCCGTGGCCCGGATCGAACGCGCGGAGGCCGACAGGCGCCTGCGGTCGGCGTCCGCGAGCGGCGCGATGACTCCATAGGGTCCGGACAGGCTGCCGTCCGGCGCGCCGCCGGTGGCCGGGGCCAGGACGTCGCCGTGCACCGTGATCGACGGGCCGGTGACCGACAGGTTCTGGGATGCGGAGGAAGCCGGCCGGTCCGACTGCACGTGCAGCATCGGGACTCTCACGGGCAGCGCGGCGAAGCTCGATTCGAGCAGGACCTTGGCGCCCTCGACCGGGGGGAACAGCAGCAGCACCTGCCGGCCCGCGACCTGGTCCGCCGGCCACCGCCCGCTCACCAGCTCGACGGACCGGCCCATCGCGGTCTGGCTGCCTAGGGCCGGGCTCGCCACGGCCGACACCGTGATGCTCACGCTCCGCAGATCGTCGGCCGCCCCGGCGGCACGAAGGCCTGGCGGAGCGGAATCGCTCACGCCGAGATCACCCAGGGCGAAGGCGTAGCGCGTCTTCCCTCCGTCGACGAATGAGACGACGGGAATCCGCGCCGGCACCAGGTCATCGCGGACCCTTGCGACCTGGGCCGAGCCGGGCAGCGCCGCTGAGATCGCCGAGGCCGCATCCGGCATCGGCCCGAACGCCGGCAACGAGGCCGGAGCGGGGACGCCTGCCTTCCGCAGAACCGACTCGGCAAGCTGGACGCGCGACTCGTCGGGGCTGAAGTCTGCCGTGCGGGCCCCGTAAATGACGTCCGCGCCAAGCGCCGGCGGGCGAGTCGCCGAGGCTACCGTGGCCTTGAAGCCCGCGCGCGTCAGCAGATCGGCAAGTATGTCGGCGCGCTCGCGCAGCGTGCCGCTGCCACCGCGCAGCGTCGCCGCCGGGCCCCACCTCCGCCCCGTCTGGGCGTCGTCACTCGAGCCAAATGTTGGAATCGCGGCGATGCGATCGCGCACGAACTCGACGATGCTCGTCGGGTCCTTTGCGGCGACGAGGTCCTCCGCGCGCAGCGCGAGATGGTCCGGGCTCGAACGGACGGCCTGGAGAAGCAGCCGCAGAGCCTGCTGCTCGGGGGTGCCTGCCGGCAGGGAAGGGGTGACCGCCGCCTTGCGCGCGATGGGCCCGAGGCTGCAGCTCTCGACGAGCAGCAGGAACGCAGCCGCGTTGGCCGCCGCCAGGAACTCGCGCCGCGAGATGCCGGATCCAGATCCGCCCACGCTCTCAGCCGCTCAGGACGCTCAGCCAGCCGATGCCCAGGGCGGCGCTGGCGGCGAAGGCCAGGTAGCGCAGCACCCATACGGCGGGTGCGCCCTCCGGCTCGGCAGCCTGGCGCGGCGCGTAGACGAGCATCGCGTAGAACACGACCGAGAACGCCACCAGGAAGCCGAGCGGCAGGAGCATGCCGTGAGGGTCGAGCTGGGCGGCGCGGCGCAAGGCCGGCGCGTCACCTGGCAAGACGACCGAGCCGATGAGGGTCCAGTACATGCCGCTGGCGACCATCACGAACGGGGTCATCAGCGCGCGCCTCACGGGAAGCCCCAGCGGAGGCACGATCACCCTCACCACGACCAGCGCTGCGGCCGCTGCGACCAGGCACGTCGTGACGAGCGCCGACGCCACGTCGAGGGCGACGAAACCGGTGATCGTCACGAGGAGAAGTCCGCCGACGAACGGCCCGACGGCCGCGGTCGTGACGAACGGACGCTTCGCGGCCGCGGCCGCCGGGTCGGGACGGCGTTTCGCCGTCACGCAGACGAGCACCGCGCCCACGGCCGCCAGGCGCAGCGCACCCTCCAGGGGCTGGTCGGGATCGAACGGCCCCTTGCCGCCACCGGACCGGAACAGGACCGGGCTCACGACGGCCACCCAGCCGGCGATCAGCCAGTCCTCGACGCGAATCAACGCGCCGAGCCCGAGACGGCCGGCCACCGCGCCGATCGAGCTCACGCCTTGCGCTGGAACGAAAGCGCGTGGCCCTGCGTGGAGATCGTCAGCACGCCGGCGGAGATCCACGCGTCGGCGGCTTCGCTGGCGCCCGTCACGTCGGACACGAGGCGGCCGGAATCGTCCACCGACCATGAGCCCGACCGGCCCGGGCCGAGCGGCATCTTGATTTGGAGCGTCCCGTCGGGCGCGAACGTCACGTCGAGCATGCCGCTCACCCATTCCCCGACCAGGCCCTTGTGGAGCGCGGCTGGATCCCGGTCGACGGACGCCGGCGGCGTCGGGTCGGCCTCGACCGGCTTCATCGCGTTCCCGACGGACGCCATCTGCGCTCGTGCCTCGGCGCGGGCGACCTCGTCGTGGGCGAAGAATGCCGAGCCGATCCCCTTGAGCATGTCTGCCGGCGAGCTGATCGACCCGGCCGGCACCTCGTGGTCGGGCAGGCGCTCGAAGTTCACGAGGCGATGGCTGCGCGGCAGGTAGTAGAGGCGCATCCATCCCGCGTTCGGGGCGGCGTCATAAGCAGACCGCCACACGTGGATTGCCTTGTGCTCGACGTCCAGGAAGTAGGAGGTCGACGAGCTTCCGCGCGAGTCGGAGGTTATCGCGCGCTTGCTTACGGCGCCCTCCACGGAGGCGACATTGCCGGTGCGAAGGTCGTTGGTCAGGGGGTCGGCTCCGGCAAGACCGCGGATGAGGATGGCTGCGGCGACGACGAGAAACGCGATCCCGACCAATGGCTTGGTGACCGCCGCGGAAGCAGGGCCGGGCGCAAACCAGACGAGCAGGCCAATCACGAGAAGTGCGCCGGAGAGCTGGACCTCTCCCCTGCGCAGGCCTCCCGACATTCCGCGCAGGCCGCGCCTCTGGTCGTCCGTGAGACGTCCGGCCTTGTTCGCCTCGATCGCGTCCGGGACCAAAACTCCATTCATCGACTTCCTCTCCTCGATTTCCTGGGTGCGGAAGACGACCAGGCCGAGCCCGTCGTCTCGACGATGCGTTCGAACGGGATGCGAGCCTCTTCGGCGGCAAGCCTGACCCCTTCCTCGGTTCCCTCGAAGAAGCACAGGACCACCTCGTCCTGGCGCATCAACATCGAGCCGAGGTACCGAACACGCTTGCCGTCGGCGCTGACCTTTGCGGCGCTCGCGCCGGCGCGCTCGTCGAGCTCCGCGAGGTCGCGGCTCTTGACGCCGGTCCAGAAGCACTCGGCCACGTAGCCGTCCGACGACGCCTCTCTCATGCACCGCAGGCTATGCGGCCGAGGCGCCTGCTTGAATCGGGCGTTTCCCTACGTTTTGGCTTTCTCCCGCTCCGCCATGACGCGGCCCAGCTCGGCCCGAGACTTGAGGCCGAGCTTGCTGTAGACGCGGGCCAGGTTGGCCTCGACCGTCTTGGCGCTGACGAATGCGCGCTCCGCGACCTCGCGGTTGGTGAGGCCCGACGCCGCCAGGAGCGCGATCTTCTCTTCCGCCGGAGTGAGGTCGGCGGCGGCCCGGCGAACCGGGACCCGCGCGATCTCGGCGCGGGCCTGGGCGGCCCACAGGGAAGCGCCGAGCCGCTCGAAGCCGGCCAGCGCTCGGTGCAGCGCATCCCTGGCCTCCCGGCGCTTTCCGATCCTGCGCAGGATGCGCCCGTGGACCAGCTCGGTCCGGCCCAGCTCGAACGGCATGGCGAGATCGGCGTGGTGACGGAGCGCTTCTTCCGCCGCCGCGGCCGCGGCCGCGAGCTCCCCCCGCGCGCCCAAGAGCAGCGCCCTGCTTCGCGCGGCCGTCACGAGTATCCACGGCCTGGGAAACACGCGGGCCCGCTCGTCCAGGCGGCGCAGCTGCTCTTCGGCCCGGCGGAGGTCGCCCAGGGCGACGACGGCCTCGAGCAGGTCCGGGTGAAACCTGAACCTTGCCGGCTCGACCTCGCCCTTGCGCTCGAGCACGGCGGCCGCGGCGCTGAGCTGGCGATCCGCCTCGGCGGGGTCACCAAGCGACAGCGCGAGGAATCCGAGCACCCAGTTGCCGCGCAGCCGGACCGTTGACCCCGGGGCGTAGGCCGCCAGGATCCGCTCCGCCGAGCGGCGAGCCGGGTCGACCCGGCCGCGATGCGCGTCCGTCATCCCGCGCGCATACAGCGCGGTGGCGAGGTAGGCGCTGGACCCGGTTCGTTCGACAAGCTCAAGGGCCTCCGCGGACAGGTCGTCCGCGCGGTCCCAGTTTCCAGCCCACAGCTCGAGCTCGGCGAGGTGGCAGAGCAGGGCGCCGGTCGAGCTCTCGTCGCCGATCAGCCGGCTGCTTGCGATACCCCGCAGGTACCCTGCCCGCCCGGCTTCGAAATCGTCCTTGAGGACGGGCCACGCGAGGGGGACCGGGCTCGAGTCCGGCCCCAGCTCCTGGAGTCGACCGCCGGTCGAGATGGCCTCGTCGTCGGCGCCCTGCCCGCTGATCAGGCGAAGGTACGCGCGGTGCAGGAGCACGGCCGAGTAAAGGCCGGGGCTGGTCGATCGGTCGATGAGCTCGAGGGCCGCGTCGCAGTGGGCGATTGCCCGCGCCGGGTCACGCTCGGAGATCCATGCCGACTCCTTGTGCAGGCGGGCCCGCAGCTCGGCGCCCACTGCCGTGGCGAGCGCCTCTTGCAGCAAGGCGTAGCCGGCATCCTGGCGGTCCAGGTCGCGCATCGTCTGCGCAAGAGCGATCGTCAGCCGTCCCCGGAGCTCGGGGTCCTCGCAGCGCGCCATCGCGGCCTCCAGGATGGACTCGACCTCGGCCGGGTTTTCCGCCGCCTGGCTCATGTAGTCCGCGGCGGCAAGCGAGCGCAGCACCAGCACCTCCGAGTCCCTGGAAACCGTGAGCTCGATCGAGCGCTTCGCGAGCTCGCCGGCGAGCTTGGTCGCGCCTCGGGCGGCGGCACGCATGGCGGCGGCGTGGAGCTCGGCGGCCACTCGCTCGTCCGGCCGCTCCGTGGCCAGGGCGCGGTGCCAGGCTCGGGCCTCCGGGTCCTCGAGCCTGGACGCGAGGTCGCCGTGTATGGCGCGGCGCTCCGCCTGCGACGAGGACTCGTAGACCGCGGACGCGAGGAGCGGATGGAGGAACTGGATGCGGCCCGCCGCGTCGACACGCACGATGCCGGCCCGCTCGGCCGGCGCCAGGGCCTCCTCGTCCACGAGCGTGGAGCTCGGGTGCGACAGGCAGGAGGCGACCAGCAGCGCGCGGCGCGTGGACGCCGGGAGTCGGGCGATGCGAGTGCTCACCAGGTCACGCAGCTCCGCGGGGATGGGCAGGCGCGTCCCTGGGCTCGTGACACCGGAGCGGACGAGCTCGCGCGCGATCTCGACGGCGTAAAAAGGATTGCCGCCACAGGCGGCCACGATCCGCACCATGGTCGGGCGCGGAAAAGCCACGTCCAGCTCTTCCTTGAGGATCGCGTGGAGGGTGGCGGCGCTGAGCGGGGCAAGGGCCATCTCACGGCGGCGGTCCCCAGGCACGACCCCCTCCAGTGTGGCCGGACGCTCTCCCTCGACCCGGACGGAGACGAGCACGCCGAGCCTTGCATCCTCGAGCCTCCGCACCGCGTAGGAGACCGCATCGGCCGTTGCCCCGTCCAGCCACTGCGCATCGTCGATGGCGATGAGCACTGGCCGCTCGGCCCAGAGCTTCTCGAGAAGCAGGAGCAGGCCGGTGCCGATCGCCAGTGGATCGATCGGCGTGGCACCCGGATCCGCACGCAGCAGGGCGACCTCCAGGGCGTGGCGAGGCACGGCCGGCAGGTCCTGCAGGCTGCCCAGGTCGACCGGGCGGAGGAGGTCCGCGAGACCGCCGAAGGAAAGGCGCCGCTCCGCCTGGTTCGGGCGCGCCTCCAGGACCGTGAAACCCCGGGTTCTCGCGCGCCGGGTGGCTTCGCGCCACACGGTCGTCTTGCCTATGCCTGCAGGACCGATCAGGGCCAGGGCGGCGAGCCCGGAGTGGACCCGCTCCAGGAAGGCGTCGACCTCGAGCAGCTCCCCGTCGCGTCCGAGAGGAGAGCTAGGCACGGCCGAGATCGTGGCACATGCGCGGCGGGGTCAATCCGGAAGGGCCCACATAGATAGAAGGAAAGGGACGGGGTCCGGATCAGCCAGGCGGCGCCAGGTAGACCGTGCGCTGCGATACGCGCGGCGCCGAGGCGAACTCGCGGCGCAGCTCCTCCTCGGTGCCGACGCTTCCCACGAGCTGAACCCTATCGACCTCGACCACCAGGTCCGCGCCCTCGAAGGGAAACGGGTCGAGCTCTACCTCCCATGGGCCGAGGCGGCGCACGGACATCCGCCCCCAGCGTCCAGGCCACGCGGGCACCGGGCCGCATCCATCGCTGTCGAAGCCGAAGCATGTGAGCAGCGAGAGGTAGTCGAAGGTCTCGAGCAGCATGTAGTCACGCCATGCGCCTTCGAACTCGAGCTGCGGTGCCGCGATCGTCGTCGCGAGCTCGGCGCGGAATCGTCGCTCGCCCTCCAGGAGCTCGCGCCCACGCGGCCCGATCTCTTCCCAGTCCACCGGCTTGAGACCGGCCCACGCGTAGCGGCCGCTGTAAAGCCCCGAAGCGTGGAGGCTGACCAGGTAGGCCGCGTACGGATTGCTGCGAGCGATGGTCCGCACGGCGGCGGAGTAGAAACGGGTGTGCCTCTCTTCGTCGATCCCCGTGAAGTTGAGCGGATGCCCCTCGGCGTCGAGCTCGGGCGCGGAGTCGATCTCGGCCCAGCCGAGGTCGTGCATTCCGGTCGCTTCGAGCAGCGCGTCCGACACCGAGGGCGCGCCGTACGGTCCCATCCTCCACGCCCTCGCGATCCTGCCCGCGTGCGCGGCGTGGTCGACCTGGCGGATCAGGCTCCAGCCTCCGTCGATCCTCCTGGCGATCAAGAGGTCTCCCCCTCGAGATCGACGCGCAGCGTGCCGAGGATTACGGCGCAAAGGTGGTACCAGGCGGTGGTGACGACCAGGTCGACGATCGACTCGTCCGAGAAGTGAGAGCTCAGGCGGCGGAACGTGCCGTCGTCGCATGTCCTGGTCCGTGCGGCCTGGCGGGCGAACTCGACGGCGCACCGCTCGGGCGCGGCCAGCGCGTCGAGAGATCCGCCCGGCGCGACAGCGCGAAGCTTGGCGTCGGTGACGCCGGCCTCGATGGCGGCAGCCGTATGGTGCTTCACCTCGTACTCCTGGTTCAGCTCGTGCGCGGTGGCGAGGATGACGAGCTCGCGGGTGCCCGGGTCGAGGCTCGACCCTCCGCGCACGTAGCCCGACATGCCCAGGAACGCGGCGAGCGCGCCGGGCTGGTTCGCAAGCACGCGGTACAGGTTGAGCACCGGCCGGCCCATCCCCGTGATCCGGCCGTACAGCCGCTCCACCTCGGGCGAAGATTCCGGCTCGACGTAGCCGAGGCGGGCCACGCTCAGGCGCCTTTTCGCGCGGGAGCGATGCCGAAGAAAGCTTCGGCGTTGAGGTGTTCGATGCACGCCCGGTCGCCGGCCGAAAGCTCGAGCCGGTCGAGCACGGGCCGGCCGCTCGGCATCGGCCAGAAGGGATGGTCTGTGCCATACATGATCCGCTCGATGCCGAAAAGGCCACGGCATATGCGGAGCGCCGGCGCCCAGTCGCTGACCGTGTCGACGTAAAAGCGCTTGATGTGGTTGCTCGGCGCGTCGCGCAGGTTGCCGTTCGACCCCGGCCTCCGCTGCGCCAGGAAGTCGATGCGGCCGACGAAGTACGGGATGAGCCCGCCCGCGTGGGGAACGAGGAACTTGAAATCCGGGTTGCGGTCGTACAGGCCGTCGAACACCAGCCTCAGCGCGGCCGTGGTCGTGTCGAAAAGGAAGCCCGCGATCTCCATCATCCCCGCGGTCATCACCGACGGGGCGCAGAGCGGATACGTCGGATGCAGCATGATCGCCGTGTTCATCCGGGCGGCGGCGTCGAAGAACTCGCGGCGAGGCGCTGTGTCGAGGTGCTCTCCCGCGACGTTGGAGTAGATCATCGCGCCGCAGAGGCCCTGGCGAATCGCGTGTTCGAGGACACGCACGGCGACGTCGGGCGACTGCATCGGCAGCGTGGCAAGGCCGCTGAACCGATCGGGATGGCGCGCGACCAGGGTCGCCGTCTCCGCATTGGCCTCACCCGCGACCTGCTCCGCCTCATCGGGGTGAAGCCAGTCGACGCCGGGAATGTTGACGCTGAGCACCGAGCGGTCGATGCCCGCTTCGTCCATCCGGGCAAGGATCTCATCCGGACCGGCGAACACCGACTCCGCCACGGCCGAGCCCGGGCCGTACTCCGCGAATCGCTTGCCGTCGCGCATCACGAGGCGCGGCGGTTCGGACCTCCGCTCCAGCATCCGCCACACGGCGCGCGGCATGTAATGGGAATGGACGTCGATCAGCAAACGGTCAGGCCCCGGTCTTTCGCTGCTGGAGACGCTCCGCGGCCAGCTGGACCGCCGTGACGATGTTCTGGTACCCGGTGCACCGGCACAGGTTGCCCGCCAGCGCGGTCCTGATCTCCCCCGGCGACGGCTCGGGATTCTCGCGAAGGAAGGCCTCCATGGTCATGAGGATGCCCGGCGTGCAGAAGCCGCACTGCAGCGCGTGACTCTCGTGGAAAGCCTGCTGCAGGGGGTGGAAGGTGTCGGCGTCGGGCGCGAGGCCTTCGACGGTGCTGATCCGGTGTCCGTGCGCCTGGACGGCGAACATCAGGCAGGACCGAACGGGCCTCCCGTCGAGCTGTACCGTGCACGCGCCACACACACCGTGCTCGCAGCCGAGGTGAGTGCCGGTGAGGCCCGCCGTGTCGCGGATGAAGTCCGCGAGCAGCAGTCGTGGCTCGACCTCGCCCTTGACGGCCCGTCCATTCACTTCGACGGTGATCAGCCGCGTCACTGACGCGCGGCCCTGGCGCGGTGCGCCGCGGTGGTGAGGGCGCGCTTGACCATGACCTCGAGCAGCTGCTGCCGGTACTCGGTGCTGCCGTGCATGTCGCCGGTCGGGCGAAGCCCACGCGTGGCCGTGGCCGCGGCGGCACTGATCGCCTCCTCGTCGATCCGGGAGCCGCGCAGGTGCTGCTCGGCCTCCGTGGCACGCACCGGTCGAGGTCCCGCCGAAAGGAGCGCGATCGCGACGTTCACGCACCTGCCCTCGGCATCGAGCTCGAGCGTGACCGCGGCGCCTCCAAGCGCGAAGTCGCCGTGCCGCCTGGCGTACTCGACGAACGCGCTCGAGGTCGCGGCTTTCTGCCGAGGCACCTCGACGGCCACGACGAGCTCGTCCGGCGCCGTCGCGGTGGTGAACTCCGAAACGAAGAATTCGTGCCATGGCAGCGAGCGGTCGCCACGACGCGAGCGCAGATGAAAGGTGGCGTCCAGCGCGGCGAACGCGGCGGGCAGCTCGGCGGCGGGGTCCGCGTGCGCCACAGATCCACCGACGGTGCCCCGGTTGCGGATCTGCGAATGCCCCACCCACCCGATCGCCTCGCTGAGGAGCGGCCAGTCCCGCGCGACCTCGCGCGAGCGTTCGATCTCCACATGCCGGACAAGTGCGCCGATGCGGAGGCCGGCGCCGTCGACGGCGATCCGGCCGAGTGATTCGACCCCGTTTATGTCGACCAGGCGCGCGGGCCTCGCGAGGCGGAAGTTCATGAGCGGCACGAGGCTCTGCCCACCGGCGAGCACCTTGCACTCGTCGCCATGGCGCGCGAGAAGGTCCAGCGCCTCGTCCTCGGTCGCAGGGTCGTCGTATTCGAATGCGGCCGGCTTCACGCGACCGCCATCTCGACGACAAGCTGGGGGCTGAGCGGAAGCGAGGTCACCTCGCGACCGAGCGCGTCGGACACCGCGTTGGCGAGCGCCGCGCCGACTGCCGCCGTGCCCCCTTCGCCGGCACCCTTCACGCCGAGAGGGTTGAGCGGTGACGGCGCATCCTCGGTGATCAGCATCTCGATGTCCGGAACCTCGAGCGCGGTGGGGATCAGGTAGTCCATGAAGTTGGCGGAAAGAGGCTGGCCCGCCGCGTCGAAGGCGAACTCCTCGTACAGCGCGCCGCCCAGGCCCTGCGCGAAGCCACCCGCGATCTGGCCGCGCACGATCACGGGATTGATGCAGCGACCGATGTCGTAGGCGACCGCGAAACGCCTGATGTGCACGTGGCCCGAGCCGATGTCCACCTCGACCGCCGCGAGGTGGATCCCGTATGGAAAGCCGAGCAGATCGCAGACGAACCTGTCCTCGTGCGAGAGCGTGCCTCCGTGCGCGGCGAGAAGTACCGACAGCGGCACGCTGCGCGAAGGTGCGCCCGCGACGACGACACCGTTGTCGGTCAGGACGAGGTCGTCCGGCGACGCCTCGAGCTGCTCGGCCGCTGCTTCGAGCACCATGCGCCTCACCGCTTCGGACGCCTGCATCACGGCGGCGCCCCCGAGCATGGCGGCGCGGCTTCCGAACGCGCCCATGCCCTCGGGGACGACCGCCGTGTCGCCGTGCAGCACGCTCACGCGCGCGAAAGGGATGCCGAGATGGCTCGCGCACACCTGCGCGAGGATCGTCTCCACCCCCTGTCCCACGGATGCGGTGCCGGTGAACACCCTCACGTCGCCGCTCGCGTCGAGCTCCACGCGTGCGTACTCGCGCTCGGCCGGCCCTGCCTTCTCGACGAAGTACCCGACGCCGACGCCGCGCTTGAGGCCGCCGACGCCCGGCTGGCTCCTCCAGCGTTTCATCGCCTCCCAGTCGAACTCCTTCAGCGCGCGGTCGAGGAGGCGCTCGTAATCGCCGCTGTCGTAGATCACCGGGTGACCGTCGAACAGCGTGCCGACATCGTGCGGGAAGCTCGACCGATCGAGCAGGTTCTTGCGCCGGACCTCGACCGGGTCGAGGCCGAGCCGGCGTGCGGCAATGTCGACCAGGCGCTCCCGCACGAAGTTGATCTCGAATCGTCCTGGCGAGCGGTACGTGCCACAAGGAGTCTTGTTGGTGACGACGCTCCGGTATTCACCGCGATAGGCGGGCCAGCGATACGGGCCGGGAATCATCGAGATGCTCAGGCCGGGGACGGTCATGCCGTGCGTGCGCACGTAGGCGCCCGTGTTGTTGACGAAGGTGTCGCGCAACCCGAGGAAGGTCCCGTCGCTCTTCAGGGCGATCTCGGCTCGATGCACCTGCTCTCGCGACTGGTTGAGCGCGCGCATGTTCTCCTCGCGGTCCTCGTGCCAGGCCACCGGCCTCCCGGTCTTGAGGGCCGCGAAAGGGACCAGGTAGTCCTCCGGATAGAACTCGCCGCGCGCCCCGAAACCGCCGCCCACGTGCAGCTCCACCATGCGCACGCGGTCCGCGTCGGCCCAGCCGAGGAGGGCGGCCAGGATCTTCTTGTTGACGTGCGGGATCTTCGCCGCGCCCCAGACCGTCACCGTGTGGTGGTCCGGGCCGGCCTCGGCGAGCAGACCGCGCGGCTCGAGAGGCACCGCGCCGTGCCGCTGGACCCGGAACTCCTCCGCGACCACGAGGTCGGCCGACTCGAATGCCTCCTCGATGCTCCCCATTTCCACCACGAGGTGTCCGGCGACGTTGGTCGCCGCTTCAGGCTGGAGCAGAGGCGCACCCGGGGCGCAGGCCGCGTCGGGGTCGAGCACCGGCTCGAGAGGCTCGTAGTCGACATCGATGAGCTCAGCCGCATCCTCCGCCTGGTAGCGCGTGTCGGCGACGATCACGGCGACGGGCTCGCCCGAGTAGCGCGCGACCGTGTCGGCGAGCGGACGCTGCAGGAAACGTGTTGCGCTGTCGTCGTGGAACATGCGGGTCGGGATGGGCCGGCCGCGGTCCGGCAGGTCGGCGGCCGTGATCACGTCGATCACGCCGGGCGCGGCAAGCGCGGCCGAGGAGTCGATGCCGTTGATGCGGGCGTGCGCGTGAGGGCTGCGCAGGAAGTGGGCGTGCACCATCCCGGGCCGCCTGAAGTCGGCGGCGAACAGGCCCTCGCCACGCAGCAGGGGCCGGTCTTCCTTGCGGAGCGGAGACGTGCCGATCCCCTGCACGGCCGTGACGTCGACAGCCCTCCCGGTGCTCACCTCCAGGGTCCGCCGCGGTGGAGCCGGAACCTGACGAAGTGGTCGTTGACGTGGATCAGGCTGAAACCGAGGATCTGCCCCGTCTCGGACAGGTGCAGCTCCTTCAGCAGCAGGTAAGGCTCCGACGGCTTGAGGCCCAGCCTCTTCACCACTGCCGCCGTCGCCTTGCGTGGGACCAGCTCGACCACCGCGTGGTCGACGGGACCGCCCGTCAGGTTGCGCATGTCGAACGGCGACTGGGCGAGCTCGGCTTGGCTCGGTTTGTTGACGAACAGATCGGCGCGAATGTAGTTGACGGCGAGCAGGGCAGGCCTGCCGCTGGCGACGAAGAGCCTGTCTATCTCGTAGACGCGCGTTCCCCGGGCCTCGCCCATCCCTTCGTACACCTCGGCCGGTGCGTCGCTGGTGACCCTCGAGGTTGTCACCACCTCGACGGCATAGCCGGATTCCTCGAGGAGGCGCTTGAACCCGATCAGGCGCTGGAGGATGACCATCGACGGGCTCAGCCGCTCGTGCACCTGCGTGCCACGGCGCGGGCTCCGAGTGAGCACGCCATGCTGCTCGAGCGACTGCAGGGCGGAGCGGACCGTCGTCCGGCTCACCCCGAGCAGCTCGGCGAGCTCGTTCTCGGGTGGCAACCGGCTATCCTCGAACCGGCGCTCGAGGATCGACTCCAGGATCGCCTCGCGCGTGCGGTAAGCAAGGGACCCTCCAGCGATCGGATCACCCACTTTGTCGCGCCGAAGCAACCGCTTGCCGATGGTCGGTGATTTGTATTACAAATTGACGGCACTGTCAAGGCTTCAAGGAGGTTTCGCGCGGCGATGAGCGACAACGACGGCCCGCTCGGCACGAGCCTCCTTCGACTCGAAGACGGTCCGCTGCTGCGAGGCACCGCGCGCTTCATCGACGACCTCAAGCCGTCGGGCTGCCTGCACGTCGCGCTGCTCCGCAGCCCGCTCGCGAGCGCCCGCATCCGCTCGGTCGACCTCGAGGCTGCCCGCCGGGCGCCCGGGGTGGTCGCGGCGTACGCGGCGCCCGACCTCGCGGGCCGGTGCTCTCCCCTGCTGGTCCACCTCACCACCCCGGGCGCCCTGACGCCCGACCGGCCCATCCTCGCGGAGGGGCGCGTGCGTTTCGCGGGCGAGGTCGTCGCCGCGGTCGTGGCGGACACCCGCTACCGAGCCGAGGACGCGCTCGAGGCGGTCGAGCTCGACCTCGAGCCCCTCCCGGTCGTGGGGACGTTCGAGGAGGCGATGGCCGACGGGGCCCCGCTGGTCCACGACTCGGTGCCGAGCAACCGCTACTTCCTGGCCCACCGCAGCTTCGGCGACGTCGACGCGGCTTTCGCGCAAGCCGACCTGGTCGTCGCCGGGCAGGTGACACACCCTCGTGTCTCCGCGGCGCCGATGGAAGGTCGAGGGGTGGTCGCCTCGCCCGACGGCTCGGGCGGCGTTGTCACATGGAGCTCCACGCAGGCTCCTCACATCGTGAAGCACGCGATCGCGGAGTGCCTCGGCCTCGACGATGCGCGCGTGCGTGTCGTGAGCCCGGACGTCGGCGGCGGCTTCGGCCTGAAAGCCCACGTGTACACGGAGGAGATCCTCCTTTCGTGGATCGCCCTCGAGCTGGGCGCCACGGTGAAGTGGATCGAAGATCGCTCGGAGCACATGCTCGCCGCGAACCACGCGCGCGACCAGCGGATCGACTTCCAGGCGGCGGTGCGCAGGGACGGCAGGGTGCTGGGACTGCGCGCAACGGTGCTGTCCAACATCGGCGCGTACGGGATTCGCCCGCACGGACCGCTGCTCGACCCGATGACCTGCGCCGGGCTCATCCCCGGGCCTTACGACATCCGCGACTACGAGTACGACTCGCACGCCCTGGCGACCAATCGGTGTCCGGAGGGCCCCTACCGCGGAGTGGGGATGGTCACCGCCGTGCAGGCGCACGAACGGCTGATGGACATGGTCGCGGCGAAGCTTGGCCTGGACCCCGCCGCCGTGCGCCGCGTCAACCTCGTCCGGCCCGACCAGATGCCGTACACCTGCTGCACGGGCCACCCGTACGAGTCCGGCGACTACCCCGCAGCGCTGGAGGCGGCGCTGGCGAAGCTCGACTACGCGTCGGCGCGGGCAGAGCAGGCGCGCGCGCGGGCGGAGGGGCGCGTCGTCGGCCTCGGCCTGTGCTCCTACGTCGAGTTCACCGGCGCGGGCTCGTCCACGTTCAAAGGCCGCGGCATGGTGGACATCCCCGGCACCGACAGCGCGCGGGTCTGGATCGAGAAGGACGGACGCGTGCACGTGCAGACGAGCTGTCCGGCAATCGGCCAGGGCGTGCACACGACCTTCGCCCAGGTCGCGGCGGCTCAGATCGGCGTGGACGCCGGTGACGTGGTCGTCGAGCAGACCGACACCTCGAAGGTCGGCGACGGCACCGGCTCGTTCATGAGCCGCAGCTCGGTCGTCGCCGCGACGAGCACTCACCGGGCGGCGGGAGCGCTTCGCGATGCGATCCTGGGCGCCGCGTCCTGGAGGCTGGACCAGCCCGTGGAGCTGCTGTCGGTGCGCGGCTCCGAGGTGATGGTCGACGGCCTGCCGAGCGGCCTCACGCTGCAAGCGCTTGCGGCGGCCGGCGCCGCCGACAACGGCGGCCATGAGCTGGACGCATCGGTGACCTACGACCCGGTCCAGGCGTCGCACCCCTACGCCACCCATGCCTGCGTGGTGGAGATCGACCCGGGCAGCGGTGCCGTCGAGATCCTCCGCTACGTCGTCGCCGAGGACTGCGGCGTGGTCATCAACCCGATGATCGTCGACGGGCAGGTGGCGGGCGGCGTGGCGCAGGGAGTCGGGGCGGCGCTCCTCGAGGAGATCTCGTACGGGCCCGACGGCCAGCTGGTCTCCGGCAGCTTCATGGACTACCTGCTCCCGACGGCGAGCGAGGTCCCGTGGGTGGAGATCTCGCACATGGTCACGCCGTCGACCGTGCACGAGCTCGGGACCAAGGGCATCGGCGAGGGCGGGACCATCGGCGCGACCGCGGCCGTGGCCAACGCGATCGCCGACGCGCTCTCCACGCCCGACGGACACCTGCCCTTCACGCCGGCGCGAGTGCTGTCCCTCCTGCAGGCCGGGCCCCGCTGAACCGGCTCGCCGCCGCGGGCATCGTCCTGCTCGCCCTCAACCTGAGAGTCGCCGTCGGCGAGATACCTCCGGTGCTGCGGGACCTGCACCTGGGCGAGTTCGAACGCTCGCTCCTCGTCACGATCCCCGTGATCTGCTTCAGCCTCGCCGCCTTCGCCGGTCCACCGATCTCGGCGAGGTTCGGCGAGGAACGTGGCCTGCTGGCCATGTGCGCGGCGCTGTGCCTCGGCCTTGCCCTGCGGCCGTGGTGGTCGAGCGCGTCGCTGTTCGCCGGTACGGTGCTGTGCGGGCTCGCCGTCGCGGTGATGAACGTGATGATGCCGAGCGTCATCCGGCGGCGTTTCGCGAGCCGGGTCGGTGAGATGACGGCCGCGTACACCATGGCGCTGTCGATCGGTGCGGCGCTCGCCGCCGGCCTGACCGTTCCCATCCTCGGAGCCATGGGCGGGAGGATCCAGCCGGCGCTTGCGGTCTGGTCGGTGGCCGCCGCGGCGGCATTCGTGATCTGGCTGCCGCAGGTGCGCCTGGCGCGTCCGGCGCCACGGGCGCCGGGCACGAGCCTCGGCCTGCTGCGCGACCTCCAGGCCTGGCAGATCACGCTTTTCTTCGGCTTCCAGTCGGCCCTCTTCTACATCCTGCTGTCGTGGCTTCCCACCATCTACAGGGACCACGGCACGAGCCCGGCCGTGGCGGGCGCGGTCCTGGCCGTGATGAGCGCCGTCGGCATCGCAGGCAACCTTGCCGCGCCGGTGCTGGCGCACCGCACGGGCAGGGCGCGCCTCGTCGTCGGCCTCACGTCGGGTTTGACGATCGCGGGGCTGGGCGGCGTGCTCCTCGCACCGCTTTCCGCGCCGGTGCTCTGGGCGACGCTGCTGGGCATCGGCACCGCTGGCACGTTCAGCCTCACCCTCTTCCTGATGGCGTCCCGGGCCAAAGACTCTGCGCTCGCGGCGCGGCTGTCAGGGATGGCGCAGGGTATCGGCTACATGATCTCCGCCCTGGGCCCGCTCGGCGCGGGACTCCTCCACTCGGTGAGCGGCGGCTGGACGGTACCGCTGGTCGGGACGATCGTGCTCGGGGCGGCGACGCTTGCCGCGGGGTTGGGCGCGGCGCGGCCGGGGGCCGTCGCGCGCTAGGCCGCTAGCGGTGCGTGAACGGCGGCTGGAAGAAGCCGGCCACCCGCACGGGCCGGCCCGCGAGCGCAACCTCGCTGAACTGGTAGAGGATCGCGGCCGTCGGCGCGAAGACCTGGACCTGGGGCAGGCGCAAGGAGAAGTCGGTGCCGTCACGCGCGGCCGCCACGGCCGATTGCAGATCGCTCGTGGGCACGACCAGGAGCTGCGCGACCTCGGCGCCCGAAGGCTGGAGCGAGGATGCCGGTTCGCCGCTCCACACCACGACCGGAGTGATGGTGAAGCCGGATCGGGTGTCGAAGTCGTCGAGCATCCCGATCACGCCGGCGGCCGGGACCGCAAGTCCCAGCTCTTCCTCCAGCTCGCGAATCGCGCACGCGATCGCGTCCTCGCCCTCGTGCATCTTGCCCCCGGGGAGCGCCATCTGGCCGGCGTGCCGGCTCATGAGAACCGTGCGCTGAAAGATCGGCACCGCGGGCTCTCCCTCGTCGTCCAGGAGGACGATGGCGACGGCCGCACCGGTCTGCCTGCTCGCGGACTCGATTCGCTCGAACCCCGCAAGGTTCCGGGCGATCCGCTCGCGAAGCTCTGCGGGGATCAGCGCGGCGTGTGCTCGATGCCGGTGATCGAAGCCGAGACCGAACGCGGGTCGCGCGGATGCCACTCCCCCGCTTCGACAGCGGCGAGGAAACGGCCCACCGTCGCGTTGAAGAGCTCCGGCTCCTCGAGGTTGGCCGTGTGGCCGGTGCGCGGAAGGATCGCCAGGCCCGAGCTCGGGATCGTGCGCTTCAGCATCAGGGACGGCTCGAGGCAGCCCTCGTCCTCGTCGCCGGCGAGGATGAGCACCGGCGCCCGGATGGCGCCGAGACGCTCGCGCAAGTCGTAAAGCGAGGGCCGGGCCGCCTGCACGCCGCGCATCGTGAGCGCCGCCCCGCGAGCGTCGTGCGCCGCCAGCGCATGCGCGAACTGCTTCCAGGCGCTCGGGTTCTTGTTCTGGAGCTGCACCCGGGCTGGGCCGACGGCGTAGCCCTCGGCGACCCTGGCCGAGCCCTGCGTCTCGAACGCGTCGGCGATGGCCATGCTCTCGCGCTTGAACTGCTCCTGGCGCTCGGGTTGCGCCCCGTACCCGACGCCGGCGATCACGGCCGAGCGCACCCGCTCCGGATGGCGCAGCACCGCGTGCAGCGTGGCGAAACCTCCCATCGACAGCCCGACCACGTGCGCCTGCTCCGCGCCCGCCGCGTCGAGCACATCGACGACGTCGTCAGCGGCGCGCGCCTGCGAGTAAAGGCCGGGGTCGTCCGGAACTTCGGACGGCGGGTAGCCCCGGGCGGAGTAGACGATGCAGCGGTACGTCCTCGCGAAATGCGCGACCTGTGGCGCCCAGCTCCGGTGATCGCCTGCGAACTCGTGGACGAACAGGATGGGGTGGCCGCGCCCGCTCTCCTCCCAGTGCAGGCGGACGCCGTCGGAAGCCTGGACCAGGGGCATCAGCCGGCGCAGCCGGAGCGCTGCGCGCGCACCGTCGGACATGCCGCCGCCATCGAGACTCTCATCGGCTGAGGAATGGTACGGTGTCCCAACTCGTTCTGCGGCGGCGTTTTGACAGTGGAGGGAAGCATGGACCTGCAGCTCACGGGCAAAGTTGCCTTCGTCACGGGCGCGAGCAAGGGGATCGGTCGCGCGGTCGCTGGCCAGCTTGCCTCGGAAGGCGCCGACGTCGTCATCACCGCTCGCCACCTCGAACCGCTGGAGCGCGCCGCGGCCGACATCGCGCGGCAGAGCGGACGCCAGGTCGTGGCGATGGCGGGCGACATGAGCGTCACCGCAGACGTCAAACGGTGCGTCGACGCCGCGATCGAGCGCTTCGGCCACATCGACATCCTCGTCACGTGCGCCGGCAGCTCACCGGGCGGCCTGCTCGAGGAGCTGACCGAGGAGCAATGGTTCGCGAGCCTGAGCCTCAAGTTCATGGGCTACGTGCGATCGGTGCGCGCCGTGATCCCGCACATGCGGGAGCGTGGCCAGGGGGCGATCGTGCTCGTGGTCGGCAACGACGGCCTCAAGCCGAGCTACTGGGAGATGACCGCGGGCGTCGCGAACGCGGCCGACATCAACTTCGCTTCGTCGGTCGCGGAGCAGTACGGCCGCTACGGCGTCCGGATCAACACGGTCAACCCGGGTCCGGTGAACACCGACCGCTGGGACGGCCTGGAGAAGGCGTTCGCGCGCGACAAAAAGGTCGGCCAGGCCCGGGCACACGAGCTTGCCGTGTCCTCCATCCCATTCGGCAGGATCTGCGAGCCGGAAGAGGTCGCATCGCTCGTCACGTTTCTCGCCTCGCCACGGGCGTCGTTCATCAATGGCGCGCACATCCCGATCGACGGCGCCCAGCGCAAGGCGCTGATGGACGTCTGAGAGCCGCGCTCAGTCCTGGATCACCCGTGCCAGGATCGGGCTCGGGTGAAAGCCGTTGCAGGGGTTGAGGTCCTGGGGACAGGCGGAGATCGCGGCCACGATGCCGTCCATGAGCGCCCGCATGACGAAGCGATCGCCCGGCTTGCTCGTCGGCACCTCGTTGCCGAACGTGCGGTCCTCGTGGATCGGCGCGTTCTGGAAGATGTTGATCACGTCCGGAATCTCCCATTCCGCGTAGTGCCAGGGCGCCAGCGCCTCGACGAAGTTGGTCCGGCAGCTGCGGTGACCCTCGACGCCGTAGTCGATCCGGTAGCGCCGCGCGTCGCACATCGAGGTGATCAGGTCATGGAGTCCGACGTCGTCGCGCACCACCTCGTACATGTCGTGGCGCCAGTTGGTCTGCAGCCGATCACCGACGCGCAGGTTCAGGCGCAGTGTCTGCGAGCGCGTGTGCGTGGCCGACAGCCACTCCGTCCTGTCGTGCTCGTTGATCGAGATGAAGTCGGCGACCTGCTGCCCCTCGACGTCGACGATCTCCAGCAGCGCGCCCTTGGGAACGCGAAAGGCGCGGCCGTGGCCTGCCGGGACGAGCACCTCCTCCGGGACGCGGCTCATCTGGGGTCGAAGACCTCGACGCGCAGTGGCGTGCAGTGGAACGCGTTGCACGGCACCATCACGTCCAGCGGGCAGTTGGACAGCCCCACGAGCACGTCCATCTCGGCGCGCATCTCGACATAGTCGCCGGGCTCGTTGACCGGCTCCTTGATCCACCAGCGATGGTTGACGCAGTCGTGGACGAAATTCATGTTCAAGTCGAACGTGTCGGGCAGGTCTTCGGAGGCGATGCCGTACGGAGCGACCGCCTTCGCGATGATCTCCTGGCAGCCGTCGCGCGGCCCGAACCCGTTTGATTCGTACAGGTAGCGATTGCACATCCGGTGATGCGTGTCATGGACGCCCTTGATCTTCGCCGTCTCCTTGACGATCGTCATCATGGGCCGGCATATCGTCGACATCAGCGTGTCACCCTCGGTGAGGTGATCGCGTGGGATGTAGTCGCCCTGGACCTTCATCGGGTAGCGCGTCCGGGAGTAAGACGTCGACAGCTTCTCCTTGAAATTCTGCATGTTGAAGACGGCCACGTCGCAGACCTGCTTCCCCTCGAGGTCCGTGATCCGGATGTGCTGGCCTTGCTTGAGCTCCACCGCCAGCCCTGACTTCGGCGGCATCACCACGTCCATCACCGAGCCGCTGTTCGCCGTCTCCATGGCAACCCTCCTATGTCGATGCGCCAGACGCCCTGGGCATGCCTGATTCGTCTATGCCGCGGCCGAGGAACACCTCGCCGATGTCCTTTCTCGTGAGGAGATCGGTGGCTGAAGACGACACCTTGACCGTGCCGCCCGCCATCACGTAACCCCAGTCCGAGATCGAGAGCGCGGCGAGCGCTTTCTGCTCGACGATCAAGACCGCGGCCCCCGCGTTGCCCAGCCTCTTGACGTGGTCTTCGAGCAGGACCCGCGAGAGCTCGGCGCTGAGGTTCGAGGTGGGCTCGTCGAGGACCAGCACCTTCGGCTCGAGCATCATCACCCGGCCCATCGCGAGCATCTTTCGCTCGCCGCCGCTGAGCTTGCTCGCGGTGCGCTTGAGCATGCGCTTGAGGCTCGGGAAGACCTCCAGCACGGCTTCGCTGCGCCTGGCGATCTCGACCCTCGGCAGGAGGTAGCCGCCCATCTCGAGGTTGTCCGCGACGGTTAGCGTGTCGAACACGTCGTTGACCTGCGGCACGTAGCCGAGGCCGCGTTTGGCCAGAAGGTTCGCACGCATGTTCGTGACGTCCTCACCGGCCAGCGTCACCTTGCCTCCCGACGCGGAGATCATGCCGACGACCGCCTTGAGAAAGGTGCTCTTGCCCGCCCCGTTCGGCCCGACGATGGTCACGATCTCGCCGAGGCCCACCGACGCGGACGCCCCGTTGACGATGGGCGCGCCGCCGTAGCCGGCGGTGAGGCCGTCCACGGTCAGGTACGCGGCCGGGCGGCCGCCGTCACCCGACGAGGTAGGCATTCAGCACCTCCTCGCGCGCGCCGACGTCATGCATGGACCCTTCCGATATCACCTTGCCCTGTGCCATGACGACCACCGGGTCGCACACGCGCTCGACGACGGCCAGCTCGTGCTCGACCATGATCATGGACAGCCCTTCGTCGCGCAGGTCCAGCAGGTACTGCTCGATCTGCCGCGCGAGGCTCGGGTTCACGCCCGCGAAGGGCTCGTCGAGGAGCAGCATCTTCGGCTCGGCCATGAGCGCGCGCATGATCTCCAGCAGCCGCTTCTGGCCGCCGCTCAGGTTGCCGGCAAGCTCGTTCTCCTTGGCGGTCATGGCGAAGCGGTCGAGCACGTCGCGCGCCCTGTCGACGAGCGCCTGCTCGTCGCGGCCCCAGTACATGCGGCCGAGCTCGGCGCCCAAGAGCGACTCCCCCTTCTGCGCGCGCGGCGCGACGAGAAGGTTCTCGATCACGGACAGCTTGGCGAACTCCGCCGACATCTGGAAGGTGCGGATGATCCCCGCCCGCGCGACGCGGTGCGAGGGCAGGCCGGTGAGGTCGCGGCCCTCGAAAGTGATGCGCCCGGACACGGGCTTGATCGCGCCGGCGATGATGCTCATGAGCGTCGATTTGCCCGCGCCGTTGGGCCCGATGAGGCCGGTGATCTTGCCGCGCTGCGCGCTGAAGGATGCGCCGTCGACGGCCTTGACGCCGCCGAAGTCTCGGCGCACGTCGTTGACCTCGAGGACGAAGCTGATGCCCTCTGCGCTCATTCCGGCGGCCTGGCGGCAGGCTGAGCCTGCGGGCGGGGCTGGAACCTGGACGGCCGCTCGGGGAACAGGCCCTGCGGCCTGAACCACAGGAAAAGGAGGATGAGGAGGCCGACGCACACCCACTGCATGGCCTCGATGAAGCCGTCGTAGAAGACCTGCGGCAGAAAGCGCGTCGCCTCAAGAAAGCCCACCGGCACGAGAAGCGTGCCGACCATCACGCCCCAGTTGTTGGCCGCGCCGCCGACGATGATCGCGGCGAGGAACACGAAGGTCTCGGGGTAGAGCCACGAGCCAGGCGACCACGCCTGGATGAACTCCACGAAGACGGCGCCGCTGATGCCCGCGATCACGCCCCCGACGACGAAGATCATCAGACGCAGATTCGTCACGCTCTTGCCGAGCGCTGACGCCGCGCGGTCGTTGTCCCGCATCGCGCGAAGCGTTCGGCCGAGCGGCGAGTTGGTGATTCCGCGGACGAACAGGAAGATCACCGCGGTGAGGAACGCGCACCATCCTGCGTAGACCCACTGGTATTCGAGCGGCGCCAGGTTCAGGACGTCGGCGAGCGGCTGCGGCACGGTCGCCAGGCCGGCGGGTCCGTTGACGAGGCCCGTCGCGTTCGTCGCGACCAGAGTCGCGATGAGCGACAGCACGAGCATCACCATCGCCTGGTAATCGCTGCGAAGCCGGCGGAGGCTGATCACTCCCACGATCAGCGACAGCAGCCCGGACACCACGCCGGCGGCGAGGATCGGCAGCGGGAACGGCCAGCTGGCGCCAAACGCGTAGTGCTGGAAGTTGCCAGCGTAATCGGGTCCGAGAGAGAGGACGGCGCACGTGTACGCGCCGACGGCGACGAACACGATGTAGGCGAAGTTGATGATGCCCGCCACCCCGAACTGAAGGTTCAACCCGAGCACACCCATGATGTCGATGAACAGGTAGATGAGAAGCGTCGAGATGTAGAACTGCATCGAATCGCTCACGCGGCCACCTCCTTCGCGCTCGCGACCTCGGACAGAATTCCCTGCGGCCTGACGAGGAGAACCAGGATCAGGATCCCGAATGCGACCACGTCCTTGTAAGAAGGACTGATCACGGTGGCGGCGACCTCGCCAGCCACACCGATCGTCAGCGCGCCGAGCATCGCGCCGTAGGGCTGGCCGATTCCACCCAGGATCGCAGCAGCGATCACCGGAACCAGGAACGTCGCCCCGGTGACCTCGCTGAAAGTCGCCGTGTTGAGCACCAGCACGACACCGGCAACCCCGCACAGAGCGCCCGAGAGCAGCCAGGCCACGTCGATGACCTGGTCGGTCGCGATGCCGCAGCTGCGCGCGAGGCCGGGGTTCGTCGCGGTGGCGCGCATCGCCTTGCCGAGCTTGGTCCGAGTCGAGATGAGGTGGACGCCGAGCATGGCGACCACGGCGATGCCCATGATCCCGAGCTGGCTCGCGGTGAAGATCATGCCGCCGAAGTGGTAGGACGCGCCCGGCGAAGTGTGGTAGCTGAAGAAGGTCGGCCGGAATATCGCCAGCAGCACGTTCTGGATCACCAGGCTCATGGCGATCGTGACGATGATCATGCCGAACAGGCGCGTCCCGCGACGGACGAACTGGAAGTACACGAAGCGGTTGAGAAGCATCGAGAAGACGGCCCCGAACAGCGCGGCGACGACGAGGCTGATCCAGATGTTGACGCCCAGCCGGTTGACCAGGTAGGCCGCGAAAGCGCAGGCGGTCATGATGTCGCCGTAGGCGAGGTTCAGGATGTTGGTCACGCTGAACTGCAGCGTGAATCCCACGGCCGCGATCGAAAGGATCGAAGCCGTGATCAGCCCGAATCCGACGGCAGCCGAAAGCTGGCTCAACCTGTCACCACGCGAATCTCATCCGGCCTGGAACGAGCGGTTATGCAGCCAGCTTGGCGATGTCTGCAGCGCTGACCACGTCGATGTGCGGGTTGGAGCCGTCCGGCGCATAACCGACGATCTCGAAGGCACCCGCCGAGTTGTGGTATTTGTCCAGGCTGATCGGTCCGCCCGCGCCGACGTAATTGATCTTCTTGCCGGCCTTGAGCGCGTCACGGCCCTCCTGGAACGAGTGGACCTCGACGGCACCCGAACCGCCGGAGACCACCTCCGCGATGTGCTCGTTGTAGAACGTCGGGTCGGGTGTGCCGGCGGCCACCATGGCGAGCGCCATCATGATCACCGCGTCGTAGTCGGTCTGCGTGTACGGGTCCTGGCTCCACTGGTCGGGCTGTGGTATGTCCGAGCCGGACGCCAGGAGCTCGGTGTTGAACACCTGCCATGCGGGACCCTGTGAGGGCGCGTAAGGCTGCGCTCCGGCGTAGATCTTCGCGAGGTTGTCCTTGCCGATCGCGCCTCCGACGGCCTGGCCCCACGGCGGCTGCACCGTCGGCTGAGTCCCGACGACCGGGATCAGGCCGTTCAGCTGCTGGAGCTGGCTCAGGTAGGCCGCGTCGGTCTGGGGGTCGGCCTCCGTGAACATCACGTCAGGCTTCGCCGCGATCACCGACTCGACCTCGCTCCTGTAGGAGCTCTGGTCGAGCGCGACCTGCTGGTTGGCGACGATCTGGCCGCCCAGCTTCTTGAAGGCGCTCAGCAGGTTGGGCACGTTGCCCTGCGAGCTCAGGTCGTTGCCGAAGACGGCCGCACCCCTGCGGTATCCCTTGCGGTAGGCGTACACGGCCATGGCGATGCCGGCCGCGTCGTCGGGAGGCGTCAGGCGCCAGAAGTACTTGTACGTGCTCTTGTCGAACGCCGCCTGGCCCGTGTCACCGAACATCGGGACGTGCGCGCGGTCGATCAGAGGCACCGTGGCCAGCGCCTCGTCGGAGCTCGGTCCGTTCATGCCCACCAGGTTGGGCGTGGTCGCAAGCATCTTCTCGGCGGCAGGCACCGCGTCGGCGGGGTCGCCTCGCGTGTCGACCGTGACGCACTGGACCTGGTGGCCGAGAACGCCGCCGGACTTGTTGATGAGGTGGGCGGCGACGACGCAGCCCGCCTGCATCTCGGGTCCGAAGCTCGCGTCGGGGCCGGTGAATGGGTTGAAGCTCGCGAACGTCAGCGTGCCCGTGTAGGTCTTGGGCGTGGCGCTCGAGGTGCTGGTGCCGCAGGCTGCCAGGACAACCGCCGCCAGGACGCCCAGCGCCAGCTTGACGCCGCCGGGCGCTGCCCGATCACTCATGGCTTTCGTTGATCGTGATTTGTCGGACAATTGGGAACGGGCGGACTATATAAGTCACCGGCGGACCTGTCAAGGAGCGCCCAGCACAAACGGAGGTCGTGGCGATGCCGTCGATCAAGCGGATTCGCGTCCCGGAGGCCCTTCCACCCCCCATCAGCCATTACACGGACGCCGTGGCGGCCGGAGGCTGGCTCTGGATCTCGGGCCTTCTCGCGCTGGGCTCCGACGGCTCGTTGATCGGCGGCGACGACGTCGTCCAGCAGGCCGAGCGCGTGCACGAGAACATGAAGGCGGTGCTGGCCACCGTCGGCGCCGGCTTCGAGGACGTCGTCAAGGTGACGGTGTACCTGCATCGAATCGCGGACCGCGCCGCGGTCAACACCGTGCGACAGCGTTACTTCGGCAACAGCCGGCCCGCCAGCACGCTGGTCGAAGTGTCCGCGTTCGTCGTGCCGGAGGCGCTGCTCGAGATCGACGCCGTCGCGCGGATCCCCGAGGCAGGCTAGCGGCCGAGGCGCTTTTTGACCGCGTCGAGCGCGGCGCGGCGCTCACCGCTGGCGATGGCCTTGCGGCGCCACTCGACGATCTGCTCCATGGGAGCCTCCGCGACCGCCCGGCGAGCCGCCAGGACGAGGCTCGCCTTGGTGCCTTCGACCGCGCTCCTGGGCAGCAGTGCGATCGTTTCCGCCAGCTCGCGCGTCCGCGACTCCACCTCGCCGGCGGCGACGACCTCGCTCACAAGCCCCCACGCAAGCGCCCTGCCCGCGTCGAGTGTCGGCCGGGTGAGCAGGAGGTCAGAAGCGCGGCCCAGGCCCGCGAGCAGGACGAGGCGGGACACGAGCTCATAGCGGTAGACCACGCCCAGCGACACCGCCTGGAGCGAGAGCTTGAGATCGCTCGATGCGATCCTGACGTCGCACGTGAGGGCGAGCTCCACGCCGGCGCCGTGGCAGTGGCCCTGGATCATGGCGATCACGGGAGCCGGACAGCCCGTGATCGCGTCGACCGCGCGGCCGATGGCATGGTCAGCCTCGAGGTCCTTCTCCGACCCCTCCAGGAGGTCCAGGTCGAAGCCGGCCGAGAAGGCCTCGCCGCCCGCCCCGCGCAGCACGACCGCCCGCGCGCCGGCCCCCTCGCCCGCGAGCGCGCCGGCGAGATCGGCCAGCAGCTCGTGGTCGACCACGTTCCGGCGCTCGGGCCGGTCGATGGTCAGAGCCAGGACGCCTGCCGACCACCACTCGATCTTGAGGTGCGCGCTCAAGCGGGTAGTAGCGGGAGGTCCCGGGTTAACAGAGTGAAGTCGGCGACAAAGCCGGACACAACTGTGGAGGTTGACACATGCACCTGATCGTCTTCATCATCCTCGGGGCCATCGCCGGCTGGCTGGCCGGCAAGATCATGAGCGGCCACGGCTACGGCGTCATCTGGGACGTCATCCTGGGCGTCGTCGGGGCCTTCGTCGGCGGGTTCATCTTCTCGCTGATCTTCGGCACCCAGCCCACCGGGCTCGTGATCTCGTTCATCGTGGCCCTTATCGGGGCTTGCCTGTTGGTCGCGATCGTGCACATGATCAAGCGCGAACCGATGCGGACGAGCGGCCTCTAACACTCATTCGACCTCGCGAGAGAAGGCGCGTGCCCCCCGGCGCGCGCCTTTCCCGTTTCACGTGAGCTGAAGATTCTCAGGCTGCTTCGGCCAGTGCCTCAGCCGTCGGTTGCGGCCGGCGCGCTCGGATCACCAAAACGGCGATCGCGAACGCTGCCACGGCGACCGCAACCTGGACCTCGTAAGCGGAGGCGAACCCCGCGGTCAGCGCCTGCGCGACCATCTGGTGGGTGGGCCGCACACCGGCAAGCCTGTCCGTCGCGACGTGCGACGCCACCGCTCCCAGCACGGCGAGCCCGACGGATCCCCCAACCTGCTGGCTGACGTTCAGGACGGCGGCGGCCACTCCTGAGTCGTGCCTGGTCGACCCGGACACGGCAAGCGTCGTGGTCGGCAGGAAGACGAGGCCCAGACCGATGGACAGCAGGACGAGCGGTCCGAGGATGGCGGTCACGTAGGTGGGCTGTCCGGTGATGCGTGACAGCCACAGCATCCCCAACGCAAGGAGGACGGTACCCATGATGATCGGACCGCGAGGACCGGTCCGGCCGATGACTCTTGATGTGACCTGGGCGGTGACGACCACTCCCACGCCGAGCGGCAGGAACGCAAGCCCGGCCTGGAGCGGGCTGTAGCCGAGGACGTTCTGCATGACCTGGGTCAGGAAGAACAGGACGCTGATGATCATTCCGCCGGCGACCAGGCGCAACCCGTAGGCGGCGGATCGGTTGCGGCTCGCCAACACCCGAAGAGGCATCAGGGGCTGCGCGGTCCGTAACTCGACAAGGACGAAGAGAACGAGCAGCGCGGAGCCGAGGCCGATCGCGGCGACGGTCGTGGAGTCGGACCACGCATGCGAGCCCACGCGGCTGAGCCCGTAGACGAGGAGCGCCACCCCGCCAGTGACCGCGAGCGCCCCCGGCAGGTCGAGGCCGCCGGTACGCCGATCGGGGGCGGCGAGCACGCGTGGCGCGGCCAGCGCGAGGACGAGCGCGATGGGCACGTTGACGAACAGGACCCACCGCCACGACACGTAATTCGTCAGGAGGCCGCCGAGCACCAGGCCGGCCGCGCCGCCGCCACCCGCGGCGCCGGCGTAGATCCCGAGGGCGCGGTTTCTGGCCGCGCCTTCCCGAAACGTGTCGGCGATGAGGGACAACGCTGTGGGAGCGACGATCGCCGCCCCGGCGCCCTGGACGGCTCGCGCCGCGATCAGCCACCACGGCGTGAAGGCAAGACCTCCAGCGAGCGAGCCCGCCGCGAACAGGAGCACACCGGCGACGAACACCTGCCGCCTCCCGAAGAGGTCGCCTGCGCGGCCGCCCAGCAGCAGCAGGCCGCCGAAGGCGAGCGCATACGCGTTGACGACCCACTCGAGCCCGGTCGCGGAAAAGCCGAGGCCGCGCTGGATCGAGGGCAGCGCGACATTCACGATCGTCGTGTCGAGCACGACCATCAGCTGCGCAAATGCGATCACGAGCAGCGCCGCGGTCAGTTTCCTGGACGCGGCCGACGACGAGACCTGAGCTTGATCTGCCATTTGTCTATCTCCTGATCAGCGAGTTCTGGTCCGGCGCCACGGCCGGCATGTCCGACGGGGCAGCGTGCAGAAGCAGGTATTCGTTGATTCCGAGGAGCCGAAACTGCAGCCGTTCATAGCGGGGAAAGGCGGGCGCCGCGGTGGCGAAGTCGACCACCTCTGGCCGGTCCACCTTTTGCCTCCGGCCCATGTAGGTGACTGCGCCAGTGCCGGCCGACTGGACGTTGCGGTACCAGGCCGCCCCGCCGCCGAAGGTGCGTGGCATGACGAACGCGTCAGCGAGTGGACGCATGCCAAGCGGCGTGGCATAGGCCCGGCCGGACCTTCGCCCGGTGTGATGCAGGATTCCCAGGATGGGCATCCAGCGGCGACCGGCGACAAGAAGGATCAGCGGGTTGACGAGCCGCGCCACCGCGCGGACCGCCATCTGGGCGCGCGGACCGAGCTTGAGCCCGTTGGCAGGTGTTCTCATTGGCGTTCCTCCCGGAGTTGAAATGAGGCTCGCCCCGACGCGCCCGTCTCGAAGGATCGGATTGGTCGCGCCCACGATGCCTCGCATGAGGACCATGAAAAGGCGCCTGCTTCGAATTATTCCCTTCTGCTGATTATTTGGCTACCTGATAATCAGCGCGAGAACTTCTCCACCTTGCCGTCAGCCGCCTGGATGAGCCTTCGGAGCATCTCGACAAGACTGTCGCGCTCTCGCTTGCTGAGCGCCGCAAAGAATTCTTCGGCTGCCCCGTCGAAGACGCGTGCCGCCCGCTTCTGGACGACCTTGCCGTTCGGGGTCAGGTTCAGCGCGTAGGACCGCCGGTCCGCGGGGTTTCGCTTGCGGACGACGACGCCCTGGCTTTCCAGCTCGTCGATGATCTCGACGACGGTCGTCCGGTCGATGCCGAGGCGCTCGCCTATCGCCTGCTGGGATATGGGCCCCTCCGCCAGAAGGTTCAGCACACCGCACAGGCGCACGCTCAGCCCCATCGGCTCGAGGCGGCGACCGGCGAGAGCCTGTCCCGTCCGCGCCGCGATCACGAGCAGGGCTCCGGGCCTGTCCGCCAGCGACGGAGGGATCGGCACGTCAGCGATTATGCCTGGCCGTCAGCCATCTCGAACATCAGGAGCGCTGACGATTCCCAGCTTTTCACATCTTGAGCAGCCACCGGGCGACGTCATGCAGGTGAGGGGGCGATTCGCCGCCGATGCTCCACGCTACCGTCTGCGCGATACACCAAAGACGGGCTCGCTCCCGGTCGACGCCCAGTTCCGCGCTCAACCGGTCGAGCCGGCGGCGGACGGCCGCGCGGCTGTGTCCGAGCTCGGCCGACCGGATGATCGGGGCGAGGCCGAACTCTCGCTCTCCGCAAAGCGGCTTGGGGTCGATCACGAGCCAGGGCTCTCGCTCCGCCGCCAGCACGTTGCCGCCGTGAAGGTCCTGGTGGAGCAGCACCTGCGGGCCTTGAGTGCCGGGCAGCGCCGCCAGGATGTCGAGCGCTGCGTCGATGAGCCTCGCTTCGAGAGGCCTGCCCGCATCCGTCCATGCCTGGCGCATGCCGTTCCGCCACCATGCAGCCTCATCCGCGAGCGAGCGGAACGGCGGCGTGCTCGCCGGCTTCCAGAGCCTGGGCAGGAGTCCGGCCAGCACGTCCACCGCGTCGTCCGTCGGAATGACAGAGAGCGGCGTGCCCGGGACGCAGCGCTCCATCAGAAGAGCTCGCCGCCGCCGGTCCTCCGCAAACAGGCGCACGGCGCCCTCGCCCTCCCACGCCGCCAGCGCCGTGCCTTCGTGCTCGCTTTCGCGATGTGGAAAGTTGAGCTTCAAAACGGCCCTGGTGCCGTCCTCGCGCACAGCCGGCATGACGAGCGACACGTGAGAGCCCGGAAGCGGAGCACCGACGACCAGGTGCCACTCCTCCACGCATTCCTCGACCATGTGCGGCAGCGAACCAAGCCAATCCCGCCCGCCGCGGGCTGCGGCGACCCATGCGAGTGAGCGCGGGAACTCGAGCGGCATCGCCCACATCACACCATGGCGGCGCGGTCGGCATCTCTAGACTCATCCGGCGATGGGCGACGAGGAGGCCTTTGAGACCTGGCGGCGCCTCGAGGCGGCCAAGGGCCCGGAGGCCAGCATCATCGCGCTGTACGAGCTGGTCGCGGCATCGCGCGGGACTCGCGCCGAAGAGCTCTCTCCAGGAGAACGGCAACACCTGGCGCTGCGTGCGATGCATGCCGCCGATCCAACCTTTCACATCGCCGCGGGCAGCGAGCGGGCAGACGAACCGATCGAGCTCGCCCCCTACGACCCCCGCTGGCCCCAGTTGTTCACGGGGTGGAAGCGGTCCCTGCACAGCGCGCTGGGTAAGACCGCCGTCCTCATCGAGCACGTCGGCTCAACCGCTGTCCCCGGCCTGGCGGCCAAGCCTGTGATCGACGTGCAGGTGAGCGTGATTCGCCCCGAGGACGAGGACGCTTACGTGCCCGTAATCGAGGCGCTCGGCGTCCAGCTGCGCAACAGTGATGCGGAGCACCATTTCTTCCGGCCGCCCGAGGGCCGGCCCCGCGACGTGCACGTTCACGTGTGTGCGACAGGCAGTCCCTGGGAGCGGCGACACCTGTTGTTCCGCGACTACCTGAGGGCTGACACATGGGCGCGAGACGCATACCTCGCGGTCAAGGTGGTAGCCGTGGGGCGCTGGAGCGACGACCGCGTGGCGTACACCGAGGCAAAGGGCGGCGTGATCCGCCGGCTCACCTCCGACGCGGAGGCCTGGGCGGTGCGGACGGGTTGGCAGGTCCCCGGCTGAAGGCGCGGGAGCGCACGACACCCGTGACCTCACGCAACTGGCGGCTGCTCGTCGCGATCGTCCTCGGCACGACGCTCAACCCACTGAACTCGTCCATGGTGGCGGTGGCCCTCGTCGCCATCCACCACGACTTCCGCGTCGACCTCGGCACTTCGACCTGGGTGGTGGCCGCGTTCTACCTGACGGGCGCCGTCGCCCAACCTCTCATGGGCCGCATCGCCGACCTCTTCGGCGCACGCCGCGTGTTCCTGACCGGCATCTCGGTGGCGGCCGTGGTGGCGGTTCTGGCCCCTTTCTCCCCGAGCTTCGGCTGGCTCGTCGCCGCGCGCTGCGTGCAGGCGCTCGCCACGTCGACCGCTTTCCCGGCGGGTCTCGGTCTGATCCGCGCGGCGAGCGGCCACCGAGTCCCGTCCTATTCACTCGCCGCTCTCTCAGTCGCCGCGTCGGCGAGCGCGGCGCTCGGTCCGACCATCGGGGGCCTGGCCCTGTCCGCCTGGGGCTGGCAGGGCATCTTCTACGTGAACCTGCCCCTGAATGTCGCCGGGATCCTTCTGGGCCTTCTCTGGCTCCCCGCGCCGCCGCCGTCGGACCCGAGCGGGGCGGCGCTGGCCAGGCTCGACATTCCCGGCGTGGCGCTGTTCGCGGCCACCCTCGTTCCCATCCTCGCGGGCCTTCTCGAGCTGGGCTCATCCAGGGCCTGGATGCTGTTTGCGGTCGCGCCCGCCGCCGCGGCTCTTCTGGCCGTCCGCGAGCTCAGGACGTCCTCGCCCTTTTTCGACCTGCACCTGCTGGCGCGCAACCCCGCGATAGTCGGGGTCTTCGTCCAGTTCGCCGGGGTCACCTTCGTCTTCTATTCGTTCTTTTTCGGACTGCCGATCTGGCTCGAGCAGATCGGCGGCTACGACGCCCGCGCCGCCGGGCTCATCGTGCTTCCCCTGACGGGGATCAGCGTGGCCGTCACTCCACTTGCGGCCAGCCTGATCACACGGGCCGGTGCGCGCCTCGCGCTCGTCGTCGGTTCGTCCTTTCTGGTGGCGGGAACCCTCCTGATGCTCACGATCGGGCCGCACACGCCGCTTGTCGTCCTCCTTGGAATCACGCTCGTGCTGGGCGTGCCGAGCGGATTCAACACGCTCGGCCTGCAGGCGCTCCTTTACGCCGTGAC
>Ga0070741_10002181_pt1 | contig 54235 bp, 38 predicted proteins | sample Coa_R1_4_FD_66440 | JGI IMG/M metagenome (GOLD analysis project Ga0070741, IMG submission 66440) | Surface soil microbial communities from Centralia Pennsylvania, which are recovering from an underground coalmine fire - Coalmine... | ecosystem: Environmental > Terrestrial > Soil > Unclassified ... | reverse complement strand
TTCTCGGTGTGCGTCGCGGCCGGAAAGAAGAAGACCTCGGTCTGGATCTCCTCGGGTCGCACCTCGCCGCGCTCGATCTCCGGTGCCGTGCGCCAGAACTCCGCGGTCTCCGTCGGCGCGAAGTCCCGGACGACGAGCCACTCGAGCCGGCGGAGCCCCTTCCGCTGGAGCCCGCCGTGTGCCGAGCCGACGGCCGGGTTTTCGCCCATGACGAAGTAGCCCTTCACGTCGCCGTCGGCCATGTCGGCGACGGTCGCCATGTGCGAGTGGTTGCCGGTGAGCTTCGGGAGCCAGTCGAAGAGCCAGTCGTTCTCGTGGGTCGCCGCCTCGGCGAACCACGCCTTCAGGAGCGACACGACGTACTTCGGAAACTCGCTCCACCACGCGCTGCCCGCCTGGTTCGAGGCGACGTACGCCTCGAGCGACGTCGCGTGCTTCGCGTGCGGCATCGGCAGGTAGCCGGGAAGCAGGTTGTAGAGCGTCGGGATGTCGGTCGATCCCTGGATCGACGCGTGACCGCGCAGCGCCATGATGCCGCCGCCCGGGCGGCCGATGTTCCCGAGGAGGAGCTGGATGATCGACGCGGTGCGGATGTACTGGACGCCGACCGAGTGCTGCGTCCAGCCGACGGCGTAGCAGAACGCGCTCGTGCGCTCGCGTCCGGAGTTCGCCGAGAGCGTCTCGGCGACGCGGAGGAAGAGGTCCGGCGAGACGCCGCACACACGCTCGACCATCTCCGGCGTGTAGCGCGCGAAGTGCCGGCGGAGGATCTGGAAGACGCAGCGCGGGTGCTGGAGCGTCCAGTCGTGGTGCTCGTCGTTGATCCGTGCGCCGCGCGTCTCGCCGGGCCCGCCGGCGCCCGGCTCCGCGAAGACCTCCTTGTGCCCGGCGGCGGGCACGACGTCGTCGACGCCCTCGTACTGCCACGAGCCGATTGTGTACTGCCCCTTCTCGGGGTCCCAGCCGCTGAAGAGCCCGGCGAGCTCCTCCGTGTCGCGGAAGTCCTCGCGGATCAGCGCCGCGGCGTTCGTGTAGTGGACGACGTAGTCACGGAAGAAGCGCTCGTTCTCGATGATGTAGCGGACGATGCCGCCGAGGAACGCGATGTCGCTGCCGGGTCGAATCGGCACGAAGACGTCGGCCATGGCGCTGGTCCGCGTGAAACGTGGGTCGACGTGGATGATCGTCGCCCCGCGCCGCTTCGCTTCCATCACCCAGCGGAAGCCCACGGGATGGCACTCCGCCATGTTCGAGCCCTGGATGACGATGCAGTCGGCGTGCTGGAGGTCCTGCTGGAAGGTCGTCGCGCCGCCTCGTCCGAACGAGATCCCCAGACCGGGGACCGTCGACGAGTGTCATATGCGGGCCTGGTTCTCGACCTGCACGACCCCGAGCGCGGTGTAGAGCTTCTTCAGGAGGTAATTCTCCTCGTTGTCGAGCGTCGCGCCGCCGAGGTGCGCGATACCGAGCGTCCGGCGGACGGTGTGCCCGTCGGGGTCGGTCTCCTCCCACGTCTCCTCGCGGACGCGCCGGACGCGCGCCGCCACCATGTCCATCGCGGTCTCGAGCGGCAGCGTCTCCCACGCCGTGCCGCCGGGCCGGCGATAGAGGACCTCGTGGACGCGATGGCTGCCGGTCACAAGCTGGAACGTCGCCGCGCCCTTGGGGCAGAGGCAGCCTTCGGAGATCGGCGACGCGGGATCGCCCTCGATGTCGGTGATCTTCTCCTTCTCGACGTAGACGAGCTGCCCGCAGCCGACGCCACAGTACGGGCAGATCGAGCGGACGACGCGGTCGGCCCGCTCGGTACGCGGCGCGAGGGTGGCCGAGCGCGGCGACATCGCCGACGCGCCGAGCCCGATCGGGTCGCGGTTCCGGATCTGCCGAAGCACCGGCCATTCCATCTCAGGCCTCCTGCGCGAGCGACGCCGCGCCGGCGGGAGCGAGTCGCTCGGGATGGGTGTAGACGTTGTACCGATCGCCGCGGACGAACGCCGCGAGCGTGATCCCGGTCGCCGACGCGACGTCGACGGCGAGGGAGCTCGCCGCCGACACGCTCGCGACGACCGGAATGCGCGCAACGGCGGCCTTCTGGACGATCTCGAAGCTCGCACGCCCGCTCACGGCGAGGACGAACGGCCCCGGGCTCCCGGCGGCGCGGCCGACGAGCCGTCGGCGGAGGAGCGCGCCGACGACCTTGTCGACGGCGTTGTGCCGACCGACGTCCTCGTGACTTGCCAGCAGCACCCCGTCCGCGGTGAACGCCGCGGCGGCGTGGGTGCCGCCGGTCCGGGCGAATGTCCGCTGGAGCACGCGCAGCCGCACCACACAATCCGTCACGACGTCCGCGGCCACAACACCCGCGACGCCGACTGGACCGCATCGTGCGAGGAGCGCGTCGATGTCGCGGCGTCCGCAGACGCCGCACGCCGAGGTCGTCGTCGTCCACCGCCGGCCCTCGAGGACGCGCTCGGGTGCGAGCATCGTCCCAGGCGCCGACCGCACCTCGATCACGTTCCGGTCGCCGGGCCGGCCGCAATGCGACACCACGCCGACGTCGTCGACGGTCGCAATGACGCCCTCCGCAAAAAGGAACCCGAGCGCGAGGTCGCGGTCCTCCCCCGGCGTGCGCATGGTGACGGCGATCGTCTCGCCGTCGACGCGGACCTTGAGCGGTTCCTCGACCGCCACCACATCCGCAGCGGAGATCGCCGACGCGCCGGCGTGCACCATGTAGCGCCGCCGCACGTCGACCGGCCCCTGTACCCCGGTGCGCATTTTTCCGACTGTCGCCCGCGCGATTCCGTGCGGCCATCCCGTGAGTAAGGGAAGCGAGGACATCCGCCACCCCGAAAGTACGAACTGGGGTACTCGACGTCGCTCGAATCGCAACTAAACCGCAATGTTCGTCCCCCGGGAGCGCGCCCGTGGGCTCACGAGGCGCCGCGTCTGATCGACGCGCAGGCTTCTCACCTATCGTGTATCGTGCGGGGACGTCGCGGCGACACCGTGAAGATGTAGCCGCCCCGTTTCCACGAAATCCAGCGCCTTCGCTCGGCGCCGCAACTCGAGGACCCCAGGCAACGGTCCGACGATGCGGCCCGAGACGCGATACGTGTACTCGTGCATCGGAGCATACAGCTCGACGCCGTGCGCCTCGGGATGCGTTTCCTCGCTCTCCTCCCGGTCCTCGATGCGGACGCCCTCGGGGAGGGAACCGAGAGCAGCCCGAATCTTCGCCGCGACCGACCGCGAGAACGCTTTCCCGCGGACGGTGACACTCGCGGCGTCGATCCGCCGGCGGCTTTCCAGGTGGAGGCCGTGCTCCGCGCCGCGCCGGGCCAGCTCGTCGCCGAGCACCGTCGCGAGCCGCTCGGGCGCGAGGACCACGATGTGCGACCCGGCCAGCAGGAGCTCGCGCACGCGCTCTCCGAGGGACTCGGGCTCGACGTCGACGTCCGCCCCGAAGATCACGCTCTCTTCGGTGTCGCCGTGACCCGCGAGGAAGCCATCGATGTACGTCCGAGCGGTCTTCTCCGAACCACGTAGGGTTACCTGATCCCATTCCACGCGAACACCGTGCGGCTACAGCCTCATTCGAACGGACGTCGAAGCGAGACCGCGGATCCGATCGAGGCGTGCTCCACCAAGGCGCTGGTATGATCCGTGGTCGGGTCGCGCCCGTCAAGATGATCGGCCTCGACCGCGACCATCTGTCCCGAGCTTGCGCATCCGGACCGGCCGGACAAAGCTCTCACGCCCATCACTAATGCATTCGGGGATTTTCCGCGGCGAATGCGCCTGACCCGGAGCCGGCGCCGACGCGCGAACGGATGTGCCGCGCTCGGTGCGCGAACGAGCGGCGGTGGCGGCCACGGCGGATTCTCATACCGTCATGACCGCCGTACGCCGCTATCGATGCGCGCTTCGGGCTGCGATCAGCTCGGAGGCGAGAGCGTACGGCTTCATGCTCGTCGTCTGGGGCACGGGCGGTCTCGTCCTCTCGCGTCGCGGATCGCCGATCCCGCTCGACGTCCTCGCGTTCGTCGGCGGGGCATAGTCCGCGATGGCCTTCGGCGTTCTCGGCGGGTTCGGGACCCCGACGAGCGAATGGCGACCGACGAGCTTGCGTCGTCTCGCCTGGGACGTCGCCGCGGCCGCGGCGCCGCCGGCTGGAGTCGCGCTATTTCGTTGCCAGCAGCGACGAGACCGGGTTGCCGCCGCTGTCCATCAGGTTGATCGACGCCTTGACCTTGCCCTTGGCCTCGAAGGAGCACCATACGTCGACACTGGCGCCGTAGTTGGCCTGACACGTGTCCCCGACGTCGAGCGGATTGGGGCAAACCGAGGACACCGGCGTCTGGGTACCGCCGAACTGATTCTTCGCCGTGATCGTGACCTGCGCCTGGTTGTTCCCGACGTTCGTCGCGAGGCAGGTGACGGAGTCAGTCCCGTTGGCGGGCATCAGCGGCGTGGTCAGCGGCCCCGCGCCGGCGATGAAAGGGCAAGCCAAGGTCGCGGCGGCGACGAGCGGCCATCGGACGGATCGTGAGCGCATGTCTCCTCCCCCATGGATCAACGCGATGCGTGAGAACGGCTCTGTCCTGCGATTCGGCGCAACTAGCACACATCGGGGAGATTCCACACCGTTCACCAGCTCGCCGCGGCGCCGGCGTGCTCGCGAATCGCGTCCGTAACCGTTGGATGCCCGTGACTTCGTCGGTCATCCGACGCCCGATCCGGTGCGCGGAAGGCCGGGCCCGTCGCGTTCAGATCGTCGTCTGCGTGAAGATCGCGCTTTCGCTCAGCGCGTCGCCGCCGGGCGGACGCCGGCCGCGGCGCCCCCGATCGCCGCCGCGAGCGACGCGACGAGCACGAAGAACGTCACCCAACCCGCGATCGTGGCCGCGGGCTGCGGCATCGGCTCCGGCACCGCGGACGCGAGACGGTTCGCATTCGGGACGCTCGCGACGAGGTTCTGCAGTCCCGTTCGCGCCGCGGCCACCGCCGCGCTCGGGTCCGCCCGGTTCGCCTCGAGGCGCCCGCGGATGTCGGCGAGCGACGCCATGACCTGGTCCCGCGGCAACCCGATCGCGCCGGCGATGCGGTCGGCGGTCGTCGGGTCGGCCAGTCGAGCGACGGCCCTGTCCACGTCGCCGTTCGCGAGCGCGGTGCTAAGATCGGGCGCCGCCTGCGCGATCGCGGGGGGCGCACCGAACGTCCGCGCCGTCCCCGGAAGCTGAAGGAGCGGAACGGTGACGAGCGCGAAACGAATCGCGCCGAACACGAGCACCGCGGCGATCGACAGCACCCAGACGGTCGTCGCTTGCACGGAGACGGACGGACGCGCGGCGAACAACCCCGTCCGCGTCGACACCATCCCGCCCGCAAACAGCGCGATGATGAACGTGAAGAATTCCCACAGTCCGGCGCCGACACTCCAGCTCCGTCCCTGCTGGGCGATGACCGGATTCGCGTCCAGGATGCTGATGCCGATCGCGACGCCGAGTGCGGTCACCACGATCATGATCGCCATGGCGACCATGAATCCGCTCCAGGCACTCGGCCACGACACATCGCCTGTGGCGACCACGGACCGGCCGGCGGCCGCGATGGCGATCCGCTCTCGCTCATGTGCACGTTCTTCCGGCGTCACCATGTTCTTCATACCTCCGATTTGATTCTCCGCCTGCGAACGAACTCGGCGAGCACGTCGTCAGGCGATGGCACATCACTCGCAGAGGGGACCGAAATTCAAACCGGCAAGCACCGGCCGGGGGCGGCGCCGACGTCGATCGGTTCGTGAGCATGCTCGCGACCCCTGGCGCCCCCGACCGTGGTCCGGTGCGCGTCGCCTCTCGCTCCCAGATCGGCTCGTGCGCATGCGACGCGAGCCGTCCTGGAGCGGGCGCCTCCCGGTGCTCTCGCTCGCCCGCGAGGTCGGCGAGGACGTCGACGAGCTCGTTCACGGCGGCCGGACACTCGAAGGTGTGTGGGCAGCTCGTCCGCGTGGACGGGGGGCTTCGGCGCGATGAAGCGCCGCGACCATGCTCCGCGGCGGTGCGGCTCCTACTTCTCCCATTCCGCGATCCCGCACCGGCGCCCCACGTCGGAGTCGGAGCTTGAGCCGCCGACGCCCGTTCGTTACACGGTCGCGATGCGCGCGAAGAGCGCGCGCGACTGGAGGTAGCCGATCTCCTTCAGACGGTCGAGCTTCGCGACGGCCCCCGCGATCCAGTCTCGCGAGTCGATCCGGAGCACGCTCAAGCCGTTCTCGCACGCCGTGCGCTCGATCCGGGCGATCTCGGTGAACGCCGGATCGGCACTCCGCTCGTCGTAGACGGCCTGAATTTCGGGCGCCGCCATCGCCCTGAAGATCGCCAGGCCGGAGCGCTCCGCCGCCGTCAGGACCGCGAGCGTCAGCTCGTGTCCGGCGTCGCACGAGTGGACGGCGAGGACGTATGCCACCTCGGTGGCTTCTAGGGCCGCTTCCTCCTTCGCACAGACGAAGGCGATATAGGCCGCGACCGGCCGTACCAGCGCGGCGTCACGCACGGCGACGCCCAGAGCGGTCACCACGTCCAGGAGGCAGGCGGTCACTTCCGAGTAGGCAACGACGATCGCCGCCACGTCGCAACGTCGCTCGACGACAGCGCAGCGGACCGCAGCGACGCGCTCGAAGCTCTCCAGCGCTCCTGCGAGGTATGCGATCGTGACATGACGCCTCTCGGTTCCGCAGGATTCCACGAAGGCGCCGACCGTCGCGAGCGCGGCCTGCGTACGAGCAAACTGCTCTTCGAGCGCGGTTCCCAACGGCGCCGGTCCGGCGACCGACGCCATCAATACTCGCTCCTTCTGGAGCTCGTGCATCAAGCGCCGCGCCAGCGCCGCCGCCTCGGCGTCCATCGCGAGCGGGCGGTCCTCCCGAGACGTTGCGACGCGCGCGGCCGCCAGAGCACGATCGTCATCACCTTCGACCACCACGGATACGGCGATGCCGCGTGCGGTCAAGCGCGAGAATCGCCCGTCGAGGTCGGCGACGACTGCGCCGGGCGTGCCGTCCGGAACACGGATTTCAAGCGCCGCGGTTCGCCGGGTCCGCGATGCGTCCTGTGCGATCAGCTCCGCGTCGTACCGCATGATCCGGCCCGCGCGGGCAATGATCAGGCTCCCAGTCTCGTCGAAGAGGAGCGCCTGCGCGCAGGCGACATCGCGCTCCTCGCGCCATGCGAGCCGTGGTCGCCCGGCGACGAGTGCGGCGGTGAGACGCGTCAGCTCCCCATGAGTCCGAACGCCGTCGAGCTGCCGTTCCGGCACTCGATCCCGAACTCCGCCTCCAAGCGCAGCGCCGGCGGGGTCCGGTGCGGGTCGGCGCCGACCCGGATGCGCCTGTCATCCCCGACTACGGCCTCGATATCCGCCGCGAACGCGCTCGTCCGGCTCGGGCAGCGCGAGCGCGCGCTCGAGGTCCTCGACTGTCGTGACGGCGGGAATCTCCCGTGCCGTCGGCGATCCCCCGGCGGAGCGTCGCGCCCTGCCGGGAGATCGCTCGAGGAACGCGCGGTTACGGGACGAGCGTCTTCGTCGAAGGCACGCAGAAGGAGCCTTCGCGCTTCAGCTTCATCGAGTGCTGTCCGAACTGGTTGTTCACGAACACCGACGATGGCGGTACCGAGGCCGGCCCGACCTCGTAGCAGAGGAGGTGATGGGTCGGGTCCTTCACGACGGAGCCGTTCTTGGACGCCGGCGTGCACAGGGACGTCGGCCTCCGGAGCCGGAGCTCACGGGTCGCGAACTGATCCTGCACCGTCACGATGGTCGAAGTGAACGCGCCCATCACGTGGATGCGATAGCATTTGTAGTGCTGATTCCCGGGGGCGGACGGGTTGAGCGGCGCGGGCGGCGCGAGCAGACCCTTCGAGCTCGGGAGGAGGAGGCGGTCGGCCTTTCTCGTGGTGACGCGAACCGTCCCGAACTGGTTCGTGACGTCGGCGGTCACCATCGGTTCAGTGACCCCCTTGAGGCGCCGGATCTTGAACGCCTGGAAGTGTGTCTCCGGGTCGACGATCGAAGCGCCGTTCTTCCCCGCCGGCGTGCAGAACGACTTCGGATGGCAGCGTTTCGGATGGAAGTCGGCGGTCTCGAACTGGTCGACGAGCGTCACGTTCGGCGGATTGTTCTCGCGGGTGAGCGAGTTGTAGCAGACGTAGTGATCCGGAAGCGTGCTCGTCGTGGTCGAGGTGGAGGTCGACGTGGAGGTGGTCGTCGTCTCCGTGGTCGACGTGGTCGATTCCGTGGTGGAGGTCGTGGTCGATTCCGTCGTCGACGTGGTCGAGGTCGTGGTGGTCGCGGTGGTCGAGGTCGTGGAGCTCGTCGATTCGGTGGTGCTGGTCGTTGCCTGAGTCGTCGCCGTCACGGTGGTGGTGGTTTCCGTGGTGGAGGTCGTCGACTCCGTAGTGGACGTTGTCGTGGATGTGGTCGATTCGGTGGTGGAGGTCGACGTGGAGCTACTCGTCGAGGTCGACGTGCTCGTCGTCGTTGGGCAGGTGCAGTCGCCCTGACAGATGCCGGTGAAGGCACCGGTACACGAGCTACCCGGCGGATCGCAGTCCTCGCCCGTCTCTATGGTACCGTTGCCGCACTGGAGGGTAGTCGTCGTCGTGGACGTCGACGTGCTGGTGGTCGTGGAGCTGGACGTGGAAGTGCTCGTCGAGGTCGACGTGCTGGTCGTGGTCGGGCAGGTGCAGTCGCCCTGACAGATGCCGGTGAAGGCGCCGGTACACGAGCTGCCAGGTGGGTCGCAATCCTCACCCGCGTCGATCGAGCCGTTACCGCAGGCGAGTGTCGTCGTCGTGGTGGAGGTGGTCGTCGATGTGCTCGTCGACGTGGACGTAGAAGTGCTGGTGGTCGTGGTCGTCGTCGTCGATGGCGAGCACTGAGCCGGTCCACAACGCGGCGCAGGGCACATGTTGGGTCGCCCATCGCACGCGGTCTCGTAGCAGCTGGGGAAATTTGGGTCGGTGCAGTCGGCGTCGGACGCGCACACCTGCAACCCCGGGCAATCGAACACGTCCACGCATCGGCCCTGTCCGGCGCCTCCCGAGACGCCCTGCACGCAGAAGCAGGTCGTGCCGGGCGCTCCGCAGGACGGCGGAGGGAGGGGGGTGTTCGGATCGCAGACGTCGACCGAGGAGCACGTGTCCGCGCACGATGCCGCCCCCGTGGCCGACGCCGCGAGGAACGGCGTGGTGACGATGTTCGTGTTGGATGACGTGTCGCATCCCCCCGTGTTCGGCCCGGTGGAGCATCCCCACCAGTTGTTGGTGGCGTCGATGAAGAGGCACGTGCCGCCGCTGGGACAGTCTCCGTCGACGGTGCACGTCGTGCTGGTGCTGTTCGAGCACACCCGGTTGCCCGTGTACGTCGCTCCAGCGAAGTTGCCGGTGATGTTGTTCGTGTTCGTGGGGTTGGTCTGGATCGTCCCTGCGGGCTGGCTGGCGCTGTAGAGAATCCCCGTCCCGCGCACGGTACACGTTCCGGCGCCGCACTGTGCGTCGCTCGTGCACGAGGCGCCGCTGGAGGTGCAGAAGAACCCGAAGCCGTTCCCGCAGAAGCTGTTCTTCGTGATGGTGTCGTTCGACGCCCCGCGGCCCGCGCCCGTGCTCCCGAAGGAAGTCAACGCCAGCCCGTTGCGACCATTCTTGATGAAGCTGTTGTGCGTGATGTCCGTATTCTGGGGGCCGCCCTGCAGCCCATCGAAGGTGTTGTTGCTGAAGACGTTGTCGCTGATGATGCCCCTCGTGCCGGCGGTGGTCCCACCCTTGAACGACCGGCTGCCGAGATTGACGCCGGTCAGGTTCTTGTCGATCAGGTTGCCGCTGAACACCGGCACGCGCGGGGTCGCGCTCACCCCGACGTTGTTGTTGCCGTCGACGAAGAAGCCGGTGTTGGTTGCCCCGTTCCGGACGCAGTTGTTGGTGAAGTGAAATCCGGCGAAGTTGTCGGTATCGAGGTGAACGAGACCGCCGGCCGAGGTGGAGCTCGTCCCATCGATGTCGTTGCCGTCGACCGTGATGTCGATGCCGTTGTCGTTGAGGAAGATGCCGCTCTTGGTGAATCCGACAATCCGGTTGTTCAGGAGCTGGAGGTTGTCGATCGGGCCCGTCGATGACTCGATGGTCCCGTTGACGCCTGCGCCCGCCGAGCCGGAGAACGTGAACCCGTTGATGATCGACCCTGCGGATCCGGCCTGCAGAAGAAGCACTCGCTGCGTGCCGCCACTGGCGTCCGTGACGATCGTCTCGCTTGCGACACGGTTGCAGGCCGGAACCCCCTGCTGAGCGCCGTTCAGCGTGAGACTCTTGGTGAGGGTGAGGTTCTCGGGGTAGCTCCCCGCGGTCACGTTGATGGTATCGCCGCTCGCCGCGGCGTTGATGGCCGCCTGAATGGTGCAGTAGGGCGGGCCCGGGACGCAGGACGTCGCCGCTGTCGCGAGACCGTCGTCGCAGGGGGGGAGCGTGGCCGTGTTGTTCACGCACAGGGTATTCGCGGCCCATGCCGCCCGCGGGACCGCCCCCACGAGAACAGCGAGGGTGGCGACGACCAACGTCGCGCTTCGATTCGGCCGCGGTTGGGTCCGCGAAGGGACGACGTCCGCGCTTCGGTCGGTGCTGTCCGTCGGGCGGGTCGGGAGTTGGCTGCTCTTCCTGGTGAACATGTCGCCCTCCTTAGCGATGCGGCTTCCACGACTTGACTCCGAACGAGGCGCGACGTCGCCCTGCGGCTCGCGCCGGTGGGGGTCACTGCCATTCAGCTAAAGCGAAAAGCGGACGGCGGCAGTCATACCTGGGTGTGAAGTTGGAAGTCAAGGAAAAATTACATGCGAGTACCTTCGCTACGCAAGATTTTCGTCCATCGAGTAACTCCGCCGAATATGGAGATGCGCAGCATGCCAGCCTCACCCTTGACGTGACTCGCGGCCCCAGGCGAGAATCTGGTGAGACGCCACCGGCTCGTTGTGGGGCACCTGGTCGACCGCGCGTTCCGCGCCGTGTGCGATCGTTCCGACCTCCACGCGGACCCGCGCTGTGGCTCGCCACCTTCGCCGACCCGCTGCGCGCGCAGTCGGCGATCGATCGCTTCGTCAACAACGCCTACGACTTGATCGTCGACGGCGAGTCGTACCGCAAGCGGCAGAAGCCGACGCTGGACATGCCACCCTCACCGGACGCAAAGAAGACCGCGAGGAGAACCGGGAGCCGCCAGCGCAACGTACGCGGCGTCCTAGACGGAGATGTTGCCCCGCGACTCCCCGACGCGTCGCAAGAGCGGGCGATGCGGTGCGCGCTGGAGCGGAAGCGCGAGAAGGTCGTCGAGCGCCAGCGAGGCTCGTCGCGCACCGAGCTTTCGTGCGGCAAGCTGGCGGCGAAGCGCCGAGACGATCTCGAGGTCGACGAGTTCTGGGGCGGCGAGCTCCTGGCCGCGGAGGCGATCCCGTGCCGTGTCGCCGTCCCCCCGTCGTCTCCGAGCGCGGCGGCCAGGACGCTCGCGTCAACGACGAGCACGGTCGCTTCGGACGGCCCTGGCCGCAGCTCGTCCACGTGCAGACGATCGGCGTCGGGTCCAAGAAGGGGACGCGTGACTACGGTCTTCCGAACTGGGTCGCCAACACGAAGGCGGCGACCGCCGTCCGTGACAGGTACCGTAGCCTGCTGCTGCCGATGGCGTTCACGCCCGGGAGCCCGACCCATCCCGCGTACGGCGCCGGACACGCGACGGTCGCCGGCGTATGCGTGACCATACTCAAGGCCTTCTTCGAGACGTTCACGACCGACAGCAACGGCGTCGACCATCCCGTCCCCTTCCTCTCCCTCACCGAGCGCAGCGTCCCGTACGGGCCCGGACAACCGATCCAGGCGTACGTGACGGGGGTCGAGTCCAAACCGGACGGGGACGAGGGCGTCCGCGTCAAGCTGTCGGATGCGGAGGCCGGCAAGCTCACCATCGAGGGCGAGCTCAACAAGCTCGCGATGAACGTCGCCATGGGCCGCAGTATCGGTGGGGTACACTGGCGCACCGACAACGCGCGCAGCCTCGTGCTCGGCGAGGCGCTCGCCGCCGAGATCCTGGCCGACATCACGACCGACGTGAATGAGCGCCCGTCCTTCGAGTTCCGCACGTTCGCGCGGGACGACAACGGCATGCCGAAGAATGTGCGCATCGCCGAGGGCCGGATCTACGTGAACGGGGTGCTCGTCGACACGCACGGCAGCGCGCTCTGAGCCGCCGGCGAACCGCGCGCGATCGGACACGACGGACGGCGGCCGCCGCCGCTCGTCGTGAACCCGATCGCGCGCAATCGTCGCGCTCGAGTGCATCCGGCCGCCGCACCACCGACACGGCGAGGACGTCGGTCCCCTCCGGCAACTTCGAGCTGAAGCGGCGTACATCTCCACGCCGCGCGACCTCGCGCGCTTCGTCAACCAGGACGCGCTCGACCAGGCGTACACGCTCTTCGTGCACCGCGCGATCAGCACGACCGCGGCGACCGTGGCGCTTCGACTTTGCTCCGCTGAAGGCTCCACCGAAGCGCGGGCGGCGTGACGAGCGTCGTCACGATCACCATGAAGAGCACCGCGCCGTAGGTCCGAGCGTCGATGACGGGACGGCCGGCGAGCTGGAGGGTCAGCCCGACGCCGGCGAAGACGAGACCGACCTCTCCTCGCGGGACCATCCCGAGCGCGATCGAGAGACGGTCCATGCCTCGACCGACGGCTCCGAACGCGCATGCCATCTTTCCCATGATCGCGGCGATCGTCAGCGCCAGCGCGAGTTCGACCACACCCGGGTCGATGAAGGCCGTCACATCCACACGCATCCCCATCAGGACGAAGAACACCGGAAGCAGCAGGTCGAGCAGGGGCCGCAACGCAGTCTCGAGCCCTTGCTCGTCGCGTGACTCCAACGGCGCGTACTGTTCTCGCTCCAAGAGGAGACCGGCGGCGAATGCACCGACGATGGGCGCGAGGCCCATCGCCGACGCAGCCCATGCGAGGGCGAAACAGACCGCCAGACTCGCGGGCAGGAGGACCCCGGGCACCGAGAGTCGCGCGGCGAGCGAGAACCACCACGCAGCGAGCCGCCGACCCGCCACCAGGGCGACGGCGAGAAACCCGATGGCCTTTCCCAGAATCAGACCGACGGTCGTGACGGACAGGCGCCCTCCACCGTCGGCCGCCGTGATCAGCCCCACGATCACGGCGAGGACGACGAGCCCGAGCACGTCGTCGATGACCGCCGCGCCGAGGATGACCTTTGCTTCGCGACTGTTGGCGCGGTGCAAGTCCTTGAGGATGCGTGCCGTAATCCCGACGCTGGTCGCCGTGAGCATCGCCCCGAGAAACAGGTGGACGTAACCCGAGGTCTCGGGAAGCAACAGCTTCCCGGCACCCCAACCGAGAGCGAACGGCGTGACCACACCCAGGAGCGCAACGAGAAGCGATGCGAGGCCGACGGCACGCATCTCGGAAACCGTCGATTCCAGACCCACCTCGAACAAGAGGAGGATCACCCCGAGTTCGGCCAGGAGAGCCACGCCGGGGTCGTGCTCGATCGGTTCCAAGGCATCCCACCCGAACAGGGACAGGTTACCGAGCACGATGCCGGCCACGAGTTCGCCGAGCACGGCCGGCTGCCGCACGACGGTCGCGAGACGGCCTGCGATCTTCGCCACGACGAGCACGACCGCGAGCGTGGCGAGAACGAGCGGCGTCGAGCTCTCGCCGGCGGCTGCGGCTGTCACCGAGGGCGCGAACGGCACGACCCACGCGGCGAGGCCCGGCATCGACCGTCGCTTACCACGTCGTCGCGCGCCGTCGAGACGGTCGGCTTTCGGACGTCGACGTTCGCGCCGGGCGGAGGCCGCTCCCGCGTCTCCACGGCGCCAAGGGCTCGTGAGACGACGGACGTGCGGGCTGGATCATGTCCGGCTGCAATGATTTGATTCGCACGTGCCTTCGGCGGCCTCGTCATCGACCTCCCCGAGCAGAGCGAGCGGACCGGAGCCGGCCGGCAGCCGCGCACGACGGTATCCGCGCCTCCGGTTCACTCCCGCGGGCGGATCGGGATTCGAGAGTACGCGCAGCCTCGCGAAGTGGCTGTTCGTCAGCACGGCGATCGGGCTCGTGGCCGGCGTTGCCGCCATCACGTTCCACGTCGCCATCCAGTTCGTCACCGAGACGTTCCTGGGTCGCCTCGTCGGGTACCTGCCGCCGGCTTCCGCCGGCGAGGGCGTCGCTACGGTCCTTCCCATGGCACGCCCCTGGCTGCTGCCCGTGGTCACGGCGGTCGGCGGGCTCCTCTCGGGAATCATCGTGTTCGGGCTCGCCCCGGAGGCCGAGGGCCACGGAACCGACGCCGCGATCGCGGCGATCCACCATCACGAGGGGAAAGTCCGCGCCCGCATCCCGCCGATCAAGCTCGTCGCGTCCGCGATCACCATCGGCTCGGGCGGCTCCGCCGGCCGCGAAGGTCCCACCGCGCAGATATCGGCCGGCTTCGGCTCCTTGCTCGCGGGCTGGCTCCATCTCGACCTCGCCGATCGGCGCGTCGCCGTCGCGGCGGGCATCGGGTCGGGCATCGGCGCGATCTTTCGCGCGCCCCTCGGCGGCGCGCTCCTCGCGAGCGAGATCCTCTACGTCCACGACCTCGAGGTCGAGGCGATCATCCCGGCGCTCATCGCGTCGATCGTCGGATACACGGTCTTCGGGACGTACGCGGGGTTCGTCCCGGTCTTCGGCGACCATCCGGAGCTCGCGCTCGGGTCGCCGGTCGAGCTGCTCTACTACGTCGTGCTCGGCGTGCTGAGCGGAATCGGCGGTCTCGTCTACGCGCGGTCGTTCTACGGCTTCACGCGTGCCTTCCATCGGCTCGGGATCCCGGCGTGGGTGAAGCCGGGGCTCGGCGGGTTGGTGGTCGGCTGCATGGGTCTCGCCCTGCCCGAGGTGCTTCACATGGGCTACGGCTGGGTACAGCTCGGAATGCGGAGCGACACGCTCCTCGCGATGCCGCTGTGGATCGTCCTCGTCCTGCCGCTCGCCAAGATCGTCGCCACCTCGTTCTCGATCGGGTCGGGGGGCTCGGGCGGTATCTTTGCGCCCGGCATGGTGATCGGCGGGATGCTCGGCGCCTCGCTGTGGCGGCTCGGCCACGGCGTCCTTCCGCACATGCCCGACCAACCGACGGCCTTCGTGATCATCGGTATGATGGCGCTCTTCGGCGCGATCGCCCACGCCCCGCTCGCCGTCATGCTCATGGTCGCGGAGATGACGGGCAACCTTTCGTTGCTCGCCCCCGCGATGATCGCGGTCGCCGTGTCGACCGCTCTCGTCGGCGACGAGACGATCTACCACTCGCAGCTGCGCGACCGCGCGAGCTCGTCCTATCACCGTGTCCGGTTGAGCTTCCCGATGCTGTCCGCGCTGCTGGTCCGCGACGCGATGACCGGGCCCGGACACGTGCTCGCAGGCGATGCGCCGGTCGACGTCGCGCGCGGATCGGACGCCCACGAGACCGGTGCGATCGTGGTGAACGACGACGGCCGCCCGATCGGCATCGTCACGCAGGCCCGGATGGACGAACTCGTTCGATCCGACCACGTCGAGGTCCCGGCCCGCTCCGTGATGATCGCGACGCCGATCACGCTCGGCCCCGACGACACCCTGGACACCGCCCTCGGCCGGCTCGTCGACGTCGGCATGAGCTGGACGCCCGTCGTGCAGAACGGCCGCGTCGTCGGACGGGTGACCGTACGGAACATCCTTCAGATCTACAAGGCAACGCTCGGACGCAGCGTGCGCCGCGCCGCCACCCTGCCGCACGACACCTCATTGTTCGAGGCGCGGCTCTCGGCGTCGTCGCCGCTGGTGGGGCGAACCCTGGCGGAAGCGGGCCTTCCGCGAGATACGCTCGTCGTGTCGATCACGCGCGACGGGCAGACGATCTTCCCGCGGGCTGGGACCCGCATCGAGGCGGACGACGCGCTCATGATCACGACCCACCGGACGAACGAGACGCGGGTACGGACGTTCCTCGAGGGCTCCCCCGGCACCACCTGATCGGCCATTTCAGGCCGACGGCCGTGCGATGGCGAACATCGCCGACGTCGGCGAGGACGATCTCCGGGAGATGGAGCGGCGCTACGTGATGCGCCGCGCGGAGATGCGGCCCCGGATGGCGGGCATCTCGGTCGCCTCGGCGACCTCGTGATCGGCCATCCGTGTCAGTGCGCGCGCGGCGGGTTCCAGACCGCGGAGCCGGCGGCCTCGGGAAGCTTGCCTGGATCGAAGAGATCGTCCGGAAGCTCGCGGTCCCAGAGGACGTCGCTCACGCGCAGCTCCGTGCTGCCGCCTTGGCGAACGTCCTCCATCTTCACCCGCATCGGGATCGGCACGCCGTCGATCGCGGTCGTGTCGCGCCACGTCTCGACCTTCCAGAGGAGTCCCGCGGGATCGTAGAACTCGCGGCGCACGGGGAGCCACGAGTCGACGGCGACGAACGTGACGAAGCGCGAATAGTACCAGCTCGCTCGCGGCGTGGCCTGGACCCGGTACGTCCGGGTGCCGTCGCGCGTCTCCGACCCGAGGAGGCGGTACGTCTCGCGGCGGCTCACGAACCCCATGTCCGCGTACGTGAAGTCGGTGTTGAGGAACGTCTGGTACGATTCGACCGGCACGATTTCCCGGACGCGGCGGACGGTCGGAAGGTAGATCCACTGTCGGTCGGGCTTCGTCGTGCCCTCTTCGACCAGCACCGCGATGCCGCGGAGCGCGTCGGGAGCGAGCAACGCCGTCAGCATCCGGTTCGCGTTGCCGACGCGCTTGTGCGCCTGGCCCGCGGTGAACTCGGCCGACTCGCCGTCCTTCCCGGTGACGACGACCGTCAGCGTTCGCGTGCTCGAGCGCTCGGGCTCGAGCGCGTCCTTCATCCGGCGGACGATCGTGTTCGCATCGGGGGTTGCGGCGGCGACCGCGAGGGGAAACGCGACCAAGAAGAGAACGAACGCGCGCACGATCGACCGCTAGGCCGGCGCCGCCCGGCTCGCAATCCCGTCATCCCGTGCGGGATGCTTGTCGGCGCGTGCGCGGCTGGATATCAACAGCGAGGCCGCGATTCGACCAGGAGCCCGGCTCGATGGCGCCGCTCGATCGGCACGCTGTCCCGGCTGAGGCACATGGGAAGCGTCGGGATGGCCTCCGATGGGCCTTCGCCGGCACGATCGTCCTCACCCTCGTCGCCGCGCTCACGGCCTTGATCGAGCTGGAGCAGGCGCCTCGAGAGGTACAAGCCCTGGCGCGCACCGCGGACCGCTCGAGCCTGCTCTGGCGGCAGCGGGTCGAGACCTCACCCGTCTGCGAGTACGGCGCTGGAACGGTATCGTGATCGGGCCGCGGTGAATCTCGACGAGCAATTCTGGCACATCGAGGTAATTCCCTTCGCCCGCCGGACGAGCTTCGGCCGCTTCTCGAAGACCGCGAGCGAGAACGCTGGGACGCCGTCATGCCTCTCATCGGCCGGTTCCGGCGCGATCTCGTGGAATCGCTCGCCGCCGTATGAACGGTCTCGATCCCGAGATCGCGCCGCTGCCGCTACGGATCAAATGGCAGCAGGCGGAGAACTTCTCGATGGTGATGCTGAAGGGCGATCCCGAGACGCTCAGCGCGATCAAGAAGGCGTTCAAGTAAATTGCGAGACGCTCCTTTCCAGCACGCACTGAGGCCGATCGGACCCGAGCGTGTCCGCTCCACCGCCCGCAACGCGCTCACGCGCACCTCGGAGCCCAAACCCTGCGCTGACGACGCCCTGCCGTCGTCCTCCGCCGATTTCGTCGGGAATCCTGCGCCTCCGCGATTCCGCGTCGTTCCGAGGCGGGGGCACGCTCCTTGCTCGAAATGGTCAAACAGGAGGTGGTTCAGATGCGAAGAACATTGGCAGTGCTTCTAGCGATTCCGCTCTGCGCGCCCGCGGTATGGGCCGCGACGTCGAGCGACGACTATGGTCCGACCGACAAGCTGAGCCGTGGGATCGCGAACATGACGACGGGGGTTCTCGAAGTTCCGGGAACCATCGTCGACAAGACGCACGACGACGGCGCCGTCGGCGTACCGATCGGCTTCGGCGTCGGGCTCGCGCGGACCGTCGCGCGGGAGCTCGTCGGCGTGTACGATCTCGTGACGTTCCCGTTACCCCAGCCGAACGACTACGCTCCCGTGATGAGCCCGGCGTACCCGTGGCAGTATTTCACGGAGTCGCGGGACCTCCGGGAGGCGTCCAGTCACCGGCACCAGCGGACGCTCGCCTCGAGCCGTACCAACGAGCCGTCGCACGAGGCGCGTGCAGCGTCACAGCCGTCCCACGAGACGCGCACCCAGACGACGACGTCCGGCGAGCATTTCGGCAGGGCGCACGTTCGTGACGTCCAGCACAAGCTGGCCGACATGGGCTACAACCCGGGCCCCGTCGACGGCATCGTGGGGCCAAAGACGCGAAGCGCGCTCCGTTCGTTCCAGAAGGACAAGAATCTCCAAGTGACGGGACGCATCGACGCCGACACGCGGTCGGCGATGAATCTCGGCTCGCAGGGGAACGAGTCTCCGACCGCCGGCACGCGTGGCAACCCGCCAACCGGTACGATGCCGCGGAGCACCGGCAGCGGGTCGACGTCGCCGCAGCAGTAGAACGGAACCGGAACACCGAACGCCGATCGCGTAATGGCCGGGACGCTGCCCGCGCGGCGCCCCGGCCGCGTGCGTGCGCGTCACGTCGGGTCGACCGTGAGCTCTAACGATGGCCGGCGCCGGACGAGGAATGGAACCCGGATTGATTCGACTGCGGCCGCGCGCATCGCTGCGCTACGCGTCGCACGGCCGTACGGTGCTCGTCACGGCCCTCGACGGCTTCGTCGGGAGCGAACCGGAGACCGGCCTCTTCGTCCACGAAACGCGTCTCCTGTCGCGCTACCGTCACCTGATCGACGGCGAGCAGCCCCTCGAGGTCGCGGTCTCGAACGTCGAGCAGCATTCCTCGCTCGGGTACTACCTGGTACGCGGGTGCGGGCCTTCCGCCGACGGCGCATCGGCGGCGATCGCCGAGCACGCCGTCGAGCTCCGCCTCTCGCGCTGCGTCGCACGCGGCCTCCACGAGGACGTCGACGTGACGAACTTCACGGGGCAACCGGCGGCGCTGTGGCTGGAGATCGAGATCGACGCCGACTTCAGGGATCAGTCCGATCTCGGGCGGCAGATCGAGGACGCCGAGCAGACGTGTCGATGGAATCCCGATGGAGAGCTCGTGTTCACGTACCGTGCGACCCATCGGTGGGAACACCAAGGCGATGGCGGGATCGACGAGACCCTGCGGCGGACGAGAGTGCGCGTGCGGAGGGCCGGGTCCCCTCCGGCCTGGAGCGGGAATCGGCTCGGATTCTCGATCGACCTCGCCCCCCGCGCCTCGTGGCACGCGTGCATCGAGGTCAGCGCCGAGATCGACGAGAGCCGGCTCGAGCCGGTCACGTCGTGCTGGACGTTCGGGAGCATGGACGTCGAGCCCGGCGGCGGCACGGCCGGTTTCATCGACCGCGCGACGCGCTTCGAGATGCCGGCGAGCCGGGCACTCGGGGGCGTCGTCACCCGGGCGGTCGACCGTTCGACGCACGACCTTTCGGCGCTCCGCCTTCACGATCTCGACCAGGCGGAGACGGCATGGACGATGGCCGCCGGCGTGCCGCGCTACGTCGCCCTGTTCGGGCGTGACACGCTCACCACGAGCTGGCAGGCTGGTCTGTTGAGCGTCGAGATGATGCGCGGGACGCTCGCGACGCTCGCGCGCTGGCAGGGCACGCGCATCGACGACTGGCGCGACGAGCAACCCGGTCGGATGCTGCACGAAGCGCACACCGGCCCGCTCGCGACGCTCAACTACAACCCACGACGCCGGTACTATGGATCCATCACCACCTCGGCCTTCTACCCCGTGCTGCTCTCCGAGCTCTGGCACTGGACCGGCGACGAGAGCCTCGTGCGCCCGTTCGTCGAGCCCGCCCGCAAGGCGCTCGCGTGGCTCGACGAGTATGCGGTGCAGGACGGGTTCTACTGGTATCGCACGCGCTCGTCGCAGGGCATTCGCAACCAGGGCTGGAAGGATTCCGGTGAGGCGGTCGTGCATGAGGACGGCGCACTCGCCGAGCCACCGATCGCGCCGTGCGAGACCCAGGCGTACGTCTACGTCGCGAAGCTCCAGCTCTCGGAGCTCTTGTGGTGGCTCGGCGAGTGGGACGCGGCGCGACGCCTCTTTCGCGAGGCACACGAGCTGAAGGAGCGCTTCAACGAATCGTTCTGGATGGCGGACCGCGGGTTCTTCGCGATGGGACGCGACGTCCGGCGCGGCCTGATCCGTTCGATCGGGTCCGATCCCGGCCATTGCCTCGCCGCCGGGATCGTCGATCAAGACCGGGCGCGCGCGACGGCCGACAGGCTCTTCGCGCCGGACCTGTTCACCGGCTGGGGGATCCGCACGCTGTCGGCGGACCATCCGTCGTACAACCCGCACAGCTACCAGCGCGGCTCGATCTGGCCGGCGGAGCACGCCGCCTTCGCGATCGCGCTCGCGCGCTTCGGCTTGCACGACCAGCTCTGGCGTCTCTGCCGGGCGCAGCTCGACGCGGCGGCGCTGTTCGAGTTCACCCGCTTGCCGGAGGTCTTCACTGGGCATCCGCGCGACGCGGAGCACCCGTTTCCGTCGCTCTATCCCTGGACGAATTCGCCGCAGGCCTGGTCGGCGGCGGCCGTGTTCGCGCTGCTCCAAGCGATGGTCGGCGTCTATCCATACGCGCCGTTGAACCTGCTGCTCGTCGATCCTCATCTGCCACCGTGGCTCCCGGAGATCACGATCGCCGGGCTCCGCATCGGGCGCGCGCTCGCGACGATCCGGTTCTGGCGCACCGAAGAGGGCGCCTCGGACTATCGCGTCGAGCGCTGCGAGGGCCGGCTGCACGTGGTACGTCAGCCGAGCCCCTGGTCGCTGACGGCGACCTTCGCGGAACGGGCGAAGGACATGCTCTCGAGCCTCCTCCCGGGTCGTTGATCTCGCTTCGCACCATGGACGGCTTGCGCCGGGATCTCCTCACGATCGAGCGCGCACTCGATGCGGGGACCTACCGGCCTGGCCAATGGACGGCCTTCCTGCACGCCGCCCGAGGGCGATCTCGCGGCGTTCGCCTGGCACTCGCGGACGACGTGAGCCGCGTGAGCAGGAAGCTCCATCGTCGGAGCGCGCGTCAGGTGTCGCCCGTCGGCCGCTCGGTGGCGTTGGAGATCGGAGCGACCGCGGTCGGCGGACTTCTCCTGTGGCTCGGTGTCGCAATGCGATCGGTGACCGCCCCGGTCGTCGCGCTGATCGTCTGGGTCACGACCTTAGAGCCGCTCTGCAAGATGGCCGTCGGCTCGGGGCTCGGTATTCGCTACGACTACGCCTATCTCCGCGGCATCGAGCCGCGGTTCAAGATGTGCTACGGCACGTATCTCGCCGCCTCGCGCCCCGCGCGCATCGTCCTTCACCTTTCCGGCTGCGTCGGCTCTCCGCTCGCCGCGTGGCTCGTCGCCCGCCTCACGGCAGCGCGAATCCCGCTGGCCGCGACCATCGCGACCGTCGTGTTCGACGTCATCGTCGCGGTGAACGCCGGCTTGTTTCTCGCCGCCGTCGTCGGGATTCGCCGTCTCGGATCGTTCCCGCTCGCCGCGTCGAGCGGCGGGGCGGCGGGATCCGAGCTGCGCCAAGCGTCGTAGGGCCTGAGCGGGCCCGCCTTCCTACAGCGCCTGGCCCGCGAGGAACGCGACGACGACCGCCGCGAAGAGCGTCGGCATCTCGACCGGCAGATTGTGGCCGGCGTCGGGAATCATGAGGAGCCGGGAGCGCGGAAGTCCCCGGCTCAGGATCACGGAGCCGCCGGGTGGCGTGAGCCGATCCTCGAGCCCCTGCACGACGAGCGCTGGCACCGCGATGCGGCCGAGTTCCTCAGTCCAGTCGTAGCTCCCGAACGCCCGGACGGTCGCCGCGTACGCGGCCGGCTCGTTGGCGCGCGTCCGGTCGCCGTGCTCGCGGATCACGTCGGGATGCGCGGCGGCGAACGCCGGACTGAACGCGCGGGCGTCCCCGGGTCCCTCCGGACCGAAGCCGTCGCGCTCGACCACGTCGGCGAGCCGCTGCCACACCCGAGCGGCGCGCTCGCCGACCTTGCTCGACGTGCTGAGGAGGACGAGGCTCCGCACGCGGTCGGGGAAGTCGAGCACGAAGCGTTGCGCAACGACACCGCCTCCCGAATGTCCGACGATGTGCGCGCGCGGCACGTCGAGCGCCGCGAGGAGCGCCGCGAGATCGCGGGCGAAGAGCGCGGCGTCGTAGGGGCCGGGCGGTTTCGCGGAGCGGCCGGAGCCACGGAGGTCCCAGCGGAGCACGCGATGGTGCTTCGTGAGCGGCTCGATCGACGCGTCCCAGAAGCGAAGATCGCTCCCGAGCCCGTGCGTCAGCACCACCACCTCGGGACCGTTGCCCTCGACGACGTAGTGCAGCGTCGTCCCGTTCACCTCGAGCGTGTCGCCCACGACGCGGATCGTATCCGGATGCTTTTCGATTGTCTCGGCGCGGCGCGTTTGGCATGGTGCGCGCCATGACGAAGTTCGGCTGACGTTGATCCCGGCTTCCCCGAGGGCCTCCCGCCCCGCCCTGGACGACCACCCAGGACGGAGGAGGCCCATGAAGAAGGGGAAGCGAACCATCCGGAAACCGCTGGTCGAGCTGCTCGCTGCGGCTCGTCCGGACATCATCGATCCGCTCGCCGCGATCGCGGCGGGACGCGTCGTCGTCGCGGGGCGGATCGTCACCAACCCACGCTCGCTCGTCGCCCGCGATGCGTCGATCGTCGTCGCGGGGCCGGCACCGCTCCGCGGCACCGTGAAGCTCCAGGCCGCGCTCGCGATCTTCGACGCGCCGATCGCCGGCCGCATCGCGCTCGACGTCGGCGCGGCGAGCGGCGGCTTCACGCGCGCGCTCCTCGACGCCGGGGCGCGTCGTGTCTACGCCGTCGACGCCGGCCACGGACAGCTCCTCGGCTCGCTGCGCCAGGACGCGCGTGTCGTCGACCTCGAAGCGACGAACCTCGGCGTCCTCGATCGCGCGCTCGTGCCCGACGCGATCGACGTCGTGACGCTCGACCTCTCCTATCTCGCGCTGGCGGCGGCGGTGGGGCAGCTCGAACGGATCGCGTTCGCGGCGCACGCGGACCTGATCGCGCTCGTGAAGCCGATGTTCGAGCTGCGCCTCGCGCGTCCGCCGACGGACCGGGCCGCGCTCGACGAGGCGGTCGCGCGGGCGGCACGCGGCGTCGCGGCGGCGGGATGGGAGGTCGTCGCACACGCCGACTCGCCCCTCCTCGGCGCGCGAGGGGCGCGGGAGCTCTTCCTCCACGCGCGGCGCACTACTGGACCTCGACCTCCAGCGTGACGTTCCCCTGCACGTCGATCGTGCCGGGCTCGACCGGCGTCGGCACGGCCGCCGTCTCGGCGAGCGCCCGGGGCGCGCGCTCCATGACCGGGCGCGGCAGGGGACCGCCCTGCTCGTCCACGCGGAGGACGCGGACGACCTTGAGACCGAGCGCGGAGGCGATCGCGTCGGCCTTCGCGCGCGCGCGGGTGGCCGCCTCGCCGAGCGCCTGCGCGCGGACGGCGTGCTCGTCGCGCAGCGTGAACTCGAGCCGCTGGACGTTCGTCGCGCCGGCCTGCGTGGCCGCGTCGACGAGCTTTCCGACCTGGTCCAAGTCGCCGGTCCGGATCTGCACGACGTTCGACGCCGTGTAGCCGGTGACCGCCGGCTGACCACCTTCCTTCGGGTAGCGGTAGTTCGCGCTGAGCGAGTAGCCGACCGTTTTGATGTCGGCGCCCGCTCCCGCCGTCTTCTTGACGGCGGCGAGCACGGCGTCGACCTTCCGCGCGTTCTGCGTCCCGGCCGCCTGCGCGCTCTCGGCCTGCGTCGTGACGCCGACGTCGAGCTGCGCCTGGTCGGGCTTGACCGTGACCCGTCCTTCCCCGACGACCCGGATCGCCGGCGGCGCCGGGTGGTCACGCGCCTCCTCGGCACTCGCGACGCCGGCGAGCAGTGCGGCGAGTGCAATCCAGGCCCGCGTCACGCCGCGTCCGCCGCGCGCGCCGCGATCGGCACGTAGTCGCGTCGCCCGGAGCCGAGATAGATCTGGCGCGGCCGCGCGATCTTCTGCTCCTCGTCCTGGACCATCTCGAGCCACTGGGCGATCCATCCGACGGTGCGCGGGATCGCGAACAGCACCGGGAACATGTCGATGGGGAAGCCCATCGCCTCGTAGATGACGCCCGAGTAGAAGTCGACGTTCGGATAGAGCTTGCGGCTCCGGAAGTAATCGTCCTCGAGCGCGATCCGCTCGAGCTCCATCGCGATGTCGGTCAGCGGGTTGCGTCCCGTCTCGTCGAAGACCTCCTCGGCGAGCCGCTTGATGCACGTCCCGCGCGGATCGAAGTTCCGGTAGACGCGGTGGCCGAAGCCCATGAGGCGAACCTCGCCCGCCTTCACGCGCTTCAGATAGGCGGGGATGTTCCTCACGGAGCCGATCTCCTGGAGCATCCGGAGGACCGCCTCGTTCGCGCCGCCGTGGAGCGGGCCGTAGAGCGCCGCGCACGCCCCGGCGAGCGCGGAGAAGGGGTCGACCTGCGAGCTCCCGATCGAGCGCATCGCGTTCGTGCTGCAGTTCTGCTCGTGGTCGGCGTGCAGGATGAAGAGCACGTCGAGGGCGTGCTCGAAGACCGGCTTCGGCCGGAACTTCAGCTCGGTCACCTTGAACATCATGTTCAGGAAGTTCCCGGTGTAGGAGAGGTCGTTGTCGGGATACGCGTACGGCATGCCGATCGCATGCCGGTAGGCGAAGGCCGCGATCGTCGGCATCTTCGCGATCAACCGGTGCGTCTGGATGCGGCGCGACTCGGGATCGTGGATCAGCTTCGCGTCGGGATAGAAGGTCGAGAGCGCGCCCACGGTCGCGACGAGCATGCCCATCGGATGGGCGTCGTAGCGGAAGCCGTCCATGAAGTTCTTGATGTTCTCGTGGACGATCGTGTGCGTCGTGACGTTGTGCGTCCACTGCGCCAGGTGGGTCGCGTTCGGGAGCTCGCCCTTGATGAGGAGATAGGCCGCCTCGAGGAACGAGCTCTGCTCGGCGAGCTGCTCGATCGGATAGCCGCGGTAGAGGAGGACGCCCGCGTCGCCGTCGATGTACGTGATGCGACTCTTGCACGACGCCGTGTTGACGAACGCCGGGTCGTAGCAGAGGAGTCCGCCGCCGTCGGGGCGCGCGCGGATCTGCATGAGATCGCGGGCGCGGATCGCGCCGTGCTCGATCGGCAGCTCGTAGGTGCGACCGGTGCGGTTGTCGACGACGGTCAGGCTGTCCTTGGCCATGCGACCGAGGATCCGGATCGGCGCGCCGCGGTCAAGCCAGGCGGGACCGGACGCTCAGAGCTGGCGGAGGTACGCCACCAGGTCGTGCTTCTCGTCGCCCGTCAGCTGCGTGCCGAGGACGAGGTTGAAGACCTCGACGGTGTCCTCGAGCGTGAGGCACCGCCCGTCGCGCAGGTACGGCGGGCTGGCCTTGATGCCGCGGAGCGTGAACCGCGCGCGGCGCCGGTCAGGGCAGGACGATCGTATTGTGCCAGTAGCTGGTGTCGCCGGGGCTCGACGCCTCGACGAGTATCCCGCTCGCGCGCGTCACGTTCTGCTTGGTGCTCGTCGGATTGTTTATGTCCTTGACGCGGGTGTCGGCGATGAACGGCGTCCCGGGGCCGTCGGGGAACGCGATCGTGTCCATGTCGCTCACCTTGTAGTAGATCGCCGCGTGGTCGAACGAGTAGAAGGCGTAGATCTTCCGCGCCTCCTCGTCGAGCAGGATCAGCTCGCGCGTCGGGTTGAAGTCGAAGAGGCAGATGTTGAACAGGGGGGACCACGTGCCGCTCGGCGAGCGCACGATCAGCGCATCGAGGATCTCGCCCGCGGAGTTGTACCCGGTCTTGATCATCGCGAAGAGCCGACCGTCGGATGCGAGCTTCAGGTTGAAGTGGTCGTCGGCGAACTTGCCGCCCGATCCCGCGGTCTCGAGGCTCCAGGTCGTCGGGCCGTCGATATCCCGGTGGACGGCGAAGAAGTCCTTGGCGAGGGTCTGGTTGCTCCAGAAGACGCCGATCTTCCCCTGCAGCGCGATCACGCCGGAGATGTCGTTGGCGTGGACGTTGTCCTCTTTGAGGGCCGTCGCCTCGGCGAACGGCAGCAGGAACGGGTCGCTCCAGACCGTGTCGCTGCCGACCGAGTGGCTGACGTACACCTGCTTGTCCACCACATAGGTGATCCACAGCGTGCCGGTCGTGTCCTTCGCGACCGTGAGGGCGAGCGCGCCGCCCCCGGGGATGTTCGCCGGGAAGCCGTCATCCATCGACCACGTCTTCGTGCCGGCATTGTACGAGTAGCGGAGGACGCGGTTCTGTGCCGGCGTCTGGGAGAACCGCGACACCATGTACAGCTTGCTTCCGTCCCAGAGGACGTCCTGCCGGCTCTGCGGACGCTCGTCGACGAGGACGCCGGTGTCGATCCAGACGTTCGCGCCGACGTTGAACTTGTAGATGTGGTGCGCGCCCGCGGTCGGGTTGTAGAGCGTGCCCCACCAGAGCCCGTCGACGAACCAGAGCTTGGACTCGGGCTTCTGCGCGGTCGCCTCGCTCGCCGGGCCGATCTCGATGCCCGGGCCGTACGTCCAGTCGCGCACGCCGAGACCGTTCGACGGCGACGAGCTGACGGCCGCGACGACGACGGTGGAGGTCGCCGTCGCGCCGGCCCCGTCGGTGACGCTCGCCGTGATCGTGTGCGTGCCCGTGTTCAGCACGTGCGAGATCGACGCACCCGCGCCGAGGAACCCGTCGATGCTCGAGCTCCACTGCACGACCGCCGAGAGGTCGGTCCCGTGAACGTCGTGGGCGGTGGCGGCGAAGTCGACGGACGATCCCCCGGCGACCGTCGTCCCCACCGGCGGCGCCGTGATGACGAGCGTCGGGGCGTTCGGGTCCCGGACGTCGACCACGAGCTGCGGACGGCCCGCGGTCGCCTCGCGGCTCTGATAGACGACGTCGTCGTTCGACTGCGAGAGGAGCGCGAAGTTGTAGGTCCCGTCACCCGTGATCGCCGACGTCACGTCGAAGTCGACCACGGCGTTCTTCGCGACCGCGCCCGTCGTCGCGATGACGCCGCCGCTCGTGGCCGGACGATTGTTATAGGTCGTCGCCGCCTCGGACCACGTGTTGTCGGTGACGAGGTAGACGCTGCCGCCGCTCGCGCTGTTCGCGGTCGTCGTCGAGCCGACCGTCAAGCGGAGCCGCGCCCGGGCGACCCCGAACGAGCCGACGCCGTTCACGGTGAAGCGGAGGAAGGCCGTCCGGGACGGCGAGCCCGTCGCCACGAGCTGCGTCGCCGTGCCGAACACCTTGGTCGGGCTTCCGCTGTCGACATAGGTGTCGGCGACCGTCGAGAGCGTGAGCGTCGGCGCGGCGAGCGTCACGGTGACGTTCGCCGTCGACGTCTCGCCCGCCGCATCCGTCACGCTCGCCGTGAGGACGTGCGTGCCGGGCGACAGCGTCGTCGGCGCGATGCCCCCGCCGGTGCCGAGCGGCCCGTCGATGCTCGAGCGCCAGGCGATCGCACTGCCGAGGTTGCCGCTCTCGGCGTCGGTCGCGGTCGCGGTGAGCGTGAGGGCTCGTCCGGCGAGGAAGGCGCCGCCGTCGGCCGGCGCCGTGATCGTCACGACCGGCGGCGTGTTCTTCGGCTTCACCACGAGCGTCAGCTGCGCGCGGCCCATGAGCCCGCCGTTGTCGCTCGCCGCCGCCGCGATGACGTGGGTGCCGACGCTCAGCTGCGCCGTCGTGAAGCTCGGACCGGAGCCGATCGCGCCGTCCCGGTCGGACGTCCACGCGAGGCGGGACGACAGGTCGCCGTCGGTCGCGTCGAGCGCCGTCGCCGTGAACGTGACGGTCCGCTCGGCGAAGACCGTCGAAGCGACCGGCGCCGTGATCGTCACGACGGGCGGCGTCGGCGTGATCGTCAGCGAGACCGTCGCCGTGCCGACGGCCCCGTCGGAGTCGGTGACGGTCGCCGTGATCGTGTGTGGCCCCTCGCTCGGATGAATGCTGAGGCTCGGGCCGGTGCCGAGGAGCCCGTCGCGGCTCGACGTCCAGCGGAGCTGCGGACCGAGATTCGTGTCGAAGTCGTCGGTGACGGTCGCGGCGAGGGCCACCGCCATGTCGGCGCCGATCGACGCACCGGCCGTCGGGGACGCGATCGTGATCGTCGGCGCACTGTTCGCGGCGCGGATGCGGAGCGCGATCGACGCCTGCGACCGGATGCCGGTCGCGTCGGTGACGGACGCGGTGATGGTGTGACTGCCCACCCGCAGCGCGGACGTGCCGAGCGTCGCGCCGGTGCCGAGGGCACCGTCCAAGCTCGACGTCCACGCGACCTGCGCGCCGAGGTCGCCGTCCTCGACGTCGGTCGCGGTGGCCTTCAGCGTGACGGGCAGCGCGGCGGCGAACATCACCGTGCGATCGGCGGGTGCGGTGATCGCGACCACGGGCGGGTGCCCGACGACGAGGATAATCGACGTCGAGGCGCTCGCGCCGTTCGGATCCGTCACCTGTGCCGTGATCGTGTGCGTCCCGCCGCTCAGCGTGGAGAGGGTGAGGGACGCGCCGGTCCCGAGCGAGCCGTCGCGGCTGGAGCTCCACCGGACCTGCGCGGCGAGGTTGCCGCTCTCGGCGTCGACCGCCGTCGCGGTCAGCGTCACGGGGCTCCCCGCCGGCGAGGTCGCCCCCGAGGACGGCGCCGTGATCGCGATTACGGGGGGCGTGTTCTGCTTCAGCGTGATCACGAGCTGGGGCGGCGTCTTCGATTCCCGGCTCGCATAGCCCACGTCGTCGGTCGACGTGCTCGCGAGCGCGAAGTCGTAGGTGCCGTCGCCGCGGATCGCCGCGGTCACGTCGAAGTCGATCTGCTTCTTGACCTTCACCGCCCCGGCCGTGCCGAGGACCGGACCGTCGATCGTCGGCCGCGTCGCGTACGTCGTCGCGGCCTCCGTCCAGTCGTGGCTCGAGATCGCGGAGACGACCCCGCCGGCCTTGCTCGCGTTGCTGCTCTTCGCGCCGACCGTCAGCCGGAGGAGCGCCCGGTCGACCGCGATCCCGCTGAGGCCGCTCACCGGGAAGCGGAAGAACGCCTGCTCGATCGGCTTCGTGCACGCGAGCAGCGTGGTCGCCGTCCCGAACGCTTTCGTCGGGGTCGCGCTCGTGACGTAGGTGTCCGCGGTCGCGGCGACCGTGAGGGTCGAGGGCGACACGGTGACGGCGACGCTCGCGCTCACCGTCGCGCCGTCGCGATCGGTGACCGAGGCGGTCAGGGTGTGGCTGCCGACGGAGAGCGTCGGCAGCGTCCGGACGGCGCCCGTGCCGAGCGCACCGTCGCGACTCGACGTCCAGCGGACCGCCGCGCCGAGGTCGCCATCCTCCGGATCGCTCGCCACGGCGGCGAGAAGCACCGGCTTGCCGGAGAGCAGGACGTCGCCGCTCGCCGGGCGCTGGATCGTGATCGTCGGCGGCACGTTCGGGCCGCGGACCACGACGGTCCGCTGCGCGTGCCCCGTCAGCGCCGACCCGTTCGTGACCGACGCCGTGATCGTGTGGGTGCCGATCGTGAGCGCGCTCGCGACGACACTCGCGCCGGTGCCGAGGTCGCCGTCGCGGTCCGACGTCCAGCGGAGGCTCGCGGAGACGTTCCCGTCGGCGGGATCCGTGGCGGTCCCGGCGAGCGTGACCGGCGTCCCGGCGAAGACGGTCGTCGTCGCGCTCGCCGGCTGCGTGATGGCGACCGTCGGCGGCGCCGGCGTCACCGTCACCGAGACCGTCGCCGAGGCGCTCGCGCCGTCGGAGTCGGCGACCGACGCGGTGACGACGTGCGAGCCGAGCGACAGGTGGGGGGCGACGAGCGGCGCGCCGTCGCCGAGCGCGCCGTCGCGGCTCGAGGTCCAGTGGACGCGCGCGCCGAGGCCCAGGTCGAAGTCGTCGGTCGCGGTCGCCTGGAACGTGACGGGCGTCCCGATGGCGACCGACGCCCCGGACGGCGGGGCAGTGATCGTGATTGCCGGCGCGACGTTCGGCAGGCGGACGCGGACGTTGACGAGGCCCTCGCCGATGAAGCCGAGCTGGTTCGCGACCGACGCGGTGACGATGTGCGAGCCGACGCTCAGGTTGTTCGCGCCGACGGCGGCGCCGGTACCGAGCGGGCCGTCGAGGCTCGACTTCCAGGCGAGCTGGTTCGTCAGGTCGCCGTCCATCGCGTCCGTCGCGTGTCCCGTGAACGTGACGCTCGCGCCGCGGAAGACGACCGTGTTCGCCGCCGGGCTCATGACCGTGACGGTCGGCGGCGAGCCGGCGAGCGTCACGATGAGCCGCGGCGACGGGCCGCCTTCGCGCGAGCGGTAGTCCGCGCCGTCGATCGACGAGCTCGTGATCGCGAAGTTGTACGTGCCGTTCCCGGTGATCGCGCTCGTCACGTCGAAGTCGACCGTCCCGCCGAGCGCGACCGCGCCCTTCGTCGACAGCGCCGGGCCGTCGATGATCGGACGCAGGTTGTAGTTGACGGACGTCTCCGGCCAGATGTTGTTGCTGATCGAGAAGATCGTGCCGCCGACCGCGCTCTCGGCGCCCTTCGTCGAGTCGACCTGGAGCCGCACGACCGCGCTCGCGACGGTGCGCGAGCCCATCCCGGCGACGGTGAAGCGGAGGAGCGTGATCTTCTCGGGGCTCTGGCCGACGCGCAGGATCGGCGCGGTGCCGAACTTCGTCGTCTTGGCGCTCGAATCGACGTAGGTGTCCGCGATCGGCGTGAACTCGAGCGTCTGCGCGGGCTGGACCACGAGCACGATCGTGGCGCTGCCACGCGCCCCACCGCTGTCGGTGACGCTCGCCGTGATCTGGTGGATCCCCTGGCTCAGCGTGTGGGCGATCGTCCCGCCCGTCCCGAGCGCACCGTCGCGGTCGGACGTCCACGCGAGCCGTGCGTTGAGCGTCCCGTCCTCGAGGTCCGCCGCGGTGCCGGTGAAGGTGACGGGCGTCGCCGCATTCAGCGCCGCGGTCGCGAGCGGCGCGGTGATCGTGACGAGCGGCTCCGTGTTCCCCGCCGGCCGATCGCGAACCGTCAGATGGACCTGCGCGCTCGCGGTGTGGCCGTGGCCGTCGTCGACGGTCGCCGTCACCGTATGGCTGCCGAGCGCGAGCACCGTCGGGACGACGGTGCCAGTCCCGAGCGGTCCGCTGAGGCTCGAGCTCCAGGCGATCCCGGCGCTCACGTCCGCCCCGGTCTGGTCGACGGCGTGGCCCTGGAGCGTCGCCGTGTCGCCGACGAAGTAGGTTCCGCCGTCGGGCGGCTGCGTGATCGTCAGCGTGAGCGACTGGGACGGGACCGTCAGGACGAGCGCGGGCTTCTGCCCGCTCGTCGCGGCGTTCGAGTTGTAGCTCGCGGTGTCGATGGAGCTGCTGTCGATCGCGAGGTTGTAGACCCCGTCGGCCGTGATCGCGGTGCCGAGGTCCACGTCGATCACGGTCCCCTTGGTCACCGCGCCGAGGGTCGCGATGACGGGGCCGTCGACCGCGGGACGGGCGTTCCACGTGACCGCGGTCTCGTTCCAGGTCGTGTTGCTGATCGTGTGGACCATGCCGCCGGCGGTGGAGGCGCCGACGACCCCGAGACGGAGCTTCGCGCTTCGCACCGCGCGTCCGTTCACGCCCGTCACGGCGAAGCGGAGGTACGCGATACGGAGATTGGCCGCGGCGCGAAGGCGCGTGTCGGCGTTCAGGTTCGTGGTCGGCGTGCCCGAGTCGACGTAGACGTCGGCGATCGCAGGGAACGTCAATGTCTCGCTGGGCGTCGTCTGCGCACGCGTCCCGTGGGAGAGCAGTGGGAGCAGGAGCGCGACCCCCAGGATGCGGAGCGTGCGCGAGAGCGGTGCGCGAGTGCGTGATATTTTCATAGGCGGTGAGTGGGGTGGGCAGTCGAGGGCATACCGGTGGCTCGTCGGGCGAGCGCCGCGGCGAGCCGAGCAAGCCCGGTGCCGGCCGATGGCGCCGGAACGTCGCGAAAAGACACCGTCCGTTTCCGGGACTCACACGCAGCGGCGCACGACCGCGCAGCGCGGAGGCGCGCGGCGGCGACCGCTTCGCCTTTCTATGCAGCACGCGGCATGGCACACGCCGCGCCATCCGCATGGCGGTCCGCACCCGCTAGCCGGTCGACGCGCCGTCGCGTGCCGGCGCGTCGCGCTCAGTTCCCCGCGGGACGCGCGTCGCGCAGGAGCTCTCCGGCCGCGGCGCGATCGACGACCCACGTCACTCGCTCCGACGGGCGAACGAGGTGCGCCGGGATGCGCGTCGCGTCGACGGGATCCCGCATCGACGCGGCGACCACCGCCGCCTTCTCCTCGCCGACGACGGTGACGATCACGTGCCGGGCCGCGGTGAGGACCGGCGGCGTGACGGTGATGCGTGGAACGATCGGGTCCTCGCTGACCTCCTCCACCCGCACCGGGGCCACGGGAACCGTCGCACCGAGCGCCGCGCAACCCGGCATCAGCGACGCGATGTGCGTGTTCTTCCCGACACCGAGGAAGATGACGTCGAAAGGCTGGCCGTCGACCGTCTCCGCATAGGCGGACGCGATGTGCGCGGGATCGCCGAGCTCGACGGGCGGCGGATGGATCCGCGCCGCAGGAATTCGCCGCGGCACGAGCAACGACTCGCGCGCCAGGCGGACGTTGCTCTGCGGATCGTCGGCGGGGACGCAGCGCTCGTCGCCCCAGAACCATTCGATGCGATCCCACGGCACGTCGTCGCGGCCGGCCAGCGCCACCATGACGCCGCGGCCGCCGCGACCGCCCGCGAGCGCGACGCGCGATCCGCCGGCCCGGAGGCGTTCGGCGGCGAGCGCCGCGGCCGCGTCGAAGGCTTCGGCGTCGGTCGGGTAGACTTCGAGTCGGAGAGACATGGCGGTTCGTGATACCGGAACCCGCTTCACCCCGCGACCGCGGCGCGCGTCCGCGGGCCACGCAGCGTCGCGACCGCGCTGCCGAGCTCGCGGACGTCCGCCGGCGCGAGCCAGGCGACGGTCCCGGTGTAGACCGCCGCCCCGAGGCCGGTCAGCACGAGCAGGCTCACGACGCCGCTCCCGAGCGGCAGCGCGCGCGCCGCGGCGACCGCGACCGCCATGACGAGCGTCCCCGCCGCCGGCGCGGCGAGCGCCCGTGCGAGCGCGCGCGGCCCGACGTGGAGCGTCGCGAGCGCGCAGACGAAGGCCGTCGCCGACGACACGACCGCCGCGCCGGTCACCGCGAGCGCGACGTAGGGGAGCCCGTAGCGCGTGAGGAGCGCGAGCCCGGTCCAGAGGACGGCGCTGTGGACGAGGCCGATCCGGAAGATCAGCGCCGAGCGTCCGGTCGCCTTGAAGACGTCGCCGGTGGTCGCCGCGAGCGCGGCGCAGAGTCCGAACCCGGCCAGTACGCGGAGCGGCGCGATGCTTCCGGTCCAGCGCGGTCCGAGCGCGACCGCGACGATCTCCGGCGCGAGCAGCGCGAGCCCGCAGGTCGTCGGTATCGCGAGCGCCGCCACCCAGTGCAGACCCTTCAGGAACGCGTCGCGCAGCCGACGCTCGTCGCCCTGGAGCGTCGTCATCGCCGGGAAGAGGACGCGGCTCACGACGTAGGTGAAGCCCGTCCGGGGGAGCGTCGCGAGCCGGAAGGACATCGCATAGAGGCCGAGCGCGGCGGGGCCGAGCATGCGGCCGGTCGCCCAGTTGTCGATCCGGTCGTTCACCATGCCGAGGAGCGTCGACCAAAGGAGCGGCCGACCGAAGCGGAGGAGCGAGCGACCCGTCGTCCAGTCGAAGTCGCGTACCGCGGGACGCCACCCGGAGAGCATCCATGCGGCGACCGCGCCGGCGGCGGCGGCGACCGCCTGTCCGAGGACCAACGCCCACGGTCCCGTCCCGGCCACCGCGAGCGGGATCGTCGCGGCGGGGTAGGCGAACACCTGGACGGCCTCGACGATCGCGCAGCGGCGGAAGTCGAGCGCCTTCTGCAGCCGCGCGAGCGGCACGTTCATCCACGCGCGCAGCCAGAGCGGCGCGAACGCGACCGCGAGCGCGCCCGGTCGATCGATCTGGAAGAATGCCGCGAGCCACGGCGTCAGCGCGAGACAGACGACGAGCGCGATGGAGGCGCCAGCGAGGTTCAGGAGGAAGCCGGTCGTCGCCGCGCGCTCCTCGTCGCCGGTGTGCTGCACGACCGCCGACCCGAGCCCCGATTCCTGGATCGCGCCGACGACACCCGCGAGCGCGCCCGCCGCCGCCACGATCGCGAAGTCCTCCGGGACGAGGAGCCGGGCGACGATCGCGGTCGTGACCGTCGCGACCGCGACGCCGAGCCAGTGGACGGCGCCCGTCCAGCCGAGGCCGACGGTGACACGCGCGCGCAGGCTCACCTGGCGACAGAACGCCACACGGACGCGGAATCGCAATCCCCGGTTGCCGGCCACGCACGGATTGCAGCCGCGCAACGCCGCTGGTAAGCGGCCGGAATGGGAAAGAAACTCTTCGTCGGCAACCTCGCCTACGCCGTCACGGAGGACGATCTCCGGACGCTCTTCGGCCAGGCCGGCACCTGCGAATCCGTCGCCATCATCCTCGACCGTGACACCGGCCAGTCGCGGGGATTCGCCTTCGTCACGATGACGACCGCCGACGAAGCCGAGCGCGCGCGCAAGCAGCTGGACGGCACGGAGATCCACGGCCGACGTCTCCGCGTCGACGAAGCGCAGGATCAGTCCTCTGGCCGGCCGGGCCGTCCCGGCGCCGGGCGTCGCGGCCCCGGTCCGCGCGCCGCCGGCTGATCGTCTACGGGTTCCTCCCGGTTGACAACTCTCCGGGCGGCGGCGACCATCCTCCCATGGAACGGCTCGGCTCCCTGGCCCCGACGTTGCTGCTCGCGATGCCGCAGCTTCGGGATCCGAATTTCGTGCGCTCCGTCGTGCTGCTCTGCCGTCACGCGGAGGACGGCGCGCTCGGCTTCGTCGTGAATCGGCCGACGGATCTGAAGGCCGCCGATGCCGTGGTCCTCGATCCCCCGGTGGCCGGCGACAGCGGTCTCATCCTGTGGACGGGTGGCCCGGTCGAGCCGCAGCGCGGCTTTCTGATCCTCGGCGAGGACCCGAAGGCGGACGACGGCGAGCAGGTGGCCGACGGGTTCCACCTGACGGCATCCGCCGAGGTCCTGCGTCGCCTTCTCGAGAGCGACCCCGCGGATCTCGCCGGACGCCGCTGCCGGCTCCTGCTCGGGTACGCGGGCTGGGGACCGGGTCAGCTCGACGCGGAGATCACCGCGTCGGCCTGGCTCACGGTTCCGCCGAATGCCGACCTCGTGTTCGAGACGCCGCCCGACCAGATGTGGGAGCGCGCGATCCGCGGACTCGGGATCGACCCGATGGCGCTCCAGCTCGGCGCCGGGATCCAGTAGCGCGGTCTCGGCTCCGGCGGGGACATGCCGTCACGGCGCATCGACCTCTGCGGGGTCCGGATCGACCTCGAGACCGACCATGCCGAGCTCGCCCGCTACGTCGCGGCGCAGTTCCCGGACGCGCCGGACGCGGACGCCGAGCCGGACGTGGTCGTGCGCGTCCGCTGGACCGAGGGACCGCGCCCCGTGCTCGACCCGGCGACCGTCTTCCCGGCGTGGCGCGCGGAGACGCGCGTCGACCGCCACGTCTTTCTCGGCACCGATGCGATCCTCTGCCTGCAGGCCGACGACGCGCCGCAGATCGCGCTCGCGAGCGCGCCCGGGCGGCCTCGCCGCTTCGAGCTCCGCTATCACTTCGCGCTCGGCGCGGGGTGGCGCGCGTCGCTCACGCGTGCCGTCCGCTGGCGGCGCGTGCGGACGCTCCGCCGGAGCCGCCTCAGCACGCTCGTCTACTATGCGGTGTACTACCCGGCGTGGTGGCATCTCGAGGCGCGAGGCGGCGCGCACCCCCTGCATGCGGCCGCGATCGCGCTCGGGGGACGCGCTCTCCTCCTGGGCGGTCTTCCGGGGTGCGGGAAGTCGACGCTCGCGACGTCGTTTCTCGGCGCCGCCGACGCGGAGCTCCTCTCCGACAACGTCGTCCTTCACGACGCCGCGCGCGTCCACGGCTGCTTCGAGCCCCTGCTCCTCGACGCGACGACCCGGACGTCGCTTTCCGGGCGGGCGCCGCTGACGCCGCTCGGCCGCCGGCACGTCTACGGCCGGGACGCCTATCTGGCGCCTCACCGAACGGGCGGCGTCCCGCTCGCCGCCGCCGTGGTCGTTGCACGCGGACGGGAGACGCGCCTCACGCGCCTCACCTCGGAGGAATGCGCCGGCCTGCTCCTCGCGGTGAGCGAGGCGGCGAAGGAGGTCCGCCGCTACCACGTTCTCGCCGCGCTGCTCGGCGTCCTCGAACGCGACGCGCTCGCCCACTTCGGGCAACGCGTGGCGGATCTGCAGCGGCTGCTCGCCGGGGTGCCGTGCTACTGGCTCCAGGTCCGCGAGGGCGCGCCGGCCGAGGCGACGCCGGTGCTGCGCGAGCTCGTCCGTCCCGCGCAGGAGGCCGCCGGGTGAGCGAGCCGATCAAGTCGAAGCGCGGCCTCGGCGAGTTCTACGACGATCCGCAGGTCGTCGAGAGCTACATGCAGCGCACCGCGCAGCCGCTCGGCGCCGTCCTCCACGAGCGCCAGGTCGGTTTTATCGACCGTCTGCTCGGCGAGCTCGCGCCGACGCGCATCCTCGAGATCGCCCCGGGTCCCGCGCGTCTCAGCGCCGAGCTGCGCGCCGTCCCGGTCGCCGTGGCGATGGACTTCAGCCCGCGCATGCTCGCCGAGGCGCGGCGCCGGACGCGCGCCCACGGTCGATTGCACTGGTCGTTCGTGCGCGGGGACGGCTTCGCCCTGCCCTTCGCGACCGGCACGTTCGACCTCGTCTTCAGCGTCCGCTTCGTCCGTCGCTTCGAGCCCGAGCCGCGGCAGCGGCTCTATGCGGAGATTCGACGCGTCCTCCGTCCCGGCGGTCATCTCGTCCTCGACGCCCAGAACGAGCTCGTCGCCGGCCCGCACCGCGAGGGACGCGGCGGTTACCCGGTCTACGACGCCCTCTGGCGCCGCGACGACCTCATAGCCGAGCTCGAATCCGCCGGCTTCGCCGTACGCCACCTCGAGGGCATCATGCGCCAGTTCGCCTGGCAGTGGCGCCTCCACCGCCTCCGTCGCTTCCGCCTCGGCGCCGCGGCGCGCGTGCTGATCCGCGCGCTCGAGTGGGCGCCGGACCGGAACCCGTCGACGTGGATGGTGCTCTGCCGGGCGAAGGGCAGCTGAGCGGATCGTAGCGAACGCCGCGGGACTGATGGAGCGGTGCTGAGTCGCGGCACGCTCGGACGTCGGGCGGGTGATGGGATTTCGGCACGGCGATCATGAGTCCCGATTTTGACCTCATCAGCGAGAAGCCAGTTCCCGGAAGCTCTGACCGCGCCGAGCGAGCGTGGAAGCGTTCGCGCACACCGCCCGGCGAAGGAGGCACGGGTCCCTCGCCAATCCGCAAGCGGCATACGACGAGCGGGTCTTGACACATGCTAGCTATTTTGGTATTATGGCCGAATCAAGATGGCACGACCGATGCAGCTGTCGCTTCCGACACCACGTACCTGGGGCGGTCGACGCGCCGGCGCCGGCCGTAAGCCCACGGGCCCGGTCGCCGAGCGGGCGTCGCGCACTCCTCCAGACCCCCGCACGAGCCCGCGCATCCCGTCCACGTGACCCTGCGTGCGAGCTCGGCCGTCCGCTGCCTCCGGTGCGAGCGCGTCTTCCCGGCCGTCCGCAGCGCGCTCGCCGCCAGCTCACACGATGACTTCCGGATCGTTCATTTCAGTGTTCAAGACGACCATATCCATCTCGTGGTCGAAGCCGACGACGCCGGAAGCCTCACGGTCGGACTCCGCGGCGTCGCGATTCGCGTGGCTCGCGCCGTGAATCGTGCCCTCGGGAGGCGCGGCGCCGTCTGGGCGGACAGATATCACGCGCGAGCACTCGTAACGCCGCGCGAGATACGACACGTTCTCGTCTACGTCCTGACGAATCGGCAGAAGCACTGCCCGGCTGATCGCGGCCTCGATTCGTGCTCGTCCGCCGCATGGTTCGACGGCTGGTCCCAGCCAGTCGCGACGCGGCGCGGAGAATCACCCGTCGCCGCACCGCGCACGTGGCTCGCGGCGGTCGGGTGGAAACGGCATGGCCTCGTCCGCAGCGATGAGCGCCCGCAGGTGATCCGGGGTCCCCGGGGCGCATAGCTAGGGAGTCGATAACTCGCCGCGCCAGGGCCTGTGCCAAACCAACACTCGAACCGCGGCGCAACGAAACGCAGCCGGCGCGCAGGCGCGCCTCAGTGGTGCATCTCGTAGTTCCCCGTCGCGATCATCTCGCCCACGTCCTCGGCGATCTCGTGGACGTTGCGCTGCAGCAGGTCCTCCCCGCTGCCTCCGAAGATCCCGAAGCCGGAGCGCCGCTCGTCCGCGAACGCGCCCACCTGGCTGCCGTCGGAACGGACGACTTCGCCGTCGACCGCGAGCGCCGCGGCGCCGGCGCCGAAGCTCACCATGTAGCGGAGCGCGCGGCTGCCCTCGTCGAGCCGCCGGATGCGACCGCGGACGATCACGTCCCCCTGCGGCGTGCCGGCCCTCGGGAAGGCCTCGGCCTGATAGCCGCGCTCCCGCAGGTCCGCGGCGATCGCCTCGGCCACGGCGAGGCCGAAGCCGTCCGACGAGCCGTCGTAGACCACCTTCTCCGCGTCGGTGAGCGAGAACTCGACGACGCCGACCCGCGGTGGCGCCGCCTCGCCCTGACGGGGCGCCCGCGTTCGACCCGCACATCCGACGGCGAGCACGAGGACGCTCGCCGCCAGCACGCTCGACGTTCGCTTCATCGTTCCCCCTGTTCCACGCCGAATCGCGGCGCGGCGAAGAGCTTCCGCGTCACGCCACGGACGGCGGCATCGTTCTGGGCGTCGCGCAGACGGTCCTCGGTGATGAGACCACGACCTTCCGATCGGATGCGAAACGACTCGACGCGATTCCGCGGCGGCGCCGATCCGTCGCACGGCGCAACCTCGAGCTGGCCCTCCGCGATCGTCTCTCCGTCCCAGGGCCACGCCGCCAGGCTCACGAGCGCAACCGGGATTCCCGCCACGACCGCGGTCTCGTAGATCAAGAAGACGTTCCGGTCGTGGGTGTTCGACATGAAGTGTGTCCGCGTGAGGGACGGACGGACAACCACGCCGTCGTGACCGTCGCACGCGCTGGTCAGCGGTTGGTCCGGTCCGAGCGTCGCTTCCCGCCAGCCGTCCAGGCCGCGGACGACCGCGCGGGCTTCTGCGGCCATGGGTTCCGGGGCGCCGTCGACGACGAGATGCACGTTGGACGGTCCCGCGACCCCGGGGCTCGGCGGCAGGTCGCTTGGGCGGACGGGCGGACCGGCACAACCGGCTGCGACCGCGAGGGCCGCGAGCGGGACGACACATCGCATCGAGGCCGCTAACTACCTTGCGGCCATGCCCGCTGACAACGGCACGACCCCGCCCCACCCTACGCCGCGCTCGACCGACCCGTCTCCCAGACGATCTGCTTCTCGCCGCGCACCAACGCGCGGATCGCGAGCAGCGGAGCCAGGTTCACGACGCAGAAGTAGAGCGGGATCACGAATCCCGGCGGGCGGATGTTCCGCCGCTCGAGGAAGTACGCGAGCGCGGCCAGGCCGTAGAGCCCGAGCTGCGCCGCGAACAGCAGGCGATAGAGTGGGTGATCGAGCAGCGTCAGGTTCGCGGCAAACGCGACGATCAGGAACAGCGGCACGCCCCACCGGAGCACGCGATGGGACAGCACCTGGACGAGGAACCAGGGGTGCGCCAGGAAGAACCCCCGGAGACGGAACTTCAGCCGGAGGCCGCGCGTGATGACGCGCGCGCGGCGCTGGAGCTCATCGTGGATCGTCCCCGACTCCGCGGGCTCGTAGACGAGCGCGTCGTCCTCGACGATCGCCCGATAGCCCTGCTCGACGGTCTTGATCGCCTGCGCGACGTCGCTGATCACGTCGGGCGCGAGCGGCGTGTAGAGTCGGCGGCGGACCGAGTAGACGCAACCCGACGCGCCGAGGACGGACCGGAAGCGGCTCTCGTTCGTGCGGAGGAAGCGCTCGTAATTCCAGTAGGCGGCGCGGCCCTTGTCGACCGTCGCGTCCGACTCGGTGCCGTAGATCGTCGTGCCGGTGACGCAGCCGACCTCCGGGTCGGCGTAGTTCGCGACCATCGCACGCACGCTGTCCGGGCGGTAGACGGTCGTCGCGTCGGAGAACACGATGATCTCGCCGGTCGCGGCCTCGACCGCCCGGTTCTGCGCGATCGTCTTGCCGTGCCGTCCCCCCATCGGCAGGAGACGCACGCGGTCCGCGAACTCGGTGCGCACGATCTCCTCGGTGCGGTCCGTCGATCCGTCGGAGACGACGATGATCTCGAGGCGGTCGGGCGGATAGTCGAGCGCGAGCGTGTTCGCGAGCTTCTTGGCAATGACCCGCTCCTCGTTGTACGCCGCGACGATGAACGAGACGGTGGGGAGATGAGGCGCTTTGCGCACGGGTCGCGGGCGCACGCGCGCGAGCAGGTAGATCAGCGCGGGGTAGCCGACGTAGACGTAGACGACGACCGCGATGGCCCCCCAGAAGATCGCTTCCGCCATCCGGTGATTGAGGTACCGTCACGGGGCCTGGAAACGCAAGCGACATGAGCGCGGCGACCGAAAAACGCGCGCCCCGGTGGCACGTGCGCGACGCCGGCGCCGCCGACTTCGAGGCGCTCCGGACGTCGATGCTCGACATCCTCCGCGAGACCGAGGGCCAGAAGAGTGCCGGCTTCGACCGTCGCTTCTGGGAATGGCAGTACTTGGACCTTCCGGGCGGCTCGCTGATCGTGGTCGCCGACGACGACGGGCGGATCGCCGGGTACTATCACGTCCTGCTGTGCGGCATGCGCCATCGCGGACGCGTGCTCCGCGGCGCGATGGTGCAGGACGTCGCGACGCTCGCGGCATATCGCGGGCAGGGGATGTTCCGGGCGATGGGCGGCGGCGCGCTCGAGTCGATGCGGCAGCGTGAGATCGACTTCATCTATACCTTCCCGAACTCGAAGAGCCTGCCGAGCTTCGTGCGGGACCACGCCTACGCGGTCGCGGGGCGCGTCCCCGTCTACGTTCGCCCGCTCGACGCCGGCCGCCTCCTCGCCGACCGCGCCCGGCTCGGTGCGGTCGGCCGGGCGCTCGGAGCGGTCGCCCGGCCGTTCGTCGGTCCGCGCGCGGCGCGGTTCGCGGCGGGCGAGCGGATCGTCCGGGTCACGGCGTGCGACGCGGCGATCGAGCGGGTCGCCGAGGAGTTCGCCGCCTCCGTCACGGTCGGGCTCGACCGGACCGCGGCGTATCTCGACTGGCGCTTCCTCCAGAAGCCGACTCACGAGTACACGATCTGGGGCCTCGAGCGCGACGGCCGTCTCAGCGCCTATCTCGTGACCCGACGCGGCGGCCTCTTCGGCACGGAATGCGTGATCCTGATGGACCTCGGCCACGCGACGGGTGAGGAGGACGCGCTCGCTCGCCTGATCGGGTCGCGGCTCGCCGACGAGGCCGCCCACGGCGCCGCGCTCGCCGTGACGATCGGGCTGCACCCGTTCTTCGCGCGCCTGCGCCGCCTCGGGTTCGTCCGGGTGCCGGAGCGCTGGAATCCGCGTCCGTTCAATCTCGCGACGAAGCCGTTGACGTCCGCCGCAGGCCCCGAGCTGCTCGATCCCGGCAGCTGGCTCATCACGCTCGCCGACTGGGACGTCCTGTGACGCCGGAACGGTGGGCGGCGGTCGACCGCTACATCACCGACCTGCTCGTCCCCTCCGATCCAGTCCTCGACGCCGCGCTCGCCGCGAGCGCGGCCGCCGGTCTTCCATCGCACCAGGTGTCGCCGAACGAGGGCAAGCTCCTCTGGCTGCTGGCGCGGCTCCAGCAGGCCCGCGCGATCCTCGAGATCGGCACGCTCGGCGGCTACAGCACGATCTGGCTGGCGCGCGGTCTCGTGCCCGGCGGACGCGTCGTGACGCTCGAGGCCGACCCGAAGCACGCCGACGTCGCGCGCGTGAACCTCCGGCACGCCGGGCTCGGGGACGCCGTCGACGTGCGCGTCGGCCGCGCGCTCGATACCCTGCCCGGGCTCGCACGCGAGGGGCTCGGGCCCTTCGACCTGATCTTCATCGACGCCGACAAGGAGAACAATCCGGAGTACCTCCGCTGGGCCCTCGCGCTGTCCCGTCGTGGCACGCTGATCGTCGCCGACAACGTCGTCCGTGGCGGCGCGGTCGCCGACGCGGCGAGCGCCGATCCCGCGGTGCAGGGCATCCGCCGGTTCAACACGCTCCTCGCGGCCGAGCCGCGGGTCGCCGCCACGGAAATACAGACGGTCGGCGCAAAGGGATACGACGGCTTCGCGCTCGCGCTCGTGATTGCGGACCCGTGACGACGCGGGCCGGCCGCTACGGGTGTCGGTTCGAGAACCGGGCGAGGATCACCAATCTCCTGCACGACGCCCGGAACGCGGGAACCGGAACCGGCGCCGCGCGGCCGCCGCCGTCCCGGCGATCAATGGACCGTCGGCTTCGCCTCGCGGTCGCGGGCGAGCTCGTCCACCAGATCCTGGAGCCGCGCGATGTCCACCGGCTTCGCGAGGTGGTGATCGAAGCCCGCCGCGAGGGCCCGTCGTCGATCCTCGTCGCGGCCATATCCCGTGAGCGCAACCAAGACAGCGCCGCCGACCGCGGGATCGCGGCGCACGCGGCGCGCCACCTCGTAGCCGTCGATGCCGGGAAGCCCGATGTCGACGAGCATGATCTCGGGTCGGACCCTGCGCGCGACGTCGAGCGCTGTGGTGCCGTCGTACGCGACGTCGACCCGGTGGCCGAGCAGCTCGAGCAGCATGGCGAGGCTCTCGGCGGCGTCGAGGTTGTCCTCGACGAGCAGCACGCGGACCCCGTACACGGACGGCTCACCGTCGAAGTCCACGGGCACGCTCCCATCGGCCGCGGGCACGAGTGCCGGCAGACGCACGACGAACTCGGCGCCCGAGCCGGGCCCGTCGCTGTGGGCGTCGACGCCTCCGCCGTGCAGCTCCACGAGGCGCTTCACGAGGGTGAGGCCGATCCCGAGCCCGCCCTGGGCGCGGTCGAGCGCCCGCTCGCCCTGCGTGAAGAGATCGAACACGTGGGGCAGCATGGCAGCCGGGATCCCGATCCCGGTGTCGCGGACGCGGAGGACGACGTCCGCCCCGTCGCGCTCGACGAGGACGTCGATCCGGCCACCCGGATCCGTGTATTTCACGGCGTTCGTCAGCAGGTTCACGATCACCTGCTCGAGCCGCACGGGGTCCGCGTCGACGCGCGGCGGGTCGCCGGGCAGCCCCACGTGCACAACGTGGCCCCGCCCCTCGGCGAGACCGCGCGTCGACTCGAGCGCACGGCCGATGATCTCGGCGAGGAACGTCGGCTCCTTGCGGAGGACGATCCGTCCCTGGGTGATGCGCGCGACGTCGAGCAGGTCGTCGATCAGCCGGGCGAGCTGGTCGGTCCCCCGGCTCGCGATCTCGAGGGCGCGCGCGCCGCGCGCGGCGTCGAGGCGAGCGGTCACGATCGCGTTCCGGACCGCGGCGAGCGGGTTGCGCAGCTCGTGACCGAGCATGGCGAGGAACTCGTCCTTGGCGCGACTCGCCTGCTCGGCCGCGTCCCGGGCCTTCTCGCGCTGCTCGAAGAGGCGGGCGTTCGCGACCGCGACCGAGGCGAGGTCGGCGAGCGCGTTCAGGAGCCGGACCTCGTCGTCCGACGCGCGACGTGGCACCGCCCAGTACACCCCCATCGCGGCGAGCGTCTCGTCGCGGCCGACGGGCGCGATCACGAAGCTCCGCACGAACGTCCCGCGGTACGGCTCCATCGGGAGCCGATCGTCGCCATCGACGTCTTCCACCACCGCGGTCGTCTGCCGCCGTATCGCCCATCCGGACACGCACCGGTCGATCGGGAAACGTCGGCCCTTCCAGAGCGGTCCGACGGCGTTCTCGGCGACGTAGTGCACCTCGTCGCCGTCGCGCAGGACGAAGGTCGCGCCGTCGGCAGCGACCAGCTCGCGCGCGAGCCGGCAGAGCGTGTCGAGCAGCTCGTCCAGCTCGAGCGACCGCGACAGCTCGCGGCTCGCGGCGACGAGCGCCGTGCTCTCCCGGAGCCGGTGCTCCGCGTCCGCGCGGCTTTGCTCGGCGACGGCGAGGAGGCGAACGCGCTCCGCTTCCGCCCGTCGCTGCTCGGCGAGCGCCTCGTCGCGGACGCGCGCGAGGTCCAGGTGCGCGCCGACGCGCGCCACCAGCTCGCGCGCGGAGAACGGCTTCACGAGGTAGTCGTCGGCGCCGGCCGAAAGCCCCTCGACCCGCGCCTCCTCGCCGGCGCGCGCCGACAGCAGGAGCACCGGCAACGTGCGGGTCTCCGGATCCCCACGCAGCGCCCGGAGGACCTCGAAGCCGTCGAGGCCGGGCATCATCACGTCGGCGAGCACGAGGTTGGGCCGCCGCTCGCGCGCCGCCTCGAGCGCCGCGCGACCGTCGGCGACCGCTTCCACCGTCCACCACGCGCCGAGGAGACGCGCGAGGTACGCCCGCATGTCGGCGTTGTCGTCGGCGACCAGCACGCGCGCGTCCCGTGCGCCGAGGGTCGGCGTGCCGTGGGCCGCGGGGAGCTCCGTGCCGGCGGCCTCGGGGGACGCCGGAAGCCAGCGCAGCGCTTCGTCGACGAACGCCTCCGGCGCGATCGCCGTGGACGTCAGCCGGCGCTCGGCGCGGAGCCGGTCCGCGGGAAGATGCGCGGAGCCGAACGGGACGCGGACCGTGAACGTCGTCCCGCCACCGGCGGTGCTCGCGACGGCGATCGATCCCCCGTGGAGCCGGACCAGCTCCTGCACGAGCGCGAGCCCGATGCCGGTTCCTTCCTGCGTCCGGGCGCGGGTTCCCCGGATCCGATGGAAGCGCTCGAACACGTGCGGTAGCTCGCTCGCGGGGATGCCGACACCGGTGTCCCGCACCTCGAGCTCGGCGCCGCCGTCGCGCTCACGCAGCGCGACCACGATCTCGCCGTCGAACGTGAACTTGAAGGCGTTGGAGAGCAGGTTGAAGACGATCTTCTCCCACATCGTCCGGTCGACCCAGACGGGCGCGCGGAGCGGCGGGCAGTCGACGACGAGCCGCATGCCGGCGCGCTCGACGGCGGAGCGGAACACGCTCGCGAGCTCGGCGGTGAAGACCGGGAGCTCGGTCGCCTCGTACGCCGCGTCGGCGCGGCCGGCCTCGATGCGTGAGAAGTCGAGCAATGTGTTGACGAGCTTCAGCAGGCGGACGGCGCCCCGCCGCGCGACGTCGACGCGGGTCCGCTGGGCGGGCGGCAGCGTCGCGTCGCCGTCCGCGAGCGCATCCTCGAGCGGCCCGAGGAGAAGCGTCAACGGCGTGCGGAACTCGTGGCTCACGTTGCTGAAGAAGGCGGTCTTCGCCCGGTCGAGCTCGGCGAGGGCCTCGGCACGACGTCGCTCGGCCTCGTGGGCGTCGGCGTTCGCGATCGCACTGGCGGCATGTCCCGCGACGAGCTCGAAGAACGTGCGATAGTCGCGGTCGAGCGGGCGTCGCGTGCTCACCCCGGCGACGAGGACCGCAACCGGCGGCCCGTCGCCGCGGCCCGCCACCGGCACGACCACGGCGGCACTCGGCGCGTCGGACCACGGACCGCCCGGAAGGCCGTCGATACGGCGGTGCACGTCGTCGACGACCGTCACCTCGCGACGGCGGAGCCCGGCCGCGAGCGGCCACGGCGATCCGTCGTCGACGTCGAGGCGCGCGACCGCCGGCGCCGCGGCCGTACCGGGCGGGACACCGCTCGCGCCGACGAGCCGGGCCACGTCGCCGGTCCGGTCGGCGAGGTAAAGCAACGAGAACGGGACGTCGGCCGGATTGCCGTCGAGGATGTCGGCGGTGATCCGGCACGCGTCGTCCACCGACTTCGCTTCCGCGGAGCGCGCGGCGAGCTCGCGCAGCGTGCGCAGCCGCCGCTCGCCCACCACGCGCTGCGTGTTCTCGGTGACGGCGGTGAAGATGCCGCTCACCGCGCCGTGCTCGTCGCGGATCGGGCTGAACGAGAAGGAGAAGTAGCACTCCTCGGCGTAGCCGTGCCGGCGAAGGAGGAGCAGCTGGTCGTCGGACCACGTCGCCTCACCGGTGGCGAGCACACCCTCGAGCTGCGGGCCGATCACGTCCCAGATCTCGGCCCAGACTTCCCGGCACGGCCGTCCGAGCGCCCATGGGTGCTTGCTCGCGAGGATCGGCGCGTAGGCGTCGTTGTAGAACGTGAGGAGGCCGGGCCCCCAGTAGATGACGATCGGGAAGCGCGATCCGAGGCAGATGCCGAGCGCCGCACGGAGGCTCTGCGGCCAGGCCGCGATCGGTCCGAGCGACCCGTCCGGCCACGCCCCGGCACGGACGAGGCGCCCCATCTCGCCGCCCCCGGGGAGCAGGCGGTCTCCGTGGTCGAGCGCGACCTGATGGCCAGCTGGCATGGCGAGTTCTTGCGCGGACAAACCTGAAGAATCTCGCGTGGTGGGCGACCAGCGTCAATCATGTCGTCAGGCGATGCCGGCGGAGTTCCGAGGCGAAGATGTGCCGCCCTAGCGGTGGAGGAGACGGAGCAGCCGCACGGTCGTGTCGACGCGTGCGAGGTGGTCCTGCCCGCGGATGGTGACCATGACGCCAGCGTCGACGGCGCGCTCGCGCAGAAGCTCCCGTCCTCGTGCATTCAGACGGAGAACGAGCACGGTCTTGAACCGGAGGCCACCGTGGCCGGTCCGCCGGCGCGTGGTCCCCTGCGCCGCTTCGGTGATCTCCTCGCCGGCGTCCGCCGCCGAGACGGTCCGCGTGTTGGTCGCAGCGTCCGCCATCGCGACGCCGTGCGCCTCGCACTCGCTCCGGGCGGAGGACCGGCACGTGACGCGGATGCGGACGTTCCGCGTCCCGTTGTTCGTCGCCCTCGCCGCGGCCGCGCAGACCGTGCCCCGCGGGTCGCACGTCCCGTGCCCGTCGCACCCGCCGATCGTGCAGCTGTCGTCCGGGAAGCACGGCATCCCGCTCGCCTGGAACGTCGGCGTGACAGGACAGTCGCTACGGGTTCCCGTGCAGAGCCGCGGCTCCACGCAGACCGGCGTCACCCCGCCGCACGGCTCGGTCGGTCCGCGGAAGTGGCACGCGTTGGGACCGCCAGCGGGTGCGCAGCAGTCACCGTCCCCGAGCTCGCACTCCTCGGGCGGCTCGACGACGCCGTTCCCGCACGTGCCCGCTGGCAAACAATCGCCGGCGATGTCGCACGTGCTCGCGGTTCCCTGCGGCGTGGTGCACGAATGACCCGCCGGCGCCGTCGGATTCGAGCAGGAGCCCGTTCCCGGGTCGCACGTCCCGGCCGCATGACACTCGTCGATCGGCTCGCACACGACCGGGACGCCGGCGCAGACGCCCGCCGTGCACGCGTCCGGCCTCGTGCACGCGTCGTCGTCGTCGCACGGTGTACCGTCCTCCTTCGCGGGGTACTCGCATGTCCCCGTCGTGGAGTCGCATGTCCCGGGGTCGTGGCACTGATCGGGCGGCGGACAGACGACCCGACTCGCGTCGAGACACCCACCCGTCCCGAAAGGAGCATCGAAGTCGCACACGCCGACGAGGCACGGGTTGTTGATGTCCACACACGTCTCGCCGTAGCCGCGGTACACGTACTTGCACGACCCCGAATCGCAGTAATACGACTTGCACGGCGTGTTGAATTCGGCGCACGGCACCGCACACAGCCGACCGGCGCGTGCCGGCGTCCATGCGCACACCGCGATCGCGATCACGCCTCCGCGGACGAGCGCCGCTCCGACCACCTAGGCGGTGCCTCCGCGGCGCGACACGGGATAGGCCGATAGCGGCCGGCCGACCGGCCGTCAAACGCTAGTCGGCAGACGCTACGCGCGACCGCTCGGGTTCGGTCCCGTCCACGCTCGACTGGGCACCGGCCGCGCGCAGCCGACCGAGCCGCTCCCGCAGCCATCGCACGCGCACCGGGAGCCAGTGCCCGAGGTCGTCGAACAGGGAGTACGCGACCGGCGTGATCAGCAGCGTGATCAGCAGCGACAGCGCCTGTCCGCCGATGATGACGCGCGCGATCGATCCCCTTGATCCCGACCCCGGCCCGCGGCCGAGGGCGATCGGGATCATCCCGAAGATCAGCATCACGGTCGTCATGAGGATCGGCCGGAGGCGGACGCGGTTCGCCTCGAGGATCGCCGGGTCGCGCTCCATCCCCCGCGCGCGCAGCGTGTTCGTGTAGTCGATCTGCAGGATGCCGTTCTTCTTGACGACGCCGAACAGCATGAAGAGGCCGAGCATGCTGTAGACGTTCAGCGCCTCGCCGAGGAGCACGAGCGAGAGGAGCGCGAACGGGATCGTCAGCGGCAACGCGAGCATGATCGTCACCGGATGGAGGAAGCTCTCGAACTGCGCCGCGAGCACCATGTACATGAAGACGATCGAGAGCCCGAAGGCGAGGCCGAAGTTCGTGTTGCTCTCGGCGAGGGTCTTCGCCCGACCGGTGAACTCGATGTTGTAGAGCGGCGGCATGTCGAGCGTGCCGCCGACGCGCGCCACGTGCTCGACGGCGGTCGCGAGCGGCAGGTTCGGGAGCAGGTTCCCCTCGATCGTGATCGAACGCTGCCGGTTCACGCGGTCGATCTCCGCCGGGCCGAGGTCCTCGCGGAGGCGGACGAGGTTCCCGAGGCGCACGAGCTGTCCGCTCCGCGAGCGGACGGTCAGATCGTAGACGTCCTGCGCCGTGCGGCGCTTGCCCGGCTCGGCGCGGAGCCAGATGTCGTACTGCTCGTCGGCCTCCTTGAACTTCGACACGGGCTGCCCGGCGACGTACGTCTGCACGGCGGCCGCGATGTCGCGCACGTTGACGCCGAGGTCCGAGGCCTTGTCGCGGTCGATCAGGAGGCGCAGCTCGGGCGTCCGCACGGCGAGCGACGTGTCCACGTCGACGAGGCCCGGGAGCTGGCGCATCCCGGCGATCAGGCGGTCGGCGTAGCCCTGGAGGCGCTCGAGGTCGGGCCCACGCAGGTTGAGTTCGAGGTCGGCGAGACGCTGCCCGCCGGACGAGAGCGGATTGATGCCCTGCACGGACGTGCGGAGATCGGGATACTGGAGGAGGAACTGCCGCGCGTCCGCCATGACGTCGAACTGCGAGAAGCCGCGCTCGCCGAGGTCGATCATGCGGACGTAGATCGAGCCGCTCGTCACGTCACCCTCGCCGGGCTTCACGCGACCGGTCTGGTCGCCGATCGTGGTGAGCACGTCGGTCACGCCGCGGAGCCCCTTTACGTGCGCTTCGATCTCGGCGAAGACGCGGCTCACCTCGGCGAGCGACGCACCGCCCGGCGTCCGGATCGAGATCTCGAACTCGCTCTGGTCGTCGGTCGGGAGGAAGGTCTTTCCGACGATCCGGATGAGCGGGACCGTGGAGAGCACGGTGACCACGGCGAGCAGCACGATCGCCCAGCGGTGCGCGAGCGACCAGGCGAGGAGCCGGCCGTAGATCGCTTCGAACGCGCGATAAATCCGCCCGCCGTGCGCCTTCTCCGCCGGGATGCGCCGGAGGAAGCGCGCGCTCAGCGTCGGCGTCAGCGTGAACGAGATCACGAGCGAGATCATGATCGCGACCGCGACCGTGAGGCCGAAGCTGTGGAAGAACCGCCCGACCCGGCCCGCCATGAACGCGACCGGCAGGAAGATGATGACGAGCGAGAGCGTGGTCGCCATGACGGCGAGCGCGATCTCCGCGGTCGCCTCCGACGCCGCGCGCATCGGCGGCTGTCCCTCCTCCTCGATGTGGCGGAAGATGTTCTCGAGGACGACGACGGCGTCGTCGATCACGATCCCGACCGCGAGGACGAGCGCCAGCATGGTCAGGTTGTTCAGCGTGAAGCCCATGTAGCGCATGAAGGTGAAGGTCGAGATGATCGACGTCGGGATCGCGACGCCGGCGACGAGCGTGCTCCGCCAGTCGCGCATGAAGAGCATGACCGTGAAGGCGACGAGCGCGGCGCCGAGCCAGAGGTGGAGCCGCACGGTATCCAGCGACGCCTTGATGAAGCGCGACTGGTCCCGGATGACGCGCATCTGGATGTCGTCCGGCAGGACGCGCGCGAGACGGTCGAGCTGCGCCTTCACACGGTCGATGAGCGCGACCGTGTTCTCGCCCGACTGCTTCCGGACGGTGAGCTGCACGGCGTTCTCGCCGTTGAGCCGCGCGAGCGTCCGCGGCTCGACCACGCCGTCCTCGGCCCAGCCGAGGTCGCGCACGCGGAGCGGTCGCTCGCCCATGTGGGCGACGATCAGGTCGTTGAACTCGGGGACGTGCTCGATCCGCCCCATCGTGCGGACGACGAGCTCGCGCCGCCGCTGGTCGAGGCGGCCGCCGGGGAGCTCCAGGTTCTGCTCCGCGATCGCGGTCTCGACGTCGCCGATCGACAGCCCCTGCGCCGTCACGCGATCCGGATCGACGTAGATGTTGATCGCGCGCTCCTCGCCGCCGAGGAGGATCACCTGCCCGACGCCGGGGAGGGTCTCGATGACCTCCTTCACCTGCTTCCGCGCGAGCTCCGTGACTTCCCGGAGACTCCGGCGGCCGGAGATCGCGATGCTCATGACGGGCACCGCGTCGACGTCGAACTTCTCGACGACGGGCGGATCCGTGCCGACGGGCAGCTGCGCGAGCACGCTCGACACCTTGTCGCGCACGTCCTGCGCCGCGATGTCGCGCGACTTCTCGAGCACGAACTGGATCACGACCGAGGAGAGGCCCTCCTTCGTGATGCTCCGCATCTCGTCGATGCCGTCGATCGTGTTGACCGCTTCCTCGAGCACCTTGGTGACGCCCGTCTCCATCTCCTCGACGCTCGCACCCTTGAGCGTCGTCGTGACGGTCACGATCGGGAAGTCGATGTTCGGGAAGAGGTCGAGGCCGAGGCTGCCGTAGGAGAAGAGGCCGAGCACGACGAACGACGCGATCAGCATCGTCGCGAAGACCGGCCTTCGTATGAAGACGTCGGCGAAGCGCATCAGGGGAGCGACGCCATGGCGGCGCGGGTCGGGTCCCGGAGCGGGGAGCCCCCCCGCCGGGCTTCGCTGCGCGCGCGAGGAACGATCACGTCTTTTGCGAGTGACACTTGCGCTCGCGCAGAGGCGCCCTGCGGAGGGGCTCCCCGCTCCGGGACCCGCACGAGACGTTGGTGGCGTCGGTCCCCTGGTGCACTTCGCTAGGCTCCGGGGGGGACGTCGGTGCGGATGGTGACTTGGGTGCCGTCGGCGAGCTTCGAAAGACCGCTCGTCGCGACTTGCTTGCCTGGAGTGAGGCCCTCGGCGATCTCGACCCAGCCGTCGCCGAGGTCGACGCCGAGCGTGACGGCGCGCTCGTGGGCGGCGCCGTCCTCGATGATGAAGAGCTTCGTCACGCCGGCGAAGCTCGTGACGGCACCGCGCGGGACGGCCAGGGCGCGGTCGTCGCGGCCGACTACGACATCGCCGTGGCCGAAGAAGCCGGGACGGAGGCGGTGATCGGGGTTCGGGACGACCGCCTCGAAGGCGAGCGCGCGGGCGGTCGGGTCGGCGGCGGAGCCGATCCGGCTCACCTGGCCCGTGAACGTCTCGCCGCGGAACGCATCGACGTTGACCCGGACCTGCTGGCCCGACTGCAGCGACGGCACCTCGCGCTCCGGAACTTCGCCGCGGAACTTCAGCGGATCGTCCTCTACGAGGCGGAAGAGGACGGTCCCCGGCCGCACGTAGTTCCCGCGATCGACGAGGCGCGCGGCGACCGAGCCGTCGAGCGGGGCGCGGATGTCGGTGTGATCGAGCTGGATGCGGAGCTGGTCGTGGCGGGCCTGCGCGGAGTGGAGGGTCCAGCGGACCTGCTCGTACTCCTGCGCGGAGATCACGCCGGTCGCCTGGAGCGGCCGCGCCCGTCCCTCGTCGGCGACCGCCTTCGCGAGCGTCGCCTCGGCCTCGCGGAAGCGCGCCTCGATCTCGTCGCGGCGGACGCGCGCGAGGACCTGGCCCGGCGTCACGCGGTCGCCGAGGTCGGCCTCGATCGCGACGACCTGCCCGTCGACCTCGCTCGCCACCTCGGCCTGCGCGTTCGCCGCCAGCGTGCCGACGACCGAGACCGTACGCTCCACCTGGCGGACGGCGACGTTCGCGACCGTGATCGGGACCGCCTCGACCTTGGCGGTCGTCGCCGGCGACTCGGCGGCGGACTTCCCGCCGCAGCCGGCCGCGACGGCGAGGAGCAAGAGGACGGCGACGCGCGCGCTCACGCCGTCCCCCGGTGGCGACGCGACCCGCGGCCGACGCCGTGCAGGAAGAGGTCGACGATGCGGCCGGCGAGCGTCTCGGGACGATCGTCGGGTCCATGCTCGAGGATCGCGGTCCGCGCGAGCCCGAGGAGGAACAGCACGGTGAGCCGCCGTCCGTTGCCCGCGCCCACGAGGTGGTGGCGCGCGAGCGTCCGGTCGACGGCGTCGAGCACGCGCTGGCGACGCTCGCGCGCGAGGCGCGGATGGCGCTGCTCGTAGCGCTGCACGAGCGTCAGGAGATGCGGCTTCCGCCAGAAGAAGCGGAGGATCGCGACCACGATCTCCCGGAGCACCGCGCCGACCGGCGCGTCCGCCTCGGCGGCGCGCTCGACCTCGGCTGCGATCCGCTCGAGGCTCGCCTCCAGCGCGCGCCGATGGAGGTGGTCCTTCGTCGGGAAGTAGAGGTAGACGGTCCCCTTGCCGACGCCGGCGCGCGACGCGACCTCGCTGACGAGCGCTTGGTGGAAGTCGCGCTCGGCGAACACGGCGGTCGCCGCGGCGAGGATGCGCTGTCGCTTGTCGGGTCGCATGACCGGCGGGTCAGAACTGACCGGTCAGTTCTACCAGCGCCCTCCCGGTGAGGGAAGCGGGTCAGCCGGCGGTCGTGCGCGCCCGGAGCGCCGCGCGGCGGAGACGGATCGCGAGCCAGCCGGCGGCGGCGAACGAGATCGTCCCCGAGAAGCACGCGGCGCGCCGGGCGCCGAAGTGCTGGGCGAGCGCGCCGAGGAGGAGCCCGCCGATCGGCTGCGTGCCGAGGAACATGACGGTGTGGAGCCCCATCACGCGGCCCCGGTACGGCTCGTCGACGACCAGCTGGAGGAGCGTATTCGTGGTCGCGAGGTAGCGGACCATGCCCCAGCCCGCGAACGCCTGGCACCCGAGCGCGATCCCGAGGCGCGGGCTCGCCGCGAGCCCGAGGACGGCGACCGCGAACAGGACGAGGCCGACGAGCAAGTGACGGCGGTGCTCGGCGCGCGAGTAGCGTCGGGCGGCGAGCTGGAGCGACGACGTCATCGACCCGATCCCCGCGGCCGTCAGCAGGAGACCGTAGCCCCGTGCGCCTGCGTCGAAGACCGAGTTCGCGAAGATCGGGAGCAGGAGGTTGTACTGCACGCCGAGCCCGCAGACGATGCCGAGGAGCACGAGGAGGTTCCGGAGGACCGGATTGCCGCGGACGTAGCGAAGGCCGGAGACGAAGCCCGCGCCGAGCGGCTGGGCGTGCGGCGCTCGCTCCGCGCGTGCGATGCGCATGCTCGCGAGGGCGATCAGGACCGCGACATAGCTCACCGCATTGGCGAAGAAACACGGCGCCTCGCCGACGAGATCGAGCAGTATGCCCGCCACCGCCGGTCCGACGACGCGTGCCCCGTTGAAGATCGACGAGTTGAACGCGATCGCGTTCGGCAGATCCTCGGGCGTCGTCATCTCGACCAGGAAAGATT